>Ga0126381_100002026_pt1 | contig 21831 bp, 22 predicted proteins | sample PanSoiMetPlot_28_FD_96465 | JGI IMG/M metagenome (GOLD analysis project Ga0126381, IMG submission 96465) | Tropical forest soil microbial communities from Panama - MetaG Plot_28 | ecosystem: Environmental > Terrestrial > Soil > Tropical forest > Bulk soil | place: Panama | collected 2016-02-17
ACCGTGCTGGTCCTGCTCGGACAGGTGCTGGAATTGCGCGCGCGCGAGGCGACCTCGGGCGCGATCAAGGCGCTGCTGCAGCTTGCGCCGAAGACGGCGCGGCGGATCGGCGACGACGACGAGGAGCATGAGGTCGAGATCGACAGCCTCGCAGTCGGCGATCGCCTGCGGGTGCGGCCCGGGGAAAAAGTGCCCGTGGACGGCATCATTGTGGAAGGCCGCTCGGCGCTCGATGAATCGCTGGTGACCGGCGAATCGATGCCGGTGACCAAGGAGCCGGGCGCAAAATTGATCGGCGCGACGCTCAATCAGACCGGCAGCTTCGTGATGCGCGCCGAGAAAATCGGCGGCGAGACCCTCCTGGCGCGGATCGTCGCTCTGGTCGCGGCGGCGCAACGCTCGCGCGCGCCGATCCAGCAGCTTGCCGATGCCGTCGCCGCGCGCTTTGTGCCGGCGGTCATCGGCGTCGCCGCGGTGGCGTTTCTTGCCTGGGCGATCTTGGGTCCGCCGCCGGCGCTCGGCTACGCGACGCTTGCCGCGGTTTCGGTGCTGCTCATCGCCTGCCCGTGCGCGCTCGGCCTGGCGACGCCGATGTCGGTGATGGTCGGTATCGGGCGCGGCGCGCGCGCCGGCGTGCTGGTGCGCAACGCCGAGGCGATCCAACTCCTGGAGCGGGTCGACGCGCTGGTCGTCGACAAGACCGGCACCTTGACCGAGGGCAAACCGCGTCTCACCGCGGTGATCGCGATCGGCGAGATTGGTGAGGACCAGCTCCTGCAACTCGCCGCCGCCGCCGAGCGCGGCAGCGAGCACCCGCTCGCCGCCGCGATCGTCGCGGGAGCGGCGGCGCGCGGTCTCGCGCCGCTGCCGGTCGCTGCGTTTCGCGCCGAGCCGGGCAAGGGTGTCGTCGCCACGGTGGCGGCGCGGCGCCTCGCGATCGGCAACGAGGCGCTGTTTGCGGCGCTCGACATCGACCCGGCGCCGCTCGCCGAGGAGGCCGAGCGGCGCCGACAGGACGGCGAGGGTGTGATGTTGATCGGCGTCGGCGACCGCGCGGCCGGGCTCATCGCCGTCGCCGACCCGGTCAAGGACAGCGCTGCCGCCGCGCTCGCGGCGCTGCGAGAAGAGGGCATCCGCGTCGTGATGCTGACGGGCGACAGCCGGCGAACCGCCGCGGCGGTCGGCCGAGGGCTCGGGCTCGACGACATCATCGCCGAGGTGCTGCCGGACGCGAAGGCCGCGACCATCGTCCGGCTGCAGCAGGACGGGCGTGTCGTCGCGATGGCCGGCGACGGCATCAACGACGCGCCGGCGCTGGCGCAAGCCGATATCGGCATCGCCATGGGCACCGGCGCCGATGTCGCGATCGAAAGCGCCGCGGTGACGCTGGTCAAGGGCGACCTGATGGGCATCGTCCGCGCCCGCCGCCTCAGCCGCGCGACGATGCGCAACATTCGCCAAAACCTGTTCTTCGCCTTTGCCTTCAATCTGCTGGCGGTGCCGATCGCGGCCGGCATGCTCTACCCGATCGCCGGCCTGCTGCTGAACCCGATGATCGCCAGCGCGGCGATGAGCGCGAGCTCCCTGCTGGTCGTCGGCAATGCGCTAAGGCTACGGAATACTTATCTGTAGCTGCGCTAGAATTCGCCGCCGCCTCATGCTGTACCTGCTGATCCCCTTATTGCAGATCATCTGCGTCGTCCACGTCGTGCGGACCGGGCGTCCGTTCATGTGGATCTACATCCTGCTGTTCTTGCCGGGGCTCGGCGTCGCGGCTTATGTGATCGTCGAGATCCTCCCCGGGTGGTTCGGCTCGCGTACCGCGCGCAACCTCGGCAGCTCCGCGGTGAGCGCGCTCGATCCCAAGCGCGAGTTGCGGTATCGACGCCAAGCGCTCGACGAAGCCGACACGGTCGACAACCGGCGCCTGCTTGCCGAGTCGCTGGTCGCCGCGGGCGAACCGGGCGAGGCGCTGGAGCTTTATCGCGGCATCCTCACCGGCATTCACGCCGATGACCCCGGCATGCTGCTTGGCAAGGCCAAGGCGGCCTACGGCGTCGGGCAATACGACCTGGCGCTGGAGACGGTGCTGCAGCTCGGGGAAACCAACCCGCGCTATCAGCCGGTCGAGGCGCAATTGCTGCACGCGATGACGCTCGAGGCGTCGGGCCGTGACGAGGAGGCGGCCGAGGATTACGCCGCGCTCGTCACACACGCGCCGGGCGAGGAGGTGCGCTGCCGTTACGCGATGCTGCTCAAGCGGCACGGCGACCGCGACGCGGCGACGGCGCTGTTTCAGGAGATCCTCGCCCGCTCGCGCCGCGCGCCGCGTCACTACCGCCGGCAGGAACGTCAATGGATCGAGATCGCCCGCCGTGAGGCCTAGGCGCGACACCGCTTTTTGCCAGATCCCCGGAGCGAGCCCGGGGACGGCCTGGGCTTGATCGATCGAGCCTAATTCACCTGCATCTGGCCGAGATACGCCTCGCGGATCATCGCGTTCTCGCGCAACTCGGCGGCGGCGCCGCTCAGCACCACCTGGCCGGTCTGCAGCACATAGGCGCGATGGGCGATCTGCAGCGCCATGTTGGCGTTCTGCTCGACCATGAAGATCGTCGTGCCCTGCTTGTTGATCGTCTGGATGATGTCGAAGACCTGCTCGACAAAGACCGGCGACAATCCCATCGACGGCTCGTCCATGCATAAGAGCTTGGGGCGCGCCATCAGCGCCCGGCCGATCGCCACCATCTGCTGCTCGCCGCCCGAGAGGGTGCCGGCGAGCTGCTTCAGCCGTTCTTCGACGCGTGGGAAGAGGGCGAAGACGCGCTGCAGATCCTCCGCGAATTCGCCGCCGCGGGTGCGGGTGTAGGCGCCCATTTCGAGATTTTCGAAGACCGTCATGCGCGGGAACAGCCGCCGCGCCTCGAGCACCGGGGCGATGCCGCGGCGCACCCGCTCGGCGACGCTGACCCCTTTGAGGGATTGTCCCTCGAAGACCACGTCGCCCCGCGCTGGCGCGACGATGCCCATGATCGCCTTCATCGTCGTCGATTTACCCGAGGCGTTGCCGCCGAGCAGCGAGACGATCTCGCCTGCGTCGATCCGGTAATCGACCGCCTTCAGCACGTGCAAATCGCCGTAATAGGTGTCGACCGCCCGGAAGGCGAGGAGCTCAGGCAACCGCGGCGCTCCCGATGGCGGCGCTGCGACCGAGATAGGCGCGGATGACCTCCTCGTCGCGCCGCACGACATCGGGCGGCCCCTCGGCGATCTTTTCGCCATGGTCGAGCACGATGACGTTGTCCGCGAGGCTGACCACGACATCGAGCTTGTGCTCGATGAGCACGATGGTCAGCCCGTGCTGGTTCAAGTTCTTGATCTGCCCCGCGAGCTCCAGGGTCTCGGCCGGGTTCATCCCCGCCGTGGGTTCGTCGAGGAGCAGCAGCTTCGGGTTCGAGGCGAGGGCGCGGGCAATCTCGAGGCGGCGCCGGTTGGCGTAGCTTAGGCTCGACACGACATGGTCGACCCGCGGGATCAGGCGATTGCCGAACAGCGCCAGGATGTCGAGACAATGCGCCCGCGCTGCCGCCTCCTCGCGCTGCGTTGCCGGCAGGCGCAGCAACGCGCCGACCGCCCCGGTATGGAGCCGCGCATGCATGCCGATCATCACGTTTTCGAGCACGGTCAGGTTGGGGAACAGCCGGATATTCTGAAAGGTGCGGGCCATGCCGCGGCCGAGCACGACATGCGGCGGCTGCCGCTCGATCGGATAGCCGGCGAAGCGCACGTTGCCGGATTCGGGCGCGACCAGCCCGGTGACCGCGTTGAACAGCGTCGATTTGCCCGAGCCGTTGGGGCCGATCACCGCGACGACCGAACGCGGCGGTACGGTGAGCCCGACCTCACGCAGCGCGACGAGCCCGCCGAACCGCACGGTCAAGCCCTTGATATCGAGCAGCGGCTCGTCGCCGCGAAAGGTGATGTCGCCGATCGCGCGCAGCCGTTGGGCCGGCGGTGCCGCCGCCAGCTCGACCGTCGCCGTCTGCTCGGCGAGGCTCAGCGCCTGGACGCGCCGCGTCGCCGGGATCAGCCCCTGGCGCCGGTACAGCATCATCGTCACGAGGATGATCCCGAAGATCAGCTCGATCGACGAGGCCAGCTCGATGCGCTGCAGCCATTCGACCCCGATCAACCGGCCGAGCGCATGCAGCCACTGCGACAAATCTTCGAGAAACCACGATTGCAGGATCTGCAGGATGATCGCGCCGAGCACCACGCCCCAAACGCTGCCGATACCGCCGAAGACGACCATCACCAGGATCATCACCGACACCGGGAACATGAACATCTCGGGTGTCGCGGTCTGCAGCTTGGCGACGTAGAAGGTGCCCGTCGCGCCGGCAAACGCGGCGCCGATCGCAAAGGCGAGCAGCTTGAACTTGACGCGGTTGACGCCCATCGCCGCGGCGGCGATCTCGTCCTCGCGGATCGCCATCCAGGCGCGGCCGATGCGCGACAGCTTGAGCCGCGTGCTGGTAAAGATCAGCAGCGCGATGAGCCCCATCCCGACAAAGTAATAGGGGGTCGCGCTGATCCCGAAACTCTGGCCGAGAAAGCGCGGCGCGGCGACGCCGTTGAGGCCCATCGCGCCATTGGTGACGCTCGGCCAGTTGCGCGCGATGATCGGCACGATCTCGCCAAAGCCGAGCGTCACGATCGCCAGATAATCGCCCTTGAGGCGCAAGGTCGGCGCGCCGAAAAGCACGCCGAAAAACGCTGCCAGCCCGGCCGAAAGCGGCAGCATCAGCCAGAACGAAACGGTGAAATGAACGAGATCGCCGCCGCTGTCCTGGTGAAAGCGCTCGACCAGTTGCAGCCAGGCAAACGGCTCCCAGAAGCCGCTCCATGCCGGCATGAACTGCGCCGAGGCAAAGACGCCGTAAGCATAGGCGCCGATCGCGAAGAACGCGGCGTAGCCGAGATCGAGCAGCCCGGCAAAGCCGACGACGATGTTGAGGCCCAGCGCCAGCGCGGCAAAGGCCAAGGCGTTGGCGGCAGAATCGATATCGGCGTCGTTGCGGTCGATGATCAGCGGAAACAGCAGCGCAAAGGCAAAGACCAGCGTGATGCCGATGCGCGGCCGGACATGCGGCGCAACCCGGGCGAGCGGCGATGCGCGGCGCAAAAACGCGAAGACCTCGGCGCCGATCGTGCCCTGGCGCGGGGCGGCGGTGTCGCGCTCTGCCATCGCCGCCTCCCGCTTCACGATTTTGTCGGGTTGGCGCGGCCGAGCAGGCCGGTCGGCGCGAAGACGAGCACCAGCACCAGGATCGAGAAGATGATCACGTCGGTCCAGCGCACCGCGATAAGCTGTCCTCCGAGCGCCTCGATCAGCCCGATGATGAGGCCGCCGACCATCGCGCCGGTGACGCTGCCGATACCGCCGAGCACCGCCGCGGTAAACGCCCTCAGACCCGCGGTATAGCCGATGATGAAGCTCGTGTAGTTGTAATAGAGACCAAAGATCAGCGCCGCCGCGCCGGCCAGCGCCGAGCCGAGAAAGAAGGCGGTGACGATCACCCGGTCGACATCGACCCCCATCATCCGCGCCGCCTCCGCATCCTGCGCCGTCGCCCGCATCGCCTTGCCGAGGCGGGTCTTATTGACGAACAGGTGGAGGCCCGTCATCAGCACCAAAGCGATGATCCAGATCAGCAGCGAACGCAATTCGAGCGTCGCGCCGCCGATCGGCCAGGAGATGCGCGGCAACGGGTTCGGGAAGTTCCACGAGCCCGCGCCGACGGTCAGCAGGACGATGTTGAACAGGATGTAAGACACACCGATCGTCGTGATCATGCCGACGGTGCCCGGGATGCCGCGCAACGGGCGCAGCGCAAAGCGCTCGATGATGACGCCGAGGGCGCCGGCGACGGACAGCGTAGCGATGAACGCGAAGGTCATCACCCCGACCAGCGGAAACCCGGTCAAAATCTGGGTCTGCCCGGAGAGCCCGAACAGCTCCAGCGCCGCCATGCCGACAAACGAGCCGACCATGAACACGTTGAAATGCGCGAAATTGATCAGCTCGAGGATGCCGTAGACCAGCGTGAAACCAAGCGCCAGCAGCGCGTACATCGCCCCCAGGCTCAACCCGTTGATGACCTGCTGGAGGTAGACCGCTTCCCAGCCCATCACAAAAATCCAACCACGCCGCTCACCCGCGCCGCCTGCGGCTTAGCAAGGAGGAGGCCAAGGAGCGGCGCTGTCCCGCGCGCAAACAGCGATCACGCGCTCGCCGGCGCCACTCCGACATACTTGTACTGGTGCAGCACGTCGTCGGCCGGGTATTTCGGGTCCTGGGTGATCTGGAACACGCTGACCACGCGGCTGGTGATATCGCCGTTTTTGTCGAAGCTGACGACACCCTGCAGCGTCTTCGCCTGCGATTCCTGGATCGCGTCGCGGATGGCGTTGCGATCGACCGGCTTGCCGGATTTGGCGACCCGCTCGATCGCGTCGATGAGCACCAGCGCCGCATCGTAGGCGGTGATCGAGTAGTTTTCCGGCTGCTCGCCGTATTTCGCCGCGAACGCCTTGACGAACGGTTCCGAGTCGGGATTGGCGAGCAGGTCGGGCGCGGCGATCGTCGCGTAGAGGCCTTGCGCCGCCGGGAAACCGGCGCCCTTCAAGATCTCGGCGCCGTACACCCCGTCGCCGCCGGCGCGAATGATCTTCGGCAGGATGTCGTAGGACTGCTTGACCACTTTGACCCCGGCCTGGGCGACACCGCCGTAATAAAGGGCGTCGGGGTTCATCGATTTGACCTTTGTCAGGATCGTCGTGTAGTCGGCCTCTTTGGGGTCGAGCTGATCGTGCCCCATGACGTTGATGCCGCGCTTCTTGGCCTGCTCCTCGTAAGCGTTGGCAATGCCGACGCCGTAAGCGCCGCTGTCATCGAGGACGTAAACCGATTTGATCTTCAGCGTGTCCGCCATGTAGTTGGCCATGTTGGGGCCTTGGAAGGCGTCGGTCGTGACGGTGCGGAAATAGATCGCCTTGCCCGCCGGCATGTAGGTGCTGGCGAATTTCGGGTTGGTGATATCGGGGTTGGTCGAAGACGGGGTGATCGTCGCCAGGTTGCCCTGGCTGAGGATCGGGGCCATCGCCTTGCCGGAACCGCTCATCTGCGGTCCGATCGCGGCGACGACGCTGCTGTCGGCGACCATCTTGCGCGCATTGGTCGCGGCTTGCGCCGGATCGTACTGGCCGGCGGTCGCCGTGCCGTCGTCGAGGACGAGCACATTGATCTTGTAGCCGCCGGGGCCGCCTTTGGCGTTGGCGTCGTCGATCGCCAGCAGCGCGCCTTGCTTGATCAGCTGCGCATCGTGCGCGTCGGCGCCGGTGAACGGCAGGTTGATGCCGACCGTCACGGTCTTATCGGCGGCAAAGGCGCGCAGCGCATACGAGCCGGCAAGCCCGACCGCCGGCAGCTGAACGAGCACACTGCGACGCGACAACATGATCAATTCCTCCCCATTCATTCAGTCCCACGCCTGCGGCGTGCGGCGGCAGTTTTGCGCCAGCCGCGCGGCGACGGCAAGTGCGATGCGACCGCGCCGCGCCCAGCGATCCCCCGATCGAGCTGCCCTAGCCCGGGGGTTTCATCGCCACGTCGAGCATCACGTTCGGCAGAATTTCGCGGATCACGCCGCGCAGCGTGGCTTCGTCGGAGGCGGTCGCCGCAGCCAGCAATCGGCGCGAGCCGCGGCGCAAGATGCGCGCGGTAGCGCGGCCGTCGCGATCCGGGCGGATCGTCGCAAAGGCGTCGGCCGGCTCGATCCGGCGCAGCACCCGCTTCAGCGCCTGCACCCCCTCGCTGGTCTCGACATTGTGCGCCGGCGTCTCGGCCGTCTCCGGTTCGGCTTCTTCCTCGAGCGGCGCGTCGAGGGCCTCGACCGGGCGATGACGCGCCAGCGATTGGTAGATCACCCGGCCGCCCTCGGTATCGATGCGCGATTGCAGCTCCCAGCTCTCGCCGCGCGCCGACAATTCGCTGATCAGCGCGAACATATCATCGCAATCGGCTTCATGCGTGCAGGTGAGGAACGCAAGCCGTCCGTCGTGCTCGATGACGCGGTCGTCATCCTCCAGAAAGCCGAGCTCATTGAGCGCCATGTCGAGTGCCCGACGCGATGCCACCAGCAGCACCGTGACATGCAGCCGCCGCGTGTCCTGGGCGTCGTGTTCGGCATCCTTCTCGGCCATCGGCTGCTCCTCGCGCCTGTCAGACGACCTGGCTCTCGCCCAGTCGGCTGATGCGCACGTCGCGGTGGATGCTGACATTCATCAGCAGGCCAAATCCCAGCATCACCGTGACCATTGCGCTGCCGCCATAGGAAATCAACGGCAGCGGCACGCCGACGACCGGGATCAGTCCGATCACCATCGCCGTATTGATAAACACGTAAAGGAAAAAATTGGTCGCAAGGCCGAGGCCGAGAATCCGGCCGAATTGATTGCGGCTTCGCAGGGCGATGGTGAAGCCGTAGACGATCACCAGCGCGTAGAGCGCAAGCAGCACGAGCCCGCCGACGAGGCCAAACTCCTCGGCGATCATGGTGAAGATGAAATCGGTCTGGCGCTCGGGCAGGAACGACAGATGAGTCTGGGTGCCGAGCATGAACCCCTTGCCGAACAGCCCACCCGAGCCCAGCGCGATCTTCGATTGCAGGATGTGATAGCCGGCGCCGAGCGGGTCGGAATCGGGCGACAGAAAGGTATAGAGCCGCGCCCGCTGGTAATCGCGCAGCATCGACCAGATGAGCGGCGCCGCGCCGGCCGCGGCGACCGCCGCCGCCGTGAAGATCCACAACCGCACGCCGGCGAGGAAGAACACGATCGCACCGGCCGCCAGGAGCATCATCGCCGTTCCGAGATCGGGCTGCTTCAGCACCAGAACGACCGGCACCACGATCATCGCGGCCGGCGCCAACAGATGGGTGATGCGACCGGTATTCTCCGCCGGGAACGCATGGAAATAGCGGGCAAGCGCCAGAACCAGCGCGATTTTCATCAGTTCGGACGGCTGCAGCTGGATCACGCCGAGGTCAATCCAGCGCTGCGCGCCCATGCCGATGACGCCGCGCAAATCGACCGCGATGACGAGCACCAGCGCCAGCCCATAGATCCAATACGCGATCCGGAACCAGTGGCGGATGTCAATCAGCGCCGCGGCGATCATCGGGATGAAGGCGAAGGCGAACCGCACCATCTGCTTCGACGCCCAGGGCTGCCAACTGCCGTTGGCGGCCGAGTAGAGCATTGCGAAGCCGATCCCGGAGATCACCGAGAGCAGGAAGATCAGCCCCCAGTTGATCCCGCGCAGCCGGTCGGAAAACGTCAACTCGCGGTGGCCGATATCGGCCTGGGAAAAGCTCGCCATCGCGCTATCCGGGCGGGATGCGCGGGGCGCTGACCGGCAACGGCGGCGCCTGCGGCGGCGCCGCCTGGGCGATCGAATCCGGCAGCGGCACACGCCGCGCGGGGTCGCGCTTTTGTGCCTCGAGCAGCACGTCGCGCACGATCGGCGCGGCGACCGCCGACCCGCCGCCGCCCTCGATCCCGCCATGCTCGACGACGACGGCGCAGACATAGCGCGGCGAGCCGACCGGCGCGAAGGCGACAAACAGGGCGTGTTCGCGGTCCTTCCACGGGATCTGGTCTTCCTTGAGCAGCCCGTGGTCGCGCTCCCACTGGCTGATCCGGCGCACCTGGGAGGTGCCCGATTTGCCGCCCATCGCAAAGGCGGGGTCGGTGATGCGCGCGGCGTAGGCGGTGCCGCCCTGCTCGTTGACCACCGCGCTCATGCCGTCAAGCACCACGGCCACCGCGTGCTGGCTCAGCCCCATGGCGGCGAAGTCGGGCGGGCGGCGATCGCCACCGGGCGGCAGCTGCGCCGCGCGCGTGAGGTGAGGCACGATCCGCCTGCCGGTCGCCAGGCGCGCTGCCATCGTCGCGATCTGAAGGGGCGTCGCCAAGACCGAACCCTGGCCGATGGCGGTGTTGAGCGTCTCGCCTTGCTGCCAGGGGACGCCGGTCGTCGCCAGTTTCCACTCGCGATCCGGGATCAGTCCGGCACGCTCGCCGCTGACATCGAGGCCAAGCGCCTCGCCAAAGCCGAAGCGCCTGGCCATCGCGGCGAGATGGTCGATGCCGGTGCGGCGCGCGGTCTCGTAGAAGAAGACATCGCAGGATTTCTTGATCGCGTCGTGGAGGTGCAGCGTCCCGTGGCCGGCGTGCTGCCAGCAGTGAAACGTGGCGTCGCCGAGTTCGAGATAGCCGGGACAGGTGATCGCCGTGTCCGGGGTGATCGCGCCGGATTCGAGCGCCGCCAGCGCGACGATCGGCTTGAACGTCGAACCGGGTGGGTAGAGCCCGCCGATTGCCTTGTTCGACAAGGGATTGCGCGGATCGGTCGAGAGCTCCTGCCACTCCGCCGGGGTAAGCCCGTTGGAGAACATCATCGGGTCGTAGCTTGGGCTCGACACCAGCGCCAAGATATCCCCGGTCACCGCGTCGAGCAGCACGCAGGAGACGCTTTGCTCGGCGGCGCAGCGCTTTGTCGCGAATTCCTGCATCGCCGCGTCGATCGCGATAACGACGTCCTGACCCGGCTGACCGTCGTTGCGGGCGATCTCGCGCACCACCCGGCCATAGGCGTTGACCTCGACCTGGCTGGCCCCGGCGGAGCCGCGCAGCCGCAGGTCCTGCGCCCTCTCGACCCCGGCCTTGCCGATGCGGAAATCGGGCAGCTCGAGCAGCGGATCGCCGGTCAATTCCTTTTCCGACACCGCCGCGACATAGCCGATGATGTGCGCCGCGGTGGCGCCGTAGGGATAGAAGCGCAGCAACCCCTGCTCGATCGAGACGCCGGGCAATTCGGGGATGGCGACCTCGACGCGCGCCATCTCCTCCCAATCGAGGTTGGCGCGCACCACCACCGGGATAAAGGCGTGCCGCCGCTTGGCGTCGCGCATGGCGCGGCGCCGGTCGGCTTCGCTGACCTCGATCAGCGTGCCGATCGCGCTGATCGTCGCCTCGATATCGGCGGTCTGCTCGGGGACGATGACGACGCGGTAATTCTGCCGGTTGTCGGCGAGCCCGACGCCGAAGCGGTCGATGATCCGGCCGCGCGGCGGCACGAGAAGCCGCAGATTGATGCGGTTCTCGTCGGCCATCACCCGATAGCGGTCTTTTTCGAGAACCTGCAGCTGATAGAGCCGTCCCGCCAGCGCCGCGGTAAGCAGGACCTGCCCGCCGGCGACGATCGCCGCCCGGCGGGTCAACGACTTCTGCTGCTGCGTATCGCGTGGCATCGCCGCTCCCGGCTACGCCCGGCCGTTCAGCCGGTGCCCATGACCGCGCGCTGCGCCCGACCCAGCATGAAGCTGGCGAGCGGAAACATCGCCACCGTCAGCGCTGCGCGAACCACCGCGTTGCGGAAATCGAGGATGCTCAGGTCGAGCATGCAGTGCAGTGCCCACAGCCCGAGCATCGCCGCCGCGGCCAACAGGGTAAAGCCGGTCCAGACGAAGGGAAAGTTGCGATTGATGAAATAGCGGCGATAGCCGAGCACCGCGACGCGGGTCAGCAGCAGCAGCAAGGCGTTGACGCCGATCGGCGAGCCCGCCAACAGGTCCTCGGTGAGGCCGATGGCAAACAGCGCGATCGGCGGCAGCAGATCGGGGCGATAGATCGTCCAGTGATAGGCGGCCATCAAGGTGAAGACCGGGGTCAGCGCCGCGTAGCCCGGGATCTGCACCGGCAGCACCGAGACCACCGCGGCGAGCAGCGTCGTCGCCACCGGCAACATTCGCGCCGCGCCATTGTTGACGCGCGGCAGCGCGGGGATGCTGAAGACCTTGAGCGTCATGCCCCTAGCGCCCGGCGCCCTCGGTGGTGTCGCCCTTCGGCCGCCGGCTCGGCCGCGTCAGCATGGGCAGCGGCTGCGGTAACGCATTCGACAGCCCGTAATCGACGACCAGCACGTAACCGAGTTGCGACAATTCGACATACGGCTCGACCCGCACCCCGCCGGCGTCGGCCGCGGAGACCACGCCAACGGCAAGCCCCGGCGGAAATATCCCGCCCTCGCCCGAGGTGACGATCCGGTCGCCGACCTTTACCGCGTCCGACGACGCCAGGTACATCAGCCGTGGCCGCTCCGAATTGTCGCCGGCCAGCACCGCCGGGACATTGTTCTCGACGGTGACCGGGATGCGCGAATTGAGATCGGTGATCAGCAGCACGCGGGCGGCGCGGTCACCCACTTCGGTCAACCGCCCCACCAGCCCCTCGCCGGTGATCGCCGCTTGACCGCGACGCACGCGGTCCTCGGTGCCGGCATTGATCAGGATCGAGCGGACAAAGGCGCCGCCGGAATTGGCAATCACCCGAGCCGTGGCATACGAGACGGAGGTCTTTGGGACCGCCTTCAACAGGCCGCGCAGCTGGCGGTTCTCGGCATCGAGATTGAGCGCGGTCTGCTGCCACTGGAGCAGCTTTTCGTTCTCGGCGGAGAGCCGGAGGTTTTCCTGATAGGTGGTGACGACCATCTTGGCGTGATCGACGATGCTGCCGAGAGCGTTCAAGGGACGCGCCATCCCGTCGAGCACCGGCGCGACGCTGTCGGTGACCGACGTGCGCAACGAGTCGAAGAACAGCTGGTCGGCCTTGCCGAGCAGGACGATCCCCGCCGACAGCAAGACCAGGACCGGCAGCGTCGTGCGCTGGATCGCCGTGCGCATTTGCGGCGATAGCCGGATCATTGCCGTTCCTTAGAGCCCCTGGCCTTAGAGCCCCTGGCCTTAAAACCCCTGGCCTTAAAACCCCCGGCCTTAAAGCCCCTGGTGTTAAAGCCCCTGACCTTAAAGCCCCCGCCGGATTGCTGGCCGCCGCTCGCCCCGTTCAGCGGCGCGGCCGCATACGCTCGCATGGCTCCCCCATTTGTCACGCTTGCGGATGGCCCCGGATAAGAGACCGTCACCACATGTTGATCAATAGGTTTTTTAGCGTCTTCATTTCTTCGAGCGCACGCCCCGTGCCCAACGCGACGCAAGTCAGCGGGTCGTCGGCGATCGATACGGGCAGCCCGGTCGCATGGCGCAGCACAAAATCGAGATTGCCCAACAGGGCGCCGCCGCCGGTCAGCACGATGCCCTTGTCGACAATGTCGGCGGCGAGTTCCGGCGCGGTGTGTTCGAGCGCGACCTTGACCGCCTCGACGATCGAGCCGACCGGCTCCGCGAGGCTTTCCGAGATCTGCCGCTCGCTGATCACGATCTCCTTGGGGACACCGTTCATCAGGTCGCGTCCCTTGATCTCCATGACCCGGCCGTCGCCATCCTCCGGCATGCAGGCCGAGCCGATGTCCTTCTTGATGCGCTCGGCGCTCGACTCGCCGACCAGCAGGTTATGGTTGCGGCGGATATAGGCGATGATCGCCTCGTCCATCTTGTCGCCGCCGATCCTGACCGAGCGCGAATAGACGATGCCGCCGAGCGAGAGCACCGCGACCTCGGTGGTGCCGCCGCCGATATCGACGACCATCGAGCCGGTCGGCTCGGTGACCGGCAGTCCCGCGCCGATCGCCGCCGCCATCGGCTCCTCGATCAGAAACACCCGTCGGGCGCCGGCGCTTTCCGCCGATTCCTGAATGGCGCGGCGCTCGACCGCGGTCGATCCCGAGGGCACGCAAATAATGATCTGCGGGCTGGCGAAGCTGCGGCGGTTGTGAACCTTGCGGATGAAATGCTTGATCATCTCTTCCGCCACTTCGAAATCGGCGATGACGCCGTCGCGCAAGGGCCGGATCGCCTGAATATTGCCCGGCGTGCGGCCGAGCATTTGCTTGGCCTCCTCGCCCACCGCGAGAACCTGTTTGCGGCCTTTGACCATGGCGATGGCGACAACCGAAGGCTCGTTGAGCACGATGCCCCGGCCTCTGACGTAGACAAGCGTGTTCGCCGTGCCGAGGTCGATCGCCATGTCCGCCGACAACAGGCCGAACATCTTCCCAATCATCGCCACCGCAAACCTATAGTTGCCATTGCGCGCCGACCTTAGCCGTTCCGGCGTGAACCCCGAAAATCATCTTGCCGATCAATGACATTATTAGTCCCGCCCGGCAACAATCATCACGATTGTTAGCCACGTCACAGGAGCCGGCAAAATCTCTCCTCAGCCGGGCGATCCTTGCCCGATCGCGCGGCTGCATTCAAGCCGTCTCGTCGCCGCCGCTGCGACCCGGCGAAACTTGCAAAGCGGCGCGCCGCGGCCGATCGTAGCACCATGCAGGGCAGCGCCATCGTCAAGCGCTCGGTTCGCATCGCCGGTCATGCCACCAGCATCTCGCTCGAAAGCGCGTTCTGGCAGGGCCTCTGCGACATCGCCACGGCGCGGCGCATGTCGGTCAACGCGCTCGTCGCCGCGATCGACGCGCACCGCAGCGGCAATTTGTCGAGCGCGATCCGGCTGTTCGTGCTCGACCGCGCGCGTTGTGGCGAATTGGCGGATGAAGGCGCTGGTGCACGGTTTAGGGTGTCGGGATAGGGAGGGTGGCGTGACCTCGGTCGTCAATCTCAACCGCTTTCGCAAGACCAAGAAGCGCGAAGAGGCGGCGCAGCGCGCGGCCGAGAACCGCGTCCTCCACGGCCGCAGCAAGGAGGAGCGCCGCCGCGCCGACGACGAGCGCCGCCGCGCTCGCCGCGAGCTCGACGGCAAGAAGCTCGATTAGCCTGTGGCGAGGGCCGCTTCGTAAGCGATGCGGGTCGCCGCGTCGAAGCACACGAACACCACCGTTTCCGGCATCGTCTCGACCGCGAGGTGCGCGGTGACGGTGGCGGCGGCGATCGCGGCCGCCGCCTCGCAGGGAAAGCCATAGACCCCGGCGGAAATCGCCGGGAAGGCGATCGTCGCCAGCCCGTGTTGCCGGGCGATCGCCAGACAGGTGCGATAGCAGGAAGCCAGCGTCTCGCGCTCCCCCGCATCGCCGCCGCGCCAGATTGGGCCCACCGTGTGGATGACGTGCCGCGCCAGCAGACGATAGCCGCGCGTCAGCCGCGCCTCGCCCGGCGGGCAGCCGCCGAGCGTGCGGCACTCGGCGAGCAGTTCCGGCCCGGCGGCGCGATGGATCGCACCGTCGACCCCGCCGCCGCCAAGCAGGCTCGCATTGGCGGCATTGACGATGGCGTCGACCGCGAGGCGGGTTATGTCGCCGCTGTCGAGCCGGATCCGGAGGTGATGAACAGCGCCCGCGGGCATGCGCCATCCTAGCAGCAAAAAGCGGGAACCGAATGTCTCGGTTCCCGCCAGTCGCTTCTTCAGGGCCGGCCGGGGGGCTGGCCGCGATCTTCTAATTCAAGACGCCGCTAGGCGGCCCGGTGCGTTGAGCGGATCGGGGTCGGGCGCCGATCCTCGATCGGGCGGAAGGTCGCGCGAGCCGTGTAATTGGCGTCACCGGGATGCGCCCGGCGCTGCGTCGGACGCGCCATCGCCGCTTCCGCCAGGCGGTCAGGGACGATGCCCATCAGCCGGCGCAGCGCTTCGCGGCCCCGCGACAGGCGTGAACGCACCGTGCCGACCGGAACGCCGATGACGTCGGCGACCGCCTCGTAGCGCATGCCTTCGAGGCCGACCAGCAAGATCACCATGCGCTGCTCCTCGGGCAGGCGGGCGAGCGCCCGGTCGAGGTCGCGCAGTTCGAGGCGTTTGCCTTGGTCGGCCGTCTTGGTCAGCGACGGCTCGGTTTCGCTGATCGACACGGCGGCGCCTTCGCGCACCGCGCGGCGAACCTGGTTGACGTATTGATTGTGGAGAATGGTGAAGAGCCAGGCCCGCAGGTCGGTGCCTTCCTTCCACAGATGCAATTTGGCGAGGCCGCGCACCAGGCAGTCCTGGACGAGATCGTCGGCTGCCACGATGTCGCGGGTCAGCGCGCGAGCGTACCGACGCAAGCGCGGTATTTCGGCTTCAATCCGTTCTCGGAGGTCGGCCATTCGGCTTCTCCCGTTCTTAAACGATCGGCGCCAGGCCGATCCGGAGTGAGCGAAATGTAGCGATGACCAGCAACCCGATGATGACAAGCGCGCTTCTTTTTGTAAGTAATTGTAACCATCTGTGTCATCGTGATCGGCCGTTTTCGGGCGGCCGATGTTTGCCAAGTGGTTGGGTTGCGGGTCGATGAGTGAGAGCGGCCATATCCTCGTCGTCGACGACCAACAGGAGATTTGCGACCTCGTCCGCGAATACCTGTCGGACGAGGGCTTTCGTGTGTCCACCGCCAATGACGGCGCCGGGATGCGCGAAGCGATCACGCGGGATGCCGTCGATCTGGTGATCCTCGATCTGGTGCTGCGCGGCGAGGACGGCCTGCAGCTGGCGCGCGAGCTGCGCAGCCAATCCGACATCGGGATCATCATGCTGACCGGTCGCGGCGAGACGGTCGACCGGATCATCGGCCTCGAAATGGGGGCCGACGATTATCTGTCGAAGCCGTTCCACCTGCGCGAGCTGCTGGCGCGGGTGCGCAGCGTGCTGCGCCGCGGGTCGTCGCGCGCCGACAAGCCGGCGGCGGCCGTCGCGCGGGCGCGCATCCGGTTCTCCGGCTGGAGCCTCGACCTGGCGAGCCGCGAGCTGCTGTCGCCGACGGGCGAGAATGTGCGGTTGACGACCGGAGAATTCGAGCTGCTCGCCGCCTTTGTCAACCACGCCAACCAGGTGCTGTCGCGCGACCGGCTGCTCGACCTGTCGCGGCATCGCGAGGCGGGCCCGTTCGACCGCACCATCGACGTCCAGGTCGGGCGGCTGCGCCGCAAGCTCGAGGACGATCCGAAAAACCCGACCCTGATCAAGACCGTGCGCGGCGGCGGCTATATCTTTACGCCGCCGGTTGAAAGCGAATAGGGCCGAAAGCGAATAGGCGCGGCTGGCCGGTTCGCGCCCCGGTCACGTCCGGGGCGGCATTTTGGCTTAGATCGCGTGATCTAACCCTTCGGCGGTGCGTCTGCGGTGCCGCCGCCGTCCAGCACGCCAAAATTCGCCGAGGCGCGCCCCGCCTTGGCCAGACCGACGCTTTCGGTGGCGAGCCCGCGCCGCAACAGGTCGCGGATCGCGGCCGCCCGGCTCGGCATGCGTTTGGCGAAGCGCCAATCGTCGAGCGCCGCGAGTTCGTCGGCGCTGAGCATGATCTGCAACCGTTCTGGGCGCTCCAGTTCGCTCATGTGCGACACCACGGATCAAGAGTATCACGCTCAGTTACACAATGGCGGACAAACCGTCAACTACTCATTTCACCTATTTAATCTATGTTATGTACGTGACCCACATTGAGCAAATCTCTTGTGTGGCTCATTTTTTGCAAAATTGAGAGGATGGATATTCTACGTGATTTGCCAACGAGTAGCATAGTGTGCAAAGCAGGCGATGTAATCGGTGTTGATCTTTAAGAAGAGAGTGATAAAAGTAGCGGCATGATCATTTCCCCCTGCGAGTTCCCATGGGACGGAATAGTGGCTTCGGGCCCTGTGAAAGCCGCCACATACTTGTCGTCGACGATCATCAGGAGATCTGCGACCTGGTCCGCGAGTACCTGTCGGAGGAGGGATTCCGCGTGTCCACCGCCAATGGCGGCGCCGGGATGCGCGAGACATTGGCGCGGGATGCCGTCGATCTGGTGATCCTCGATCTGGTGCTGCGCGGCGAGGACGGTCTGCAGTTGGCGCGCGAGCTGCGCAGCCAATCCGACATCGGGATCATCATACTGACCGGTCGCGGCGAGACGGTGGACCGGATCATCGGCCTCGAAATGGGGGCCGACGACTATCTGTCGAAACCGGTCCACATGCGCGAGCTGCTGGCGCGGGTGCACAGCGTGCTGCGCCGCGGGTCGTCGCGCGCCGACAACCCGGGTGTCCCGCGGGCGCGCATCCGGTTCAACGGTTGGAGCCTCGACATGGCGAGCCGCGAGCTGCAGTCGCCGTCGGGCGAGGGCGTGCGGTTGACGACCGGCGAATTCGAGCTGCTCGCCGCCTTTATCGACCATCCCAACGAGGTGCTGTCGCGCGACCGGCTGCTCGACATGTCGCGGCACCGCGAGGCGGGCCCGTTCGATCGCACCATCGACGTCCAGGTCGGGCGGCTGCGCCGCAAGCTCGAGGACGATCCGAGAAACCCGACCCTGATCAAGACGGTGCGGGCCGGCGGCTATATCTTTACGCCGCCCGCCGAGAGCGAATAGCGCCGGGGCCCAGGCGTAGAGATCGGGCGTAAAGATACAGCCGCCGGCCCGCATCCCTCGGTTCGCCCGCGCCAAAATCACCGCCGCGCGCTAAGCTCCGGACGACGCAAGCGGAGCAAAGCGATGGACGACAGCGACGCCGTGCTTGCCACCAATCTCGAATTCTACCGGGCCTTCACGACACGCGATGCCGCCGCGATGGACGCGCTGTGGGCGCAGCGCGCGCCCGTCGCCTGTGTTCATCCCGGCTGGCCGGCGCTCACCGACCGCGCGGCGGTGATGGAAAGCTGGCGCGGCATCCTGTCGAGCCCGCAATCGCCGCGCATCGCCTGCTATGACGAGCGGGTGTTCCTCTACGGCGATGCGGCGCTGGTGGTGTGCGAGGAGGAGCTCGACGGCGGCACGCTGGTCGCCAGCAACTGGTTCGTGCGCGAGGACGGGGTGTGGCGCATGGCGCACCACCAGGCGGGGCAACTCGTCGCCAGGCCGGCGAGCGATCGTCGCCCGCCGCGCGGCCGGCTGAACTAAACCGGCTGAACTAAACCGGCTAAACTGGCCGGCTGAACTGGACCGGCCGCTCAGTTGACCCGGCGATAGCCCCGGAAACGGTCGCGTTTCGCCTGCTCGCCGGCGGCGATCACCGCCTCGACCACCTGTCGCACTTCGGCGAGCCGGACCGCCGTCTCGCCGTCGAGCCGCCCGTCCCAGCGTTCCGGCCGGTAGCGGCGTTGGAACGCGGTCAGCGCCGGCGTCTCGTTGCCGGGCTCGACCTGATAGCCGATGCGCGCGAGATCGAAGAGCGCGGCGGCGCGCTCGACGACACCGACCCCAAGCCCGCGGCGGCCGCGCAGCTCGGCGGCGGGTCGCGGCCACAGTCCGATCCCGGCGCGCGCCAGCCGCTCCCAGTCGAACAATTCGCCGGGGTCGGCCTTGCGCGTCGGGGCGATGTCGGAATGGCCGACGACGCGATGCGCCGGGATGCGGCGGCGCGCCACGATGTCGCGGCCGAGCGCCTCGACCGCGCGCATCTGCGCCTCGGGGAACGCCCGATAGCCGAACTCGTGACCGGGATTGACGATCTCGATCCCGATCGACACGGCGTTGAGCCCGGTTTCGCCGAGCCACTGCGACACGCCGGCATGCCAGGCGCGCCGCTCCTCGGGGACCAGCCGCCAGATCGCGCCGTCCTCGTCGATCACATAATGGGCGCTGACCTTTGCTTGCGGGTCGCACAGCCGGTCGAGCGCCGCGTCGGCGCTGCGCATCCCGGTATAATGCAGCACCAGCATGTCGATGCGCGGCGTGCCGGCGATGACGTCGCCGCGGCTGTCATGGTTCGGCGACGGGCGTTCGCGAATGTCGAGCCCGCTCATCCCGGTGATGCGGCACTCTTGGTGAGCCGGTCGTGTGCGGCGTTGATCTTGGCGATCCGCGCGCTGGCGCGCGCCATCAATTCCGGCGGCAGGCCTTGCGCGATCAGCGCGTCGGGATGGGTCTCGCGCACCAACCGATGATAGGCGACGCGGATTTCGTCCGCCGAGGCGCCGACGGCGACGCCGAGCACGGCGTGCGGGTCTTCCGGCTCTTCGTGTGGCGGCCCGGCATGGGTCGCGCGGATCCGCGCATAGGCGGCGCCGTCAAAGCCGAAGATGCGGGCCACCTCGCCCAGATAGGCGTCTTCCGCGGCGCATAGCTGGCCATCGGCCAAGGCGATGTGGAACAGTCCGCCGAGCAGATCCTCGAGCACCGCCTTGTCGTCGGCGAAGAGGCGGCCGACCTGGCGGGCGTAGCTTTCAAAACCGTGCGCGCTGCGCCGCGCCAGGTCGAAGATCATGCGCATATGCGCCTCCTCGCCGGGCGGTACGCTGAACACCTCGTTAAACGCCGCGACCTCGTCGCGCGTCACCTCGCCGTCGGCCTTTGCCATCTTGGCGCCCAGCGCGATCACCGCGATGGTAAAGCTGACGCGGCGGCGCGGGTCGCCCTGGCTGCTCTCCGCCGCCTTGCCGTCGGGCTCGGCAATGTGATGCCAATACGGCAGATGTTCGCCGATCCGCGCGAGCAGATGGTCGAGCGGCCCGCCGAACGACAGGTGGCGGGCGCCTTCAAGGATGCGGCCGACGACGCTCATCCCCTCCATATACTTCGCTTTCCCGTAGCGGTCGATTGCCGCACACGGTGCTGTGATGGTGTCCAACCCATGGTGCGTGGCCGCCCGGGATGGCTTCACCGGGAGTTTAATCGACCGCCCGGTTCGCCCGCCAAGGCTGCTGAGACCATTGCAATAGCCGACATTCCGGCTAGTGTGCGGCATCTTTCGTGGAGACGAGATTGCTGATGCGCAAGTGGTTGCCGCTCATCGCGCTGCTCACGCTGCTGGTGCCGCGGCCGGCCTTGCCGCAAACCGCGGCGGCGGCGCAGCCGCAGGCGACGCAGGCGGCCGGCGGCAAGACGAGCAGTGTCTATGAGCAGCTCAACCTGTTCGGCGAGGCTTTCGAGCGGATTCGCCAGGACGCGGTCGAACCGGTCGGCGACCAAAAGCTGATCGAGACGGCGATTTCGGGAATGCTGTCCGGCCTCGATCCGAATTGCGGCTATCTGACCGAGGACGAATACAAGTCGCAGCAGAACTCCGCCGAGCAGCCGGCGGGGTCGCCGGGGCTGGTGGTGACGATCGACAGCGGCCAGCTCAAGGTGGTGTCGCCGCATGACGGCTCGCCGGCGGCGCAATCCGGGATCAAGCCGGGCGAGACCATCCTGGCGATCGACAAGCAGCCGGTATTCGATATGACGCTGCCGCAGGTCGACGCGCTGCTGCGCGGGCCGGTCGACACCGAGGTGACGCTGACCCTGCGCAGCGACGCCGGCAAGCCGAACGAGGTCAAGCTGAAACGCGTCGTCGCCAAATGGTCGACCGTTACCTCCCGGCTGGAGGGCGGCGATGTCGGCTATATCCGTCTTGCCGGGTTCGATACGGAGACCCAGGCGGCGCTGACCGCTGCGGTAAAAGACCTGGCCCAGCAGGCCGGCGGCAAGCTGATCGGCTACGTCATCGACTTGCGCAACAACCCCGGCGGCAGTTTCGATGTCGCGGTCACCGCGGCCGACGACTTTATCGACAAGGGCGATATCGCCCTGGTCAAGGGCCGCAAGGGCGAAAACGTCAAGCACCTCGCCGCGACTCCCGGCGATGTCACCAACGCGCTGCCGCTCGTCGCGCTGGTCAATGGCGGCACCGCGAGCGAGGCCGAGCTGGTCGCCGGCGCGCTGCAGGACAATCACCGCGCCGTCCTGGTCGGCACCAAGACGTTTGGCCAAAGCGCGATCGAGACGCTGATCCCGTTGAACGGCAATGGCGCGATCAGGCTCACCACCGCGCGTTTCGAGACGCCGAGCGGGCGCGCCATCCAGGGCAAGGGGCTCGAGCCCGACGTCACCGTGGCGCCGGTCAAGCTGGAACGGCTGGCGCAGGGTTTTGGCCGGCGCGAGGCCGACCTGCCGGGCGCGCTGAAAAACACCGATCCGGTGACGGGTCT
>Ga0126381_100002027_pt1 | contig 21831 bp, 14 predicted proteins | sample PanSoiMetPlot_28_FD_96465 | JGI IMG/M metagenome (GOLD analysis project Ga0126381, IMG submission 96465) | Tropical forest soil microbial communities from Panama - MetaG Plot_28 | ecosystem: Environmental > Terrestrial > Soil > Tropical forest > Bulk soil | place: Panama | collected 2016-02-17
CAGCTTCGCGAACCGGAGCAGGCGCTGGGCGACCAGTTCGGGGTGCTCGATGATGTCGGTCGCGTGCCCCACGACGCCGGGCATCAGCGACGCGCCATCGGGCAGCCGCACGTCCTCCCAGAGCGTCCACTCGTGCTCATGCCGCGGGTTGGCCGCCTCGATCGAGTAGCAGCCCGCCGGGACGGACAGGACGAGGTCGATGATGTCCCGTAGCGGGATGTCGTCCCGGTGCGGGCCGTGGCCGCTGCCCCAGCAGACGTGCAGCCTGACCCGCTCCGGGGGAATGCCCCGCAGGGCGTGGTTCAACGCCTCCACTCGCAACGCGGCGTACCGCCGGTACTCGGGCACCGTCATGTCGGGGAACATCTGCCACCCGTCGGGCAGGTCCGGGTCGTCCAGTTGCAGCAGCAGCCCGGCGTCCGTGATCGCCGCGTACTCCTCGTGCAGCACGTCGGCGATCGCCCCGAGGAACGACTCGTCGTCCGGGTAGTAGTCGTTCCGCAGCCAGTGCTCGACGGTGCCGGGCGTGATCGCGGGCAGGAACGCGGTCACGTCATGTGCGCCCGCCGCCGCCGTCAGCCGGTCGATGTCGGCCTGGACGAGGGCCGTGCCCGCGTACCTGAGCGGGCCGGTGCACACGTACTGCGTCGCCAGGGCGGTGACCTCCGCCGCTGGCATGGCGCCCTTGAAGTCGAAGCCGCCGAAGCCAGCGGCGAAGAAGCCGGGGAAGTCCCTGCGGTCACGGCCCGTCACCCCGGCGTTTGCCGGCGGGCGGTCCCCGCCGGCCACGGCCTCGAATCCGGTCATCCGGTCGCGGACGTAGCCGGTGAAAAGTCCCCGCTTGGAGATCTCCCCGTCGTTGACGATGTCAACGCCGACGGCCGCCTGCCGGGCGACCACCTCCGCCACCGCACCGGGCAGCGCCGCGTCAATGGCGTCCTGCGAACCCGGGCTCGCGTCGAAGAGACGTCGCAGGGCATCAGGCCGCGGTAGCGCCCCAGCGTGGGACACGAGAATCCGTTCTGAGCTGGCCGGCATGGATCTCTGCCCTTCAGTCTTCGCCGTCACGGCCGATGGTCGCGCTGCCTCTGGCAACGTACCTCGGCGTGGCAGGCACAGCCCAGCATTCGGCTGACGTTCGCAGGACAACACGCCGCCCGCGAGCGTGCCGGAGTTCTACATCGTGGCGTCCTCGTAGCCTTCGGGGCGTCCCTCCAGGATCATGAACTTGACCTCGAGGAACGGTGTCAGGCCCTCGTGCACGCCCTCGCGGCCGATGCCGGACTGCTTGTAACCGCCGAAGCTCACACCGAAGTCGGTGCGCATCGCGTTGTGCCCGACGGTGCCGGACCGGAGCCGGGCGGCGACATGGCGGGCGCGGTTGACGTCGTTGGTGAATACCGAGGCGTTGAGCCCGTAAATGGTGTCGTTGGCGATGCGCACCGCGTCATCCTCATCGGCGGCCGGGATGACGGACAGCACAGGCCCGAAGATCTCCTCTTGCGCGATGACCGAGGAGTTGTCGACGTTGCCGAACACGGTTGGCTCGACATACCAGCCGCGGTCGAGGTCCTTGGGGCGGCCGCCGCCCGTGGCGAGCGTCGCGCCGTCAGCGATGCCCTTAGCGATGTAGCCTTCCACCCTGTCGCGCTGCCGCTCGGCGGCCAGCGGCCCCATCTGGGTCTGGTCGCTGAACGGGTCGCCGACGCGCACCTGGCTGAACGTGGCGGCTAGGGCGTCAAGCAGCTCGTCATGCCTGGTCCTGGGGATCACGATCCTGGTAAGCGAGGAGCAGACCTGCCCAGAGAGGAAGCATTCCGCCTGGGACAGGGTTCGGGCGGCAGCCTCGATGTCCATGTCGTCGAGGATGACAGCGGCCGACTTGCCGCCCAGTTCCAGGGTGCAGCGGGCGATCCGCTCGCCGCAGATCGAGGCGATGCGCCGCCCGGCGGCGGTGGATCCGGTGAACGTGATTTTGTCTACCCGGGGGTCGCGGACAAGCAATTCGGAGACCTCGCGGTCGGCGGTGACCACGTTGAGCACGCCGGCCGGCAGGCCGGCCGCCTCGGCCGCCTCAGCGATCAGGTAGCCCTCGCCGGGGGCCTCTGGCGAGCACTTGAGGATCACGGTGCATCCGGCGAGCAGTGCGGGCGCGACCTTGTTGCTGATCAGGCCCATGGGAGCGTTCCACGGGATGATAGCGCCGACGACGCCGACGGGCTCGCGGACGAGCAGGCCGAACTGCCCGGCCGTTGGCTTCGCGGGTTCCTCGAACGGGTACGTGCCCGCCTGCGCGGCGAAGGCGTTAAAGGTCCGCTCCGCGCCGATGCCGCCGCCGCGGGCGATGGCGTGCAGCACCCCGGACTCGCGTGGCCAGATCTGGCCGATGTCTTCCGAACGCCGCTTCAGTTCGGCGCCGATCGCCCGCAGGTATTCAGCTCGCTGCTCGTGCGTCAGCCACGGCCAGGGGCCGCTGTCGAACGCCTCACGCGCGGCTCCGACCGCCCGTGAGATGTCGGTGGCCTGCGCTTCGGGGACAGTGAAGTAGAGCTGCTCGGTGTCGGAGTCGATGACGTTGATCGTGGCGTCGGACGACGGGGCCACCCACTGGCCGCCGATGTAGAAGCGGTCGCTGTGGCTGATCGGCGCGGTTGCCTGGCTCATTGAGTGCCCTCCCGGCACGGCCCGTGGCGCCCGTCAGGGGCGGCAGGCCGCTGGTAGTCTCATTGTGACTACTAGCCTAAACCGGGACGCAGCGGACGCCAAGGCGTCTCACTTGACGAGAATGCCCCGTGGCGGTAGTCACACTGTAACTACAGTCGTCCGGGAGGCATTACCGTGGAGGCACGTGAGACCCTGCTCGCCCGCGTCAGCGCGGCCGATGGGAAGACCGAGATCAAGGACCCGGCGACCGGGGAGGCCATCGGGAAGGTCACGTACGGCACGCCAGCCGACGTCAGGCCCGCCGTGGACAAGGCCGCGGCCGCCCAGCCATCCTGGGCGGCGCTGACCGACGAAGAGCGCGTCGGCTACCTGCTAAGAGTCGCCGACAACATCGAGGCGCACGCTGAGGAACTCGCCTACGCTATCGTCCGCGAGCAGGGCAAGACCATTAGCGGCATCGGTGCCCGCTACGAGATCCAGGGCTGCGTCGGCTGGCTGCGCGCGACCGCATCGACTCCGCTGCCGAAAGAGGTCCTGGTCGACGACGGCACAACCTACGCCGAACTGCACTACCGCCCGGTTGGCGTCGTGGGCGCGATCACCCCGTGGAACTGGCCGCTGATCATCGCCACCTGGCAGATCGCCCCCTCGCTGCGCATGGGCAACACCGTGGTGCAGAAGCCGAGCGAGTACACCACGCTCTGCGCCCTCGCCCTCATCGAGGTGTTCAACGAGGTGCTGCCGGATGGCGTCCTCGTCGCGGTCACCGGCGCGGGCGACGTGGGTGACGCTCTGGTCCGCGACAAGCGGGTCGGCAAGGTCATGTTCACTGGTTCGGTGAAGACCGGGATGAAGGTGATCGAAGCGAGCGCGGGCAACCTGTCAAGGCTGACCCTGGAGCTCGGCGGCAACGACGCGGGCATCGTGCTCCCCGACGTCGACCCGGAGAAGATCGCGGAAGGCCTGTTCTGGGGCGCGTTCATCAACAACGGTCAGACCTGCGCGGCGCTCAAGCGGCTCTATGTCCCCAGCTCCATCTACGACCAGGTCATCGAGGCGCTCGCCGGGTTCACCGCGAATATGCCGACGGGGCCAGGCCTGGACGAGAACAGCGCGCTCGGCCCGCTGCAGAACCAGATGCAGTGGAACGTGGTCAACCGCCTCGTCGAGGACGCCAAGGCGCGTGGTGCTCGCGTCGTCCTGGGCGGCGACCCGGATCCGGGCCAGCCCGGCTACTTCTACCCGAAGACCCTTATCGCCGACATCAGCAACGACGCTCCGCTTGTGCAGGAGGAGCAGTTCGGCCCGGCCCTGCCGATCATCCGCTACACCGACCTGGAGCAGGCGATCGAGTGGGCCAACGGCGTCGACGTCGGCCTCGGCGCTTCTGTCTGGTCCGCGGACCGGGACACAGCCAAGGAGATCGCTGCCCGCCTTGAGGCGGGCACGGTCTGGATCAACGGCCACGGCGGCATCCACCCGATGGTCCCGTTCGGCGGCGCAAAGCGCTCGGGCTACGGCCTGGAGTTCGGCGTCGAGGGCCTGAAGTCCGTCTCCGTCCCGCAGGTCATCAACGGCTAGCGGAGTACCTGCCAGACGTACCGGATCCCGCAGCGCCCCGGTTTCCCCGGTCAGCCGAAGGTGAAGGAGTAGGCCTGCAGGCCCGGTGACAGCCCGATGGCGACAGTGCCGTCCCGCACGGGCTGCTCGGTGGCGACGGTGTAGATATCGGGGGCGCCGGAGACCCGGATGACCTTGATGGCGCCGCCGGAGGTGACGGTGAGCGTGCCGGTGCCCCCAACGTCCAGATAGACATTCGAGGCGTGGAATGCGAGCTTGATCGCGGCGTCCTTGCCCGCCGTGATCGACTGCTGGCCGATACTCCAGTCGCCGGAGAGGCCAAAGGAGTTCGGGGGAAGGGCGGCGGGCAGTGTGAACTGGCCGGTCGCGTAGACGGTGACGCCGCCGTAGTACTGCTGGCGCTCGGTCCCCAGGTAGGTTTCCGGAGTCTGCTGGGGATCACCAGGAGTGGTGTCGGGGACGTCGGTCGCTCTTGGCAATGCGATCCCCGGGCGCGCGGCGCTAAGCAACTGGCGGATGAGCTGCTCCTCGCCGCCGTAGTCGCCCTCCCCGATTGAGATGTGCCGGATTTCGCCGCTGGCGTCGATCAGGTAAGAGGCGGGCCACGACTGGTTGTCGTAGCTGTTCCAGGTTCCGTAGGAGTTATCGAGTGCGACCGGGAAGGTGAGACCGAGCCTGCTAACGCCGGCGGCGACGTTGGAGGGCACGTGCTCAAACGCGTACTCGGGCGTGTGCACGCCGACGACCTCCAGCCCGTCGGCGGCGTAGTCCTTGTACCAGGCCTCGACATGAGGGAGCTCACGCTGGCAGTTGATGCAGGAATACGCCCAGAAGTCGACGAGGACGACGCTGCCCCTAAGCGAGGCCAGGCTCACTGCCTTGCCGCCAGGGGTGTTCAGCCACTGCTGGATGCCGCTGAACGCGGGCGCGGGGCCGCATTGCTCAAGCCCGGAGCTGCCGTACATGGCCGACGCCTGGCAGTCTTGCAGCGACACGGCGGCGCTGCCGCCCTGGGGTGCCGCCGCGGCGCCCTTCTCCAGGGAATTGCCCACTGCCTGCGTGTAATTCGGGACATCACGCTGAATGATGTCAGACAGGTTGAACGTCAGCGCCACGGCCAGGACGATCATCACCACCCCGGTGACCGTGCGGAACGCGCTCTGATGCCGGCGAAAGGCCCCGAGCCGCTGGCTTATGCCCCGCCCCGCGAGCGCGAAGGCGAGCAGCGGTATCGCGGTGCCGACGGCGAAGCCCAGGGTGAGGCCGACGGTGCGCAGGCCGATGTGGCCGGTCGCGCCAGCTACCGTGATGGCGGCCAGGACCGGGCCCGCGCACGGCACGAAGACAGCGCCGAGTGCGAGCCCGAGCGCGAAGCCGCTGCGGCCGGTGCCGGTGACGCGCTGAGGGAAACGGGTGAAGGGCCGCTCTAGCAGGTGCCCGAGTGGCGGCACGAGCAGTCCGAGCCCGACAAGGACGAGCAAGACCAGGCCGGCCCAGCGGATGGCGTCGTCGGGCAGGTGCAAACTGGCCAGGATGAGGCTGCCGAAAAGGGTGAAGACCGCGAAGCTCAGCGTCAGGCCGAGGACGATGAGGTAGGGACGCCGCCGGGCCGACCCGGTGCCGGGCCCCTCGCTCGCCCCGGAGCCGCCCCCCAGGAAGACGACGGGAAGCACTGGCAGGACACACGGGGACAGGCCCGTGATGAACCCGCCGACCAGGCCGATCAGCACCAGCGTCACGACGTAACCTCTCGCGGACACCCTGCGTGGTAGTCATACTGTGACTACCACGCTAGAACGCGTTGCGTCGCGCCGCCAGCGCGACGCGACTTGGAGATCCGCGCCGGCTGGGGGAGCGCTGTTTCGGGAGGCGACTGATGACAGTCGGACCAGAAGGCTCCATGCCGGACCCCGCGATGCTCGCGGGCAACGCCGACCGGGAACGCGCGATCAGCGTGCTGAAAGCGGGTTTCGCCGAAGGCAGGATCACCCAGGCTGAGCACGACGAGCGGGTGTCCCTGGCGTGTGCGGCCCGGACGTACGCCGAACTGGCTCCGCTCGTTTCCGACCTGCCAGCCGGGCCGACGGGTAGCGTCATGCATTACCCGACCGCTGGGTACCCGCCGCCCCGGCAGCCCGTCTCGCCAGTGATCAATTCCCTCGCGGTGGCGTCACTGATCTGCGGCCTGGCCGAAGTCCCCAGCCTGGGGCTAAGTGCCATTCCAGCGGTCATGTTCGGGACCCGGGCGCGTGAGCAGATCCGCGAGAACGGACAGCGCGGCGACGGTCTCGCGGTAGCCGGGCTAATCCTCGGCTGGACCGCTATCGGGCTGTTCTTCGCCGTGGTCGTCGGCATCATGATCTGGCTTATGCTGCCTCCCGCCCCGGGCACCGGCGGCCCCTTCGGCAGCTAGCCCGCCGGGGCCGCTGGCGCCGCATCAGTTCCGGCCGAGACTCAGAATGTCCTGATGGCGATCTCCGCCGGCGCGCCGAGCAGTTCGTCGATCTCGTCGTCGAGGCGGCTGAGCGTGAGCGAACAGCCGGCCATGTCGAGTGACGTGCAGTACTCACCGACGTAGTTGCGCCGCACGTGGATTCCCCGGCTCTCGAGCTGGCTGTGTGCCCGCCCGTACAGGAGGTATAGCTCGCTGATCGGGGTGCCGCCCAGCCCGTTGATCATCAGCGCCACGTTGTCGCCGCTGGAGAACGGGAGATCGGAGACGACGGCCTCAAGAAGCTCGTCGACGATGTCGTTGGCGCTCGCCAGCTTCTCCCGGCGGCGTCCGGGCTCGCCGTGGATGCCCACGCCCATTTCCATCTCGTCGTCGCCAAGCTCGAACAGCGGCGAGCCCTTGGCCGGCGGGGTGCAGGAGGTCAGCGCCATTCCCATCGTCTTGGTGACGGCGTTGACCTTGTTGCCGATCCGAATCAGCTCGTCGAGATCGGCGCCGCGCTCCGACGCCGCGCCCACCGCCTTGATCACGAAGAAGTTGCCCGCGACTCCGCGGCGACCGACCGTGTAGGTAGAGTCCTTGACCGCGACGTCGTCATCAACGATCAGCGTGCCGATGGTGAGGCCGTCCGCCTCGGCCATCTCCTTGCCCATCTCGAAGGCCATTCGGTCGCCCGTGTAGTTGTTGATGATGTGCAAGACGCCCTTGGGTGAGGCGAGCAGCTTGCTGGTCTCCAGCACGTAGTCCATGGGCGGCGCGGCGAAGACGTCCCCAGGGCAGGCGGCGTCGAGCATGCCCTTGCCGACGACCATCACGTGCGCGGGCTCATGGCCGGATCCCGAGCCCTGGATCACCGAGACCTTGTCATCGCGAGGCGCGTCGGTGCGCATGATGAGGTTGTACTCGGGCACGTATCTGAGCGTGTCCGGGTTGGCCAGGGCCAGGCCGTGGAGCATCTCGGCCACGAAAAGCTTCGGGTCATTGACGAACTTCTTCACTTCCGCACCTCCGCTGGGTTGTGGCTGGGCCGCATGTCCGGCCTTTAATCTCGGTTAGTGCTGTTCGGCCAGTGCCTCGAACATGACGGCGATGGCCACGGCGCCGGCGTCGAGGGTTCCGATGCTCCGCTCACCGGTGTAGCTGGCACGTCCGCGCATCGCCTGCATCGAGCGGGTTGCCTCGGCTCGCTCCCGTGCCACGCGAGCGGCCGTCCGCAACACGTCCTGGGCATCGGCCCCCGCCGCGAGGCTTTCCTCGATCGAGTCCGCGGCGGGGACGAGCGCGTCAAGCAGTGTCTTGTCACCGACATCGGAACGGCCGCGGGCCTTGATCCCCTCGATCGCCGCCCGGAGCATCGCCACCACCTGCACGCCCTCAAGTTCGGTCGCGGTGCCCGCTGTCGACCCCGCCCGCAGGAACGCGGTGCCCCAGATGGGACCCGACGTGCCGCCGATCCGGCTGGTGATCACCACGGCGATCTTCTTCAGGAAGGTGCCGATATCAGTGCGGTCAAAGCCATCCCAATCGGCGAGGACGATCTCGAACCCGCGAGCCATCGAGTACCCGAAGTCGCCGTCGCCGACCACGGCGTCCAGATCGCCGAAGTACTTCTCGTTCTCGACCGCGACGTTCGCGATCACATGTACGGTGCGCTCGACATCACCGAAGGTGGCCTTGGACATGAGTGCTCCTTAGTGCGGCAAGGCGTTCGCCAGGTCGGCGAGGGTGATCCAGTCGCCCGTCTCCGGGATTCCGGCACGATTTTCGATGACGACCGCCTGCTCGCCACCCGGATCGCCGAGCGCGGATACGACCAGCGCCGCCTCGCTGAAGTCCTCGTCGCTGGTGAAGTCATTAACGGTGATGACGCAGGCCAGCCCGGCGCCAGACGCCGCGAGCAGGCCGTTCCTCGAGTCTTCGATCACCACGACCTGGCTGGCCGGCAGGCCGAGCCAGTCCAGTGCGAGCACGTAGATGTCCGGCGCCGGCTTCTTGCGCGACACGATGTCCCCGGCGAACACCTTGACCTTCTGGGCCAGTTCCGCGCCGACCGCCCGCGCCAGGGTCGCCGCCACGGCGGGCTCGGCCGACGTGGAGGCCACCGCGACGGGCCAGCCGGCGGCGATGGCCTCGCCGACGATTCTCGCGACCCCGGATCGCGGCGGCACTCTTCCCTCGGTGACGAGTCGCGTGTAGATCTCCGTCTTCCGCTTATGCCAGCGTGCGATCGCCTCCTGCTGTCCGGCATGGTCGGCCGGCAGCCCGGCCGCCGTCACGAACTCGGGTGTGAGCAGGCTGGCCATCCGCTCCTTGCCGCCGCCGATGCGCAGCTTGTGCTTGTACTCGGCGACGCTCCAGTGGGCAGGCAGCCCGAACTCGGCGAACGTCTGGTTGAAGGCGACGAGGTGCCCGTAGCGTTCGGTGTCGGCGAGCACCCCGTCACAGTCGAGCACGAGCGCCCTGGTCACGTTTGCTTCACCAGGCCTTGCCGTCGCTGCCGAACTTGCGTATGTGCTGGCTGGCCATCTCAAGCACGCTGACGCGCACGGCCTTGAACAGCGAGGGCGGGTCCCAGCTGTCGCGTTCCTCGGCGCCGCGCAGGAAGTCCAGGTTGGCGCGCATGTAGGTGACCTTGAGGGCGGTCGAGATGTTCACTTTCGCGCAGCCGCGCGCGATCAGGTCGGTGAATTGAGCGTCCGTCATTCCCGTCCCGCCGTGCAGCGCGATCGGGACCGGCTGCGTCGTGACGATGTCGGTGACCCGCTGCGCATCCAGCTTCGGCTCGCCGTGATACTGGCCGTGCGCGTTGCCGATCGCGGGCGCGAAGACGTCGATTCCCGTCTCTCTTATGAACTCGAGCGCTACCGGCAACGACTGCGTTCGGGCGACCTCGTCGGAGCCGATGTCATCCTCCACCCCGGTGATGGCCTCGATCTCGCCCTCGACATGGGCGCCGTAAGAGCGCGCCTCGTCGACGACCTCGATGGTCTGCCGCTGGTTTTCCGCGACGGGCAATGAACTCGCGTCGAACAAGACGGAGTTCCAGCCCTTGCGCAAGCAGGCGCTGATCACCGCGCGATCCGGGCAGTGATCCAGGTGCAGGCTGACCGGGACCTCGATGCCCGCGGTCATCTCGCGCCACATCGCGAACAGCAAGTCCATGCCGATTGACCGGACCGTCTTGACGGAGGTCTGGATGATAACGGGGGAGCGCTGCTGGACGGCGGCGGCCAGCACGGCTTCCATCGTGAGGTCGTTGACGATGTTGATCGCCGCGACGCCGTAACGCTCGGCGAACGCGCGATCCAGGATCTCCTTGAGCGCAACGACTGGCACGCATGGCCTCCGAGCCGCCCGTAGTCTCCTTGTGACGACACGTTGAACCTACGCGCGGTGCCTCGATCGCGGATCGGTGAAAGTCCCCATGTTCGATGGGGACTTCCCCTACCTTGCCCTGGCCGGGGACTCTGGCTGCGCTTCCAACCGGGACCTCGACCGGCTGGCGAGAGCGGCGAGCTCGGTGCGGTTACGGGCGCCGGTCTTGCGCAGCACCGCCCCCGCGTGCTTCTCGACCGTCTTCACCGACAGCACGAGCCGCTCGGCGATGATCTTGTCGGGCAGTCCCTGCTCCATCAGGCCGCGCACCTCGCGCTCGCGATCGGTGAGCGCTGATATGGGCTCCTCGGTGCGCAGCCCACGGTGCAGTTGCGTCAGCATCGGGCCAGACAAGACAGCCTGGCCGCGGCTGGCGGCGACGACTGCCCTGCCAAGCTCCGCGCCATCGGCGCCCATGTCAACGCAGCCGCGCGCGCCGGCCCGTATCGCGGCCGCCACCCGCTCATCGCCCGCATCGCAGACGCCGACTACGGACAGCCCGGGCTGATGACTGAGCAGCAGCCCGGTGATGCCTTCAGCCCCTCGCGGCTCGCCATGGTCATCCTCGCCGACCTGCAGGCCAAGGTCGACTAGGGCGACGTCCGGGCGCATCTGCTGACACGCGTCGATGGCATCACTGGCCGTGGCGACCTCACCGATCACCTCGATTCCGGGTTCGGCCCAGGTCAGCAGCCGGGTGAGGCCCGCTCGCAATGCTGGCTGGCCAACAGCGACAAGCACCCGCAGCCGTGGAGTCGCCGACTCGCAGGCGCGGGTAAGGGGGAACCTGGCGCGGATCCTCGTGCCCCAGCCAGGCAGCGAGTCCACTTCCACAGTGGCACCGAGTGCGCTCGCACGGTCGGACATGGCGCGCAGCCCGAGACGATCGCTCTGCCATCCCGACCGCGGGTCGAAGCCCTGCCCGTCATCCTGAACAAGCAATGACACCGCCTCAGGCTCGTACAGAAGCCCTAGGCGTACCGTACTGGCCCGCGCATGCGCGACTATGTTGGTGAGCGCCTCCCTGGCGGTGCGGAGCACCTCACGCGAGAGCTCCCCGTCTAGCGCGATCGGGTTGCCAGCCGAGACGAACCCGACTTCAAGGCGCCCGGTGCTCTGCGCCCAGGCCACCTCTGAGCGAAGCGCCGCCTCGAGCGTGCGGCCGTCAAGTGGTGACGAGGCGAGTCCGAGCAACATCAGCCTGGCCTCTATGAGCGCGTCACCCGCGGTCGCGGCGGCTTGCCGCAGATGCCCGGCCACCGCGGCGAGGCGCGCATTCGCCGGTGCTCCCCTCATGACACCGGCGAGGCTCTCGCTGGCACCGTCGATGTGCACGCGCGCGCTCACCAGTCGCTGGGCGAGCGTGTCGTGCAATTCGGCAAGTATGCGATCGCGTTCTGCCGCTACCGCCTCCGACCTCGCGCGTTCCTCTGCCTCCTCGTGCATCTGGGCGTTGGCAAGCGCGATCGCCGCGTGCCTGGCAAACAGCCGGAGAACCTCGGCGTCAGCGTGCCCGAACGCGCGCTGGTCGTCCCTGCTGAAGACGATGCACGCACCGATGATCCGGCCCCGCCACTCAAGAGGCACCCCGATCACGCCGCGAAGGGTGGCGCGCGACTCCGGGGCCACATGACCGCCAGGCACGTCGTCGTAGCGAGCGAACCAGACAGGCGCTCTCCGGGCGACCACCGCGCCCGTCATGCCCTCGGAAAGCGGGAAAACCCGACCCGACTGGCACGCCACGCCGATATCGGCTTCCTTGCGGTACGTGCCCAATGCCTCATCGACGCTGCAGATGGACCCGGCGTCACAGCCGAGCAACTCGGTGCACCGCCGCAATATCCGCTCGAGCAGCGGACGCAGGGAGAACTCGCCAGCCAGGTCTTCGGCGACAGCGATGAGGCTGGCCGCGCGCACCGCCGCATCGTCACCGGACTGGGGCGAAATCAGGCGATCAGACACATGTCCTCCGCAGCGAGGCAGCGTCGGATAACAGCCGGGCTGGATGGCAGGCCGATCCGAGCATCACCCTACGGAGCCACGACGTCAAGGCAAGGCGTCACGTGCATACGACTGGGCTCGCGAGCAGAGTTTCGGTGACATTTCGAAACATTATCCAACGTTTATTCTTGACCGGCTTCGTGCGTCCTCTTAGGTTAAGAATGCATAACGCCGCATGGGAGCCAGGTATCTTAAGGAGACGCGATGCGTCCGGTGAAACCACTGCGTCATCTGATAGGCCTGGCAATCGGGCTCGCCGCGCTTGCGGGAGCTACGCTCGCGAGCGCGATCCCGTCGGCTGCCACTGCCAGCGCGCCAGGCGCCCCAGCCCGCCCGGCCGACAGCAGCGTGCCGATCTACCTGAACCCGGCCTATCCGGCGGCCGAGCGGGCCGCCGACCTCGTCTCCCGGATGACGACCGCGGAGAAGGCCGCGGAGATGAACAGCACCGGGGCGCCCGCGATCCCGAGCCTCGGGGTTGCCGCCTGGGGCTGGTGGAACGAGTCCAACCACGGCGCCAGCTTCCTGACCCTCAAGCCGACCGGCAACGCCACGCGCCTGTTCAACACGACGACTTATCCGACCGACCTGGCGCTCGGCAGCACGTGGAACCCGAACCTGGTGTACACCGAGGCCCGCCAGATCGGGGCCGAAGCGCGCGAGGTCGCGCCGAACAACACCGAGAACCTGGACTTCTTCGCGCCGACGATAAACCTGTCCCGTGACCCGCGGTGGGGCCGCAACGACGAGTCCTGGAGCGAGGACCCCACCCTCACCGCCGACCTGGCGTCGAAATACGTCGACGGCCTGCAGGGCGAGACGCGCAACGGTCAGCTGCCGCCATCAGCGCACGGCTTCTACCAGGCTCTGGCCACCCTCAAGCACTACGCGGCCAACAACACCGAGAACACCCGGCTGACCGGCAGCTCCGACATGGACCAGGCGACGCTGCGCCAGTACTACACCAAGCAGTTCGCCGACATCATCGCGCGGAGCCACCCGGCGTCCATCATGAGCTCCTACAACGAGGTCAACGGCATTCCGTCACCCGCGAACGTTCAGCTTAACCAGGAACTCGCCCGTGAGACGTACGGCTTCGGCGGGTACTTCACGTCGGACTGCGACGCGGTCTACGTCATGCAGCACTACCACAACTGGATCCCGCCGAACTCGACCGTCCCGGTGAACCCTGACACGCGTTCGGCCTACGCGAACGCAGCGGGCGAAGACCTGGACTGCAACGCGGGCTTCCGGGACAGCGACAACTACGGCACCACCATCCCGACCGCGCTCACGCAGAACATCCAGACGCTGAACGACACCTACAACATCGGCGACGTGGACACCTCGCTCGTCCGCCTGTTCACCGCCCGCATCCAGACCGGCGAGTTCGACGCCGAGTCGCAGGTCCCCTGGGTCGCCGCGGCCCGCGCCGCGCTCAACGGCGTCACCTGGGCCAACGACCCGAACAGCGCGATCACCGAGACGCCGCAGCGCCTGCAGCTCGCGCAGCGCACCGCGGACCAGAGCATCGTGCTGCTGCAGAACTCCGCCCCGGCCGGCGGCGGCAGCCCGCTGCTCCCGCTCAAGATCCCCTCAACGGGCCCCTACAAGCTCGCGGTCATCGGTTTCTTCGCCCACCCGCAGTCCCTGTTCCTCGGCGGTTACGCCAGCACCGAGGTAGGCCCGGGCGCGGCGAACAACGTCGACGCCTTCCAGGGCATCCAGGCGGCCGTGCAGCAGATCAACCCGGACGCGCAGGTGGACTTCTTCCCTGGCGTCACTGGCGGCACTACCGCCGCGACGCTGACCACCGTGGACCCCGCGTCGATCGCCGCGGCGGCGAACTACAACGCGGTCGTGGCCGTGGTCGGGACTGACGCGAGCAGCGGCACCGAGGGCGTCGACCGCTCCTCGCTCGCCTTGCCCGGCGCGCAGGCGTCCATGATCAGCCAGATCGAGGCGGCCAACCCGAACACGATCGTCTACATGGAGACGATGGGCGAGGTGGACACCAGCCCGTTCGCCTCCACCACCCCGGCTCTGCTGTGGAGCTCGTACAACGGCCAGCGGCAGGGCGCCGCGCTGGCGGACGTCCTGCTTGGCACGGTGGACCCGAGCGGTCATCTGCCGTTCACGTGGTACGCGAACCAGGACCAGCTGCCGCCCACGACGGACTACACCCTGCAGCCGACGGCCACCACGGACGGCAGGACGTACATGTACTTCACCGGAAGCGTCAGCTGGCCTTTCGGGTACGGGCTCAGTTACACGGATTTCAGCTACTCTCACCTGCGCGTGGACCGTACCTTCGTCGACGCCAACGGGCGCGTGAGGGTCAGCGCTGACGTCACTAACACCGGCAGCGCGCCGGGTGCCACGGTCGCGCAACTCTACGCCGCGACACCCGGAGCCCCGGCCGCGTTGCAGCTGCCGGCGCAGCGGCTGGAGAGCTTCAGGAAAGTCGAACTCGCGCCCGGCCAGACCAGGCATATCAACTTCACCGTGAACGTGCCTGACCTCGCGTTCTTCAGCGACTCGGCGAACAAGTACGAGGCCTACGACGGGCTGTACGCGCTGCGGCTTGGCAGTTCGAGCTCGGACGTCGCACAGCAGGCGTTCATCGCGGTCGACGGCGCGCTGGACCCGGCTCCGTCGGCCGTCACCGTCCAGGCGGTCATGCCCGGCGACGCGGCCCAGGGTGTCGTGCAGCGGGTCTTCTTCCCCGCGGGCGCCACGATCCTCCCCGAGCTAACGGTCTCGCTCACCGATCAGAGCCTGTTCGGCTACATCGTCAACGGGCAGAGCACCCCGCTGCCCAATGGGATGATCGTCCGCTACTCAAGCGATCATCCGGATGTCGTGCGTGTCAGCCACGACGGGACGCTGCTGACCGCAGTTGGCACCGGACCTGCCATGATCACGGCCACCGTGCGGTACCACGGCACGATCGCCACCGGATCGGTCACCGTCGACGTGCAGTAAGCCCGCGACGTGCCCGCCGGGAAACCCACACTGAAGCGGTGCACGGTCATGTGGCGCAGTATGTGAGCTCCTTTTGCAAAGTGGCCAGCTCGGCCGGGGTGATGGTCAGGTCGTAGTGGTATTTGACGTCGATCCACATCTTGGTGTACGTGCAGTCGAAGTCCTCGTTGGGCGGCATCCACTCGTCTGGGGACATGTCGCTCTTCTGGTTGTTCCCATACGAGGAGATGGTCAGCAGCTCCAGGCCGTTTATGTCGTTTGCGAAGTCCCGCCACCGCTTGCTGTCAAAGGCGCCGGTCGCGTCGGTCCACAAGTACGCGCCCGAGTCGTAGGCGTTGCGCTGCGGGACGACATGATCGACTTGGACCTCGTCCCAGCCGACGTTCATATCGAAGTACGGGTCTTGCCATATGCCGAAGTCCGGGGCGCAGTTGTCGGGGCCCAGAGTTACATAGCTGGCGTCCCGCTGCTGCACGCGGTAGTTCATCGCGCAGCCGTTGGGTTTGGTCCAGTCGGCGTGGTAATAGCCGACGGGCTGCGTGACATAGTCCAGGACGTTGCCGGGACGGCTGAGCTGGGCCAGCTCGTTGGTGGCCTGGACCAGGCTCGGGATGCCGGGTAGCGGTTTCTTCCACGTCCAGGCGGGGGTGGCGGCGGCAGCTGCGGCCGTCGCGCCGGCGGGGGCCGTCGTGGCGGCGGCCGCCACGGCCGGCACGACCGGATTCTGCGCCAGGTACGCCGCTAGGTCGGCGGCCTCCTGGCTATAGCCGGCCGTGTTCGGATGGAAGGAGTCGGAATAGTCCGAGAAGATCTGCAAGCCGTTGACCCAGGGCGCGGCGGAGCAAATCTCGTGCCCGACGAAGGCGTCTCGCTCGTCAAGCACCTCCACGCCCGCTGCGCCGGCCGCGTTGCTGATCACGTCGTCGAGATGATTAGTCTCCTCGATCAGCCAGGAGATGTCGCTGGAGGCCATGCCCAGCTCTCCGGCGCAGCCGGAGAGCGGGCCGGGCGGGGATAGGATCTGCGGGTAGGTCAGCACGACAACCCGGGCGCCGGGGGCCTGGGCGCGCACCGCCTCGTAGAGGTTCGTCAGCGGCGTGGCGAGGTTGTCGATCGTGACGTCGAGGTTGTTGGAGTCGTTCTGCGTGTAGTAGTCCTCGCAGGACAGCAGCAGCACGCAGCGGGCCAGCACGCCGGCGAAGCCGGCGTCGTTGCCGCCGATGGTGAGGGTGACCAGGCTGGCGTCGGCCGGAATCTGGCTGATCTGGGCGGGCTCGTACTGCCCCGCGCTCGTCAGGTCAGGAATGCTCGCGCCGCTGCACGCCACGTTCACGATGTTGCCCGGCGGGTAGACCTCCGGCGGGCCGGCCGCGAACTGCAGGGCGAGGGAATGAGCCGAGCGGTGGCAGCTGTTGGTGGCGCTGTTGGTCGCCGGGTCGTAGTCGCCGGCGCCCTGCCCTGAGGAGTACGAGTCGCCTATGGAGACGTAGGTGCCGGGGCCTTGCGGCACGAAGGCGACCGCGTTGTAGGCGATGTCGGTGACACCGTCGCCGTCGGCGGTCCGGTTGTCGAGCTGGACGCTGGCGCCGGGTTGCAGGGCGTAGTCGCCGATGCTGACCCACTGGTTGCCGTAGGCGGCCTGCGAGAGGGTTGTGGTCACTGAGCCGCCGGTCCCGGTGAAGACGGTGTAGGGCGCCTGGTCGGCGCCGGCCGCCGAGTCGGGCACGAACACCTCGATCTTGTACAGGCCGCGGCTGAGCACGCTGGGTGCCGGGGTCCAGGTGCCGGTGACGTCGTCCTGGAGGTCGCCGGACTGGTAGGTGTGCGTGAACCACAGGTGGCCGCCGAAGCCGGCGCCGAGCTGGTGGAAGTCGATCTCGCCGAGCGGCGCCCCGTCGGGGATGGAGGTGCCGAACTGCACGCTGAACGTGCCCTGGTTGGCCCACTGCGTGGGCGGGTTGGGGCAGCCGGCCAGGTTCAGGTCGGTTGGCTGTTCGTCGACCACGATCGCGTTCGCGGGCAGCCCGCCGCCGCAGACGGGCGGGTTCGGGTTCGCGGCGGACGGCTCGGGAGCGGGGAATGTCACGTAGTCGTCCCAGCCGTCCATGCCGCATATTCGCGACAGGGTGTCCGGCAGGGCGGCCGGGCACCCCCAATCTTGGACGTGCTCGTGCCACCAGCAGTGGTACTGCTCGTCGTTGGGGGTGTTGTTGCCGGGGTTGAGCTGGCACGCCTCGGGGGCAGGCGCGGGGGCGGGGGAGCACGGGACGTCGATGGTGGGGCAGAACTGATTGGGGACGCAGTGGTCGGTGGCGTCGCACATGTCGGTGTGCAGCGGCTTTGGCAGGAGGCAGCAGCCCGGGATCAGTCCTACCTCGGAGGTACCGTTGTATGCCTCGGAGCCGTCGAGCGTGTGCAGCGGGGTCTCCATCCAGCCGATGACCTTTTCCTGGTAGGGCCAGTCCTGTGGGTGGTCCGCGTCGCCGTAGTTCTTCACCAGGAAGGGGGTGCGGTCAACCGGGTAGGCGGGGTTGATCGGGTTGTTGGCCCAGCCGAGGCCGTAGTTCCCGTAGCCGTCGTCGGGGTGGACGCCGGTGTTGTAGGCCCAGGCGGTGAAGTACCAGTTCTCCAGGTGCTGGGGCTGGCCGTCGTTCATGGTTATGCCGAGTCTGGAGAGCTGGTTCCACTTGTTGGCGAGGGCCTGCACCGTGGCGGCGATGTTCTCTTCGTAGTCGACCGCGACCTTCTCCTGCGTCGCTAGGGAGATGCCTGGGGCGCCGGCGGTCATGATGTCGGTGAGCTGCCCGAGCCCGTAGCCGCAGTCGGCCTGGTCGTAGTCGATCGTCGCGCCGCCGCTGCTGTTCAAGCCGTAGTAGTCGGCGATCAGCGGGTTGCCGGCCAGGCCGGGAAGCGCGTGCCAGCTCGCCTGGTCCCAGTTGGATTCCTGTGCGATCACCGCCTCGACCACCTGCATGGGGACCGGGACCGTCTCGGGGAAGTCGAGACTCGGCTCGTAGGCGGGCAGGCCGAGGTTGAAGGCGCCGGCTGGCCGGCCGTTCGGGTAGATCTGGTTGGTCAGGTCCCCGTGCACGGCCTCCTGAATGGCCCACTGGACTTGTTCGGCGGTCGGCTGCGGGACCTGGATGGCCGGGTCGTTGCGGGGCACGGCGCACTTGGGCGTGGTGAAGTTGGCCGCCGCGGGCACGGCAGGGGCGGCCGGTAGCGCGCGGGCGGGCGCGGCGACCTCGGCGGGCAGGTCGGCCGTGAGCAGCCGCGGGCCGGCGCCTCCCGCGGCGGCGCTACTGGCGCCGCTGGCCCTGACGCCGGTGGCCCTGGTGCCGCTGGCCCTGACGCCGGGGATGAGCACGGCGCCGCCGTCCAGGGAGGCGGTCTCGGCGCCTGCGCCGCCCGCTTGGCGTGGCGCCATGGCGAGCGCGCGTACGGCACCCGCCGCTCCGGTGGCGGTGCTGGACGCGCCCGCCACAACGCTGCGGCCAGCGCGGCCGGCGAAGAGCTTGATGGTGCCGAGGGTGCCGCTGGCAAGCCGGGTCAGGGTGTGGCCGGCGAGCCGCCATACGGCCGCGGTGCTGCCGCCGGGACGGGCGGCGAGCAGGTCCACGCCACCGAGGTTGTTGGGCCGCAGGTCGAAGGCCTGCCCGTCCACCTGCCCGACGATGGCCGGGGCGCCGGCGCGGCCGAACCGTTCGATCGCGCCGCCCCGCGCCGCGAACACCTGGCGGCCGTCGCCGGCCGGCACCGCCGAGGTGAGCTCGCCGCCGAAATGCCGTCGCCACATCACCTTCCCGGTGGCCGTGTCCGCCACGGTGACCTGTGTTGCCTGCTCGTCACTGCCGAGGAAGCTCGTCAGCGCAACCCGCCCGCCGACGCCGCAGCCTGGGTCGAAGTAGGCCAGCGAGACCCCCGCAAGCAACGGCCGGACCACTCCGCTGTGCGCGTCCACCACATAGGCGAACGCGCCGCGGTCCCGCCCGGCCTCGTCGTTCTGCGCGTGCCACGGCGCCACCACCGCGACCACGAAGCGGCCATCACCGGTGAGGCACTGCTGGCCGATCCAGCGCTCATCGCCGGCCCCGCCCGGCTGCAAGGTCGCCAGCGGGTGCCAGCGCCAGCCACCGCCAGAGCTTGCGGCGTAGAGGTGCCAGCCGTCCGGGTCGCCGCGACCGGTGACGATCTCGTCTCCCGCCGCGACCCGCACGCCGCGGACGACCCGCTGCGCCGGGGGCTCGATCTTCGGCGTATGGCTGCCGAGGGCTGGCGCTCGGTTCGGGATGGTCGCGGCATGGGCGATCGCCGCGGGTGCCATGGCCGTGCCCGCCGCCAGCGGGACGCTGAGCAGCGGCAGGGCCAAAGCGAGCAGGGGGGCGATAAGGCGTCGGCGCATGGCAGGGCTCCCGCTCTCGTGACCGGTTCCGGAGGATCAGGCGCTCAGGCGGCTCAGGCCGCGACCTGGGTGCAGTTGAATACCATGGCCGCGGCGACCACGCGGATCAGGTGGCCGGGGCCGTACTTGTAGTTGCTGGAATCGGCGAGCTGCACCGCCAGCACGCCCGACCCGTCGGCCCGGAAGCTGCCGAGGTCGATCATGCCGTCACTGCCGGTCGGGTAAGTGATCTGGCTGTACACGTTCACGTACAGCGCGTTGCCGAGGCCGCGCCCGGTCCAGATCGAGTACTCCGACGCCGCGTTGAACCAGACGCCGTCGCCGGACAGCTCGTTGGGCGGCATGTAGGCCTGGATGTCGCAGGTGGCGTAGGCGCCGGCGTAGTAGAGCCACTGGAAGTAGTCGCCGCTTTGAAACGGGCCGTTGCCGCCGGTCCAGTAGTAGCGCTGGTCATGCGGGGTGCAGCTGAAGTACGAGGGAACCTCCTCGTACCAGTCGGCCGCGGCCGTGTAAAAGACCCCGAAGGCACCGCCGCCGTAGCCATCGTCGCAGCTGCCGGTGGGGTCGATTTCCATGACGCTCGTGTGAGTGTCCGAGCACAGCGGCGCGCCCATCTCGTTGGTGCCGGTATAGATCAGCGCGTCGGTCGCGAATTTCCCGCCGCCCAGGTAGTCCCAGAATTCGTCGTTGTTGATGACGGTGCCTCGCTCCACGCAGTAGACGTGCACGGTAGCCCCGTTAGGCAGCGATCCCACGACTGAGTAACCGGTCCCAGGGCCGTTGCGGAGGTTAAGGTTGGCGCCTCCGGTGCTGACCGTCCAGCCGGTGTCGGCCGGCGCCGCCGCGAGCGCCGGGGTGGCGACGGGGACCAGCAGCGCGGCGGCCAGCGCCAGCGGCGCGACCAGGCGGGTCATTCTGCGCACGGATGACGCCAGGCGTAGCGGCATATTCGCTCCCGAGTTCCGAGGATCGGCGGCTGGAATGCGCCCGCCTCCCGTGGACGAGGACGATTATGTGCGGGCCGCCGCTTACCGCGGAACCGCGAAACTACCCGCCTGCCTCCCCGTACAAGTGCCCCCCGCATGGTACGCGGTCGACGCGGAGTGGTCATGCCGGCAACGCCCGTTCCCGCACGTCACGTGGTGCTTAGCGGCTATCCTGCGACTTTGCCTATGGCCGCGAGTACGTCGTCCGCGACCTCGTGGAGCGGACGCACGGCATCGACGATGACGGCCCCGAACCGCCGGTAGCTCTCCTCGAAGCCGTCATGCCAGCCGATGATCATCGCGAGTTCCTCTGGTGCCTTACCGTAGTCGCCGGCCCGGGCGGCGAGCCGCCGTTCGATTGTGCGGACGTCAGCAACCAGGGCCACCACCCGGTCGAACAGGTGCCACACGTCCGCCTCGCCCAGCGCGCTCCCGCACAGGAAGACCGGCTGGCCGCACCGCGCCGCCGCACGGCTCAGCACGCTGACCCGCCGCGCGTTCAGCACCCAGTCGTGCGCCCGGTACCAGGCATGGATGTCGAACCCCGGATCGCCGCGCGGGATGACCTCGGCCGCCCCGGTCCGCTGGCTGACCCAGTCCGCGTACCCGTCCTCATCAACCCCGCGCGCCAGGCAGCCACGCATGCGGAGCTCACCGAGCACCGCCGACTTGCCCGCGCCGGACACGCCGGTGACCAAGCAGAGACCCATCGTCGACCATTGTCCGCCGCCCGAACCCGCGATTCACCTCAGCCGTAGATCGTGATCTTGTTGTTGAGGGGCCACGGACCGCCGGTCGTGCGGACGAGATCGGCCGTCGCTGGTTTGGGCGTCCGTTCCTTCTGCGTCTGCCTGCGTCCGCCGGCGGACGGAATCCTTGATCTCGCTGAGCCTGGCCGCAGCGGCCGGGGTCCACTCCGCCCTTTGCTCGCTGGCACGCAGGGCGTCGTCGATCTCGCTGAGCTTGGCGGCGGACACCGCGCCTGCCCGTTCGATCAGGTCTTCCCGGGTCAAAGTGGTCAGCCAGGTGCACGGGGTAAAGCCCGGCCACGGGAGCGCGAACCGCAGCACGCCGTCGAAGGGCAGTCCTTCCTGGACGCCGACTGCGACTTCGATTCCCAGGCCGGAGATGTCGGTATCCGCCGGGGCGACGACCTGCATCGCCCGGAACCCGGATGGATCTTCTCCGGACAGCAGCACAACAGGCCGTCGCTCATCGAACTCGGCCCACCAGACTTCGCCTCGTCGCATGTGTCCTCCTGGTACTCCTGCCGTCGAGCGTGATCTTGGGCGTGTCGGTGCTGGAGACGGGGCGGCCACCGTCTGATCATCCCGGTTTGTGACGACACGTGAAGACCGTCTGGTGGCCGCTGGTCCCAGCGTAGG
>Ga0126381_100002028_pt1 | contig 21831 bp, 27 predicted proteins | sample PanSoiMetPlot_28_FD_96465 | JGI IMG/M metagenome (GOLD analysis project Ga0126381, IMG submission 96465) | Tropical forest soil microbial communities from Panama - MetaG Plot_28 | ecosystem: Environmental > Terrestrial > Soil > Tropical forest > Bulk soil | place: Panama | collected 2016-02-17
GCCGGCGGTGGGACCATCTGGTCCCCGCCCTGAAGGCGGCGGCGGCCCGGCGCCGCGAGCTCGGGCTATCGCTGCCTAATTACCGCAAGAAGAAAGAAGAGGCGCTCGCCGCGCCGCAACGAGGAGACCTTGCCGCGATGAAAGAGAAAGCGCTGGGTGAGATCGACTGGTCTGAGGAGACGGCAAAGGAACTGGGGCTGATGCCGGTGCCAGGGACGGCGCTGGCGCCGTTATCCGACTTCACCATGCCGGAGCTTCTGGGCGATGTCGGGCGGCTGGCGTTTGAGAAATTGCGCGAGCTTTTGATGAAGGACCGCGAGGTCAGAGACGAGAAGGGGAAGATTCTGCGCCCGATGGATATCCGCACCGAGCGGCTCGAGATGGAACTGGCCTTGGGCGCGGCGAAGCTCTTTGCCCGGGTTTCCGAATCGGCCTTGAAGACGCAGGGCAACGATCGCCTCGCCGAGATCCTCGACGCGATCCACAAATCGAACGCCGACGACATGCTCTTTAGCGAGTGATACGGTTGCGCTTGTTCCCCCAGAACAGTAGCTCAGGGGGACTCCATGCTCACGCTCGGCGCCGCCGCCAGGAAAACCGGCCGCTCGAAATCAAGCATCAGCCGCGCCATCTCGAGCCGCCGATTGCCCGCAATTCGCGCCAACGGCGCACGAGGAGGCTGGCTCATCGATCCGCAAGCGCTCGACGCCCTCTACCCCTTGAACGGTACGCCAACGATTGGCGCACCCGTTGCCGCAGCCGTTGCCCGGAGCGGCGAGCTGGTTGCCCTCGAGCGGCTGCTCGCCGAGCGCGAGACCACCATCGCCGATCTGAGATCGCGTCTCGACCGATCTGAGGCCCGCCTGACGCGGTTGCTCGATCTCCCGTGGTGGCGTCGCCTCCTGCGCCTTTAGCTCACCAGCGGCCTCCCAGCGCGCACAGATGGGGCATGAGCAGGGCGGGCTATGACCGATGAACTTGGGATCGAGGGGCACGGGCGGCTCCGCGCGCCTCTTATCCAAATTTTGAGAATCACCTTCTGCGCGCGCCTGCGCGCTCTTTGGTTTTAGTTCTGGGTTTAGTTCTGTCCTATCTGCGGGACTCTCATGAGTGTCCTGCTGGCGGAACACCAGAAAGCGCGAGGCCAGCTGGTAGAGAAAGGAGCCGCGGCGGCGGCGCTTGCGGGTGAAGAGCCCCAATGCCTCCATCTCGGCGAGGTGACGCTGGACCCAGGAGAGCGCCTCACCGGCGCGCCCGGCGATGGTGCGCAGACTGGGCCAGCACTTCCCCGCAGAATCGGCGAACTCCAGCAGCACCGCGATGAGTTTCAGGTGCGCCGGCTTGGTGGTGGCGATCTCGGAAAAGGGGATCGCGACGAATCGATTTGCAGCTTGCATAGTGAGCTCCCCCTGCTCACCCGCCTCGGTCGGACCGGAAAATCGGCACAGATTCAGCCCGTTGCGAAAAACCAGCGTTTTTCGCTTGCCTCATTCGCTGATGCCGGGGAATCTCCGTGTCGCCAAACACCGAAGGCTCCCCAGCCTTATGTCGACATCCGGCCCGCCCCTCCAAGGCGGGTCGTGTTGTTTTCGGTGTGCTAATCGTGCCACAAGATGCGGTGGCACAAAAATTCACACCCGCAACTACTGGGAATTGCCGATAAAGCAAGGGAGTTTACACTCGCCCGTCGCGCGAGCGATTCGTTCAAGGCAGCGAATCAAGGAGATGCGATGTCGCAGCAGCCCGCCGGGCAGTCCTGCGCCAACTGCTATTTCGGGGTTCCCGACGCCCAGGGCATCTCTTGCCGGGTCGACGCCCCGCTCGACCCCTATAGCGGGCTGCAGACCCCGCTGCCGCGGCTTTACGTGCCGGGCGATTACTGGTGCGGCAAATACTCGACGACCGCGGTGCCAGGCCGCGAGGGGCATGCCGCGCCCGGTGCGATCCAGCGCGCCGGCGGCGCACCGAGCGGGCAGAACTGCGCGCTCTGCTATTTCGGGATCCAGGACAACCAGGGCATCGCCTGCCGGGTCAACGCCCCCGCACCCTCGGCCCAGGGCAACCAGATCAATGCCCAGCGCCGCTATGTCTCGCCTGATTTCTGGTGCGGGCTGTTCTCGACGACGCCCTCCTCGGGCGAGAACCCGCCGGGGGTCACCTCGTTCAACGCGCGCACCGGCGATGTCGCGCTCTTGGCGAGCGATGTGACGGGCGTTGGAGGGCTCGCGAATCCGAACGTTTCCTTGACCGGCGTGCCTCTGGCGCCGACCGCGGTGGCGGGCACCAGCAGCCAGCAGATCGCAACCTGCGCGTTTGTGGCGAACGCGGTCGCCGCCTCGACTGCGGGTGTCTCCTCGTTCAACGGGCGCACCGGCAACGTCACTCTGCAGACAAGCGATGTGACCGCGGTGGGCGGGCTCACCCAGAACCAGACGATTACCCTCTCGGGCGATATGACGGGGGCGGGGGCGACCTCGATCGCCGCAACCGTTACCGGGTTGCAAGGCCGTGCGCTCGCCGCGACGGCACCGACAACCAACCAGGTGCTGCAGTGGAGCGGCACGCAATGGGCGCCCGCCACAGCAGCGGCCGGCGGGGTCACCAGCGTCACCGCGGGCGCGGGGCTGAGCGGCGGGACGATCACCACGACAGGAACGATCTCGCTCACTTCGCCCGTGGCGATCGCGCTCGGCGGCACGGGGGCGACGACCGCCCCGGCGGCGCTGGCGAATCTGGGCGGCATCAGCGGCAACCAGACGATCACCATCTCGGGTGATGCGAGCGGCTCCGGAGCAACCGCGATTGCCCTGACGCTTGCCACGGTCAACGCCAATGTCGGGACATGGAACAACCTCACGGTCAATGCCAAGGGGCTAGTGACCGCGGGAAGCAATGTCGCCTACCTGACCGCGCCGGTCGCCAATGCCTCGCTGGCGACGATGGCGACGCTCACCTTGAAGGGCAACAACACCGCCGGGACAGCGGTGCCGAGCGACCTGACGACGGCGCAGGTCCAGACCATGCTCGGCTACATCACCGGCAATCAGACCATCACCCTCTCGGGCAACGTCACGGGCTCAGGCACGACCGCGATCACCACGACGATAGGCGCGGGGGTCGTCACCAACGCGATGCACGCGACGATGCCCGCCAACACCATCAAGGGGAACAATACCGCGAGCGCTGCTGCGCCGGCCGACCTGACCACGGCGCAGATGCAGACGCTCTTGGGGTACATCACCGGCAATCAGACGATCACCTTGAGCGGCGACATCAGCGGCTCGGGCAGCACCTCGATCGCCACGACGCTGCCGATCGTCAACTCTAATGTCGGCACCTTCCAGGGCATCACGGTCAACGCCAAGGGGCTCGTCACCGCTGCGACGAACCAGAACTATCTGACCGGCAATCAGAGCATCACGATTTCGGGCGATGCGAGCGGCAGCGGCACGACGGCGATCGCGCTCACGCTGGCAACCGTCAACAGTAACGTTGGAACGTGGAACAACCTCACGGTCAACGGCAAGGGGCTGGTCACCGCCGGCAGCAACGTCGCCTATCTGACCGCGAATCAGACCGTCACGCTCTCGGGCGATGTGACGGGCGCGGGGGCGACAACGATTGCCGCAACGGTTGCGCGCCTCCAGGGGCAACCGGTCAGCGCAACCGCGCCGACATCGAACCAGGTGCTGCAGTGGTCGGGGACGCAATGGACCCCGACGACGATCGCGACGGGCGGGGTCACCAGCATCACCGCCGGCACCGGCTTGACCGGCGGCACGATTACGACCACGGGGACGATCGCGCTCTCAAGCCCGGTCTCGGTCGCCAATGGCGGCACCGGCGCGAGCACCGCCCCCGCGGCCTTGACCAATCTCGGCGCCCAGCCGATCGCCGGCGTCACCAACGGCTCGGATGCGCTCGCCGGGCAATTGGGCGAATACGCGACCGCGAGCGCCGCCCCCGCCACGGTCACCGCGGGCAGCTGGGTCTCGGTCGCCAGCCTGGCATTGAGCGCGGGCGACTGGGATGTGACCGCGGTGGCGCAGATGACCTCGAGCCCGCCGGGCATGGGCGGGGTCAGCGCCGGGCTCAGCGGCGCCTCGAGCGGCACACCCGGCCTCGGCACCTATTCGACGATCGGGATGGGTGCGACGACGCTGTGGCAGCATTTCAACTGGGGGGCTGCCTTGTGGACAACCACGGCTATGACCTTGGCGAACGTCAACCTGCCGGTGAACTCGGTTCGTGTCTCGAGTGCTGCAGCGACGACGGTCTATCTCCTGGTGAACATCAACGTATCATCGGGAATCACCGCCTCGGCCGGCGGAGCGCTCTACGCGCGACGCGCGCGGTGATGCGCGAGGAGAGCGAGAACATCCTCGTCTCGCTGCTCTTTACCGTCGCCCTCGTCGTGCTCTTGGTGCTGGCGGTGCTGACCTTTGCCTATGGCGGCGGCGCATAAGTGAGGGCAGCTGCCGCGCTGATGATCTCTCTTGGCGCGGCGGCGTGCGGTGATCGGCTGAACACGGTCTTCGACGACTACGGGCGCTCTGTCTCGGTCGTCCACACCCAGGAAGGGATCGAGGGGCCGATTGTCGTTGAGGTCGGTCAGTTCGACCAGACGGGTAAGTTTGTTCCCATTGCCGAGGGGACCGGCGAACCGCTTGTTCAGTCTTTATTGCGGGGTGCGGGCGCGTCGTCGCTCTATGGCGGATTAGTGCGTCCGCCCACCACAAACATCAATGCATCGGGCGGCAGCGGTGGCGGCGCGGGTACCGGCTCAACCGGTATTGGCTCAGCGCCAGGCGGCTCCGGACAGGGCGGCGGCATCGTCAACGTGAACAGCAGCGCCACCTCGGCCGCGCGCGGCGGGCAAGCAACCGGAGGAACCGCGAGCGGCGGGACCGGCGGCAACCCGACCTCGAGCGCGACCGGACAGGGCGGCCTCGGCGGCAACGTGACGGGGGGAGTAGGGGGTCAGGGTGGAACAGCCGTCGCCGCGCCGGCCAACACCAATAACGCGACCTCGTCGACGAGCGGGGCCGGCGGCAATTGCCAGGGCAACTGCCAGTGATTACGGCCGATAGCCGCTGTAGTCGTCCACCGCCGCCTGGGTGCGCGGCCCCCACAGCCCGTCGACCGTGCCGGCGTCGTAGCCCATATGGTTCAAGGCAAGCTGCAAGAGGCGGATCGCCGGTTTGACCACATCGGGGCGCGGTGGCAGCGGCGTGCCGTCGCCGAGCCACGCCTTGAAGTCCTCGATGGTGATCGACGGCGCGAGTTGGTCGAGATCGACGTTGCCGTCGATGCCATCGACCTGTCCTGCCTGCGATGATTGCCAGATCGCCCAGCAATCGCGCCAGTCCGGGTCGGGACTACCGTCCCAGGGCTGGAGCTTTAGCTGCGATTGGCTGCAATACTCGGGGAAGACGCGCGGCCAGCGGCCGATGCGCTCGGTCACATCGTCAGGCGGGTAGAGCCCGTAATAGGCCGCGCCGATCCGGCCGTAGCGTTCCTCGTAGGCGTCCATCCAGTTCTCGACCGTGATGTTGGAGACGCCGCCCTCTTCCCAGTCGAGCATGATCACCGTGTCGCCGATAAAGTCGAAGCAGGCGTCACGCCGCGCGTCGTTGTCGCTTTCATGCAGGTAGACGTAGGCGAGCGCTGGCATGTTGTCCTGGCGCGCCGCGGCGAGGTTCGCCTCGTAGTTCGGGTCGGGATTGTCTCCTTCCCACGCCTTGATAATGACAAACTGGATGCCCGCCGCCTGCATCTGCGGCACGTCCGGCGGATGGCTGGTGCTTGGCGGGCACTGGTAGTGCGAATAGTCGCAGCCGCGTACGGTCATGGGCCAGCCCTCATGGGGCGGCTGAGAGGGGGGCTGAGCGCTGAGGAAGGAGAGGGGGATCTCCTTGGGGGGTTCCTCATCACTGGGGGTGCACGCCCAGCCCCGCTCTTGCCGTCAATCGCATATAATTTAGAAGAGTTCCATAACCTAAGTCTTAAAGCCACTTCTGGCTATAGTCGGCATCCGCATCCTTAACAAAGACTCCGGAAGACCAGCGCAGGGGAATCGCCCCCTTGGCGCCATAGTTGGTTTTCATCGTCTCGAGCACCAGCTGGCCCGACTTGTCCTTGTGCAAGTAGCAGCGCGCTCTGACCGTGTTGTTCCAGGTGACGCTGCCCGATTCGCCCGAGCCCGAAGAGCGCCCGGCGAGCGAGGGGTGTTTGGTGATAATGACGAGGCCTTGGATGCGGATCGCCAGCCCGCGCAGCAGCGAGATATACGTCGTCACCATGTTCTCGTCGTTCTGATTGCCGCTATAGGTCGCCGTCGCGGTATCGATGCAAAGGATCTTGACCCCCTCGTAGACGCAGAAATCCCACAGCTTGTCGAAGAAGGCGGTCGGCCGCAGCACCCATTTGTTGCGGTCGAGAAAAACGAGGTTGTTGTCCTGACCGACCCTGGGCTTCAGCATCAGCCCGCCTTCGCCGACCTCGTTCATCGAGCAGCACAGATCCATATTGATGCGGGCCTGGCGGCGCCACAATTCGTCCCCGTCGTCCTCGCAGGCGAGCATCAAGGCCGGGCCGCTCTTCACATCAAAGCCCAGCCAGTCGCGCCCCAGGGCGCTCGACGAGCACAATTGCTGCATCAGAAGCGACTTGCCGATGCCGCCGTCGCCCGAGACCATGGCGACGGTCCCGCGCAGAAAGAGATCCTCGACGACCCAGTCGTAGCGCGGCGGCTCCTTGTCCTGCCACTGGCTGGGATTGACGATCTCGAATGGCTCGGTGCCGTCTGCCGCTGCACCCCTGAGCGGCACAACCCCCATGGCGTCTACCTCCCTATTTCTTCGGGTAAATCCTTCTCAATCGTTCAAGGACATAAGGCTGGGCGTACGGGTGATAGGTGCTGATCTCGGCGTCGCCGAGCATCGGCGCCGAGCACGCGATTTTGAACATCGCGAGCTCGTCTGACCAGTGGCTCTGGACGAGGCGCTCACGCGCAAAAGCCTCTTCCTGCCACTCGATCCCGGGGGTCGGCCAGTGCGGTCTTTCAGTGGGTGCTGGCTCGCGCCTGACGCGTATTTTCGGCAGCGCGCCGCCGCCTTCTTCCCAGTATTTTTTCGCCTCGTGGAAGCTCAGCTTCTCGATGCGGCGCAGCCACTCGATCGCATCGCCGTGCTCCTGGCAGGCGAAGCAGTAGTAATGGTCGTCATAGACCGCGAGCGAGGGGTTCTTGTCAGGATGGAACGGGCACAGCCCCCAAAAGAGCTTACCGCGCTTCACCAGCTTGATGCGCCGCGAGACCAATGACGGGAGAGTCGTCATCGGGCGAAATAAGGGGTTGCTTCACGCGCACGTGAATTGGCACAGTACATCGCTGCTCCGCTTTCTTGCGCAAAGCGGTGGATGCAAATGCTCCCTCTGTGATCTTGGCGGGTCGCAGGGGGAGCGACCTATTTTAGGGTAGTCGGGACTCTGTAGGTTCTTAACTTGGATCAACCCAGCGAGCATTCACTGAATGACTCTTCGCCGACGCCGTCAATAGACCCAACTGTAATCCTGGTGACATAAAGTCAAAAAACTGTCGCACCCTAAAATGCGGATCAATTTGCTGCGGCAAGGAAGCTGTCGCGCTCGCCCATGATGATGTCAAAGCAGCCGCAGGCCGCCTTTTCGAGCGCCGGCGCATCGCGGATCCGGATGCCGCGCGACAGGCTGATGATGCCCTCGCGCACCCAGTTCTCGATCACCGGATAGGTGGTTCCGCGGGCGCAACCGACCATGTTGCCGAGCGCCTGGCGGCTGATCGGGATGCGGTCCCAGCCGAGCGCGTAGCGCACCAGCAGCAATTGCGTGGCGATCCGCTCCGAGGCCAGGTGCCAGCTATGGCAGAGCAGCATCTGCTGCATCGCGCTGTTGAGGATCTGGACGATCGCATTGACGCGCGCCTCGAGCAGCGAGCCCGGGACAAGGAGGCTTTTCATCGTGTCGCGGGCCACGACGCGCGCCATGCCCGGGACGACGACGCGGTATTCCGAGGTGCAGATATGGGTAGGCAGGAAGACCCCAAAGGCGCCGACAAAGCTGCGTCCGCCGCTGCCGTGGCACCACGACTGGACCGCGCGCCGGCCGTCCCGGCGCAGCACCGAGACCAGCCCCGACTCGGGGAAATAGAGCTTGTCGACGAGATTGCCCGGCTCGTAGAGGCGCTGGTGGCGGGTGAGCGGGGCGAATTCGAAATGCCCGAGCAGTTCATGGTCGCCCGGCAGTTCGCGCAGCAACGGGTGGCGGAAAACGGACAGCATTGGCGGGTGCCTCCGTTAGGCTTCGTATCGCCTGCTGCTCGACCTTGATCGGGGGTCGCCCTCGAGCCCGCGGGGCTCGTGTGTCCATTGGCGTGTAACGCTAACGCCACATATGTTCGGTTGCGTTCACAAATGTTACATCCGACACGGGATATTGAACGGCATTGTTGCTAATTGTCATCGTCGTCGTCGGGGATGCGCCGCTGCAGCGCCGGGCACCACTCGACGCATTCATAGGTGCGGGTGACCCGTCCCTCTCTGTCGATCGACTTGATGCAGGGCTTGTTGCCAAAGCGCCGCTTGCATTCGGCGCGGACGGGGTTCTGGGGGAGCGCGCGGGCCTCGCTCATGCGCTCGCCGCCGGCACCAGATGAAGCTCGGTTTCGATCGGCTCGATCGCGATGCGCAGTTTCGGCGCCTCGCCGAAGATTTTGCAGACCGAGGCCTCGACCACCTGGCAGTCGTCGCGCCAGACGATGCCGTTGAGCGCGTCCAAAATTTTCAGGTAGTTGTCCACGTCGCCCGTCGAGCGCTCCATCGGCCGGATCAGCCCGGCGCGGGCGGCCGCCTGCTTCTTCTTCGACCATGAGGTAAAGATCGGCAAGACCACGGTGACCTCGACCCGCAGCGGTTCGTCCAAAGGAAGCCGCCCCAGCATCTGTTGCGCCGCGACATAGCGCAGTTGCGTCTCGTATTTGACCGTGCCGGGCTCGGCGTAGGACTGGACAAAGGCTTTGCCGCTGGTCCCCGTCGCGATGCGGCTGCGGTGCCGTCCCTTGCCCTTGGGCGGGCCGGCGAGCTCAACCGTGATCGTCATGCCCGTTCTTCCTTTTCTCCAGCTTTTGGAGGCGCGCCAAGCGGCTTGCGCTGATCTTCCTGGTTCCTGCTAGCTGTTTGCGTAATTTATCGGCTGCCTCTCTTTGGCCCTTAGCGTCGCGTTCCTGCCACGTCCCCCAAATAGTGTCAGACAGACTTGGCTCTTCATCGCTCTCATACTGACCGCACCCGTGCCCGCTGTCGTGCTGCGTCCATACCGGGAAAAAACTGCACCGCCCGGTGGCATGCTCCCCATCACTTGCTCTGATCCGCCGAAGCGCATCCCCGCGGTCATAAGAGTGTCCCGTATATGCGGGTTTCCAATCCGATGGTTCGTCGAAGACGAAGTATGCGCAGGTCAGACAATAACCCTTCATCGCCTCATTCCCAGATGCTCCACGCCACCACGTCGTCGACCAGCTCGCCGGCGCTGATGCCGGTGATCTCAGAGATCCGCACCAGCACCGCGAGCGGGATCTGCTTCATCGGCAAGCTATAGCGCGTCGGATCGGCCAGCCAGAAGAGGCATTTGCGCGACACGCCGCCATAGACCTCCCAGAAGGTGTCGCACGACATGCCCTGGTTGCGCAGCCAGATCGCCAGCCGGGTGTCTCCCTTTATGTTTCGCTGCGCATGCAATGGGACATCCTCCCCTTTCTGACATAACATGTCAGGCGGGCGGGGGGTCAGGAGATAAAATGGAACGCTACCGAGTCGAGCTTACGGCTGAAAATCTTGATTGCGCCGAATATGCCTTGAAGGAGTTGGAGCGCCACCAGCAGGGAGTTGCCGACGAATTGTTCGGTCCGACCGGTCTGTCACCCAACAAACAGGAGCGCGCGGCCTATCTCGACCGCGCCGAGCAGGCGAGGGACACCAGGCGCCAGCTGGCGGCGGCGGTGCGGCTGCGATGATCGCCGATCACTTCTTTCTCGGCTGCATCGTGCCTACGGCAATCGCGGTCCTGCTCGGCTTCTTCATCTGGCTCGGGTGATATCCACCCCTCCCCGCCGCAGTCGGGACAGACATCCCACTCGAGATGCACGCGATCGTACTGGTCACAGGTCTCGGAGATGAGGATCATGCCCTCGCCGCCGCAGCGGGGGCACTCTTCACGCGATGTGTGGGTCGAATTGTGGATCAGCGCCCTTCGGTCCTTGATCCGGCTCCTTCCGGCACGGATGTCCTCTCCTCACTCATAGCAATGATTCCAATGACAGTTGCGTCGGCATGGTCGCGACGCGTTTGGCATAGCGAACGGCTTCGCGCGGATCGTGAACGTCGCGACCCCCATGCCAAGCGGCAAAAGACCAAGCCATGCTGTCCGCCGAGAACAGGAGATTGCGCACCAGTTGCTCGGCGAGCGCGGTGATCTTGATCCCGAAACCATGCAGTCGCAGGTCGGGTCGCTCGCGCTTGATCCTCAAGAGAACATGGATGATCTCGGCGGGATTGCCGTTGCGTTTGCAAACTGAGCCAACACCGACCCATGCACGAGGCTTCAGCCTGTCGCCATACTGTCGAAGGTGGCGGACGTAATCGTCGGGATGAAAGCCCTGTAACACCGGCAGGATGTAGACGCCGCCAGTGTCGCACTTCATCAGCGCGTCATAACGTTCGATGGTGAGCCGCTGGTGATCAGCTATCGTCAACCCTGTTTTCGCCAGCATCGCCGGCTCGCACATATAGTCCTGGCTGACGGCAGCGAGCAGGCGACCGTTTTTGGCAAACCGGCGGATATGACCGGCGTATTCTTCGACCGGCTCAGGATAGCAACCGTGCAGATCGAGCGTGCTAAACGCGCCGCTATCCATGATCCACCACTTGACCGGAAACCCTGATTTTCGCTCACGCAATCGGTTTACCGAGATGCACGCTGCCCTTACATGAGCGGCTTGGTGCGGCGCGAACATGCCGGTGAAGAAGATCATGGCTGGCGCTCCCAAGTGCGCCATGCTCGGCTCTTGCGCTCCGCTTGCTTGCGCCTCTTGTTGCTATCGCGAAGGCATTGCCGGCACTTCAATTTCGGCCCATCGCCGCTGATGTAGCAATACGCGTCGAGCCGCGAATGCCCCTTACTGCATGGGCGTTGGCGCAATTCATCGATGCTCATCGCCGCACCAACCAAAAATAGAACTTGAGCGGCCAATACATCCAATCGCCGCCCTCAAGGTGATCTGGGCTTTCGGCGCGGATTGCCTTGATCCGCTTTGGGTCGTCGCATTGGCAATACGGGAAGACGCAACCAAGTTGCGAAGTGCGCTCACAAGGCTGACCGCTCCAGAGCGAGGATGGCTCACTCATCGGATGTCCTCTCCTCACTCTCGCCAATGTTTTCATTGCGGATGGCCGAGGCGATGGTCGCTGGCGGGAGTTGATCGAAATGCTCCGCGATCCGCGCGCACCGCTCCCGCTCATCGGCACGCACGGCTGCGAATTGGCTCACCAAATCACCGGCAAATTCTGCGATTACGCGCTCCCGTTCATCCGTGCGAGCGGCGTCGAGGGCGGCGGCAATGGCGAGAACTGCGCCATTGATGAAGCCCTCTTCCGCTAATTGGACATACTCTGCGGCTTCTTCCAGCGAGCGCGAGGATGGCGTATCCGCACCGGATCTAGTCTCTCCAGCAGCTTGCAGCTTACCCATCGCTCTGCCCCATATTCGACCCACTATTTCCGCATCACCATGGTCAGCGCGCCGGCGCGGGTGCGGCTCAATCGGAACTGGCCGCGGGTTATTTCGCCGACATCCTCGGGGACGAGCGCCTTAATCCTCTCACGGGTCAAGCTGTGCAGGGTCGCCGCCTCGTTGGTCGAGGCGAAGATGCGGATCTCCTCGATCAACTCCCCGGCATAGTTCGGCCAGGAATCCTGAAACTCGTCCTCCAGCTGGACGATGCGCAATCGCGGTTGCGGCTTTGGCGGCTCGACCGGGGGTGCGAGGTCTTCCGGCTCGCGGTCCTCCTCGACGCAGCGCCAGAACGCCCGGGTCTTGTCGATCAACTCGCCGGCGTAGAACGGGTCGACCGCCTGCTCGATGATCTCGAGCTTCGAATTAGAGCACAGCACCGACAAGACCCAGTAATCGAGCCCCATGACGACGCACTGGTGGGTCATCGCCGCGCTGTAGCGCAGCACCAGTTCGTCATAGCGGAATTGCCCGACGTGCTTGGCGTCCCAGCAGGCCGAGCGCCCCTTTGCGGTCACGGTCAAGCCGTCGAGCGAGCACGCCATCCAGGGATAGTCTTCCGACTTCTGGAACTCGTTCTCATTGGCGTAGCGCCCCGAGAGATCGCGAAAGATCGTCCCCATGAGCGGGTTGGCGCTGAAGTAGTCGAGCGGGCGCCCGGTGACCTGCCCGTACCAATGCGCGTTGAACGGCTCTGTGAAGCTTCCCAGCTGCACCGGCAGCACGCCCGAGAGATCGTCTTCCTCCGCCAGCCCCTTCTTGCGCCGCCACACCTCGCGCCAGGTGCCTTCCATGATGGGACGCGCATCACTTGCCATGACGTAGCCGCGGCGGCGAGCGAGATCGGATTTCGAGAGACCCAGTGGCATGCGGTATTCACGTACCACAGCTGCAGGAGTATGAGGACATGTTCTGTTCTGGTTGGTAGCTGATGCCCCCCTTGAGAAGCTCCAATCTCGCGGCAGCGGATTACGACAAGGACCGTGGCGTGCTCGTCCTCGATTTCCTGGATGGGTCGCAATACGAGTACCCCGGCGTGCCGGTCGCGGTCTATGAGGCGCTGCTCTCGGCGCCGAGCCCTGGGCAATTCGCCTTCCGCAACATTTATCCCCACTATCCGAATGTGAAGGTGTTCTGAAGATGGGCAGCTCTTTCGACCCCGAGACCGGCGAAATCCACAAGGATATCCCCAGCCCCGCACGCGTCCCCGTTGCTCCCTTCGCCTCGAACGAGGGCGGGCAGATCAGCGCCGCGCTGGCGGCGGCGCAGGGCGCCTTCGAGACGCCAAAGCGCAGCCGGGAGGTGAGCGTCAAGCTTTCGAGCGGCGGCTCCTACAGCTTCAAATACGCCCCGCTCGAGGCGATCCACGACGCGATCCGCCCGGCGCTCACCAAGAATGCTCTCTCGGTGCAGCAATACCTCGCCTACCGCAGCAGCATCCCCTTTATCCGCACCATCATCTGGCATTCGAGCGGCGAGTGGCGCGGCTCCGATTACCCGGTCTACCCGACCAAGGAGGGGCCGCAGGGCTTTGCTTCCGGGGTCACCTACGCGCGGCGCTACGGGCTCTGCCTCGCCTTGTCGCTGGCCCCCGAGGATGATGACGACGGCAATGCTTCTGTCGGCAACACCGCGGTCCCGGTGCAGCGCCCGTCGCGCTTCCCGGCGCCGCCACCCGCACCGCCGCCGCCGCGGGCACCCGCCCGGGGCCGCCAGGGAAACGGCCAGGCCGCCGCCGATCCGCGCCCCTTTGACGATCCGCTGCCCGAGCCGCCGCCTGAGCCGGCGCCGCCACCCCCTGAGCCTGAGCCGCCGCTCGACAAGGCGGCGCTAAAGCAGAAAGCCTCCAAACAGCTGAGCATGCTGCGCGATGCGATGATCAGCGCCGACCTCGCCGGGCTCAACGCCATCCTCGATTCAAAGGACATCACCGACACGATCGCCTTGGTGCGTGAAGCGGCCGAGACCAAGGAGGCCGCCGAGGCGACGATCAAGCGCTTGCTGGGGATCGCCGATCACCGGCGCCTGGAACTGCAAGGCCCGCCGGCCGAGCTCGAATTGTGAGCGTGCCGCCCGTCTATTGGGCGCTGCTGCTGCTCGGTGCCGTCATCGGCTTTTTCTGGGGACTATGGGGGTGGGGGTGAATTTCACGCCGGTCGGATTTATCGAGCCGTTCGAATTGATTTCGTCGTTGAAGGAGCGAATGGGTCTCTTTCAGGGCACGGGCGGGCTGCGCACCTTGCATCTGCGCGCCCCCCGGAAGGCGGAACCGGACGAGTATGGCGACACCCGCGACTTTGCCCGCTGGCGCGAGGCGCAGGCGGTCCTCGAGCGGGTCGAGGAGACCGCGCGCTCGCAGTTCAAGGAAGAGCTCGACTTCGCCCGGGTGTACCTGGAGATGCTTGATGCCGCCTCGGGGGTGGCTCCTCGCCGGGTGTCTCCTCCTTATGCGGCGCGTCATCTGCGTCTTATTGTTGGCGTGCGTTCTAATCCTAGCGCTTATCTGTGGTGCCCTCCCGAGCAGCGGGTTCTGACCCCGGGCGAGGTGATCCTCACCTCACCCGCCCTGTGGCACGGCGCCATCAACATGGGCGACTACAGCCGCATCAACCTGGTGATCGATGTGGCGCTGCCGCAGTCATCGAGCTTTGCCGATCTGCCCAAGCTGGAGGAGGTGGCGGATGCCGAGCGCGTCCTTCAGTGAGCCGGTGCACGCCGGGCTGGTTCGCCTCTCCGCGGTCCTCTTCTGCCTCGTCGTCTGGTGGGCGGTCTTCAAGCTCTTGTTCGGAGGGCAGTGATGAGCGACGAATTCGAAATCGTCCAGGCCGGGCGGTTTTCGGTGCGCTGGACCAAGCGCGTGGCGAATTTGGGCCAACCGCCCGGCTTTGCCGTCTTTGACCGCGGTCGCCCGATCACCATCCCCTTTGAGACGAAGGAGGAGGCCGAGCGGCACAAGAAAGGCATCGCCGAGATCTACGAGAGGTTCGGCTGGTGAGAGCCTCGACCCACAATTTCTGGGACTTCGTCATGCCAGAGCCGAACAGCGGCTGCTGGCTATGGCTCGGGTCATTGAATCGCGGAGGCTACGGACGGTTTGCGAGTAATCCAAAGATCTTGGCTCATAGATATACCTACGAAACGATGCGAGGCCCGATCCCAATCGGTCTCGTTATCGACCATCGCTGTAGGGTGCGGTGCTGCGTCAATCCTCAGCACATGGAACCTCGTGACGATCGGCGAGAATGTTCGGCGGGGAGAGGCCGGTAAACACAAGGCAGTCAAAACTCATTGCCCGAACGGGCATGAACTAACGCCAGAAAACATCTGGTGGGACAAATGGACAAATTCTCTTGGTGAGATTAAGCAGTTTCGGAGATGCCGCATGCGCCGAAGCAATACGCAAGCAAAGCGTAAGTGGTGGCGGGCTAACCGCAGTCGATCCCAGTGGCATAACCAAACTTCTGAAGTTTAGGAACGTCTTTCATAAGCCTTTGACCTACATCAATTCTGTAGAACATCCCCGAGGGCATGGAGAGTTGCTTCACATGACTGTACGCCGCCCGTCTCGCCGCCGTGACACTGTTTCCGCAGCCGGTGACGATCGCGACATAGTCACCCGCCGATACCAGCATCGGGCTCGTCTTGATCGTGTTGTTGCCCGCGTGCTGCGGCGCCTCGCCCAGCATCATTTGGGCCGGGTGAAGGTGAGGGATGAGGCGGTCAGTGACCCCGTACATCGGCACGCCCACGACCTCCTTTCGCGTCGCATGGCTATAGGGGAAATCGGGGAGTGCTAAGACCACCCCGACCACCAGTTCATCGAGGCGGTGCACGCGCGACGGCGGGTCACCGGCCGCCAGGTCGTGGAAGAATTTGACAAAGTCGCAGTCCCACGCGGCGCATTCGAGGTTGGCCGCCGGCCAGCCGCAGCGGGTGGTGAACTCGAGCGGATAGGGTGTGCCGTCCTCGTCGATGATGACGCTGACATCGACGCAGCCGATAAACCCGGCGCGGTGCAGCATCGTCTCCAGCGGCTTCAGCACCTGGGCGGCCAGCTTCGAGCGCTTAACCCAGCGGCTGACGGTCCCGAGCTCGCCGGTATTCGGCCCGAGATCGCCCGGAAAGAGCTTCTTGTGCTCGAAGTTCTCTTCCCACTCTTCGACAAAGCCGGCGGGTCCGAACCACGCGCCGACCGCGAACTCGATGCCCGAGATCTTCTCCTGGAGGATGAACTCCTCACCCGTGCGCTTGCCGCTGCGCTTCCAGCGCTCGAGCATGTAGACGAGGTCTTCCGGTGACTTGGCGACGTAGGACATGCCCTTGTCGTCGCAGCGCCCCGAGGGCTTCGAAGCAAAGGGGCGGTCATGCTTTTTTACGTAGGCAATGGCGTCGTCGTAACTGTTGAACGTGCGATATGGCGCAACCGGGATACCGGCGGCGCGCAGCACCGCCATCCCCTTGGCGCGGTCGCTTTCCCACGATTCCGCTTCAACGCTACTCCCCACGACGAGTCTGCCGCTCTGGCGAAGAGCATCGAATTCCCGATCTGCGTAGTCATTGCCGCCAACGACAACGAGATCCGCCCATCTTGCGCCTGAGCGCCAATCGTGCTCACGTGTGACGAGACCACGCCCAACGGGGGCAGTGTGCTGATGGTACTGGACGAGAGAGTACCTGACTTCGTGTCCCAGAGCCTGAGCCCGGATCGCCAAGTCAAGGAGACCGTCTGCGGTTTTCTCGATGAACAGCACCTTCATGCTTTGCCTCTAAGCACCTTTGGAGAACCTCGATGAACTTTCCTCAGAGCGTCGCGCTGATAGCATTGCTTATTTTCTCGTATCTCGCCTGGGATACCTGGACCGACTGGAACGCTTATGCCCCAAACTACATAAGAATTTACCGGCGGCAGCGTTTGATGCTGCTCAGCGGCTTGGCGGCAGTCTTCCTCACCTCAATTACCGTCTGAGATCTTCCAGCAGCTTCCGGCGGGCGTCCTGCGGCGTGCTCCTGGGCGCCGGCGCGGTGGATGGGGCAGGCGCTGCCGGCGGTTCTGGTTCTGTTGTCGAGCCGGGCAGGAACCGCCGGATGAACTGCTCGATCGGATCTTTTGCCTCGCGCTTACCGGCTTGCCTTGTCTGCATCCGCTGGATGCTGGCCGGCGGCCCCGGGTATTTCTGGGTGACGCCGAACTGTCCGCCGACCCCCGGGATCAGACCCTTCCTCAGCGACTGCAGTGCCATCTCCAAGGGCGCCAACTGCCCCAGCACATACTCGGTTGCCTGGATCCCCTTGCCGAGCGGCGATGAACGCGGGTCGATGACTTGCTGTCCGGTAAAGGGATCGCGGCCGCCGATGAGGGTCCCACCCATTGACGTGATCGGCGAGGGTTGCAGCCAGGAGCCGAGCAGCATCGCCCAGTTCTTCTGGTCTTCGTTCAATCCCATCAGCGAGCCGACAAACTGCGCGGTGTCGCGGACGACCCCGAAGGGACCGATGCCGCTTACCTGCAGCGGTTTGTTCCGCGGATCGCCGGCAATGCGCGGTCCCCAGACCGGCCCCAGCGCATTGAATAGCTGCTGCTGCATCGTCTGCAGCGCGACATTCGCCATCTTGTAGCCTTCGTAGCCGACCGCCGTCAGGATCAGCGCTTGGGCCAACGCGCGCAGCCGTTCTTCGCCGGTGGCGTGGGGGCCGACGAGGTTCTCGACCGTCTTCGCCAGCGCCCGGGCGCGGCCGTAGCCGTAGCGTCCGAAGACGACGATCGGCGATTGCAGGAACTTGCGCGCCTTGGGGTTGGTCGGCAGGCGATAATTGGGGATCTCCTGCTCGGCGATGCGGATGGCTTCCTTCAACGGCTTGCCGGCACGCTCCAGTTCCATGATGCGGGCGGTCAGGAACACGTCGTTGACCTTCCACAGCGCGCGCCGCGACCAGGCGTATTCGGCTTTGACCACGTCCGCCGCCTTGTGCCCCAGTTCCTTGAAGATCCCCTGCCACTCGGGGTCGGTCATCTGGTCATGAAAGAGCTTTGAGAGCAGCGTGTTGTAGAAATTCTCGTTGAGTGTCGAGGCGTAGCGCATGCCGGCGCCTTCGCGCAGATAGCGCAGATAATTCGGGCCTTGCGTGGCGACCTCGGTGTAGGCGCGGGCCAGCATCGGGTTGCGGTAGACCCAGTCGAAGCCGCGACCGACCGCGTAGTGCGCTGCGACGTTCAGCTGGTGGCGGATCGGCAGCACAAACAATGAGCCGATGATGGTCTTGTTGACCTTCTCCAGCATGCCGAGCACGTCGCCGCGGTCGACCCGGTAGATGTCGTTGAGGATGCCGGCGATGCGCGGGTCGGCATAGCCGCGGATCTGCGGAATATCGACCTTGTGCCAGCCGCGCGGGATATCGGCCTGACTGCCTTCGGGCACCCAGTGACCGGCGTCGAAGAGGCGCTGTTTCCACTTCTCGAGGATCTCGATGTTGCGGCGCACGCGCGACAGTCTGAGATAGTTGTCGATGGTATTGGCGACGAGCGACTCGACGTATCTGCGCCCGGTATTGGCGGTGATCTCGGCGGTCGTCGGCTCCTTGACCGTGTAGCGCACGCCGTTGTTCGGGTTGACAAAGGATTCGCCGTAGCGCGCAGGTCCGCCCTTTTGCCCGACCTTGGCGCCCTGTCCCCAGATCCGGTTGCCCTGGTTGTCCTCGAGGACGAAATCGGGCGAGCGATGCATCATTCCCGAGGCGCGGCGTGAGAGCGAGCCGCCAGGAAGCCCGGTGATGATGTCGCCTTGGGCAGGGTCGAGCCGCTCGCCTGTCGGGCGCATGCCGACGACTTTGCGGTGGACATGCCCTTCCTCGGCGGTGCGCAGCGGCTTTTCGGGGAGCTCGCCATAGAGGTCGGGCGCGTGCTCGCGGATCCAGGTCGCGTCTTCATGGATCTGGTCGTCGAGCGGCTTCAGCGCGGTTTCGATTTCTTTTGTCGTTGCCGAGGGCGGGATCGGCTTGCCCATCATCCGCGATTCGCGCTCGTGATACGCGCGTGTATCAGCCTCGCCTTTGAGTTCGTCGGACAACTTGTCGACGATGTGCTGCGCCTCGAGGCGGTCGGCTTCGGCGGACTGCGCCGACTTGAAGAGGTCATCGTCGAGTTCCTGCGCCTCGGCCTTGATCCCCGGAGGCGGCGGCATCGGGTTCGCCGGCGGCATCTTGCCGGCTGGCGGCTCAGGCGGTCGTCCGGGCGGGCCACCGCCTTCGGATGCACCCATCTCGGCCCCCGGCACACGCGGCGGGACACGACCGCCTCCCACTGCAGCACCCGCTTCCGGCACTCCGCCGGCGACGGGAATCTTTGGTGTTTCGGATAAGGGCGGCGGCTCGCCGCGGCGGATGATCGGCCCAGACCCCAGCGCCACGCCGCCACCCTCGACCGCGCCGCCCATCATATAGGGTCCTACCGCCTCGCCCATCGCGGTGATGCGCTCGGGGATCGACATCGGCTGCTGTTGCCCCAGCAACGCGATTTCCAGCGGGTCGGGGCCGCGCTGCTGTTCCTGCGCTGCCTGCTGAACATCGGTCGTAGGCGGCGGCACATCGCCGATGCCAGAGAGGATTCGCGCGAGCGCAGTGCCGGGTTTTGACGCTTGCGGTGCGGTCGGGTACGCCCAATCGCGCAGTCGGCGCAGATCCTCGCCGAGCGCCGCACCGAAACCGGCCTGGAACTGACGTTGCTTATCGCTGTCGATGGTGCTGCGCACCGGATCGGGGATGATTTTGAGCAGACTGTCGAGCAGCGCGTTGCCGGTCTTGCCGAGTTTCGACCAGTCGATATCGGGGAGCATCCCCGCCTCGACCGTCCGGCCGCTCGGCTGGATCACCGGCGTCTGCGGCACGGGCGCGGGTTGCACCGGGGGTGCCGACGGCGTCGGGGCCGCCGCTGGCGGTGCAGATGGCGCGGCGATCTGCTGCATCGGTGGCGCTTGCGGCACCTGGGCGGATGCGAGTTCGGGAACCGTTGCCGGGGGTTGCGGCGGCGGCACCGCCTGCTGCAGCGCACGGGTGTCGAACGGTTGCGCCTGGGGCGGCGCCGGTTGCGCGCCGAGCGACTGTTGAATGATCGAATTTAAGAGCGGGTTGCCGGTGTCCTTGTCGGCGGCTTCTTGTCGCTGGCGCTGCTGCTGCAGGAGATTGTTGAGCAAGAGCGCGCCGCCAACCGAGAGACCCTCGGGATGGATTTCGCCGAGATAGGTGCCACCGTGGCGCGGCTCGCCGGCGCGGTAGCCTTCCTGGTAGCCGGTGCGCAGCCCGTGCCAGATATCGGGCGAGAAGCCGCCATGCTGCTGGGCGTAATCGAGCGCGTAATCGATCGTGTGGTAGACGTTCGCGGGATTGCTGGGGTCGAGTCCGGTCTCGCGTCGAAAACTGTCGCCTAAGCCAGAAGCGGTGGTGCCCGGCGCGGTGCCGGCGACATGCAACTGGAAAGGACCGAAGGACGTGCCGCTGTCGCCGATATCGAAGCCGCTGGTGCCGCCTTCGGTGCGCACCGTGTGCAGCGCCATGTTGGGGTCAAGACCGCGGCGAAGCGCTCCCTGCGTGATGTAATCGGTATAATCCGCCATCTCACGGCGATGCCGGGGCCGGCGCCGGGGCGGAAGGCTCGGGCGCGGATTGTGCCGCCGCCTCGGCCGCATGCCCGAGCGCCTTATTATATTGCTCGAGTTGTCCGGCAAGCCGCTTCAGCTGCGCTTCTTGCTGCGGCGAATAGGTGCCGGCGGCATCCGGCTTGATCGTCATAATCTGGGCGCGGATATCCGAGACCTGTTTCCCCAGATCGCTGGCGGCGCCCTGGATCGCCGCCTGGTAGAGCCGGGTCGCGGTCTGCACCATGCGCTGCTGGAACCGGCTATCGACCCTTTGCTCATGGAAGTACTTGAAGTCGAGGTTGTTCTGGGCGACCTGGGCGCGCACCGCGGCATTGATATTGGCGATCTGCAGACGGGTCGATGCCCCCAACTCGGCGCGCTGCTCGGCTCCCGCCTGCTGCATTCCCGTCCGTTGCGTCGCTGCCGCCTGTCCCGCCGCCGCCGTTGCGGCGCGGATGTCCTGACCGCGCATTTGCACGTTGTAGCCCATCGCCCGCAAGACGGCCGTTGCCTGCTGCGCCTGCTCCTTGTTGCCGTTCGCCAGTTTTAGCAGATCGGCGGTCGCCTCGTAGATCGTCGCCGGATCGGTGCCGGGCGGGGCGATGCGCGCCAGCCCCTGCGCCAGCTTGTTGGTATCGACTGTGGAAAAGAGGTCGCGAACCTGCTCCGGCGAAATAAACAATGTGTTCGCCGGCGGCGGCTGCTGTTGCTGCTGTGACGCCGGTGCCGGCGGCTGCGGATCCCCCGGCGCTGGCTGCGGTGTCGGGGCCTGAGCCGGGGCGGGTTGCTGCTGCGTTGCCTCCGGGTTCATCGCAGCCAGCGCATCATTCAGATTAAACAGCCCCGGCGCCATAACTGCCCCGCCAGACGACGGCGGCGTGTCCTGCGGCGTGTCGCTGCCTGCTGCGCCCAGGAAGTTGCCTCGCGGGCCTTGATAGTTGGGGTTGAGTAACGGCGGTGCCGTCAGTTGATCGGGAGTCGGCAGCGGCGGGTACGTCGCCAGCCCAGCAGGTGTCGGCGTGCCGTGCCCGCCAGGCCCGGGGTCGTTCGGCTGCGAGGGCTGACCCGGCGGTGGCGGCTGCGGTCCCGGCGCCGAGATCGGCGAAATCGGCTGCATCGGCTGCTGGTTCAAGAGCCCCGCCGAGAGACCCAATCCCGCCAGGGTCGCGGCCTGGTTCTGGCGCTGCGCCTGCGACAATGCCAGTTGCCGGATCGCGTTCTGGATCTGGTTCGTCTGGTAGTTCTGATAGCCCTGGGTGAGCCCGCCCAAGGCGGTCCCGAGGTTCATCAAGGGGATGCCGACCATCTTTAACTCACTGCAAGCGCTGGTAGGGCGCTGAGGAAACCACCGCCGCCGGCTCCCCCGGCGAGCGAGGCA
>Ga0126381_100002029_pt1 | contig 21830 bp, 11 predicted proteins | sample PanSoiMetPlot_28_FD_96465 | JGI IMG/M metagenome (GOLD analysis project Ga0126381, IMG submission 96465) | Tropical forest soil microbial communities from Panama - MetaG Plot_28 | ecosystem: Environmental > Terrestrial > Soil > Tropical forest > Bulk soil | place: Panama | collected 2016-02-17
CTTCGCTCCTGACCTCATTGGCGATCGCGACGCTCATCGCCAAACGCGTCGTCGGACGCAAAGCTGTCGCGGAGACGGCCGTGCACGCAATTGTCGAACCTCGGAGGAACCCTGATGAGCATTGAAGTGCGCAACATCCGCAAGAACTTCGGCGATTTCGCGGCGCTCGATGACGTCAGCCTGGAAGTGAATGACGGTGAACTGGTCGCCCTGCTGGGCATGTCGGGTTCGGGCAAGACCACGTTGCTGAGAATTATCGCGGGACTGGAAGCGCCCGACTCCGGCACCGTGCTTTTTCATGGCGAGGAAGCGACCGAGCGCAGCGCTCGCGAGCGGCAGGTGGGATTCGTCTTCCAACATTATGCGCTGTTCCGCCATATGACCGTGTTCGAGAACGTTGCTTTCGGGCTGCGCGTCAAATCGCGCAAGGAACGCCCCTCCAACGCTGATATCGCCGACCGGGTCCACGAACTGCTCAAGCTCGTGCAACTGGATTGGACCGCCGCGCGTTATCCTTCCCAGCTCTCCGGGGGGCAGCGCCAGCGCGTGGCGCTGGCGCGCGCGCTTGCGGTCCGGCCCAGGGTGCTGCTGCTGGATGAACCTTTCGGCGCGCTTGACGCCAAGGTTCGCCAGGAGTTGCGGCGATGGCTGCGCGGCCTGCACGACGAACTCCATATCACCAGCGTCTTCGTCACCCATGATCAGGAGGAAGCGCTGGAATTGGCCGACCGCGTGGTGGTGATGAACGCGGGCCGCATCGAACAGGTAGGCACCAGCGAGGAGGTCTATCATCATCCGGCCAGCGCGTTCGTTTACAACTTTCTGGGAAACGTGAACCTGTTTCATGGCCGGGTCGAAAACGGTCATGTGTACATCGGCGACACCGCATTTGAGGCTGAGTCGCGCCCTGCCGGGGACCAGGCCGTGACAATGGCTGAACGCCCCGGCCCTTTGGCTGCAAACGGCCGCGCTGCTCAAGCCAAGGCCGACGAGGCGCTGCTTTATGTACGCCCCCATCTGCTGGACATCGAACTCAAACCCAACGGGAGCGGTAATCATCTGCGCGCGACCGTGACACGCATCAATCCCGCCGGTCCGCAAGTAAAAGTCGAGTTGCGTGCCCAATCCGGCGACCTCGTGCAGGTCGAACTCGGGCACGAGCGTTTCAGATCGTTAAGGCTGTCTCAGGGCACGGAAGTTTTCCTGCGTCCCAAAGAGGCCAGGGTTTTCGTCTATCAGATCTGAGAAGATCGGCAGCTGGGTCCGGCCGTGAAAGCGCTTGACCTTGGAGTGGCGGGATTCCTCACCGGTTGGGCAGACCGGCCTGCGTGAATGAGGCGCATCAGATTGGGCCCTTGCAATGACTGTATGTACGCGTGCGCCACAGCGTGAAGAAAGGCCGCCAGCATATTTCGGGGTATCCCTTTGGAGCGTGACTTGATAGAAGAAATCATCCACGCAGCTCCATGGTACTATGATGCGCTGTTCGAATTGTGCGGCCGACAACGCAACCGAAGCGCGTTTCTGCAATCAGTGCGGAAGCGCGCTGAATCGCCGATGTCCCCGGTGCGCTTTCGAAAACGGTCCGCAGGCGCGGTTTTGCAACCAATGCGGAACGGCGCTGGACCCCACTGCGGACCCCGAACCGCGTGAGGGCGCGGCCGGCGAGCGCCGCCATCTGACGGTACTGTTCTGCGATCTGGTGGGCTCCACAAAAATTGCGGCCCAGGTCGATCCCGAGGAATGGCGCGAAACGGTCGCGGCGTATCATCGCACTGCGGCCGACGCGATTGGCCAATTCGGCGGCCACGTCGCCAAATACCTGGGCGACGGCGTAATGGCGTTCTTCGGCTATCCTGAAGCGCATGATAACGACGCCGAGCGCGCCACGCGCGCCGGTCTGGCGATTGTGCACGCGGTGGCCAAGCTCAATGAGCATCTCCGACTGCCCACGCTGGCGGTACGGGTCGGTATCGATTCGGGCGCGGTAGTCGTGGGCCTGGGCGCGGGCACCGAGGCCGACGTGTTCGGCGATACGCCCAACATCGCCGCGCGCGTGCAGGAAGCCGCCGCCCCCGGCTCTGTGCTGGTAACGGAGGACACCCACCGCCTGATCTCCGGTCTGTTCGTCGTGCAGAGGCACGGAGCTCCCCCACTCAAAGGTATCGAACGGCGAATCGATTTATATGCAGTGGTCCAGCCCAGCGGGGTGCGCGGGCGCCTGGAAGCGGCGGCGGCCGCGCGTGGTTTGACGCGTTTTGTAGGACGCGAGGACGAAGTGCGTTTGCTGATGAGCCGTTGGGAACGCACGCTGGACGGCGAAGGACAGGTGGCGCTGATTATCGGCGAGGCCGGGATCGGTAAATCGCGCCTCGTGCAGTCCTTCAACCAACAAATCGCGGCGGCCCCGCACACCTGGCTGCAGAGTGAGGCAGCGGCTTTTTTCCAGAACACGCCGTTCTTTCCGATTGCAGAAATGCTCAAACAGGCGCTCGGATGGCGCGGCGGCGACGAATCCCCGGCGCAGCAGTCGCCACAATTGGAAGCACTGATCGAGCGGGCCGGTCTCGAATCCGGCGAAGCAATGCCGCTGATTGCTCCGCTGCTCGACCTGCCTATCCCGGCGAAGTATCCCCCCTCGACGTTGTCGGCGGAGCAACAACGCCGCCGTTTATTGGCCACATTGGTGGAGCTGGCGCTCGGTGCCGCTCGGCTGCAGCCGACCGTGATCGCACTCGAGGATCTGCACTGGGCCGACCCTTCGACGCTCGAGTTGATCCAACTGCTGGTCGAGCAAGGCGAGCGGGCGCGGCTTTTCCTGCTTTTCACCGCCCGTCCGGAGTTTCGTGTGCAATGGCCGCTGCGCGCCCACCATACGCAAATCACACTCAACCGGCTCAGCGCGCGCAACGTACGTATCATGGTTCAGGAGGTGGCGGCACGAAAGGCGTTGTCCGATGAAACCGTCGCAGCGGTGGTCGAACGTACCGGTGGAGTACCGCTGTTCGTCGAAGAGTTAACCCGCGCGGTGCTCGAGAGCGGTCAAGCGAAGGTCACCGAGCGGGAGATTCCCGTTACCTTGCATGACTCCTTGATGGCGCGCCTGGATCGTCTGGGGCCGGCCAAGGAGGTGATCCAGATCGGCGCGGTGCTGGGCAACGAATTCACCTACGAATTGCTCAACGCGGTTCATCCGATCCCTGAAGAGGATCTGCGGCGCCTGTTGCGTAATCTGGCCGATGCGGAGTTGTTATACGTGCGCGGTATCGCGCCCGAGGCAACCTATCGGTTCAAGCACGCGCTGATTCACGACGCCGCCTACGAGGCGCTGCTCAAGAGCCGGCGCAGGGAACTGCATCGCCAGGTTGCCGAGACGATCCGGGTACGCTTTGTTCCGCTGGCGCAGGCGCATCCGGAAGTCCTGGCGCGGCATTGTACCGCGGCCGGCCAGACCGAGGCAGCGATGGAAGAATGGTCAAAAGCGGGGCAGGCATTCCAAGCACGCCACGCATTCAAGGAGGCACTGGAGAGTTATCAGCAGGTCGTGGAGCTGCTCAACCTGTTGTCCCCGTCGCCTGAGCGTGACCTGCGGGAAGTGGAACTCACGCGCTCGGTGGTTTGGATGCTTCAGGTTACCAAAGGATACGCCGCGCCGGAAACCACCCAGGCCATCGAGCGCTCAGCGGCATTGGCTGAAAAACTGGGCAATCTCAAGCAACTGGTTAATTGGATGATTTCCAGATACGTCGCTTTGTATGTGGCCGGTGATTTGCCCGCCGCCGACGCGCTGGCCGACCAGGCCTTCGAACTGGGACTGCGCGAAGGCAGTCCCGTCAGTCTGGGCGGTGCACACATGGTCCAGATGTTTACCCGTGCCACTTATCGTGAAGACCTCGCTGGCGTCGAACAGCATTTCATCCAATGGCTCAAGGTTTTCGAAGATCCGGAACTCAGGCAGTATCCTGGAGCGCTGGTAGCACCTTTCGGTACCGCGATCGTAAACGCATTTCCAATCGGCCGCGCGGACACAGCCCGTGCGCGCGAGGCCCGCTTGATGGCGGCGGTGCAGGCGGGAAACCCGTATGATCAAGCGTTTGCCAGGACCTACGCGTCAAGCCTGAGACAGTGGCTCAGAGAATACGAAGCGGCTGAGGTTCTGGCCGCACAAGCGCTGGAGCTATCGGAAAAAAATCATTTTCCACTGGTTGCCGCAAATTCCCGATGCAGCCTTGGCGTCGCGCGCGCCCACCTTGGCCGCGGGAGCGAGGGTATCGCGCTGATTCGCCAAGGCATCGCAGATCTGCGCGAAATGGGCTCGCACCTGGACCTGACCCTGGTTACCTCGCGACTGGCGGCCGCACAGGCGCAAACCGGCGCCATCGCCGAGGCCCTTGAAACGCTCGAACAGGTTCTGCAGGAAAATCCGCGGCAATGCTCGGCGTTGACGCTGCGCGGGAATTTGAGGTGCAGGCAAGGACAAGATGGAGCGGGCGAGGCGGATTTGCGGCAGGCGTTGGATTTGGCACGCAAAGCCGGCGCGCTAGCCCTGGAACTACGCGCAGCCATGAGCCTTGCGAGATTTCTTTCCGATCGAGCCCGCCGCGCGCAGGGTTGTTCAATCCTTGCCCAGATCTACGACAAGTTCACCGAGGGCTTCGACACCGCCGACCTCAAGGACGCCAAGGCGCTGCTTGAACAATCCAGCGCGTAGGCCTGTGGTGCGCGGCTCTGCGGGCGCGGACTGCCGAAGGCCAGCGGCGATGGCCATCTGGATTTAGATTCCTTTCCCTGGTTTGTAGCCGGTGTATTTATTAGCGCGCGTGTCCAATCATGAAGCGTAGGACCCATGGGCTGACGCATCGTTACGCGAGGACCGAAAAGCACGCAGCGCCTCTCTTCCCAAGACAAGTAACCCGGGAGCTCGGACAGAAAAAGGCGATCACATCGGCCGGTAGCGTTCCATGACCTGCCCGACGTGCGACGCGCTCTGGTTCGCCAGTGAAAGGCAGGGGCGGATCGGCAAAGAACCTCTATTTAGCAAAATAGCGGGCGCAACGTGCAGATGCATGCACTGATTGCTATAACTCCGATCTTCGGGCATATTTTTCAGGCCGGATTTCTGAAAACTGCCATGTCAGGCCTGCGTGCAGTTTCCATTCTCTGGGAATCGGCCATCGAGACGCTATGATGCGCACTTTTAACAAGAGCAGCAGTGATAAGACCACAAAAATGGAGGTAAAAAAATGACCGATACAGCCCATGCATTGAAAAGGCGCGCGGGAACGTTCTTTCTCGTCTCGCTTCCGGCAATTCTGGTGATCGCGCTCTCATGGGTGGGCAACGCGGCCGCACAGACCTGCGGCTTTTGCTCGGCCGGCGACAATACGGTATCCGGGCAAAACGCGTTTACTTCCAACTCCTCAGGAATAGATAACTCCGCGTTTGGAGACGGAGCGCTCGAAATGAACACCGCCGGTAGTTCCAATACGGCTCTGGGGGTGAACGCCCTCCTTGCTAACACCACGGGCGGTTCCAACACCGCAACCGGTGTAGACGCGCTGGCCAGCTGCACCACCTGCTTCAAAAACACCGCCAGCGGAATCAACTCGCTTGGCAGCGACACGACTGGCAGCTTCAACGCGGCGTTTGGAGACGCCACCCTCTTCAGTAATACCACGGGAGGTTTCAACACCGCCGTTGGCGACGGCGCGCTGTTTCACAGCACCACCGGCAGCAACAACACGGCCATCGCAGCGGATTCGCTCCAGTCGAACACTACGGGGATTGCCAACACGGCGGTAGGAATCTTTTCGCTTCAGTCCAATACGACGGGAAGCTACAACACGGCGCTCGGACCGTATTGCATGCAGTTTAATACTACAGGGGGCGACAATGCCGCTGTCGGTTCAGGTTCCCTGCAGTACAATACGACGGGCTTCGAAAATACCGCTGTCGGTGAAAATGCGCTCAGGATGAACCGCACCGGCGCTCAGAACACGGCTGTCGGTTGGAGCTCGCTGCAGAGCGCTACTACCGGCGGCGACAATGTCGCGGTGGGTGTTAACGCGCTGTACGCCAACACCACGGGGAGTTACAACACCGCCAACGGCCAGGGCGCGCTCCTCTCTAATGCTACCGGCATGCAAAATACAGCGGTCGGTGAGGCCGCGATGGTCCTCAACACCAGCGGTGGATTCAATACCGCCGTCGGATTGAACGCCCTGTATAACAACACCCAAGGTAATAGCAACACCGCGGTAGGGCTGAGCGCGCTGCATAACTCCACCAGCGGCAATAACAATATCGCTCTGGGCTTTGACGCCGGGTTCAATTCAACCACAGGCAGCAACAATATCGACATCGGAAATATTGGAGTGGCCGCGGAATCCAACACCATCCGCATCGGCAACCAAAACATCCAGAAGGCAACCTATATCGCCGGCATCTTCGGCAGCTCCGCAACCGGCGACGCGGTAGTCATAAGCAACACCGGCAAGCTGGGCATCGTGGTATCTTCGGCGCGCTACAAGCGCGATATCCGCGACATGGGAGACGCAAGTGACGCACTCATAAAACTGCGCCCGGTGACGTTCCGCTACAAAGACGATCCGAGCGGGCCGCGTCAGTATGGACTGGTCGCGGAAGAGGTCGCGCGTGTGTATCCCGACCTGGTCAGTCGTGACGCAGCGGGCAAGGTTGTTACCGTACACTATCACGAACTGATTCCGATGCTGCTCAACGAACTTCAACATCAGGAACTTGAGTTGCGCGCCCAGGCTCGGCAAAACAACGCCGAACTGCGACGGCTTGATACGCAATCCCAGCAATTAGCCGAACTGAAGGCTCAAAACGAAAGTCTGCGTGCCGCCGCTGGCCAGGCGGAATGCGTCACCGGCGGCTCGGCCGGACTTGTGGGGCAGGCAAAGAACACGCGGGGACATTGGGCAGCCGATGATCTGAACTGACGGGTTGTTTCAACGGTCAGCAGCGGGCCGCGGAGTCTTGCGACGGTAACCTCGGCCGCCGGTGCCGTCGAAATCCATCGGAGGCAAGCGCGTCTTGGATGTGGGGTAAGCTCATCGAAGGTTGACTTCCAAGGTTCACGGCTAACCTCGGACGGTGGATTGTTTCCGGTACGTGAGCTGGATGAACGTCTGGGCTTGAGCGCGCTCATCGAGCAGTACCTAGCCGATTTACGCCAAGGCAAGAACGTGCACTTGCCCTTATCTGGCTTGCTGCGGCAATCGATCTACAACCGCTTGGCCGGTTATGAGGATGTGAACGACGCCGCACGCCTCTCTCAGCATCCGATCTTCAGGCCGATCGGCTCGCGGAAGATCCGGGGCGTGGAGCAGGCAGGATTTCGTACTTAAGATCGGCCGATCGCGCCACCGTTTTTGCTATGGTGCTTGCCCTGACCGCTGCAGAGCCGAAAGACGTTCCTCGAAAGAGACTCTCTGCGATTCGAGCTTTCGTTCCTGCTGCTCCATCTGGATGGACATACTTCTGATCTCCTCGCTCTGCCGGCGAAGCAGCTCGGACTGTCGCGCGTTTTCCCTGATCTGCTTTTGCAACTCGTTTAGCAGCAGTGGTGTGAGCATGTAATAGCGTACCGAGTCGACCTTGCCGTCTGCGCCCCGGGTCACCAGTTCGGGATACACTTGCTCCACCTCTTCAGCGATAAGGCCATACTGCTGCAAGCCCTGGCGATCGTCATTGTAACGGAAGGTAACGGGCCGCAATCTGGCGAGGCCTTTACTCGCCTCGCCCATGGTGCGGACGTCGCGCTTGTAGCGCGCCGAGGACATGACGATACCCAGCCGACCACTCGCGTTGACCACGACGTCGCTACCGGTAACAGCTGCGCCACTGATGCCAGCGATAAACGTCTGCGTCTGAATCCCTTGCCTTCCGATGCGGATGGCGTTGGTTTCAGCCGTTAGACCGGCATTGCCGATTTCGATGTTGTTGTTCCCGACCGTCAGGCTGGACCCGGCAGAATCGCCCACGGCGATATTGTTGCCTCCGGTCATATTGCTGAACATTGCATTGACCCCCACCGCGGTATTGCTCAGCCCCGTGGTGTTTTTGAGCAACGCGTTAACACCGACACCGGTATTGCGGGTTCCCGTCAAATTCGCATTCAAAGCCTGGAATCCAGCCGCCGTGTTGAAGTTGCCGTTGATGTTATGTGTCAGCGCAAGCCCACCGATGGCGGTCTCGTCAATCCCGCTGGTATTGCTCGCCAGAGCCTGCAACCCGTCGGCCGTATTGTTGGTGCCGGACGTATTCTTGAACAGCGCCTCGAAGCCCTGAGCGGTGTTGTTGTTGGCGTTGTTGTTGAACAAGGCCTGGAATCCGTCCGCGGTATTGTTGCTGCCAGAGACGTTGCCGCTAAGCGAGTCAAATCCGGTCGCCGTATTCTGGCGCCCCGTTGTGTTGCTATCCAGTGCTTGATTTCCAGTAGCTGTATTCGCGAAGCCGGTTGTGTTGTTAACCAGCGCGTTCGCTCCGGTGGCCGTATTCTGAGCGCCCGTGGTGTTGCTCGACAAAGCGTCCGCTCCGGTCGCTGTGTTATCGAACCCGGTGGTGTTGAGATTCAAAGCTTCAAATCCGTTGGCGGTATTCAGGCCGCCCGTGGTATTGCTAAACAGCGAATGCGATCCTGTAGCGGTATTCTCATTACCTGTGGAGTTAAACTCGAGAGCGTCTATCCCAGTCGCGGTATTGTCGTTGCCGGTGTCATTGATGGCCAGGGCATGAGATCCAGTGGCTGTGTTGTCGCTCCCCGTGGTGTTTGAGAAGAGGGCGCTACCGCCGGTCGCGGTATTGTGGCTGGCCGTGGTGCTGTTCTGAAGTGCATCAGCACCGACCGCTGTGTTGTCGACGCCATTGGAATTGCCGTCAAGGGCTTGGAATCCGACGGCTGTATTGAAAATACCACCGGTGTTACCATTAAGCGCATCGAAACCAAAAGCGCTGTTGAAATCTCCAGTATCGCCAGGCAACGCTCCTGTTCCGAACGCAGTGTTGTTCGGGTTCGCTATTGCTGGGGGCGTGCTTGACAGAACGATCAGCAGCAACGCCGCCAGCGACAAAAACACTACAACCGACGTCTTCATCAGACGAGCCCTCCGACGCTTGATTTGGAATTTGGATCTTAGTCCTTTGTCAGGCGAATCGCGACGAAACATTTTGGCAATGTTTAACGCTGGCCTACACGCTTACGGTGTTCTCGATCGCGGCGCTGATCTTTTCCGGCGTGTTCGACCGTCATCCAGGGCTGAGGGTGGCTCGGTAGAAAACGACGCCGCGTGGGCCGCCTAAAGCCCGAGCAGATGGACTTCCACTTAGAGCGCGATCAAGGGCGCGCGGGGTATTCCAGTGGGGCTTCTTAGCCACCTCGATACGTAACGAAACCAGACCGGGATTTGCAGCGCCTTTTTGGTGGAGTGAAGGGGAGTCGAACCGGCGGTCCGCTTTCCCTTATTATGGTTATACGTTTAATTTCGGGCAGAAAAGATATTGGTTATCGGCTTCCCGGTATCCTTAGGAAGAAACGCATTTGCCGAACCACCTCCGCCTCGTTGTTAATATACACATAGTGTGAAGCGCCCGGCAGTAAATATACTTCAGGAGTGGGGGTTCCTGGGTGTTTCTCTCCAAATTTATCGACCACATCTCCGAACCACTGAAGATACCGCGGAAACCGTTCATCAAACAGCGCTTTCTCGGCAGGAACCAGATACCAATAATAGGGCAGCTTGCTCTCGAGAGTCGGTGGAGCAAAAATACCAAGCCTCGGCTGCTTGATATCTGCCCAATTCGTCGGTGGATTTACCGGATCACGCACCCCCCGATTAAGTTGATCGTAGACGGATTGCGGTGTTGATGTACCCGTAATCATCCCATCTTTGTCAAACTCAAAGGACAGGCAGATCGCTGGGATTGGTTCGCGTGTCGCCAGCAAGCGTGCATAGGCTGCCTGGAGGGTGAATAGAGATTTAGCGTCCGCGTCAATAAGCAGAGAAAACGGATTAGGTATATCGGGGAATGTGTACCTCTTTGACAGGTCGGAAGCGTCTAGATAGACCAACCTATCTACATAGCTTGGATATTTTACCGCAATCTTGCTTAACTCCGAACCGGCTATAGAATGTCCGACGAAGACCGCCCTCTTGATGCCAAGGGCATCGAGGGCCTTTATATCATCAGCTGCCCTCGTGTCGACATCGTAACCGTTTTTTGGCTGGCTCGACGGCAGCCATCCGCGGCGCGTGATCGCAATTACGTGGAAGAAACTGGTGAACTGAAATGCAAAATAATCGAATACGTGCGCGTTGTCGCCGGCCCCGGCCAACAACACCATCACCTCGCCTGAGCCGCCCCAATCCAGCAGTTCCAGTTTGACGCCGGGCGCGACCCTAACAAATCTTTCCGCTTTAAATGGGACGGTGTCGTACGGCGAGGTCTTGATACAGGTCGGTGGCTTATACTTCGCTATTGCTGGGGTCGCGCTGCTCATGCAAAGTGTGAACAAAAGAATCATGGCAGGAGCCACTTTACCAAGAGTTCTCATAGTGTCTAATTGCCTCATTTCATTTCGAACCGCGCCAATTTTGAAAAAATTCCGTCCGAGCCAGGCGCGCCCATAGAGGCCCGCAGTACAGCCAGTCCGACCAGCTAAACACGGCCTGTGGGCGTCTTGGCGCGGCCGGCCGCGCAGGGTTGTTCTTGAGCCTCTGTGAGTGGTAGTAGGAATGGGCTTCGGGGTCGCGGTTGGCGCCACCTTCCGTGTGCTTGTCGGTAGGCGCTCGTCACCCAGTTCCTGGTTGATATATTGATGCGCGGCAATTCTGTCACAGATGAGCAAATGGCGATCGACGGCCGAAGATTCCTGAGTTCTACCTTTCGAGGGCAGCTGCCAGCGTCTGGTTGCGGTCGCGCACCGTGAAGGTGCGCTCCAGGGCCAGGAGGCGTTGTTCGAATGAGGCACGTTGCGCCTGGTCTTGGGCAATCTTTGCGTTCAGGCTCTTGATCTGCTGGGCCTGCTTCTGGACTTCGTTCAATAGCATCGGAACCAGTTCGTGATAGTGAACACTAACCACCTCGCCCGCCGCGTCACGACTGACCAGGTCGGGATACGCTCGGGCCACCTCTTCCGCGACCAGTCCGTATTGCCGCTGCTGACTCGGATCGTCCTTGTAGCGGAACGCCACCGGGCGCAGCTTCATCAGCGCTTCACTGAAATTACCCATGTCGTGGATGTCCCGTTTGTAGCGCGCCGAGGATACCACGATGCCGAGCTGTCCAGTGTTGCTCACCATCACCGCATCCCCGGTCACCATGCTGCCGAAAATTCCGCCCATGAAAGTCCTGGTGTGAGCGCCCTGAGTGCCGATCCGGATGGTGCGGGACTCAGCCGCAACACCCGTGTTGCCGATATCGATATTGTTGCTGCCGATGCTCGAATTGAATCCGGCGTTGACTCCCAGGCCGATATTGTTGCTGCCAGTGGTGGAGTTGCGCAGCGCGCCGTGTCCTACCGCGGTGTTGCTATTACCCACGCTGTTGCTGAGCAGAGCGTTCAATCCGGCGGCGGTATTGAATTGGCCGCTTGTGTTGTTGTACAGCGCGGCCTGTCCAACCCCGGTGTTTTGATTTCCGGTCGTATTCAGCGCCAAAGCGGAAGCCCCCGCAGCGGTATTGAAGGCTCCGGTGGTATTGAGCGCCAAAGCGGTACCTCCCGCAGCGGTATTGAAATGGCCGATGGTATTACTGAACAGCGCCTCGGCTCCCGTGGCGGTATTATGGGCGCCGGTGCTGTTGCTGAAAAGTGCTTCGACTCCGCCGGCGGTATTGCTCTCGTCAGTGGTGTTCATGCCAAGGGCGTCGGCTCCGCTGGCGGTATTGAAGTTACCGATGGTATTAGTTCCCAGCGCCCCGGCTCCCGTGGCGGTATTCTCGGTGCCGGTGGTGTTGCTGAAAAGGGCTTCGACTCCGCTTGCGGTATTGCTTGCCGGCCGTTCCGGAAGCCACTGTTGCATGCCAATTACTAAGCGCTAGCTCACCGCGCTCTTGCCGACCCCACTTACCTCCAACTCTTCCGGCAATGACTTTAACGAGCGCGCGTGACCGCGCACGGATACTCGGAGCGCCATCTGCTTCATGCTGCGCCGATCGAACTGATCACCTCTGAACTATCTCTTTAGGCTCGTCGTCGCATGTATCCCGGTCGGCGCTATTCGGAAATGGCCGCCAGGCGACCAGTCCTAACTGATTTTATCAGCGCGTCATGATCGCGCTCAGTTTGATCAGCATACTCAGTTGCGAATTGCGCCACGGCCTCGTCAAAGACAGTTCTGTTGCCAAGGTACCCGGCGATCATGACCGCGTCGCCCGAACGCGCATGTCCTCTTGCCAACACTCGCCCACAAAGCTTCGCGTAAAAATCAAACCCTATTTTGTCCATAGTCTCAATCGTTACTGACATTTTCATGTCGCGAAGCTGCCGAACGTAAAAGTCTCTGCCTCTGACGTTGCCGTGGCTCCATCCCAACAACATGTCGCTTGCCGCCTGCATAAAGCGCTGGCCGACTACGACACGTTCACCGTGGTTCTTGTATTCGCTTGCTCCCGCATAGGGTTCCAGCACCGAGGCGTTGGCCTCTTTGATTTGGAGGAACAGCGGGTCGGTATCCGAGACCATACCGAGAACAATTGCGCAAAGGGTTCCGACACTGCCTACGCCGACTACCTTCATCGCCAAATCACAAAGCTTGAATCTGTCAATCAACGCTCTGTGATGCGGGGCGAGAGACCTCAGGTACGCGAAGTACCCTTCAGTCACAGCGGCATGGAATTCTTTGGTATCGGTTTCGTCAAGATGGAAAATCAGCGGCGGATTGTCTTTGATCCTCGGCTGCTTCCCCTGCTTGGCTGCCAGTTTAGGGAAGTCGTGCTCAAGAATGCTCTGGGCGCGAGCTTTCGCGATTTTTTTCCGGAGTCTCGCCTGCTTGGCCTCATTCGGAAGTGATTTGATAAGTTCCTCGACGTCAACATGGTCGTACCAAACATCCAGGGTATTCATCCGCGCATATTGCGCCATCCATTTTCTGTATGAGCGCACCGCCGTCTCGGCGATCGCTTCCGCCTCACTCCGTTTAAGACCGGTATAGCGTGCGGCAACAGCAAAACTCGCTGCCAGCCGCTTGACATCCCATTCCCACGGTGCGGGCAGGGTTTCGTCGAAATCGTTAATGTCGAAAAGCAATCGACGTTCGGGCGTCGCAAATGCGCCAAAATTCAGCAGATGGCAATCACCGCACGCCTGTACGCGGATTCTTGTGCTCGGAGTGCGCGACAGGTCATATGCCATTATCGCCGCAGAGCCGCGGAAAAAGGCGAATGCCGAAGTGAGCATCCGTGCATGCCTGATCGGCACCAGATTTGGCATCCGATCTCGGTTTGTCTCGCTCAAAATGTCGATAGGATCTTTGCGGCGTGGGGGCGGTCTCCAACCTGCGTGAGCTTCGCGAGGAACCTTCTCCCGCAGCGCTTTTCCTGAGGTTCGACGTTGGTCCGGTTCGATGTATCGTTCGGCGAATCGATCATAGTTCTTTGGTACTTTTGTGAGCCGCTCCGAGAAAGATTGATAGAGCGGACGTAGGTTGTCTGTCATGGTTTTCGACCTATTTTAGTTCCTGTCACAGCCTTGAATAAAAACGTCGAGCGCATGTTTTACCCGGATTCCTCGAGCCTCCACGGCGCTCAAGTTCCGTTTTCCCCAATCCTTTTCCTGCGATAGCTGTGCGTCGCGTTCACGGAACACCAAACCATCTATGATAGAGTTGCTGGTATGTGCCGTTTTCGCGCAGTGCAAGCAAGGCGTGGTTTACCTTCCTAACCAAGGGACTGCCAAACTGAAACCCGAAAGCAATCGGCGCAAGGTAAAATTCAGGTCCGACGAGCTTGACGAGTCCTTTTCCCTCGTGCGCTGCGTAGTACATCAGCACCGGTGCTGTGTAGATCACGGCGTCGATATTCCTGGCTTGTAAAGCTTGAAGCAATGGACCTGGTTCGTGGAATTCCTGGATTTGAACGTTTTGTGAGCGAAGATAGTCAACTGCAAAACTGTTGGCGAGCGTGCCGATCCGTTTTCCGGCCAAATCATCCGGTCCGTTGATCGCTCCCTGGATCTGCCGGACAGTCAATGCGGTCGTCAGCTGGGCAGTATAAAACGCAACGAAGACTACCCCCGCAAACATCCAGAAGACCGAGAAGACACGCGCGAGCCATTGGTGCGGCATATCCTGCGGCTGAGCGGTGAGACCTGAAATGGCCCAGTACATTGCTTCGAAGATCCCAGGAATGTACTTGGAGTTCGAAATCATTCCATCCCGGCGCCCACGCTCCAGGAGCCAGACCAGGTGCGCCGGGACGAGGATCAGAACCAAGGCGATTCCCAGCCATAGAAGCATCGTTTTGAAGAACAGCAAACCAAGGAGATCCGCCAGAGGATTTTGCGTTGGCGTTTCCCCGGTGTCGCGAACCATGATCTGCAAGCCCGCCTGGATTATAGGCAGCGAGAAATCGAACTCCTCATCCCGGGCCTCGGTGATCACGACTGGCGTTCCGATAACATCGGCTCTTTTGAATCGAACTGCATCGAAGAGCGAAGGTGCGCCGTACGTGACCTGATAGTTCGTCTTTACTTTCATTCGGGACGCGACGGCATTCCACAAATCAATGGCGAATCCGGTGAGTTGACCATTCTGCCGCAAGACAAACGGCGGCAGAATTGCGACGGCAACAGTGAGCTCTGTGGTGTCAGGCTCTGACGCACCTGCCGAACCGAGGGTAAGCATCAAAGGAACAGCGGCTGCGAATCCAATCAGGATGCTGAATAAGGACCAGCGACATCTCATTCTCCCAAGCTTTGATTTGCTCCAAAGCGGAACATCGCATGACACTTCGTTTACCACTTTTTGTAACGTTTGCATAAGTATCGACATGGTAGGCCCCTTTCGCCTACGTAACCGTTAATTGCCTAGAATGTGATCGGGGGGCCAAACCGCCAGCAGTTGATTGAGCTGCTTTAAAGTTTCGTCGGTCGGTGAGCAAGCCAATCTGGTTTTTCCAAATCGTGACCTGCCGTTATGAACGTGGGGCAATGATTCTAACCTCCGCCCTTGACCGCGTGCCACCGCTGCGGCTGGTGTGGCAATTAGAAAGTCGCGACGCGACTGCCAGTCAAACCGGCCAATCACTAACTGCCACTCGTTTGCCCGCCTCAGCTGGGAACCTCCCGAACCTTTGCCCAGTGGGTCAGTTTTACTCCGGCGTTCCCATCACAATGGGCCAGTTTTCAACCGGCGTTGACGAAAGCGCGTTCGGCCGTGACGCCGCGCGCCGCTCGACCTGGAATTGCAGATGCTTGTGATCCAGGTGGGCGCAACGCTGGACCATCGCGGCGGTCTTGTGCCCGAGCAGGGTTTGCAGAAAGGACAGGTCGCCGCCGGCCATCATTTACCTGCTCGCGAAGGTGTGACGCAGGTCACGGAAAGGGTTGAGCAACGCCTAGCTAGCTAACTCGTCGAGCAGCGTCTTTGCGTCCTTGAGGTCAGCCGTGTCGAAGCCCTCGGTGAACCAGTTGTGGACCGGAGCGAGGAGGTCGCGGGCAGCAGCGCGATCGCCTCGCGCCCGAAGCATCCGAGCGAGGCCAGTCGCCGCTCGCAGCTCCAAAGCTTTTGCCTTCATCTTCTGTGCGCGGTCGATCGCTTCGCGGAAGTCTGCCTCAGCGAGCTCGAGATGATCGGTCTTCAACCGGAGTTCTCCACGACAAGTCAGGATATTAGGCTGGAAGATGAGCTCCTCGGGATTCGCCTGAAGAGCGTCTTCAAGCGTGCTCAACGCATCGTCGACCGCGCCGTTCAACACCTGAGCCTCGGCGATCATTACTCCTGCGCTGCTCTCAACGAAGCCCATGAAATTCCGTCGAATCAACGAAACTCCCTCGTTCGGGCCGCCGAGCTGTGCGCGCGCCCATCCCAGGATTCCTTGCAACATCGCACCGGGGAACGCAAACCGGTGCTCTTCGCACAGTGCCACTGCCTGATGAGCTGCAACCATCGCGCGTGACGCGTCTCTCAGAAGGTAATGCAAGAAGCTTTCAAAATATCTTGCCCAGACAACATCGTTAGGGTCCTCTGTGGCGCGCGCGAAGTCGATCAGGTCGGCCATACGCTTGCGAGCTGAATCGGCACGGCCCAGCATCCACGAGTTTAGACTCGCGTAGCCCCTCAAGATTGCAACCGCACTCCGATTCTGCAGGTAGACGGGAGCTTCGCGGCAGGCGTTCCAGCGGGTCCAATGTTCCTCAGCTTCAACCAAGCGCCCGCGATGGAAACCGGCCAATATTTGAGCATGGTGGGCCATCGCAAAGCTCGATTGACTGCCTTCCTGCCGGGCAAGGTCGAGTAACCGATCGGCCAGCGCGACCGACCCCAGAGTGTCGCCGGAGACCGCCACCCCGGCCCACTGGAAGAACAATTGTTGAACAAGGTCAGACAGACTGCCGCTCTTCTCGGCTAGCGAACGGGCACGTGCGGCGACTTCAAAAGCCTCCGGCGCAGCGTATCCGTTGGTTAGCACCAATACTCGCACTAGTGCGTTCTGAAGAGGCACTTCCTGTGCGTCGCGCTGCGCAGACTCGGGCAGGCTAGAAAGCATCACTAGCGCTTGTTGGTAGGCCTGTTCGGCTTCCTTGAATGCCCGTCTTGCATCGGCCGCGTCGCCGGCTTTCTTCCATGCCCCAACGGCAGCCTCGGCATCACCCGCATCGGTAAAGTGACGCGCGAGCACTTCCGGTTGCGCTTCGGCGGCGGCGGGAAAGTTCTGAACGATCGTCTCTGCCGCGCGCCGATGAAGCTCCCTGCGCCGGCTCTTCAGCAACGCCTGGTAGGCTGCATCCTGGATCAGAGCGTGCTTGAATTGATACCGGGCCTCCGGCGCGATGCCGCGCGCGTAGATCAGCTCGGCGTCAATTAGCTTCAAGAGCGCCGCCCGCAGGTCCGCCTCATGCATCGATGAAACCGCCTGCAAAAGCTCGTAGGAGAACTCACGCCCGAGCACCGCTCCGACCTGAGCGACCTCCTTGGCGGGACCTAGGCGGTCCAGGCGTGCCATCAACGAGTCGTGCAGCGTGACCGGAATCTCGCGCGCAACCGAGCCCCCGTCGCCCTCGAGCATAAGTCGGGTGAGCTCTTCGGCGAACAACGGCACTCCGTCGGTCCGTTTTACCACCGCATCGATCAGGTCCTCGGCGAGTGCCGTCCGGGCCACCACGTGGGTGACCATATCACGCGTATCGCGGTCGCTCAGGCGGTTGAGGGTGATCTGCGCATGGTGTGCCCGCATCGGCCAGGGCGTGTGGAATTCGGGCCGCGCCGTATAGAGCAGCATGAGCGGTGCGGTCGCTGCCTGCTCCACCAGCGTCTGGGCAAGCTCGAGGGTCGATGGATCGATCCATTGCAGGTCTTCAATAACCATCAGGAGCGGCTGAACCCCGGCAGCCTTGAGCACCCAAGCGGTCAAAGTGGCCAGCAGGCGTCTGCGCCGCTGGTCGGGCGCGAATACCGGCGGCGGGTACTTGTCCGGGATCGGAAGGCCGAGCATCTCAGCAATGAGCGGCACCGCTTCGCCAAGCTTGAGACCCGCGAGTCCCAAGTTACGCTCGAGTTGCGCGACGCGCTCCAAGGGCCCTTCGTCGCCTCGCCAACCCAAGCCCTGGTTGAGAATTTGAGTGACAGCGTGAAACGGTGTGCTCTGAGACAACCGGTCTCCGGCGCACTCGACCCACACATGTGGCTTGTCCCTGATGCGGACGCGGAACTCGTCGACCAGCCGCGACTTTCCGATTCCGGGTTCGCCAACCACTAGCACAAGCTGGCCACGGCCCTCGTGCGTAAGCTCCCACCGGTTCAGCAGCAAGCGCAACTCCGCTTCGCGCCCGACGAAGGGCGTCAGGGCTCCGGCTGCGGCGCCATGCGTACGGCGGCGCGTCACGGTGGGCTGGCTCACCCGGTATAACTGGACCGGATGCTCGATGCCTCTGAGTTGATGCGAGCCGCGGTCCTCGACCACGAAAAGTCCCGACACCAGCTGATGGACCGAACTGGTAATCAACACCGAGCCAGCTTCAGCAAAAGACTGCACCCGCGAGGCAACATTAGGAGCGCCGCCGAAGACGTCGGCTTCCTTGCTGCCTCCCTGGCCCATGACCACCGAGCCGGTCTCGATCCCAACACGAACCGACAATTTCACGTCGTGGTGGCCGACCAGCCGCTCGTTGAGTGCCGCCAGCTCGTCGACGATCGCAAGCCCGGCGCGGACCGCGCGCTCAGCATCGTCCTCGTGTGCTTCCGGCCAGCCGAAGTAAACCATCAACCCGTCGCCGAGATACTTGGCGACGTGGCCGCCAAAACGAGTGATCGCTGCTGCCGCAGTCGTTTGATACTGCGCGGCGACATCGCGCCAGTCTTCAGGATCGAGATGAGCTGCGATCTCAGTAGAATTGACCAGGTCCGAGAACAGAACCGTCAGATGACGCCGCTCTCCGTCCGCCGCTTGCAGCGAGGATGGCGTGCTTGCCGTAGTCGCGATGGCTCCCGCTCGTAGCGGCTGGGCACACTCGAGGCAGAATTTCTGTCGGAGGATTCGCGGTGTTGCACGACGCACATAGCCGCACGAATGGCGACCCGCATTCCACACAAAATTTCGCTCGGTCAGGATTTTCAGTTCCGCATTTCGCGCAGCGCATGGCGGTTACCGTGCCCCCTCCCTGGCAAGATGGTCCAGAGCCAGTTCTGATCGTGAAGGCGCGCGCCGATACGATCGCTCGACCTGACCCTATGGCGACCTGGAAAGCGACTTTGTTGAAAATCAACCGCGGCGCGGTTCTAAGCGAGTTCGGGTTCTGCAGGGCATGGCGGCCTCCAGAAGCTGCCGGTTTTTAGCATCGCGTTGAGGGTCTAAATGAGTTTGTGCATAGCATCTTGTCTATCTACAGATAGATAGACCATAACAGTTCGCCGGCGGAGTTTGTCAACCAAGTTTTTCGCTCGACCACGGTGGACTCGGGCGAACGGCGGCAATCATTCTCTAAGTCTTGGCAATAGGAGGCATAACAGGGGGACTATCTGAGCGGCGAAACTGGCGAGCGCTCTTTTGGCCTAGGCCTACGGTTTTTCTATATCGCCACAAGACCTTGCCCAAACGTGTTCATACTTCCTTTCATTCCCACTCCCCAAATTCGCGGCTGTCAGTCCATGGCTGTGGCTGTCAAAGTGGCTGTCATTCAGCGTTGGCCCGAAACAATGATATTGGGCAGGGCTGCTCAGCTCTAGCAACCGAAGCACCCCGAACACAATCCTGGCCGAACTTGTGGGACGGAACCGTGTTCAACGCCGATACAGCGACTCACGATAAAGTAACGTCTCGCCCGTCACTCATGACGACCTTCGAACAACTGGTCGCATTCCGCAAGTTCTCTATGCAAGCTGAAGGTGATTCTTAACTCTCCCCTTTGCGATATTTGGTGAATCCTGACTCGATTAAGGGCAATGCCCGTATGGTGAAGACTTGCACAAAACACACAAAATAGCTTGATTGTGCAGGCATGTGATGACGATGAAGATAGATTTTCTCGAAACTTAATAGGAGGTCGTTGAAACTATACAAATAACACAAATATCGCGATTAGCGGAGGCAAACTCACTTTCGAGACAATTACCAGGTGTGCTTTGACATAAACTGAGTCCTCGTCAGGCAACCCCACACTGACACCTCCCCTCCCAGCACCGCTCTTGCGTGGGTTAGCGCACAATAGCCCATGGGAGACATTCCGATGAAGCTGAAAGACAGACCGCGCGTGATCACCGGTCTATTGGCAGTTGCAACCGCATTGCTGAGCCTTGGATTCTTCCAGGGTTTCGAGACTAACTTGAACAACTGGTTTTCAAGTGGGAGTGCTCAAGTAAACCGAGTCCAAACAACCGTCAGTACTTCCTACAACTCGGGAACCACCGCCATCTACGCTAACGGTATCGGCCCTGCTTCAGGTACGTGGTTGGGCCAGGTGAAATCCAGCGTAAGAGACGGTACCTGCGGCATTGATACAACCGGCGCCATCGGTCCCTCGTTACAGTGCTTTGGTCCATTTACCGATTTCGGTCTGGCCCCACAGTTTGTTAACGCCAACCCATTCCCGACCAACGGTTATACTACTCAACTAGCCATTTATCTGGATACCTCCTACGCACTTAACCATCCTGACTGTACGACCGCTCCCTGCAACCCAAGTACAAGCTTTACATCCCCAACGGTCAACACTGAGTGCGTACCGGGGCCAGATACGGGGAACAGCTGCGAAGGTACGCGCTTCGACTGGGACATTGGACTCAATGATCCCACAGGCAACTTCCATCGCGACTATGTGTTTAATGTAGCAACAGCGGTTGCCGGAGAGTTCGCGGGATGTCCAAGCGGCGGCTTTGTGATTAATGCTTCCCACAACTCGTTCCGCTCTGGAGCTAATCCATATGCGGGCACAAGCACGAGTACGCTGTGCCTCACCAACTCAGGCTGGTACACTTTCAAGCAGGCCTTCTCTAACGTGAGTGGCTTGCTGTCAGTCACCTATTCTATCTTAAATCCCGATGGGAGCGTCGCAACCTGCAACAATCTCTCTGGCGCAGCCGTTGATTGTACGTGGACTCTAAGCACATCCGACGATCCGATTGACTCCATTGGCTGCCCTAGCTATGGCTGGCTGGCGAATGAGGAGATCAACGATCTCCCGATAGACAACACCGTATTTGACGTTGCTCCTGGTGCGTGCGGTACGTCGCAAGCGACCGCTCAGATCACACCTACCAATACCACCTGCCAGCAGTTCGTCTCCGGCAATTCAGCCACACTATCTCAGCTGACTTACACCAGTAAAAACAGCAAGATCCAGTCAGTCTCTCCAGGCGTATTCTTCTACTACACCCAGTTCATTGCCACGGCGAACCAGGCCGTCAGCATCTCGCAAAGCCGCACTGACACGACGCCAGGCAATATCCCAATCCAGAAGGCACAAGCCATTCTCTATTCCTCGTCTTGCACGAAGATCGGCTCACTGAATGTCGCAAGTGACGGCACAGCCAGCGGGACAATCAAGAATGCGGGCGCCTACATCATTGGTGTCAAGTACACTCCTTCCTCACTGGCAGGCCAAGGAGTACCGGGTTCGAATCCAGATACCTATACGTATGATACTACACTAGGTGCCAGCGAAGCAGTCACGGCCAGCGTTGACTTGGTTCCGAGGCACTAATCGAGTAGTTCTGCGAACTGGTCGGCGCGAAAGCCCCGGGGGGTGATCATAGCCCCTCGGGAGCTCCGTTCATATCGCGCCAACCTGCTCGACGACTTCAAGCGTATACTGTAAAGAGGCCAGTTTGCCGCATATTCGCTTTCACGACTTGCGGCACAGCGCGGGCGAGCCTGTTGCGAAATTGCTTAAATCAGACATAGGAATCGCCAACAGCTTAAACAATGCCGGTGGATTTGTCCTCAGAAGGTGAAGACGGCGTCTTGCTTAGCTTGGTGGCTGTCAAACGGCGGTGAACCGGCGGCCCCTTTCGCCAAAAAGTTCTTGATTTACGTGGTTGCGGGGGAAGGATTTGAACCTTCGACCTCCGGGTTATGAGCCCGGCGAGCTACCTGACTGCTCCACCCCGCGCCGACATACTGCCAGCGGGGGTGCGAGGGGTCAACGGGGTAGC
>Ga0126381_100002030_pt1 | contig 21826 bp, 25 predicted proteins | sample PanSoiMetPlot_28_FD_96465 | JGI IMG/M metagenome (GOLD analysis project Ga0126381, IMG submission 96465) | Tropical forest soil microbial communities from Panama - MetaG Plot_28 | ecosystem: Environmental > Terrestrial > Soil > Tropical forest > Bulk soil | place: Panama | collected 2016-02-17
ATGCACTCCGCCATGTTCTTTCTGCAACGTCCGACCGGCGTTCTCGGCGGTAACTGCGATTTCGGCTCCACCTTCGAGCGCCATTTCCAGCTTCCGCTGCGAAAGATCGGCGACCGCTACGCGTAGCCTTCGTACACGTGCCATCTGGAGTGCGAGATGGCCAAGACCACCGAATCCGAACAGCGCCACGGTCTGGCTCTCCGCGAGTCCCGCCTCCCGCAGCGCGCCATATGCAGTCCAACCTGCGCAGCACATACGCTACATCATCGGCGCAGACTTCGCAACGCGCAGCAAGGGATGAATTGGATCTGTTACTTTCAGGTAGCCTCTGTTACAGCCGCGTACTCTTCATCTCGGCCGCGACGTAATCAGTGGCCCGCAAGGCCAACGCCAGCATCGTCAGAGTCGGATTCTTCTCAGACGCGGTCGTAAACGCCGCCCCGTCCACCACGAAGACATTCTTCACATCGTGCATCTGGCAAAAGCCGTTGAGAGCGCTTCGCTTCGGGTCCGCAACGTTTTCGGAAACGGCGGCCGCGGCACCCCTCTACACTACTGCTTGGGGTTGCTGAAACAACCGGATAAGCAGAAGGTACCTAGTCGAGCCTCCATCTTGAGGCAAGCATTCCGAGCCGGACAGCACTAGCGAAATTGGCAGCGCGCCGTCAAGTTGACCGTTGCTGAAGGGGAAAACCTGATGGCATTTTTCCTGTTTACCGTTCGGTTGGGCACTCTGCCGAGATCTTGAAGCCGAACTCGCGGACGCCGCCGCAAATGCGCAGTAATCCATGAATTCTCGTTTAGGCCACCTGCTACAATCCGCCTGTACAGGAGGCTTTTTCGTGAAGAAGTCACTACTCGTGCTCCTCCTTTGCGCAGCTGTCGAGCCTGCGCTCGCCCAGGAAGTCCGCGCCTCCATCGGTGGGCGCGTTACCGACCCGCAAGGCTCCGTCGTTCCCGGCGCAGCGGTCACACTGGTCTCCGAAGACACGGCTGTCAAATTCGAGGCCAAGACCAACGCCCAAGGCATCTGGACGATCGAATTCCTACTGCCGGCGCGCTACCGCCTAGCGATCTCGGCCGGGGGATTCAAGACCTCCGAGCGCACCGGCATTGAGTTGCAAACCGCCGACGTCAAGCAGATCGACATCGAACTGGTACTGGGCAGCGCGTCGCAGACGGTTGAAGTCAATGCCGAGGCGCCGCTGGTCGATACGACGTCGGCCGTCTCCGGCACCGTGGTCACCTCCGAGCAGATCCTCGACATGCCGTCGTCGTCGCACGTGGTGACGCTGCTGGCCGCGCTGTCGCCGGGCGTGATCCGTACGGAAGGGGTTCCGTGACCTCGATGTTTCGAGGTCACCAAAACATTCAGGTCCGGGACCGCAGCGCGAATTGGTCGCAGGACGGTCTCAAGCGACAAGACAACGAAATCCGATTCACAGCCGATCCGCAGGAGGTACAGTCGTTCAACCGGAATTTCGAGCAGCTATGGAATCGGCCGACGAATATCCGAGTGCAGTAGAAGCCGGAGGGAGCGGATTGATGAAACGCGCGAAACACGCAGCTTTGGTGCTGTGCCTTTTTGTTTTGTATAGCGTCTTGCTGTCACAGGGGCTGAAAGCCAGTGCCGCCAGTGCGTTTTTCGGGGCCCTCGCGGCTGTGCCGCTCACGGTCCACCTGTACCATCGGATATGGCCGCCGACCATTGCGAAGAGCGGCCACAGACGCATATACCAAAGAGTCGCGCCGCCGGAAGGTGATGCCGCGGAAGCTGAATAGGCCTCCACCAGAGTCAGCACTCGATCCAGCGCTGGGGAGTAAACGCAGAGCAAGACCAAGGGGCAACGGAAGAGATCATGCAGGAGTACGACGTAGCCCTGAAGCTGCTGTTGCGAGGGTCGGCCAAGCTTACGATGCGCGAGTTGACCGGAACCTCGGTGGAGACGTGGCTAGACGTAGAGCTGTCCAAAGTTGTTCAAAATACTCGGGTAGACCTTCTCGGTGAAACCGAAGCCAAGGGCCTCGTCCACCTGGAACTACAGAGCGGCAACGATACCACCATGCTGCACCTGCGCAACAACGCAACCACCTCTCGTTTAAAGACATGCCCTCATTAGCTAGCATCCTCTCCACTTTCGCGCAACGGCCTGTTGTAGATCGATCCGGACTTAAGGGAGACTTCTATTTGGATTTGGACATCTCAAAATCCCTCCAGTCGATGGACGCTGACGGGCCAGGTGCTGCGATTATATCTGCCGTCGAGGATCAGTTCGGGCTCAACCTTGTGTCGACGAAGGGCCCTATCGAGGTCCTCGCTGTTGATCGGGCCGAGAAGCCCACCGAGAATTGACTGACGTAAGGAAATTGAGTGGAGTGCGCTGAGTAACCAGCCAACCCGACGGGCCGTCAAGTCAAAGCGTTGATTGGAACTTCAGGTCTGGACTCGCCAGTTGTCCTGCTGACCGCTGCCAACGGTGCGGCGCAAGACCAATTGACGCGGTACGGATATTTACCGTACACTAGATATTGGGGGATGAACGAATGCGACAGACCGTTCCACGCTCACGGCGGCAGCACGAGCGAACGCCGCCAGCCAAAACGTACCGGTTCGATGCTCGCCTCAACGAGGAGCAGAAACTTCTCATTCAGCGGGCAGCGGATCTGGAGGGGCGCACGATGACGGACTTTGTACTGCACAGCGCCGAAGCTGCGGCCGAGCGGACGATTGAAAAGCGCGCCATGTTGATTCTGACCGCGAGGGAAACAGAAGCCTTTGCGGACGCCATCCTGAATCCGCGGGGTCCAGGGCCTGTTCTGCGGCGGGCCGCTCATGCGTACCGCGAAAAAACGGTGGTGCGGTGACCACGGAGCCTGATTTTCAGTATCACGTAGAGTCGCTGGCGCCTTCTCACGATCGAACCGCTTTTCACTCGGGAGTGACGGAACTCGATCAGTACTTGCGCCATCAGGCTGGCCAGGATGCCAGGCGTAAAGTGGCTGCGCCGTTTGTTTTGGTGGACGGCAGCGGTTCCATCGTCGGCTACTACACGCTTTCGGCTTACGGCATTCAGCTCGGTGAATTGCCGGAACATGTTGCCAGGAAACTTCCGCGCTATCCGCTTCTCCCCGCTACCTTGCTCGGCAGGCTGGCCATCCACAGTTCCTGTCAGGGCAAAAATCTCGGTCGATTTCTTTTGATGGATGCCCTGCACAGAAGCTGGAAAAACACGTCCGAGGTGGCATCGGTTGGTGTTGTGGTTGAGGCTCATGACGAGACGGCCCGCGCATTCTATGTGCACCATGAGTTCATGCCGCTTCAGGACCACCCCAACCGGCTCTTCCTGGCCATGGCCACCATTGAAAAAGCCTTCAAATCCGCTTGAGAGGCGGTCAATGCGCCAACGCGAGGCTGTTCCCGTATGTCCGAAAAACCAGATCTGCTGGAGATTTCTGGGCTTACTGATCGCGCCTCAGCGGCGTGTAACACACGAAAATCGGCCTCTTAACGTTGCCTTAACTCCCCTCTGAACCATCGCCAGGGAGCCCGTGTTTTCAGCGCAATCGCTTTTTCGGAACGAGGTCTTCGAGATCGTTCGCCAGCTACACGAAGAACGGACCTTCCCATCGCTGTCCCGGGTGAAATCGGCGCTCAGCCAGGATCTGGCCGGGCATACCCTACGTATCGTCATCGACGAGGCAATCGCACATTTTGGCCCGATCATGCGGCATCGAGGCGAACTCGGGCAATTCGGCTGAGGCTGGCAAGGTAGAATAAACCATAACTTGGCCGGAGCCGGATAAAGCATAATGTGGCCGCTTCGGCCATGATTTGCTGAAAGTCACACGGTGGAACGAGAGGCGCGAAAGATGCCAATTCTCAATGACATTTTGGACAACAAAGTATTGGGCAGAGAGTTTAAGAGAGGCGAACTGACGGTCCTTCGCCGGCAAATCGAGAAGCGCTTCGGAGCGATACCGAGTTGGGCCGATGAGCGACTGGCCGGTAGATCGCCGGTGGACCTCGAAGACTTGAGCGTACGCGTGCTCGACGCCCAGAGCCTCGAAGACCTCTTAAAATAGTACAGCCCGGTCCATTTCAGGCTTCCTAATCCCTCCGCATCAGATCGCCAAACATCCCCACAGGGCGTCCATTCGGTTTCCCGCCTCTGAATCACGCTGTTTCCAAGGCAGCATGACACGTTGCGAATTATTTGACCAAACGGGGTCGGTGACGAATCATCGATGCAGTTGCTCTCGCTCCATGTTGAGTAGCTGCTCGTTGGCCTCGAGCCCACCTGCAAACCCTCTCAGCTTGCCGCTCGAACCAATGACTCGGTGGCAAGGCACAATAATGGAAATTGGGTTTCTTCCACTTGCCGCGCCGACAGCTCTCGCTGCTTGCGGATTCCCCAATTGTTTCGCTAACTGACCGTAGGTTTTGGTCTCGCCGAATGGAACATCCAGCAAAGCTTCCCACACCCCCCTTTGGAAATGCGTACCTCTCATATCGAGAGGGACCGAGAAACTCTTGCGCCTGCCAGTGAAATACTCGCTGAGCTGTCGCTCCGCTTGGATGAGGACAGAATGATTGGCTTGTTTTATGAGTCCTCCCAAGCGAACGCGCTCGGGCTTGTCATTCTCCCAGAGGACGGCAACCAGTCCCTTGTCGCTGGCAACCAGGGTCAACTTTCCGACTGGTGATTGGATCTTCTTATATGCAAGTTGCATAAGGTCCTCCGCGTGCCTAAGCTGGAGGATACGAGTTGCCTGCGGCGGCATCCGCAGCCCAAAGATGCTGAGCGGCATACGCTCGCCAGGGACGCCAGGACTCGGCACGATAAAGCAGAGCTGCCGGATTCACTTCCATTCCGCCGTCGATCGAAGCTGCTCCTCGTAGGAGTCCCACGTCGGTTGCTGGAAATGCATCCGACTCGCGCACGGCCCGCAGCGCGATATATTGCGCGGTCCACTCCCCGATACCCCGAATTGTTTTGAGACGCGCCACAGTTTCTTCAATGTCTCCCAACGGATGAAATAGGGTAGGGTTGGTAACCGTCGCTTCTGCTACTGCCTTCAGTGTGGCCAGTCGCGCCGCGGGCATTCTCAACCTGATGGAGGAGGCTGAAGCCAATCGCCCCGCATCGGGAAACACATATGATAGCGAGGGGTGATTGCGGAATGGTCTGGGCACAGGACGGCCATGTGCTTCAACCAACTGCCCCGCGAGTTGACGTGCTGCTGCGACGCTAATTTGCTGGCCCAGGATAGCGCGGATAGCGACCTCGAATCCATCCCATCCGCCGGGAGAGCGCAGACCAGGACGTTGTCGAACCAGGTTGGCGAGCACGGGATCGGCGGAGAGATGTTCGTCGATTGTGCCGATGTTAGCTCCTAGATCGAACAAGCGCCGGACGCGCGCAACCATGGAGGGGAGCGATTTGACTCTGGGAAACAACATGGCGACCTCAAGGCTTTGTTTCTTGGCAAGGTGCGTGACTCGAATGCTCCCAATTGCGCCGTCGACTTCAATCGTCCGCAAGTAACACCGGTCCTGAACAATTTCGATGCCCGCAATTGCTCGCGCCTGGAGGAAAGCGAGCATGCTGTCCCAGTCGTAAGGGGGACGGTAGAGAAGCCGAAGCACAACCTCCTTTTCTTTCTCACCCTGCATCAGGGCGTTCCTCCTGCGCAATGAGCGTGGAGGTCGGTGGAACAAACCAAGAAAGACCTCGTTAAACCGTCTCAGGCTACTGAAACCCGCTGCGGCCGCAACACCCGCCATCGGCATGTTTGTGTCGTGAATGAGCTGTTTCGCAAACAGTACACGCCGCGTCTGTGCAACGGAGATTGGCGATGCGCCAAGATGTTGGAGAAAAACGCGCCGCAACTGACGCTCGCCGACTCCCAACCGTTCTGCCAATTGCTCGACGGTATTCTGCGCTCCGTCGAGAGCGCCTTCGTCAATGAGAGCTAGAGCGCGACAAACGGTGTTGGAGGTGCCGCGCCATGAGGCTAAGTGTGGGGCTATTTCGGGGCGGCAGCGAAGACACGGCCGGAAGCCTGCTTCCTGTGCCGCTGCGGCCGAGCTATAGAAAGAGCAGTACTCGAATTTCGGAGTGCGCACCGGACATATGGGACGGCAGTAAACACCTGTGGAGGAGACTCCCACGAATATCAGCCCGTCAAAGCGTGCATCTCGACTCTGCAAAGCGCGGTAGCAAACTGTTCGGTCAGGCAGCTCCATAAAGACCCATTTTCCCATGACGGTGATGTTCAACTAGCGGTTTTCGGACGTGATCATTTTCAAGCTTTGACGTCCGATTGTGGTCCTGAGTAGATCCCGCAACCTATCTTGAGAACATTGTCTCTGGAGTGCAATTTCCGGTAGAACCAGCAAACAACTTGCGATCTTCCGGTCGCGGAATGTCTTGATTTTTTTGGGAGCGTGCTGGGACGGGAATTGGAGGAGGTCAAGCTTCAAAAAGATGAGCGGCCAATGGAGCTGCTCGAGTTAGGGACAACGATGGTCACGAAGTATCTTGCAGAAGCCGCTCCATTAATCCAGCCCGCAGCCGTTGAATCGAGAGTCGCCGGCATCATCGGCGGCGTCAAGGTCACGGCGTACGTTGACCTGCTCGGCGCCGAGGGGCGCCTCATTGATTCCAAGAGCGCCCTCAGGCCGATTAAGGGAATCGCGCACGATCATCGACTCCAACTCACAAGCTACGCGCTGATCACGCCGGCCGCTACCGGCGCATGTCGCCTTGACACGGTCACGAAGGGGAAAACCGTGACTCTGGTTCAAAAAGGTTCTGCGTCAGCGAAAAGGAAAGGCAATACGCGGAGATCGTTTATCCGATGGTCCAGGATTCCATTCGAGACGGAATCTTTCTGCCGCGCCGTGGCAGCCCGTTCTTCTCGAAACGGTACTGCGGCTACTGGAAGATCTGTGAAACCGAATACGGCGGCTCCGTCCACGACGACTAAAGATCGTTTCCCAGCAGGGCGAGATAAATTCCACGCATTCAGTGGCTTGTCAGTCTTGCAAACCACGCGATCCCGGAAAAGAGGCGGTTTGGGCGTTTTATGGCCAGATCCAGAGAACCTTTTTGCCGCGCCTCTAACGGCAACAGGAGGTTCTGCTAATGTACAGAGTAGATATCGTAGCTGACCCTCAACTGCTGCATATCGGCTTCGCCGATTCCAAGGCACTGTAAGCGATTGGCCCACAAATAGGCCGGATGACCAGTGTAGTAGCGCGGTGTGATACGCAACTGAACCCGCGCCGGTGGGTTCCCAGCAAGGAAGCGCTCGTAGCCATCAGGCCCGAGGTCCGCGATACCGCCATAGGTGGTATAGATCAATGCGCCGTCTTCCAACTCCAGGGTTGCGCGAACATCCAAGACCGCGATGCCATCCGGACGAAGAGAAAGCCAATCTCCGCCGACAGGCCGAAGTCGGCCCCGCATCTTCGGACCAAGGACCTCACCATCCGTCGCGTAGAAATTCACGCGTAGCCCTTCGGCAAGAGGGCCGATAATTTCTGGTGCAGCAAGTGTCGCCCAGAACGAGCAAATGTGTTCGAGTTGAACTTCGTTGTGGAGCTTACTGGCGGTCGGTGGGTTCATTTTGTGCCTCTCTCGTTTCGAAACCATAAAGTTAATTTCCGCTGTTTCGGGACCTTGAAATCTTGTTCTGTTTTCTGGATCGTCATGCTCGCGGTCCGAAGCCCCGGTATGGCTTCAGTGGTATAACGGCGACGATTTCGAGCATGCCGGCCTTCACCAACGGCAAGGTGGCGAGGGTCGCACGCATCGCCTCCTCGCTGTCCGCCTCCGCCAGAAGGCACGCCCCGCCCACATCTCCGCGCTGCCATACCTGGCGGATGAACCCTGCTGCGTAGAGTGCGCGGACACGTTCCGCCTCTTCCTCCAGACGAGGGGCAAAATCCGCGTCAGCAAATCGCTCAGTGTCGCGGCGGAAGAGCGTCATAAACTGCATGTTTAAACCTCTATGAGACCCATTTTATGATGACGCTAATGTTCAACTAGCGATTTTCGGACGTGATCATTTTCAAGCTTTGACGTCCGATTGTGGTCCTGAGTAGATCCCGCAACCTATCTTGAGAACACTGTCTCTGGAGTGTTGACGCTAGTGCAGCCCGTGGTCTGGGGCACCCATTCCGGTTAAACGCTGTTTCCAACCTTTGCCCAAAAGTGCTCTATGAGGAGTTCGGCTGCATTTGCCGTCGGCCGGAGCGGGTCAGACTCCCGCAGGGCAAGGCGGTCTCGCTGGTAGACCGGGCGACAGCATTGGCAAAGTAATGCAGTCGCGGCACTGGCGGATTTGACCGCCAACCGCTAATTCTCTTCAATCCCAAAAACAAGGAGCAAATTTGTATGTCAGAAAGCAGTACCCTTATTGGGTACGAGGGCAGGACTATCTCTCGTGAGGAACTTGCCCTCGTCCCCACACCATTAGCAACGGAGACCCACCGCCCAGTTCCGCACCACGAAGTGATCAACGCCCTGGTCGAAACGCTGGGGTTCCGTCATATCGGCGTTATCCACGACGAGTATGCAGTGTCTCCGGACGGAATGAAAATGTTCGGCGTCCTGGATCTCGCAACGGAAATGCACGGCTGCCGGTTCTCGATCGGCGTCCGCAACAGTCACGACAAGACCATGCGGCTTGCGATGACCGTAGGTTATCGCGTCTTCGTGTGCTCGAACATGGCGTTCAGCGGCGACTTTACGCCGGTCTTAGCGAAACATTCGAAGTCGCTGAACCTGCTGGACTCGATCTCGGTCGGAGTAGACCGGATGCAGCGCAACTTCGGACCGATGCAGAAGCAGGTAGAAACGTGGCGGGAGACAGTGCTCAGCAACGTAGCCGCGAAGATGATCGTTTACGAAGCGTTCATCGAGAGCGAGCTCGACGTTCCTAAGCACCTGGCGCGACGGGTTCATGAGTTTTACTTCAATCCCCAATTCGAGGAGTTCAAGGAACGGACGCTGTGGAGCCTGTCGAATGCGTTCACGTCGGCATTCAAGGAACTCGAGCCGATCCCGCAGTTCAAGGCCACGGCGAAGTTGAGTGGCTTCCTGGAGCAGCGGTATTCGCGAAAGTTCTGAGGCGTCGCGGAGGCGAACCGCAGGGGGAGTGAAATGGATGCCACTTTTGTTGCCGCAGTCCTCGAAGGTATTGAAGGTACGCTTGCAGAGTTGATCGAGCGTGTCGAGGGCCACGACCTCTGTGGCCGACTGGTAACACTTCAACAGGAGATGGCAGCGGTCAGGCACTTATTCGAGGAGGTGGCCGCTGCCGCCGAGGTGGACACGAAGCAATGCCATTCGGCTCACTGCAAGCTGCCGCGAAGTCCGATTCATAAAGGAGATTCAGATGAGCCGTGATCATCACGCAACAGAATTCATCGGTGAGCGAGGCGGAGAGGAGCTAGCAGCGCGTGCGCCCTCGATAGCGAGTTGCGTGGAGGACAGAAGGACGGAACACAAAGGGAGCGCGCGCTTTCTTTCCCGATTAGCCAGAAAGCCAAAATGGCGGATCTTGACGAAGCCGCGTGGTAGCACATGCAGCAGAAAGCGGCGGATAAACTCCACTGCGTCCAGGGTCATGATCTTTTTCTGGTTGCGGTGAGCCGAATCCGGCCAGCGAAAAGCAGCGTGAACCACACGCCGCAAATATCTGGCCACGGTCCGTTCCGCGATGGTGAAGCCCAGCTTCTGCAGCACCGACCGTGAATTCTGAGTTTCCAGTATCCACAATCGTTGCTAAGGTGCGAGAACCCGACGGCGTTTTTTCCCCTTTACCGTCCGGTTGTACACTCCGCCGAACTTGCGAGAGACACAAGGTCGCTCCATATCAGAACAGCAGTTTGAGCGCGAGCTGGCCGATGCGCGGGTCACCCGCACTCTTGATGGTGCCGAACCCGGCCCCGGAGAGCGAGCTGGCAGGGTTATTGAAATTCACCCGATTGAACAGGTTGAAGTACTCGGCCCGGAACTGCAGTTTCACGCGCTCGTGGTGCAACGGAAAATCCTTCTGCAGCCCGCCGTTGTAAGCGATGGAGTTGGGACCGCGCAGCGAGCCTTTGCCCATGTTGCCGTACGTCCCCGCCGCCGGCGCTCCGAAGGCGCTCGGCAGCAGCCAGTCCACGCAGGGCGCGGCACTGCCGCAGGCGCCCGATCCGTAGACATTGGAGCTAAGTTGAATGGTGCGATCCGACGACAGGGCGGTCCCCGAAGCGTCCTTGCCGTATGTGGCGGTGAATGGATACCCGGTCTGGGCCGTGAAAATGCCGGTCAGGCCCCACCCGCCGGCCACGTAACGCAGGGCGGCCGGGGCGCCTGAAAGTCTCGGCAAGTCGTAGACGAACGAGGCGACGAAACGCTGCGTGCGGTCGAAGTCCGACGGACCGCGGTCGAACTGGTGCCGCCCCGGTACGTACCACGGAATAGGCGAGTTGCCGCCGGTCACAACGGTCGTGATGTCCTGGCCGTAAGGCCAGTCATCGATCGACTTCGCCCACGTGTAATTAGCCAGAACGGTGAAGCCGTGGCTGAACTGTTTCTGCGCGGTAAGTTGTAATGAGTGGTAGACCGCGTTGATGTCGTTCATCGCCATCGCGATGTCGCTGTACTGCGGGTACAGGTGCTTGCCCGTCGGGTAGACGTTCGGCGACAGTTCCACGTTCTCCATCCCGTGGGATTCATGCGAACCGACGTACGCTGCCCGCGTCATCCAGCCGCCGGGCAACTGACGTTCTATGCTGAGGTTCCATTCGTACGTGACCGGCGTCTGATAAGTGCCGCCGTGGCCCACGTCGTAGCTGGCCGCCAGGTCCGGCAGCGGGAACGCGATGTTCTTGGGCGGCGGATAGGGCGAGGGGAACGGGCTGGTGGAGCCCTGATACGGGTTGCTGAACGGAATGAACGACGAGATGGGCGGATTGGGATTCACTGGGTTGAGGTTCACCTGCACGCTAAACGGGCTAGTGTCCACGAAACGGTTGTTGTAGATGCCGTTCTGCATAGAGTCGGAGAACATCCCGAAGCCGCCGCGGACGCTGGTCTTGCCGTTGCCTTGCACGTCGTAAGCGAAGCCTAAGCGCGGCTCCCAGTTCCGGTAGCTCGCGTAGTTGCCATAGGGCGGAACACCGGCGTCTCCGGGGAACAGCAGTCCCGGAGGCGCATTGATATAGACCGATGAAGTCACGCCAGAGGCGTATGCTGAGGGACTAAAGATCTCGATGCGGCCCTTCGTCTCCTTCCAGGGGAAGAACGGATCGAAGCGTACGCCGAGGTTCACCGTCAGTTTCCGGGTGGCATGCCAGTCGTCCTGGAAGTAGAGGCCGAAGTTGTTGACGCGGTTGTCCTTGAATTCGCCGTTACCCTGCAGGAAAGTGCGCAGGTAGCCCAGGAAAAAGCTCGCTAGCGACAGGTTCGTGACATCAGCGGTGAACCCGAAGTTGCCAGGCTGATGGAACTGGTTACGGATGAGCACCCAGGCGCGGGTGGCATTCACTCCGAAGCTCATGGTATGGCTGCCGTGCACCCAGGAGAGATCCTCGTTTAGCGAGTACTGGTCGCGAGTGAACGTGGCGGGGTCCGATTGCCCGACGCTGAAAAAGCTGCTGACGCCGAGGCTTTCCAGAATGTGGTCGCCGGGCGGTTCGTACATCTTCACGCCCAGTTGCGTGGCGTCGATGCTGCCGGCCGCCGGCCCGCGCGACGACACCTCGCGGATAACGCTAGCGCGGAAATCGCTCAGGAAGCTGGGCGTGATTACGTGGGTCGCGTTGAGCATGAAGTTGTTCGAGTTTATGGTGGCGAAGCTGCTCTGGGCCGGATAGTTCGACAGGTCGAGGAACCCTGCGTTATAGAAGCGGTCGTAAAAGTAGCGGCCCGTCAGGTGGTCCTTGGCGCCGATGGAGTGGTCCACCCGCACCGTTGCCTCGTCGAAGTCCTGGATGCTGGGCAGCGTGTAGTAGACCAGCCCGCTCCCAACCCCGGTCGGAAGGTATTTCAGAAACCCGACGGAGGCCGGGTCGAAGCGGCTGGTAGGGATGAGGTCGCCCGGAAAAGGCGTGCCGGTGAGCGGATCGCTGATGGCGGTCGCCTTGTTGAGGGGGTTCGAGGGGTTGGCCGTCAGGTATGCCGAGAAATCTCCGGCTCTGTCGGCACCAGTGGGCACGTACTCCGACGACGTGCTACCGACGGTGTGGATGCGCGTCCCCTCATAGCTCAGGAAGAAGAATGTCTTGTTCTTGCCGTTATAGACCTTCGGAATGTTCACCGGACCACCGAAGGCGCCGCCAAATTGGTTGCGCTTCAGCGGGTCGCGCTGGGCCGCGAAGAAGTTGCGCGAGTTGAAATCGGCATTCCGGAGGAAGTCATAAGTCGAGCCGTGCAGATCGTTGGTACCTGACTTGGTCACGATGTTCACCACGCCGCCCGCGTTCCCCCCGTATTTCGCTGAGTAGTTGCTGGTCTGTACGCTGAACTCCTGCAGCGCATCCGGATTCGGGAATGGTTGGTTGACGTTGGTATAGAGGTCAGTGTTGCTGGAACCGTCCAGACGGTAGCTAGTCTGGTTCTGCCGCGCGCCATTGGAGTTCACCAGGACGGCGGCTGGGAAAGTCTTGGTGTTGCCCTGGTCGGCGCCGTCGGCATTGGGCGCCAGCAGCGTCCCAGCCGTGATGAGCGCCAGGCTCGCGGCGTTCCGGCCATCGAGCGGTAGGTCGACAATGCGCCGCGTATCCACCACCTCGCTCAACGTCGATGTCGTGGTGTTGACCGCCATAGCCGCGCCTTCTACGGTTACTTCTTGGCCCGCCTGTGCCAGCGTCATACTTACGTTGACCGTGACGCTCTCATCCGCCTGCAGCTTGATGCCCCGGCGTGAAAGCGTCGCGAATCCCGGCGCGTCAACGTTTAAGGAGTAGGTCGAGGGCCGAAGCGACGGGAACACGTAGTAGCCTTGAGCGTCGCTGGTGGCGTCGCGCGAAGCCGATGTCCCCTCCTCGACGAGTTGGACTTTAGCATTGGGAACCACTGCGCCAGACGGGTCCGCCACTGTTCCGACAATAGTTCCAAGACCCTGAGCACGAAGCGGGTTCCAGGTTAGAAGAATTGGAAGCAGAGGGACCGCGAGCAGCGGCCAAACCGCGCTCCGCAACATACGAGGAAGCATTACTCAACCTCCTGAGCCGCTTCACGGGAAGAAGCTTAACCCGTAGCATCGTTTCTCTTGCAAACCGGTTCCGTTACCTGGGTATTTTAACGCTTGCAGGGCAGCATTGCATATACCCTGGCCGGAACGGAAGTGTCTCTTTCTGTCCTTGTTTTTTCGGCGACTTTTTTCTGGCGAATTTTGAACGGAACAATTGAATATATGGCCTCCGTTCGTCTCGCTGTCGTCCTCGCTATCGGTGGCAGCAGAGAGCACGATGGACTGTGGCAAACCAGTTCGCCGGGAGGGTCGCGTCTGAAATTCCGGCTTTAAAGCCGCACTGGGGAAAACCCGCCGTACGGGGTTTTAGGGGAGGCTATGGAAACGTCGGCATCATTCGAAACCTGTTCCGCTTTGCCTTACACGACAGTCATAAGCGTTGATTCCGAACTCCCCCGCCTTACGTCTCGAAGCCAGCGATTGTACTCTGATCGCAGTATGGAAAGCCTCCCCCAACCGGTGGCAGGATGGACTCAATAGGATGCAATGCGTCCTACGGCGAGGAGGACGTGAATGCGGTCGGCGCAGTGTCCCACCCGATCAATGCGCTGATGCGACTACGTTAACAGACATGAAGGTACTGATCCTGACTGCGTTATATCTTGGGATTTCGTTCGCGCAACACGGCGGCGGATCTGGCATGGCAGTCCCCGATCCGTCACGGGGCCTGAACCCGCCGAATAAGGCTGAGCGCGACGCCATTGCCGCAGAACAATACAAGAAGAATGTGGCCGACGCTGCAACCCTGCTGCAACTCGCCACGCAACTCAAAGCCGACATTGAGAACCAGTCCACACAAACACTCCCAGCGACGACCACAAAAGAAGCGGAACAAATCGAAAAACTGGCTCACGGCATTCGAAATCGCCTGAAGCATTAGCGGTGATGAAGGCGGGTGAGCAGTATAGCTGTCGGCGATCCGGTTACATGAGCGGGACATCAAGTTTGCTCGGAGTTCCACGACTGAAGGTCGGCGGCCTAGAACCGATCCAACTGCCGGCGCGCAGCCCCATTTGAATTCCTACGCCGAACGCTGGATTCGATCAGCCAAAACCAAAGCTCTATCAAAACTGATGTTGTTCGGCGAAGGCTCACTGCGACGGGCGGTAACCGCATTCATCGATCATTATCATGCTGACAGAAACCACCAAGGGAAAGGTACAGTCCTCCTTCCCATCGGAAGAGATTGGCCAGCAAAGGCCAAGAAGCCGAGTACGCTGTTGCGAGCGCATCGGCGGCCTGTTGAAGTATTACAGCTACGCCGCATGAATATTTTTACCTTATGAGCAGCACAGCAACCGTCGACGTTGTTCCCCAAGTGCTGGAGAAGAGCGGTCCCTCGCATCAGGCGCTGCGATTCGAAAGCCCAATGCCTCGCAAGATGGCTCGAAACTGCGCATTGTCGCGTAAGGGTCGAAAGCGCGGATCGAGAAATACATAAACCATTAGACCGGTGTGCTCCTCGAACGCCTTGTACAGCCATGACGCTGCGCTGCTGGCGTCCCCGAGCGCCGCGTATATAACAGCGATATTGTAAGGGGACACGTACTTCTTTTTGGAATCGTCCAGGAGCTGCGTGAGAAGATCTCCGGCGGCCTGGGTCTTTCCGGAGCGTGCCAGCACATGTGCCACGGATGCGGTCCGCAAAGAACTAGGGATTACCTGTTGGAGCGCGGCAATTGCTTCCTGGAACATCCCTTTCTGCTCATAAGCCCACCCCATCACCAACGGTGCAAAGAATTGTTTCGCATCGAAGGCAAGCGCACGGTGTGCGTACTCGATAGCGCGGTCGTACTCTCCCGCCCAGAGATCATGCCAAGCACGGCAGCCTAACAAGTCCGCATCGAATGGGTCGAGTTCCTGGGCGAGATTGCACTGCTCGGCGGATTCCTTGCCACGGCCGGCCCACAGGAGGAGATGCGCGAATCCGTGTCGCACACCCGGGTTGTTGGGCTCGAGTTGGACTGCCCGACGGAAACCCGCCTCCGCCTCGTCCCATTTCCATTGAGAGTGTAGACGGGCGAGGGCCAGCGTCGCGTGCGCATCTGCCTTGAACAGCTTCCAAACCGGATACATGGCGGGCGCTGTTCGGCTGCATCCACTCGGGCGTCGCAAACTCGTATTAGCCATCGAGACCCGTTTCGTCCAGCACCGGGCGTTCCCATCTGCTCCACCGGTCGCGAGGCCCCCGGCGGACGCTACATCCCAAATCCGTAAGCCTTACGGTCTTGGGCGGAACGCGAGCGGATTCTAAACGACTTACGCGGGCAAAACCGTAAAGTTACACTGGACGTTGATCATGGGGCCCTCGGAATCCGGAACGGTGGCGGTGCTGGCGGAGAAGCCGTCGGTCGCCCGCGACATCGCACGCGTGCTCGGCGCCGGAACCAAGGGCGACGGCTACGTCCACGGCAACGGCTATGTCGTCACCTGGGCCATCGGACACCTCGCCGCGCTGGCGGAGCCCCACGAGATCCGCTCCGAGTGGAAGCAGTGGCGGCGCGACCTCCTGCCCATGCTTCCCCGCGACTGGCGGCTCGTCGTCTACGAGAAAACGAAGGGCCAGTTCGAGACCGTCCGACGCATCCTCAACTCGCCCAAGGTCGGGCGCGTCGTGTGCGCCACCGACGCGGGGCGCGAGGGCGAGCTGATTTTCCGCTACATTTACGAGGCTGCAGGGTGCCAGAAGCCGGTGAGCCGGCTGTGGATCTCCTCGCTGACGCCGGACGCGATCCGCCGCGGCTTCGAGACGCTCCGCCCCGCCGAGGAGTACGATGGCCTCGCCGACGCCGCCCGAGGCCGCAGCCGCGCCGACTGGCTCGTCGGCATGAACCTCTCGCGCGCCTACTCGCTCACCTACGGCGAGAATCTCTCGGTGGGGCGCGTGCAGACGCCGACGCTCGGCATGCTGGTCGAGCGGGAGTTGGCGATCCGGCGCTTCGTGGCGGAAGACTACATCGAGGTAGTCGCGACCTTCCACCCGCAGTCCGCGCCTGCCGATCAGACCTACAAAGGGACGTGGCTGCGCGACCGCAACGCCGCAGCCGGCGGCGATAAGGAGTCGCTGGCGCAAGCGATGCGGCTGCCCGCCGATGGCGGAGAGGCGAAGCGCATCGAGCAGCGCGCGCGGACCGGGCAGGCGGCCATCGAATCGATCGAGGCCAAGACGCAGCGCATGCCGCCGCCGCTGCTCTACGACTTGACGGAATTGCAGCGCCACGGCAATCGCCTCTTCGGCTTCAGCGCGCAGAAGACGCTCGACACCGCGCAGTCGCTGTATGAGCGCTACAAGTTGATCAGCTATCCGCGCACCGACAGCCGCCATCTTTCGCAGGACGTGGCGAAGACGCTGCCGCGCGTGGTCTCCGCGACTTCGGGGCCGTACCGCGAGCATCTGGCGCCGGGGACGGGAGAGCGCCCGCTTGGCCGGCGCTACGTGGACGACGCGAAGGTCTCGGACCACCACGCGATCATTCCGACGACGTCGCAGGCGCCCTCCGACCTGCCACCCGACGAGCGCAAGATCTACGACCTCGTCTGCCGGCGGCTGCTCAGCGCGTGGCACGAGGATCACATCTGGTCGGTCACGACGGTGATCACGGCGATCCGCAGTGACGCAATTGTCGACCGGTATCACACGTCGGGGAGCGCCGTACAGCAGGAGGGTTGGAAGGTCCTCGACCTGAAGCCGGCGAAACCGGAGAAAGGCCGCAAGAAAGGCGAGGAGGACACCGAGGAGGCGACGCTGCCGTCCGGGCTCGCGCAGGGGCAGGCGCAGGGCGTCGTCGATGTCGAGGCGCTGCGGAAGAAGACGCGGCCGCCGAAGCGGTTCACGGAGGCGACGCTGCTGACCGCGATGGAAACGGCCGGCGCGACGCTCGACGAGAAAGAGCTTTCGGACGCGATGAAGGAGAACGGGCTCGGCACCCCGGCGACGCGCGCCGCGATTATCGAGGTCCTGCTCAAGCGTGAGTACGCGGTGCGCAACGGCAAGAGCCTGGAGGCGACAGATAAGGGAATCCGGCTGATCGAGGTCGTGCACCCAGAGGTGAAGAGCCCGGTCATGACCGGGCAGTGGGAGGCGTACCTACGCCGTATCCATCGCGGAACCGCGGAGCTCGGCTCGTTCATGACGGGAATCGAGGGGTATGTGAAGGAGGTGGTCGGGAAGACAGGGCAGATCGCACCGTTGCCGCGCGCCCCGCGCCCGTCCGCTGCTCCTGCGCCGACTGCTGCGGCGGCGCCTGCGCCAGCTCCAGTCGAAATCCGCAAAGGCGCGCCGCTCGAGGAGATCCTCCACTCCGCCTTCGGCTTCCCGAGTTTTCGCGCCGGTCAGGAGGAGGTCTGCCGCGCCGTGGTGGACGGCAAGGACGTTCTGCTCGTGATGCCGACTGGCAGCGGCAAGTCGCTGTGCTACCAGCTTCCGGCGATCGCGCGCCGCGGCACGGCGCTCGTGGTCAGCCCGCTGATCGCGCTGATGGACGACCAGACCGAGAAGCTCCGGCAGCGGGGCTTCGCGGTCGAGCAAATCCATTCCGGGCGCGGCCGCGCCGAGTCGCGACAAGCCTGCATCGATTATCTGAACGGAAGACTCCAGTTCCTCTTCATCGCGCCGGAGCGCCTGCGCGTTTCGGGCTTCCCAGAGATGCTGGCGAAGCGGAAACCGTCGCTGATCGCGATCGACGAGGCGCACTGCATCTCGCAATGGGGCCACGACTTCCGTCCGGACTATCGCATGCTGCGGCAGTATCTTCCGGCGCTGCGCCCCGCGCCGGTGATCGCCCTCACCGCGACCGCGACCCCGATCGTCCAGAACGACATCGTCGAGCAATTGGAGCTGGTGGTCCCGTCGCGATTCATCCAGGGCTTCCGGCGGCCGAACCTCGCGGTGGAGGTGGTCGAGGCGCCGCGATCGGCGCGCGCGGACCTGACGCGCGACCTGCTACAGGACGAGGCGCGGCGGCCGGCAATCGTCTACGCGCCAACTCGGGCGCAGGCGACTTCCCTGGCGGAACAGCTGCACCAACACTTTCCCAGCGGCGCGTACCACGCCGGACTCGACGCCGAGGACCGTCAGAAGGTGCAGGAGGACTTTCTCGCCGGACGCATCGAGGTGATGGTCGCGACGATCGCGTTCGGGATGGGCATCGACAAGCCCGACGTCCGCACCGTGATCCACACTGCGCTGCCGGGCAGCCTCGAGGCGTACTACCAGGAGATCGGTCGCGCCGGCCGTGACGGACTCCCCAGCCGCACCATCCTGATGCACTCTTACGCCGACCGGCGGACGCACGACTTCTTCTTCGAGCGCGATTATCCCGATGTGAAAATTCTCGACAGCATCTTCGCGCGGCTCGGCGCGGGGGCCGTCGAGAAGGGCGTGCTCCAGAAGACGCTGCGGATCGATGGCGAGGTCTTCGACAAGGCGCTCGAAAAGCTCTGGATCCACGGCGGCGCGGTGGTCGATTTCGCGGAAAACGTGAGCCGCGGACAGGAGGGATGGCGGGAGCTGTACGTCGCGCAATCGGAGCAGAAGCAGCAGCAGCTCGACCTGATGCTGCGGTTCGCGGAGGTGAACGAATGCCGGATGGCGGCGGTGGTCCGGCATTTCGGCGATCTGGCCGACAGCCGGAACGCCTGCGGGGTGTGCGACTTCTGCGAACCGGACGACTGCGTCGCGCAGCGCTACCGCGCGCCGCGCGCGGACGAGATCGAGTCAGCGAAGCGGGCGATCGACGCGCTGCGCGGCGGACCTCGGGCGACCGGAAAACTGCACGGCGAGCTGTTCGGAGACGGCTCGGTGACTCGCGACGATTTCGAGGAGATTCTCGGCGCCATGGCACGGTCGGGGCTGGTCCGGATCGTGTCCGCGACATTCGAGAAAGACGGGCGATCGATTCCGTACCGGAAGGCGGGCCTGACCTCGGCCGGCGAGGCGATCGAGGAGGACGAGACGCCCAAGTTTCAGATGAAAGTCTCGATCGAAAGCGTTCGGAAGCGCAAAAAGAAGCCGAAAGCGAACAAAAAGAAGGCCAAAAAGCACAAAAATCCGCCCGTTGCGGCCGAAATTCCAAAAGCGAAGCCCGCTTCGCCCAAGTTGGAGGAGGCGCTCCGGGCGTGGCGGCTGGCCGAAGCGCGGCGGCGCGGCGTCCCGGCGTTCCGGATCCTGACCGACGCCGCTTTGACGGCGATCGCGGAGCGGCGGCCGGCCACCGCGGCGGAACTGCTTGCGATTCCGGGCATCGGGATGAGGGCACTGGAGATCTACGGCTCGGCGATTTACCGTTTAGTCGCGCAGTCCGGCGACTGACCCATCGTTCCATGAAGATGGTAGACTCTCCCGACAAGGAGGGGCCATGACGCGTAGGACGGCTCTGACGATGGTCGCCGCCGCCGTTCCGGTGTGGGGCGAGGGGGAGGATGTTTCGGAGACCCCGCCCCCAGGCTCTCCAGCAATTCGGAGAAATACTTCTCTCCGTGCAGCCGCTTCTTGTTGTACTCCGCGCCACTCTCCATCAGCAGGCTGATTTTGTTCTTCATCTGAACCGCCTGGTCCAACACCAGGTTCCGATACCGCAGCATCCGCCGCAGCTCCCGAATCTCGCCCGGCGCCACCCAGCACGCCGGCAGCAGGTTGCACCTCACCAGGTCGCTGATCCTTCGCGCGTCCAGTTTGTCGTTCTTCTTCTTCGATGCCCCGATAGCTTTCATCATCGCCGGGTGCCCCATCTCCAGCTGGGCTGCGTACGGTTTGAGCGTGTCGTAGATCCAACCGCTGAACAGCGTTGCTTCCATAGCCCCGTGCCACGGCTCGGGGCCTTGGCTGACCCATTGCAGCAACGTGGAGCGCGTGGCCTTCAGCTTGCCCTTCTCCACGATCTTGCCGTCGGCCAACTTGACGCAATAGCTCACGCTTTTCTTGTGGACATCGAATCCGATATAGTGTTTGACGTTCATTGTTGGGTTCTCCTGTTTGAAGTTTCTGAGCCGGCTTGCCATCGGCCTCGGCATTGTACTCTTCAGGAAAACCCTCCGCCATCTCAGTCCTTATACATTCAAACAGCCACTTCTCAGCGACGGCGACTACGCATCCAGGTTGATTTGATTCGGCGGGCCAGATTCTGAGATCAAATTCTGAAACGCCGTGGCGCCCCCCGATGGACCATGTCGCGCTCGCAGTTAGGTCGGTGTTCTGAGACTGAATTGTGAGACCAGCGGAGAGCTATGCTCATGCCTTCGACGGTGTCTCGAAAATTTGCCCTTCGTGCGACAGGTGGTAGAAGACCAGCCGATAAGCGCCGCTAATGGGCGATTAGAACTACTGCTTGGACGCCGCTCCGCCGTCAACATCAAATCTAGTGAATGGGAGGAAGAGATGACAAAGCAAACACTCATGACACAGCAAACTATCGATCACTTGACGGCATCTGATTCGATGGGACGCGCCAACAGCAACTATACAAAAATAGAAGAATCCACCGCCTTTACACGCGGGCGGCTGTCCTTAGATCGGTCAGTCTGGTACAGCGGTCAACTGATGACGTTCCTGGTTACAGCCGAAGACACGCAGGGAAAGTTCGCGTTAATCGAGGCAGTCGCCAGAAGAGGCAATGATCCGCCTCCCCATATCCATCATCGGGAAGAGGAAACCTTCTATGTGCTGGAAGGCGAGATGACGTTTTCGGTTGGCGGCCAAACGATCAAGGCGACGCCTGGGACAATGGTTTGCCTGCCACGGGACATAGCGCACTCTTTTGTGATTGACTCGGCGCAGGTGCGGATGCTCATCCTGCTCACTCCTGCTGGATTTGAAGGATGGTTCAAGGAATTCAGCGTGCCGGCGCAAGCCATGACGTTGCCGCCAGCAGATGAACCTGGGTACCGTGACGTCCAAAGAATGATCGATACCGCCTCGCAGTATGGCATAGAATTTGCCAAGTGAAACGAACACCTCTGGGGAGGAACGAATCTGGCACACGGAACAGCCCGGTCACTTCTCGAAACTTAATCTTTTCGGGAATCCCGAAAGCCACCCTTTGTGAGATGGCGTCGTATGTCCATTCGATCGTATAGCCCTCCACGCTGATACCTGCCGATTCGGGCGGCGTGCGCTTCTGGAGGCTCGGGCCTGAGCCCGCAACAACAAGGCCTCCGTCACTTCCTCGAAAGTGGCGACAACGGACAATACCGGGCGGCGCACGCCACGGGGCGGCGCACGCCCGGTCAATGTATGATAAGGCCGTGTTTCGACCACCAACTCTTCTGGTCACAAGCCACGTTGGCTGGACAACTCTATAGGGAGGAACGTAGAGGAAACAAGCTCCGAATGCGATCAATTACGCCTCCAGAGATGCTCCCCCCTTGGATGAAGGCGACGAGTTGTTCACCGGAATACTCGGCCAGCGCCGGAGTCTGAACCATGCGCGGTGCCCCAGGCAAAATCCGATCGTCAGGAAAAACATAGTCCGGGTTGAAGAACCACACCCGAGTACGACCGAGATCGCGGGCCGCAAGTTCGTCCAACACCTCCAAGTCCCCCTTGCTCCATGTCACGCCGCTAATCACAATCGAG
>Ga0126381_100002032_pt1 | contig 21818 bp, 23 predicted proteins | sample PanSoiMetPlot_28_FD_96465 | JGI IMG/M metagenome (GOLD analysis project Ga0126381, IMG submission 96465) | Tropical forest soil microbial communities from Panama - MetaG Plot_28 | ecosystem: Environmental > Terrestrial > Soil > Tropical forest > Bulk soil | place: Panama | collected 2016-02-17
CTCGATCACCGCTTCTACGTTGAGGCCGGCCTTCTTGGCGAAGTGGATGCCTTCGGCCAAAGCCTGCACCAGGCCGCCGATGCAGATCTGGTTCACCATCTTGGTGAGCTGGCCGGCGCCGGCGGGCCCGAGCAGCTTGCACATGCGCGCATAGGCCGCGATCACCTTTTCGGCGCGGGCATAGGGCTCGGCCTCCCCGCCGCACATGACCGTGAGCACGCCGTTCTCGGCGCCGGCCTGCCCGCCGGAGACCGGCGCATCGATGCAGGCGAAGCCGCGCTTGCCCGCCTCGGCGGCCAGCTCGCGCGCGATCCCGGCCGAGGCGGTGGTGTGATCAACGAACACGGCGCCCGTCCCCATGCCCGCGAAGGCGCCGTCCGCGGCGAGCGTCACCTGCCGCAGGTCATCGTCATTGCCGACGCACGCCAGGACGAAGTCCTGCCCCTCGGCCGCCTGCTTCGGTGCCCGGGCGAGGCGGCCACCATGTTGCGCGACCCATTTCTCGGCCTTGGCCGTGGTGCGGTTGTAGACCGTGACGTCGTGGCCGCCTTTGTTCTTGAGATGTCCGGCCATCGGATAGCCCATGACGCCGAGACCGAGAAATGCCACCTTGGCCATGCTCCCTCCTGCTTTGTCCTGCCGCTTGCGGCCGACTATATAGATGCAATGATGGCACCGACCAAACAACAGGTTCTCGACAGTCTCGCCTCCATCGCCGGGCCCGACGGCTCTTCCCTGCCGGCGAGCGGCAAGCTCTCCGACGTCATGGTCAGCGACGGCAAGGTCTTCTTCTCGATCACGGTCGATGCCGCCGCGGTCGAGGGTTGGGAAGGGACGCGCGCGCGGGCGGAAGCCGCGGTGCGGGCGATTCCGGGCGTGGAGTCCGCCATGGTGGCGCTGACGGCCGAACGCAAGCAATCGGCCGCGCAAGGGCGCGCTCCGGCGGGCGCGCGCGGCGCGCCTTCGCCCATCGGCGTGCCCGGCGTCGAGGCGATCATCGCGATTGCCTCCGGCAAGGGCGGCGTCGGCAAGTCGACGACCGCGGTCAATCTGGCGCTTGGGCTGCGCGATCTCGGTCTCAAGGTCGGCATTCTCGATGCCGACATCTACGGGCCCTCGCTGCCCAAGCTCCTCGCCATCCGCGAGAAGCCGCAGACGGTCGGGGGCACGCGCCTCAAGCCGGTCATGCGCCACGGGCTCGCCGCGATGTCGATCGGCTTCCTGATCGAGGAGGAAACGCCGATGATCTGGCGCGGCCCCATGGTGATCTCGGCACTGACGCAGATGCTGCGCGAGGTGGAATGGGGCGCGCTCGACGTGATGGTGGTCGACATGCCGCCCGGCACCGGCGACGCGCAGCTCACCATGGCGCAACAGGTGCCGCTCAAGGGCGCCGTCATCGTATCGACGCCACAGGATTTGGCCTTGATCGATGCGCGGCGCGGCATCGCCATGTTCCGCAAGGTCAACGTGCCGGTGCTCGGCATCATCGAGAACATGAGCTACTTCCTGTGCCCGCAATGCGGGACGCGCTCCGACATTTTCAGCCACGGTGGCGCGCGCCACGAGGCGCAGCGCCTCGATGTGCCATTCCTCGGCGAGGTGCCGCTGCACATGGACATTCGCGCGAAGTCGGATTCGGGTGAGCCGCTGGTGGCGACCGCCCCGGCGGGTGCGCTCGCCGCGACCTTTCGCGATATCGCCGCCAAGGTCGCGGGCGCGCTCAAAGGCGCGGGCCGCCCGCCACCGAAGATCATCATCGAGGCATAACGCTTCGTTGTCGTCCCCCGCGCAAGCGACGCGCAGGCGGGGACCCAGTAAAGCATTGATGCTTGGATCAAATACTAACGCCCACGATTGCTGGGTCCTTGCGCGGCGCTTGCACTGGGACGACAGCAGAAGGTGCTAGCCGCCGGTAACATTCATGTGCCGCGCGAGGGCAGGGCGCTGGTGACGGCGGTCAATGATGAAATCGTGGCCCTTGGGCTTGCGCGCGATCGCCTCAGTGATCGCGGCCTCGAGCAGCGCGTTCTCTCCCGAGCGGCGCAGCGGCGCGCGCAAGTCGGCGGCGTCCTCCTGGCCGAGGCACATATAGAGCGTGCCCGTGCAGGTGACGCGCACGCGGTTGCAGGATTCGCAGAAATTGTGTGTCAGAGGGGTGATGAAGCCGAGGCGGCCGCCGGTCTCCTTGACCCTGACGTAGCGTGCCGGCCCGCCGGTGCGGTAGTCGATGTCCTCGAGGGTGAAGCGCTGCGCGAGGCGCGCGCGCACCAGCGAGAGCGGGAGATATTGCTCGAGCCGCCCGGCCCCGATGTCGCCGAGCGGCATCACCTCGATGATGGTGATGTCCATGCCGCGGCCGTGCGCCCAGGCGACGAGCTCGCCGAGCTCGTCCTCGTTGACACCCTTGAGCGCCACGACGTTGATCTTGATCTCGAGGCCCGCTGCGAGCGCGGCATCGATGCCGGAGACGACCTTGTCGAGTTCGCCCCAGCGGGTGATGGCGCGGAACTTGTCGGCATCGAGCGTATCGAGGGAGACGTTGATGCGCTTGACGCCGCACGCGGCGAGCTCCCCCGCGAAGCGCGCGAGCTGCGAGCCGTTGGTGGTGATGGTGAGCTCATCGAGCGTGCCAGCACGAAGGTGGCGCGACAGTGCAGTGACGAGCGTCATGATGCCACGGCGCACCAGCGGCTCGCCGCCGGTGAGGCGCAGTTTGCGCACGCCCTTCTCGACGAAGACGCTGCACAGCCGGTCGAGCTCCTCGAGGCTCAACACGTCGGCTTTGGGCAGGAACGTCATGTTCTCAGCCATGCAGTAGACGCAGCGAAAGTCGCAGCGGTCCGTCACCGAGACGCGCAGATAAGTGATCGCTCGCCCGAACGGATCGACCAGCGCATTGCTTTCGGCAAGCGCGGGGGCGGTAGGGGCAAGCGCGGCGCGTGGGGTCATTGGCAATCTTTGAGTGGCTGCGCGTGGTGCGCGGATCCTCTGGCAATATCTGGTAATTCTGACGGATAACGGCCAGCAGGTCCAGCTCGCCGAATTGTCGCGCCGGGAGATCCTACTGCGGCGCGGGCGGCCAGGGGTAGCCGCCGGCGGTGGGGGCTGGGGCCGCAGCCTGAGTCTGGCGCGGTGCCGCGGGCGCGGCAGCCGCCGTCGGCTTCGGCTTCCTGGGGGCGGGCTTCTCAGGCTTGACCGGCGCGGCCGGCTGCAGCTCGACATAAAGCGGGTTGGGCTGCAGCTTGCTGTCGCCTTTTCCGTCTGCGTGAACCGGCAGGGTTTGCGGCTGATAGCCGGCCATCTGCACCGTCACGGCGAGCTCGTTCTCGGGCGTCAAGGTCAGCTCGCAGGGCGTGCGGCAGGTCTGGCCCTGCGTTGTGCGGGCGTCCGCGCCCGGCGGCTCCGACTCGATACGCAGCACCTCGGTCGGGGGGCTAGACTTGAACATGTCGAAGCTCGGCATCGACAGGGAGCACGCGGCAAGCGTGAGGCCACAGACGCCTGCGGCGGCAATTCGGCTGATGCTGCTCATGCTCATCCCCAACGCTGAGACGGCCAGACCCCCATTTGTCCCCAGCCGACCATACGGGCGCGACCCGGCGGGCGCAACCTCGGTGACCTTCCATTAAGCGCGATTGTTCCTCAAAAAATCCACCTAAGTGTGGCGAGCATAAGGAGAATCACCGATTCTTTGCGCCGAAATTAGCCATGATGCGCGCGCCCGTGAAGTAGCTGACCACCGCCGCCCGGATTGTCCGCTGCACACAACCGTGCGGTGTAGGTCCGCGGGCCTCGGCCGGACGAAGGTGTCCGGCTAGGCGCGCCTCCCGATTCTGGATAGATGGATGCTTCATAGATGCATGCTTCATAGATGGATGCTTCCGCAATGCCAGCGATCGCGATGAACATCGAACAGCAAAAGCGTGCCGCGGCGGCGCGGGCGCTCGACTTCGTCGAGCCGGGCATGCGGCTTGGGCTCGGCACCGGCTCGACCGCGCGGCACTTCGTCGATCTTCTGGCCGAGCGCATCCGCGGCGGCTTGCGTGTATTGGCGGTGCCCAGCTCGGAAGAGACGCAGCGCGAGGCCGAGCGTCTCGGCGTGCCGCTGACGAGCCTCGACGCCGCGCTCGATCTGACGGTCGACGGCGCCGACGAGATCGCGCCCGATCTCTGCCTGATCAAAGGCGGCGGCGGCGCGCTCTTGCGCGAGAAGATCGTGGCCTCCGCCAGCGCTCGCATGGTCGTGATCGCCGATGAATCGAAATGGGTGTCGATGCTCGGATGCTTTCCCTTGCCGATCGAGGTCGTGCCCTTCGGCCTGCCCGTGACGCGCGCCGCCGTTGAGGCTGCGGCGGCAGCAGGTGGCTGCCCGGGGCCGGCTGAGCTGCGCCGGCGCCAGGACGGAGCGCCTTTCGTCACCGATGGGGGCCACTGGATACTTGACGCGCGTCTGGGCCGCATCCCCGATCCGCAGGAGCTCGCTGAGCGACTCGCCCGTATCGCGGGCGTCGTCGAGCACGGATTGTTCATCGGTCTCGCGAAGGTCGCCGTTCTCGCCGGTGCGGACGGCGTCGTGACCAAACAAGCAAGTGCCCTTATACAGCCATGACTCAGAGCAACATCGATCTCTTCGTCATCGGGGCCGGATCGGGCGGCGTGCGCGCCGCCCGCATCGCGGCCGGCCACGGCGCGCGCGTGATGATCGCCGAGGAATACCGGGTCGGCGGCACCTGCGTGATCCGTGGCTGCGTGCCGAAGAAGCTTCTGGTCTATGCGGCGCGCTTTTCCGAGGAGTTCGAGGACGCCCCCGGCTACGGCTGGACGCTGCCGCAGCAACCCGCCTTCCATTGGCCGACGCTCATTGCCAACAAGGATCGCGAGATCGCGCGGCTCGAGATCGCCTACGAAACGGCGCTTGAGCGTGCGTCGGTGAAGATCGTGAAGAGCCGCGCGATTCTTGAAGATGCCCACACTGTGTTCCTGGAAGCGACCGGCCAGCGCATTCGCGCGGCGCATATCCTCATCGCCACCGGGGCCTGTCCCGATCTCGGGCCGCCGATCCCCGGCATCGAGCACGTCATTTCCTCGAACCAGGCGTTTCACCTCGAAGGGTTGCCCAAGCGTGTGCTGATCCAGGGCGGCAGCTATATCGCGGTCGAGTTCGCCGGCATCTTCAACGGCCTCGGCGCCGAGGTGACGCTGGTCTACCGCGGCAAGAACATTTTGCGCGGCTTCGACGACGATCTGCGCGAGCATCTGCACGCCGAGATGGAGAAGCGCGGTGTCAGGATCGTGACCGGCCAAACTGTCACGGCCGTGCGCGCGGCGGGCGACACGTTCACGGCGTCGCTGTCGCAGGGCGAGACGGTCGAGGTCGACAAGGTCATGTTCGCGACCGGCCGGCGTCCTGTCGTCAATGGCTTTGGGCTCGAGGCCGCAGGTGTCAAGCTTGCCGGCAACGGCGGCATACGGGTCGACAGCTATTCGCAGACCTCCGTGCCGCACATCTACGCGGTCGGCGACGTCACCAACCGCATCAATCTCACGCCGGTGGCAATTCGCGAGGGGCACGCCTTCGCGGATACGGTCTTCGGCGGCAAGCCGACCCGGGTCGATCACACCGATGTGCCGACCGCGGTGTTCTCCGAGCCCGAGCTCGGCACCGTCGGCTTCACACAGACCGAGGCCTGCGCGCGGCTCCCCAAGGTCGACATCTACAAGACGATGTTCCGTCCCATGCGCGCGACGCTGTCGGGCCGCGACACGCGCGTGTTCATGAAGCTCGTGGTCGACGGCACGAACGACCGCGTGGTCGGCTGCCATATTATCGGCCCCGATGCCGGCGAGATGGTCCAGCTGCTCGGCATCGCGGTGAAGATGAAGGCCACCAAGGCGGATTTCGACGCCGTCATGGCGGTGCATCCGACTGCTGCCGAGGAATTGGTAACACTGCGCCAGAAAGCCATGACCTACGAACGGCAGGCCGCGGAATAGGCATACTTTTTCTCTCCTCGCGCCGCCACGCTCGTGTATAAGCTTGGCCGCACGTAGATCATGTTCAGAGTGAGAAGCCATGGCCGAACGATGGACGCCAGATAGCTGGCGCAGCAAGCCGATCCTGCAGGTGCCGGACTATCCCGATCCGGCGACGCTCGCCGACGTCGAGAGGCAGCTTGCGACCTTTCCGCCGCTGGTTTTTGCAGGTGAGGCGCGCAACCTGACCAAGGCTCTGGCCAAGGTCGCGGCCGGCGATGCTTTCCTGCTGCAGGGCGGCGACTGCGCCGAAAGCTTTGCCGAGCACGGCGCCAACAATATCCGCGACTTCTTCCGCTTGTTCCTGCAGATGGCGGTAGTGCTCACCTATGCGGCGGCTTCCCCGGTGGTGAAGATCGGCCGCGTCGCCGGCCAGTTCGCCAAGCCGCGCACCTCGCCGTTCGAGAAGCGCGACGACAAGGAGCTGCCGGTCTATCGCGGCGACATCATCAACGGCACCGAGTTCACGGTCGAGGCACGCACGCCCGATCCGCGCCGCCAGCTCGCCGCCTATCGGCAATCCGCGGCGACGCTCAATCTGCTGCGCGCCTTCGCGCAGGGCGGCTACGCCAATCTCGGCAATGTGCGCCAGTGGGTGCTGGGCTTCGTCAAGGACAGCCCGCAATCGCAGCGCTATGTGCGGCTCACCGATCAAATATCCGAGGCGCTCGGCTTCATGCAGGCTTGCGGGCTCGATCTCGAAGGTCATCCCGAGCTGCGCTCGACCGACTTCTATACCAGCCACGAGGCACTGCTGCTCGGCTTCGAGCAGGCGATGACCCGCATCGATTCGACGAGCGGCGACTGGTACGCGACCTCCGGCCACATGATCTGGATCGGCGACCGCACGCGGCAGCCTGATCACGCGCACGTCGAGTTCTGCCGCGGCGTCAAGAACCCGCTCGGCCTCAAATGCGGGCCTTCGAGCAAGGTCGACGAGATGCTCAGGCTCATCGACATTCTCAATCCCGAGAACGAGCCCGGCCGGCTCACGTGCATCTGCCGGCTCGGCGCCGACAAGGCCGGCGATCTGTTGCCGCCCATGGTGCGCGCGGTCGAGCGCGAAGGCCGCGCGGTGGTGTGGTCCTGCGATCCCATGCACGGCAACACCATCACCTCCGCCTCGGGCTACAAGACGCGGCCGTTCGAGCAGATCCTCAAGGAGGTGCGCACCTTCTTCCAGGTCCATGCCGCCGAGGGCACCCATGCGGGCGGCGTGCATCTGGAGATGACCGGGCAGAACGTCACCGAATGCACCGGGGGCGCCCGCGCCATCACCGACGAGGACTTGAACGACCGCTACCACACGGTCTGCGATCCGCGGCTCAACGCCGAGCAATCGCTCGATCTCGCCTTCCTGCTGGCCGACCTGCTCAAGCAGGAGCGCGCCGGCAAGGTGCAGCCGCTGCCGGCGGTGTCGGGACTTTAATCCGCAATCTGCGAGTCGTGGCCGGGCTTGTCCCGGCCACCGACGCCTTAGCGCGGGCAAAGATGGGGATACCGGGCACAAGGCCGGGCCAGGTGGGACGCTCTTTAACTTAGTCGGCCACGCACTGTGCAAGCGCCGATTAACGTGGAGCCTGCACGAGCGACATCTGAGTTGTATCATTGGCCCAAGGCCGGGAAAGCAGTCGATTTGACAAAATTAGGTCAAGGACGGTTTTCCACTGTAAGCAATTCTCTAATACTGAACATATCCGATAAGAAATTTTTAACGGCACTTGTCTGCCTAAAAATAACCAACTGCATTTCCCCCAGAGAAATGCTGCCTCCCACTATAGAGGCGGCAGGCATTTAGTGTTTGGCTAGTAGGTGAGCCACCAAAGGAGCAGCGGAGGCCCGATCAGCGCCCCGACGACCACAGCAACGGTCAACGCGATGAGCGTCACCCAAACGCCCAGCACCCTCACCGTGCCGAGAGGGTCGTTACCTACTTGCATGTTGCCCCCGCTTGTCTGCGTTCGTCCACCCAGCAGGCGATCAAATCATGTTCGTCTCTCGCCGTCGGTCCGATAGCCGACCCGGTGAACTTGCACGACACTGGGTCGCGACGATGTGGCAAAGCGCAGAGCGCAAAAAAACGAGGCTCATTTGCGAGCCTCGGAGGGTGGGGGAAGGTGTGTGGTTGTTGGTTGGGCGATGCAGCGTCAATGGGCGCCGCTGTGGTTTTGGTTATCCAGCGAGAGGATCAACGAGACAACCTCGGATGAATATCTAGAGCAGAGTACCGAGATAGCGAGGCGGACCACGAAGCGGCTGGGGTCAGTGGCCCTAGAGGCTTTTAGCTTCTCTGCACCAACGTGGGAGGCAGTCTCAGTGAGGAAGGCATCGAGGATCGCCTTGGCGACCGGTGCGATCGGTAGGCGACCCTCGATTGCGTTGGCATGTTGGGCTCGGCAGAACTCTTCGGTAGATGCAATAATGCTTGCAGCCATTGCAGTCTCCTGGATTGACCGTGGTGGTTAGGGCTGCGTTGGTGCTCGTAACACTGGCGCAGCTCGCCTCAGGCAAGCAACGGGCACTGGTGGACGGGAGTCGGATTTTACCGGCGTGGCAATTGTTTCAGTGGAAGAGAAACGAGCATGTCGAGCAAAGGCGATACCTTCTCAACCGTTTGGTTCTTCCTCATGGTGCTCATGGTGGTGGTGTTTGGTCTCCTTGGCCATCCACCCTGGTACATCCGGCTCCTTATCGCCTCGGTCTTCGTCGTTGGTGGGTTTGCTCTTCTCATCTACGTGAACAATCGAAGGGAGAAACGACATTAGTGCCGAACGAGCCGAAGTCGGCGGCGGGGCCCTTTAGGTACTAGGCGGCAAATCTTGACACCGATCAATTTTCGGTCCTCGCGATCGCGATAACCCTGCTCCGGCAGGGCGGGATAGTCGCTTGTGAGGTTCGATGCTCAACTCAGCTTCTGACAGCCACATGAAACCAGTCCACTCCTGGGCCATCTACGTCCTGAGGGCCAGCCCTGCGATGCTGGTCGGCATCGTCGGTGCCCCGGACGCCGAAACTGCGAGGGCCAAGGCCATCAAGACTTACGCAATCCCGCCGAACCAGCGTGGGAGGCTGTTGGCGCAGAGGTATCAACGTAGCCTATGCCTTTCGCCGGGGTGCCTTTGATGTGGACGATGCGCCACATGAAGGGCTTTGGGGCTTTAGCCGTTGCCGGTAATGTCGGCTTGCGGTGAGGGGGAAGCGAGTTCCGCCGGACCAAGCGACGCTCACTAACCGCTCACGACCTTGCCCGACCCATCTCGCGGAGGGGTATTTATTTGCGTGGCCGCGCTCCGCTGCCGCGTACCTTAGGCGTCCCCAGTTGCCTCTAAACCATTGACAATGCTCACATCCTGCGTAATCCAGCATTAACAATATGATCGGAAGCGCGCGCCGATCCGTAAATTGTAAGGATTGGGAAAAGCCTTGCAGCGGAGACTACCCCGCATCTCGGTGTGGGGGACACCGTGCAGGCGAAGCTGTCGATAGGGATCGTGGCGATGATCGTGGCGTGCCTTGCGGGCGCTGATGCGGCGCGGGCCGGCAACCTGACCTTCCACGGCTTCGATCCGCCCGCGACCTATACGGGCGAAGCCGGCATGCGCTTCTGCTATGGCCGAACCACGACAGGCCAGAACCTCTACGATAGCACCGGCTTGTTCCTGGTCTCGCGCCTGACCTATGTGGACACCTCGATCTTCTCGGCCGAGGCCTATGGCCGGTCCGATCTCAATACCGGCTGGTTCGTCAAAGGTCAGATCGGCGGCGGCCAGCTCGAAGGCGTGCTTACCAATCAGGTGACCGATGCCATCAAGGTCGGCGTGGGCGGCCGCTATTGGCGCGCACAGACGCAGGGGCTCACTCATTTCGAAGGCCACGTCAGCGGCGATATCGGCGTGCCGCAGCCGGTCGATTGGAGAACCGACAATGCCGGCGTATTCTTCCAAACCGGTCTCCGGTTTGGTCCCAATCTCATCATCTGCAGCAACTAGAAATCCGATGGAAAGATTGCTGCGTGCCGTCGTCAACAGCTGGAACGGGTTGCGCTTCGCATTGCGCAGCGAGGAGGCGTTTCGCCTGGAGCTCGCGGTATTCGTGCCGGCGGTGCCGGCCGCCTTCCTGATCGCGCAAGACGTCTGGCCTCGGCTTGCGCTCATCGGTGTGCTGTTGCTGCTGTTTGTGGTCGAGTTGCTCAACACGGCGATCGAGAAGCTCTGCGACCGGGTCAATCTGGAGATCGACCCGCAGATCGGGCGGGTCAAGGACATGGGCTCGGCCGCGGTCGCGGTGACGCTGCTGCTCGCGGCCGCGGTCTGGGGCATTGCGTTCGCGCAACGCTTCAGCTGGATTTAGAATCCTCGGATTGCGGCGCGCCGGCCGGACGCGCTAAACCACGCTCATGAATGCCCGCCCCACCGACCGTCTGGCGATTGCGGTCGCGCAGCTCGATCCGACCGTCGGCGACATCGCCGGCAATGCCGACAAGGCGCGCGCGGCGCGTGCTCAGGCGGCGGGCGAGGGCGCCGATCTCGTCGCATTCCCCGAGCTGTTCCTGGCCGGCTATCCGCCCGAGGACCTGGTGCTCAAGCCGGCCCTGCAGGCGGCCTGCCGCAACAAGATCGAGGAGCTGGCGCGCGAGACCGCCGACGGTGGTCCGGCCATGTTGATCGGCACCCCATGGGTGGAGAACGGCAAGCTCTACAATGCCTATGGGTTGCTCGATCGCGGCGCGATCGCGGCCCTGCGCTTCAAGGTCAATCTGCCGAACTACGGCGTATTCGACGAGAAGCGCGTGTTCGCGCCGGGGCCGTTGCCTGGGCCGGTCAACTTCCGCGGTGTGCGCCTCGGGCTCCCGGTGTGCGAGGACTTGTGGACCGACTGGGGCGACTATGAGAACGTGGTCGAGTGCCTGGCGGAAACCGGCGCCGAGCTTCTGATCGTGCCCAACGGCTCGCCCTATTGGCGCGAGAAGGATGAGGTTCGCCTCAATGTCGCGGTCGCCTGCGTCACCGCGAGCGATCTGCCGGTCATCTACATCAATCAGGTCGGCGGCCAGGATGAGCTCGTTTTCGATGGTGCCTCGTTCGGGCTGCACGCCGATCGCTCGCTTGCGTTCAAGCTTCCGGCGTTCCGCGAGGTGCAGACGACCTTGCACTGGGAGCGCACCGGCAACGGCTGGCGTTGTCTCGGTGGTCCGATCGCGGTGCCAGAGCCCGCGGACCAGGAGGACTATGCGGCCTGCATGCTGGGGCTGCGCGACTACGTCGACAAGAACGGCTTCAAGGGCGTGGTGCTTGGGCTCTCGGGCGGCATCGATTCGGCGCTATGCGCCGCTATCGCGGTCGATGCGCTGGGAGCGGCGCGCGTGCGTTGTGTAATGCTGCCGTATCGCTACACCGCGCCGCAATCGCTCGACGACGCGGCTTCGATCGCCAAGGCGCTCGGCGTCCAGTATGACGTGCTGCCGATCGTGCGCGCCGTCTTGGGGCTCGAAGGCGCGCTCACGCCGCTCTTCGCCGGGCGCCCGCGCGATGTCACCGAGGAGAATCTGCAGGCGCGTGCGCGCGGCACCATGCTGATGGCGATCTCCAACAAGTTCGGCCTGATGGTGGTGACCACCGGCAACAAGTCGGAGATGTCGGTCGGCTACGCCACCCTCTACGGCGACATGAACGGCGGCTTCAACCCGATCAAGGATTTGTACAAGACGCAGGTGTTCCGTTTGGCGCGGCTGCGCAACCGCTGGCGCCCGCAAGATGCACTCGGGCCGCCGAGGCTGGTCATCCCCGGCAACGTGCTCACGCGCGCGCCGACCGCGGAGCTGCGGGAAAACCAGACCGACCAGGATTCGCTACCGCCCTATGATCAGCTCGACGGCATCCTGGAACGCCTGGTCGAGCGCGAGGAGCCGATCGCCAAGATCCTCGAGGCCGGTTTTGATCGCGACGCCGTGGTGAAGGTCGAGCGCTTGCTCAACCTCGCCGAATACAAGCGCCGCCAGGCCGCGCCCGGCGTGAAGGTGACGTTGAAGAATTTCGGCCGCGACCGCCGCTACCCGATCACCAACCGCTTCCGCGATGCGGGAGAGCCATTGCCAGAGCCCGACTTTTCGCTGCTGCCGTCGGCCTCAGCCGCGAACAGCGAGTCGTTTGATCTGTAAGCTCAGTGCGCCGGCAGGAACGTCGGGCCCACGGTGCGGATGGGGCCCTTGGGGGCTGTGGCCGAATCCGGCGTGGCCGGGGTGCTTGCCGCGGCCGGGGTTGCGGCCGGGGGCTTCCCGGGTTTGATCGGCTTGCCTTGCGCGTCGGTCTGCGGCTGTGAGAGCTGCTTGGCGCGCTCCTCGGTGTTGACCACGATGTCGCCGCGCTCGATCGTTTGATCATCGAGCTGCTTGAGCGCGTCGGCCCAGGTCTGGCCCGAGGCCTTGCAGCTGCAGCTCGGATTGAATTGCTTGCGGTACGCGAAGGCGGTGGGCAGGGACGTATAGAGGCGCCCATCGCTCGACACCGCCTGATTGACGTCGCCGGAGGTCGGTTGGCTGTAGAGCACCGCCTCGGCGGCCGGGCACAGGCGCTGGCAGGCCTGCGCGTCTTCGGCAAAGCGGTTGGGTATCGTCGAATACGAGATCGGAAAGTAGAAGCCGTCACAGGTGCGCACGCACAGGGTCTTGTAGGTGCCGGTCGCGGCCTGCTGGCCGCCGGTATCCGGGTTGAGGATCGTGCCCGGCCCGAACAGCCGCTCGAAGAAGCCGCCGCCGCCCTGATTGGCGAGCTGGCGATATTGCGGGCCGCAATCGTTCTGCGCCAGCGTGTTGATGAGCGAGCGGCGCTGGCTCTCGCGGTCGGCGCCGGTATTGCTCTGGGCGCGCTGGAGATCGCCCATGCTGCGGTCGAGATTGCTGCGCGCCTGCTGGATCTGCGCATTGAGCGCGCCGCATTGCGGCGGCTGGTTGACGAACAGCGAGAAGAAGCCGTTGCCCTCGCAGCCCGATCGCCGCGCCTGCACGGTCAGCCGGTCGAGATCGGCCTGCTGCTTGCGCACTGCGTCATCGAGACGCCTGGCCAAATCCGACTGCGTCGAGTCGGTCACCCCGCGGTCGAGCGCGGAGAGCTGGCCTTCAAGCTGCGGACAGATCGGATTGCGGGCCGGCGACTGCGGATAGCCCTGCGCCAGGATCGCCGTGGAGGCGGCCGACGCGGCGAGCATTGCGAGGCAAAGCCGGCTCAGGGCGCTCGAGATCACGGGCGTTGGAATCATCGGCTCGATCATGCAGTGGAGGTCACCTCGCGATGAAGCGCCGGAATGGTGACCAAAGTGTGAACGAAGCGCCGCGGGGCGCGCAAGATGGCGGCCAACCTCAAGGGAAGCCAGTCTCTTCCAGTGCCAATGTCGCAGCCTTGTGAGCCTCGCTGCGCAAGTTCCACACCAGCCCCAGGATAATGAGTGCGGCGCCGGCGAAGACATAGAGATCGAGCGGCTCGGCATAGAGCCACCAGCCCACCACCGCGATCAGCGGGATGCGCAGGAAGTCGAGCGGCACCACGAGGCTCGCGTCGCCGACGCGGAATGCATTTGAGAGGCAATAGTGCGCGGACACACCGGCAATGCCGAGGCCCAAAAGCGCCGGTAGCTCATGGACGCCGAGCTTGGCCGGAAAGCTCAGGTCGGCGCCGGCAAGCGCAAGCGGCAGCTGGATCACGTTCATCCAGAGCACGATGGCGAAGGTCGTCTCGGTCGTTGTGAGCTGCTTGGTGGCGATGTTCTGGGCCGAATAGCCGAGCGCCGCCGCGAGCACGAGCAGCGCGGCCGGGTGAAACGTCTCAATACCGGGGCGCAGGATGACGAGCACGCCGCACAGCCCGAGCACAACGGCGCCGACACGACTTCGCGTCATGCTCTCGCCGAGCACGAGCGCGGCGAGCAGCATGGTCCAGGCCGGCATGGTGAACTCGAGCGCGAAGACGGTGGCGAGCGGCAACAGCAGCAGGCTCGTCGCCCACAAGTACTGGGCGCCGAAATGGATGGCGTTACGCCAGATGTGCAGACCGACTCGCTTGGCGTTCACCGTGCGGCGCAACTGCTGGCGCAATGCCGCGAGCGCCCCGACGATGAGCAAGCCGGTGGCGGCGCGCACGACCAGAATCTCCATGATACCAAGCTTCGCCGACAACTCGCGGATCGACACCGCCATCACGGAGAACGACAGCAAGGTGCCGATCATCCACAGCACGACCTGCCCGATTTGCGGGATGGCCACGTTGCCGGACTTAGCAGAGTGGGGCAGGGGAGCGCCGGCTCATTCGGCGTCCGGCTGATTCTCGGGCCGTGCCTTCTGGAAGGCGGGAAGTTTGGCGCAGGCGGCGTCGACCAGCACGATCTTGGGAAAGCGCTCGAGCGGCACGCTGAGGCGCCGCGCATTGGCGACTTGCGGGATGAGGCAAATATCCGCCAGGGTGACCGTGTCGCCGAAGGTGTAGCGTCCCGCCGAGATCATCGCCTCCAGCGCCTCGAAGCCCTCGATGATCCAATGGTGGTACCAGGCGTCGATCTTGGCCTGGTCGGCGGCGAGCTCGTTCTTGAGGTAGCGCAGCGGGCTGACATTGTTGAGCGGATGGATGTCGCAGGCGACGAGCTGTGCTAGCGCGCGCACCTTGGCACGCGCGATCTCCTCCCGCGGCAGGAGCGGCGGCTCGGCGTAGACCTCGTCGAGATATTCGATGATGGCGAGCGATTGCGTGATGAGCTCGCCGGTGTCGAGCTTGAGCACGGGCACACGCATCTGCGGATTGATCGCCCGGTAGGCGGGCTTGCGGTTGAGGCCGCCCTCTTTCTGCAGGTGGATCGAGACGGTCTCGTAGCTCAGCCCCTTGAGATTGAGCGCAATCCGCACCCGATAGGCGGCAGAGGAGCGGAAATAGGAATAGAGCGTGAGCACCGGCGGGGCACCTTGTGGGCGTGCACCTCCTACACCTTAGGTGCGGGCGAAGTCCAGGTGGCTAGCGCGACTGCTGCCGCACCAGCCCCGCAGCTTGATGGCTTCGAATGGCGTCTTGATGGAGGGGTACCGCTCCTCGTTGCGGAAGAAGTAGGTCTCGCCGAGGTCAAATACGCACAAGACGTTCGAATAATTCCCTGAATTTATTCTAATGACTGCTATGAAGGCGGCGCAACCGGCGGCGCCGCTCAAGTCTTCCCGCCCGCGATCTCGACCACGAGCTTGGCCGAGCGCTCGGTGAGCTGGCGCATGGCGCGGTCGAAGGCGGCGCGGTCGGAGGGAGCGACCACCTCGGAGAGTCGATTGGTGAAATCGAGCGCGATCGGTGCCGCCTCGTCATAGATAGCGCGGCCGGCGGGGGTCAGCGACAGGAAGGCCTCGCGCAGATCGGCGCGATTGGCACGCCGGGTCACGAACTTGCGTTGCTCGAGTTGCGCGACCGCGCGCGACACTTTGGTCTTGTGCATGTGAGTGTGGGCGCCGATCTGCTTGCCGGTCATGACCCCATATTCGCCGAGTGTCACCAGCACGCGCCATTCTGGTATTCCAATACCGTAACGCTCGCCATAGACCCGCGAGAGTGCCTGGGACACCAGGCTCGAGAGTACGTTCAGCTTGTGCGGCAGAAAATCTTCAAGCTTCAGAGGGGCATCCGGCACAACCTGCGCCGTGCCGTCCTGGACCGTAACGGAGTTCGTCATGGTATGGGCCCCGGTGGCGCGGCCATAATGGCCTGCGGCCGCTCTGTGCTTGCGCGGCAAGATGGCGGAAGATCGCGGCGGGCGCAACGGCTGCGGCTTGCGGCCGCGTCGACGCGCCGGCGCCCGATCAGGGGACGTCAGGGCTCAAAAAAAGCTCAGCGGCTGCACTCGATTGCGACGAACTCATCACATGAGGCGCCCCAGCAGGTCTCGCTGCTCGAACGCACGGCGCCGGTGATCTCCGCGCGGTCCACCTTGTGGAAGGACTGGGCCTGGGCGTAATCGCGTGCTTTGCAGTAGGCGGTCGCGACCGCAACCCCGCAGGGCGCGCCGGTCGCAAGGCACCGGTCGACCCCATAGCCGTCGGCATTGTTGGCGATGATGAAGACGCGCTGCTCGGCCTGAGCCGTAGCGCCGGCGCAGATCACGGCCGCGAAGGCGAGGCCGGCCAGGATGTACCGCATGGGATCACTCGCTCTTGGTTGCGGCATGCTGGTAGGTAAATGCACGATGAGGCGTTAAGGGGGCGTTAACCCGCTACAACCCGCTACCGGTCCGCGTGCGCGGTCGACGCCTCTTGACCTTCCGCGCGAGCACGCCCATTAATGTCGGGCATGAGCGGCCTTAACCATATCTGCGGCATTTGCCGGGAGATTATTGGCTAGCGAATCTCGCTGGCTGCGGCCGTCTTTTCTCACGATCGAGAGCATCGGACGCCGGGCCAGCGGCCAGGGGCGCATAATCCGATGGAACTCAAGCTCTACGACACGCTCGCCCGCGAGAAACGGCCGTTCCGGCCGATCGATCCCGCGCGGGTGCGCATGTATGTGTGCGGGCCGACGGTCTACGACTTCGCCCATATCGGCAATGCGCGGCCGGCGGTTGTGTTCGATGTGCTGTTCCGCCTGCTGCGCCATATCTACGGCGCCGATCACGTGACCTACGTGCGCAACATTACCGACGTCGACGACAAGATCATCGCGCGGGCGGCGGAGGAATATCCCGCTCTGCCACTGAACGAGGCGATCCGCACCATCACGGAAAAGACCGAGCGGCAGTACCACGAGGATGTCGATGCACTCGGTTGCTTGCGCCCGACCATCGAGCCGCGGGCGACCGAGCATATCGCCGAGATGCGTGCGCTGATCGAACGGCTGGTCGCCTCGGGCAACGCCTATGTGGCGCAGGATCATGCGCTGTTCAGCGTTCCCTCGATGCCGGACTACGGCAAGCTCGCGCGCCGCTCGCTCGACGAGATGATCGCCGGCGCGCGGATCGAGGTCGCGCCCTACAAGCGCGACCCGATGGATTTCGTGCTGTGGAAGCCGTCGCGGCCGGGCGAGCCCGCCTGGCCGTCGCCCGCTGGGATCGCTGCGCCCGGCCGACCGGGTTGGCACCTCGAATGCTCGGCCATGTCATGGAAGCATTTGGGCGAGACCTTCGACATCCACGGCGGTGGCATTGATCTCGTGTTTCCTCACCACGAGAACGAGATCGCGCAATCGCGCTGCGCTTTCCATGCCCCGGTGATGGCGAATTATTGGATGCACAACGGCTTCCTGCAGGTCGAAGGCGAGAAGATGAGCAAGAGCCTCGGCAACTTTTTTACCATCAGAGAGGTTCTGCAGCAGGCGCCAAACGAGCCTCGTTGGGGTGAGGTCGTGCGGTTAAACATGCTCAAAACTCACTATCGTCAGCCGATAGATTGGACTCAATCCAGTCTCAGTGAATCGATGGTCTTCTACGCGAACTTGAGGCGAGCCGTTATCAACGCTCATACAAAAAAGGCCCCGCCATCAGACGCGATGATGGGGGCGTTGAAAGATGATTTGAATACGCCGCTGGCACTCGCTGAACTTCATAGACTTGGGTCTCAAGCATTGTCTGCCTCTGGAGACTCGCGAGACGCCGCAGTGGAATTGGTCGGCTCGCTGTTGTTGTTAGGATTCGAGCGAGCCATCGATCACGTCAGCGAAGATAACAGTTTGCGCGAGGGACTTGTTAGAGCGTTTAATGAATCCTCTGCTCGCGAAATCGGATTAGATCCATCAGATATAGATGAGCGCGTTGCAGCTCGTGCTGCGGCACGAAGAGCCAAGAACTTCAAGGAATCGGATCGCATCCGCGACGAGCTTGCCGCCGTGGGCGTGGTGCTCAAGGACTCCAAGGACGGCACCACCTGGGAGATCTCCCGATGAGCGCGTTCTGGATCTCTGTTAGGGACGCACAGCCGGTCGCTTCCTCTCCCCTTCGGGCAGACGGAGTGCAACGCCATGCGTCCCTAACGAGCGCGTGCTGCCGGCCTGGAGCGAGACAATGAACGCCCAAGCGAATCCCAAACTCGCGTTACGGCCGTATCTGCCGGCGGATGCGCGGCTGCTCGCGGAAATCTTTCGCGCCAGCATCGACGAGCTGACCGTGGAAGATTATGACGACGCGCAGCGCGAGGTATGGGCCGCTGCCGCTGATGATGATCAGGCGTTTGCCGGACGCCTCGCACAGGGACTCACGCTCGTCGCTACACTCGGCGGCTCGGTGGTCGGGTTCGTGTCACTCAAGGGACCGGACGAGATCGATCTTCTCTATGTGCACCCCGCTGTCGCGGGGCAGGGGATCGGGGCGATGCTTTGCGATGCGGTCGAAAAACTTGCGGCGTCGCGCGGCACGGCACGGCTCGTCACAGATGCAAGCGATTCCGCTCGCGGTTTCTTCGAGCGGCGCGGCTATGTGGCGCAGCAGCGCAACACGGTGTCGCTCGGCGGGGAGTGGCTCGCCAACACCACCATGGAAAAGCGCCTGGCACCAAAAGCGAGCAAGCCATGACGCGCGAGCGCCTCTATCTGTTCGACACCACTTTGCGCGACGGCGCGCAGACCAACGGCGTCGACTTCACCCTGCACGACAAGCTCGCCATCGCCGCGCTGCTCGACGAGCTCGGGATCGATTATGTCGAGGGCGGCTATCCGGGCGCCAATCCGACCGACACCGAGCTGTTTGCAAAGCCGCGCAAGCTCAAGACCACCTTCACGGCCTTCGGCATGACGCGCCGTCCTGGCCGCTCAGCCTCGAACGATCCGGGGCTCAATGCGCTCCTCGATGCCAAGGCCGACGCGATCTGTTTCGTCGCCAAGTCCTGGGATTATCACGTGCGCGTCGCGCTCGAATGCACGCCGGAGGAAAATCTCGCCTCGATCCGCGACAGCATCAAGGCCGCCAAGGCCAAGGGCCGTGAGGTACTGCTCGATTGCGAGCATTTCTTCGACGGCTACAAGGCCAATGCGCAATACGCGCTCGCCTGCGCCAAGGCGGCCTATGAGGCGGGGGCGCGTTGGGTCGTGCTCTGCGACACCAATGGCGGCACGCTGCCGCATGAGGTCGAGGTGATCGTCGCCGAGGTGGTCAAGGCCGTGCCCGGCGACCACGTCGGCATCCACGCGCACAACGACACCGAGCAGGCGGTCGCCAACTCATTTGCAGCGGTGCGGGCCGGCGCGCGGCAGATTCAGGGCACGCTTAACGGGCTCGGCGAGCGCTGCGGCAATGCCAATCTCGTCTCCATCATCCCGACCTTGAAGCTCAAGCGCGAGTTGGCCGAGCGCTTCGACATCGGCGTTTCGGACGAAAAGCTCACGACGCTCGCCCATGTGTCGCACGCGCTCGACGAGATGCTCAACCGCGCGCCCGACCGCCACGCGCCCTATGTGGGTGAGAGCGCCTTCGCCACCAAAGCCGGCATCCATGCCTCCGCGATCCTCAAGGATCCGGCCACCTACGAGCATGTGGCGCCGGGGACCGTTGGCAACGTCCGCAAGCTCCTGGTCTCCGATCAGGCCGGGCGCTCGAATGTGCTGGCCGAGCTCGAGCGCATCGGCATCAAGGTCGAGAAGGACGATGCCCGCATCGGCGTGCTGCTGGAGGAAGTCAAGCAGCGTGAGGCGATCGGCTATGCCTACGAGGCCGCGCATGCTTCCTTCGAGCTGCTCGCCCGGCGCGTGCTCGGCAAGGTGCCGGACTATTTCGACGTCACCCAGTTCGATGTGAACGTCGAGCAGCGCATCAATGCCAAAGGCGACCGCGTCACCGTCAGCATGGCGGTGGTGAAGGTCAAGGTCGACGGCAAGGAGCTGATCTCGGCCGGCGAAGGCAACGGCCCGATCAATGCGCTCGACGTCGCGCTGCGCAAGGATATAGGCAAATACCAGAGTCATATCGAGGGGCTCGCGCTGACCGACTACCGGGTGCGTATCCTCAATGGCGGCACCGAGGCGGTGACGCGCGTGTTGATCGAGAGCCAGGACGAGAGCGGCGCGCGCTGGACCACGGTCGGGGTCTCGCCCAACATCATCGACGCCTCGTTCCAGGCGCTGATGGACTCGATCGTGTACAAGCTGGTGAAGTCGGGAGCAAAGGCGTAGCCCGTAGCCTGCATGAAGCGAAGCGGAATGCGCGGCGGCGGACCCGGATTACGCTTCGCTCCATTCGGGCTGGAGCATCGCTACATCTGCTCGACCTCGGCGGTCTGCATGACCTTCGCGGCCTCGGGAATGCCACGCACCGCGGCGGTGAGCTTGGGCAAAATATCCTCGACGCGGTCGGCGACCAGCAGGTTTATGTTGAGATCGCTGCGGATGAACTGCAGTTGCGCCATGTGGTGGAGCAGCGCGCGCAGCGGCTCCCAGAAGCCCTCGATGTTGGCAACCATGATCGGCTTCTTGTGGCGGCCGAGCTGCGACCAGGTGAGCTGCTCGACCAGCTCCTCGAGCGTGCCCACGCCGCCCGGCAGCGCCACGAAGGCATCCGCGCGCTCGAACATCAGCCGCTTGCGCTCGTGCATGTCGCGCGTGATGATCCGCTCCTGCGAACGCAGCAGCATGTGCTCGCGGTCGACCAGAAATTCCGGGATGATGCCGGTGACGAAACCGCCGCGGTCGAGGACCGCATTGGCGCACGCCCCCATCAGGCCGGAGGAGCCGCCGCCGTAAATGAGCGCGATCCCGTTCTCGGCCAAGATCGAGCCGAACCGGCGCGCTGCTTCTTTGAAGGCTGGGTTGGTACCGGGGCCGGAGCCCGCATAGGTGCAAATCGATTTCAAGGTGTACATTCTCTGGATGTGGCGCTGGGGGAGAGGACCGTCAAGCGCACCCTGCCTTAGTTGCACCGCAATAAGACGCGGATGTGCTGCTTTTGTAACGGCCGCTGGCCGGCGGCGGAAAATGCTCTATATGTGGGATGATGCAGATTTCTTGATGGGCCCCCACTGCGGTCCGTCGTTCGCCGGGCGCCTTGATGAATGTCTGATATCTCGCTGCGATCCACGCGCGCCTTGAAGCGCGAAATCTCCACTGACGGTGCCGCAAGCCTCTTCAAGACCGTGGTGGGGCTGTGGCCGTATATCTGGCCCGCGGACCGGCGCGATCTGCGGCTGCGGGTCTGGGTGACGATGTGGCTCCTGCTCGCGGCCAAGATCGCCACGATGGCGGTGCCGTTCACCTTCAAATGGGCGACCGATGCGCTCACCGGGCAAGGTAGCGCCACGATTGAGGCATCGTCATGGCTTATTTGGGCGATTGCGGCGCCGGTGCTCATGACCGCCGCGTATGGCTTCGCGCGCATTTTGATGGCCGTCCTCACGCAGACGCGCGACGGGCTGTTCGCAAAGGTGGCGATGAACGCGGTGCGCCGCCTCGCGTATCTCGTCTTCGAGCACATGCACGTGCTCTCGCTGCGCTTTCATCTGGAGCGCAAGACCGGCGGGCTCACGCGCGTGCTCGAGCGCGGACGCAACGCCATCGAGACCATCGTGCGGATGGTGATCATGCAGCTCGTTCCGACAGTGATCGAGCTCGGGCTCATCATCGTCGTGCTGCTCTATCAGTTCGACTGGCGCTATGTGGGGCTCGTCCTCATCACCGTCGCCTGCTACATGGTCTACACCTACTACGCCACCGAGTGGCGCATCGGCATCCGCCGTCGCATGAACGACAGCGACAGCGACGCCAACATCAAGGCGATCGATTCGCTTCTCAACTACGAGACCGTGAAGTATTTCGTCGCCGAGGAGCGCGAGGCGCGCCGCTATGACCGCGCCA
>Ga0126381_100002033_pt1 | contig 21813 bp, 20 predicted proteins | sample PanSoiMetPlot_28_FD_96465 | JGI IMG/M metagenome (GOLD analysis project Ga0126381, IMG submission 96465) | Tropical forest soil microbial communities from Panama - MetaG Plot_28 | ecosystem: Environmental > Terrestrial > Soil > Tropical forest > Bulk soil | place: Panama | collected 2016-02-17
TGGCTGCAGACCTCCTCGCCGGTGCTGGACTATGCGAACGCCATGGTAGCGGGACAGAAGACAAGCGTTGCGACGCTGGAATCTGGGTGGCAGCAGCATGTGGACGGCGACGGCACGGCGGTGCCGCCGATGGCGCCCGCAAAACTTACGGGAAGTCTGTGGCTGATTGGGGGGCAATCCAATTGCAACAACTTCAGCAACTCGGATCAAAATACGGCGGCGAGTTTCGTGGAGGATTTGGCTCCGGCTGGGGCTGGAACTACCACGGGCATGCTGGGATACATGTTCTGGGCAGCCGGGTGCCAGGGGAATGGGACTGGGTGCACGTTTCCGCCGAATACATGTGAGAACGGGATGGGGGGAGCGATGAACGCGTTCAGCATTCCGGTGCCGATGCCGGCTTTGCGGCAGAATTGAGCCACAGTGACCTCGTAAAAGCCAACTGCCCCACTTCTGGCAACTGCAGCCAGAAGTGGGCCCCTGTACGCTCCCCTTCCCTTCGGTTAGCTTCCGGGTCGGGATCGCGGGGCGGACCAATGGGTCCGCCGCTACACAATGCTTATCGTAACCAGAGCCAGCCGAAGGTTCCTGCCATCAGTAGGGCGTAGATCAGGCCGTCTGCGGCTTCTTTCAGAACGAAGCTCCAGGGGTATCCCTTCCAAATAACATTCGCCAATGGACCTAGGCCGAAACAGAGGAATGCGGCCGTTCCCACGATCCGGAATACCTCCAGATAATCTGCGTGGGTCGGCACCGTGTGCACCGCTAGATACGCAACGAAGAATCCGATCAGAAGGCAGTACCCGAACCAGAGTCCCAGGAATTTTGGCAGCAATGGAGGGCCGCTGGGGAATACGGTCATCATGCCGACCGGGCCCTGGTTGTATTTCTCGATCACGGCGGGTGACTTCATGGTCTGGTGAGTGGCGTGAGGAAAGACGTAGAGGCCGCGCTTCAGGCCCGCGGTACGGAGGGCGGCGAGCGTCCGGTCTTCGTCCGGCAATTGACCGTAGTCGCCGCGATGATAGGGCAGCAGCATGTGCATGATGGAGCTGGCAACGAAGACGATCACCGCGGATAACAGGATCGGGAGCCAGAGAACCGAGAGGGGCGTCATGAATGGGCCTCCTGGGCGAGGTGGATGCGTGTCGGAGGCTATCGTTTCAAGGGGACTGGGTCAAGCATGTTCTACACTCCGGTAGCAGTGCAGTGGGTAGGGAGGCTTCGACTAAACTCAGCATGACAACTGCCGAACAGTTCCGGTTCACCGCTGCGTGCTGCCGCTCCCTTCCCCTTTGCTTGGTCCAAGGTCAGGGGCGCGGGGCGGACCAATGGGTCCGCCGCTACGTGTTTTTAATTTGTTTTTGGGCAAGATTTTATTGGCCAGCGTTCCTTATTATTGTCAGACGCTCGATTCCCGCATCCAAAGAGAACCATGACCGCTGAAGGCAATTCCGACCGCGTTCGAGTGATTCACCCCGAAAACCGCCCTGATGAGTCGCTTGAGCTAAAAGGGTGGCTGAGCCAATTGGTTGCCCGCCATGGGAGCGATCTGTTGCTGGTCCCTAATGCCATGGCGTCGATTCGTTTTGAGGGAGTGGTACAGCCGATCGGAGAGCAGCCACTGACTGGGGAGCAGATTGAGGCGGCGGTGCTTCCTGCCATCGCGCCCCATGCACGCGAGGAGTATCAGCAATACGGGATTGCGGACTCTTCTTATCGCGTGGAGGGAGTAGGGCGTTTCCGGATTAACTTGCACCGGGAGCGGGGACGAGCCGCGGCCACCGTGAGAGCGCTGCCATCAAAGGTACCGGAACTCAGCGAACTTCGATTGCCTGCGGGGGTGGACGTACTCGGGAGCCTGCATCGCGGATTGGTGATTATCGGCGGAGCGACCGGTTCGGGAAAAACCACGACTTTAGCCGCGCTGGTGAACGAGATCAATCAGAGTGAGGCGCGGCATATTGTCACGATTGAAGATCCGATCGAGTACGAGCACGCGCACAGCAAGAGCGTGATCGAACAGGTGGAGATTGGCGTCGATGCGTCGGACTTCCCTACTGCGCTGCGCGCGGCCATGCGGCAAGCGCCGGACGTAATCGTGGTGGGCGAGATGCGGGATTCGGAAACGGCTAGGATTGCCTTGTCAGCGGCCGAGACCGGGCACCTTGTGTTCACTACGCTGCATACAACGGATGCGGCATCGACGGTGTCGCGGATTGCGGACTCCTTCCCGCAGGAGCGGCAGCATACCGTGCGCGCTGAGATGGCCATGGCTCTGGCGGCGATGCTTACGCAGGTCTTGATCCCTAAACGCAATGGCGGGCGTGTTCCGGCCGCGGAGTTGCTGATGGTGGGATATGGTGCGCGTCAGCATATTCGCAAGAATGCGTTGCAGCATCTGCATCAGGAGATCACGATTACCCGCAAGCAGGGTTCGTTCACGCTGGAGGAGTCGTTGGCACAATTGGTGTTTCAGCAAGAACTCACGCGTGAGGATGCGATGACGCGGGCGCTTCATCCTGACGACCTGGATGCATTGTTGAAGGCGAAGGGGTTTTGAGCTCGGATTGCGAGCGAGTTTCAGTTTTTTCCCAGCTTCCACTACTAGACAGACAATCTCTCGGCAGGCTTTCTTGCACCGGCGAGGCCTCGTTTGCCCTCTGTCTAAACTCCCGGTTCTAGCAAAAAGGCCAGAAGTGGGGCACCCCGTTCACCAGCGGTTGTTCGTGCACTTGGCGCGCAACGAACAATCCTCGGTCAGGATGACAAGACGTTTGGCACGTAATTACCAGGCGGTCAGGTCCACTTGATCCAGCCAGACGTTGTACGCGAGCGGCGGCTCCGCCATATCCATCTGGAAAGCAGTATCGATTTCTTCCAGGGTCCAACCGGGTTGGTCATTGTAGTACGTGTCAACGTTGTAGACCTGATCATTGACCTGCAGGCTGATGTAGTGCACCTGTTCGTTCATGCGCTCGAAGTTCCATACCAGGTGAATCCATTGATTTGAGGGGAATGGGTTGCAGGGGACGCTCGTCGGGCGCCAGAGTCCGGCTTCGTCGTCCCAGATATCCCAGAAGGGCGGTGTCTCGCCCCTGAAGTTGCATTCGGATCCCCAGACCCATCGGCGACCGCCAAAGGATTGATTCAGGTCGAACTCGAGCGCCTGGGGTGCGTCACCATTGTCGAGGTAGAAGTAAAGATCGTAGGTGAAGTGGCTGACGTTATCTCCACCGCTGATGGCGTTGAAATAGAGCATGTTGGCATAAGCGTTGGGTCCGCTCATGCTGAACTTCGCAGATTGGCCATCCAAAGCCGGAGAGGTTTGGCCCGCGGTCATCGATGAAGTCGGTGGATTGGCGTTTCCCGCGGCGCAGAGTTGGCCATCGCGACCAGAGCCCGCAGGAAAAACGGCCGAGCAGGATTGCCATCCGGGCATGTTTTGAATTCCACTGATCGTGGTCTTGGCCGTTTGCGACGCGACGTTCACGTTGAGGATCGTGCCGGAAATATATCCCTGATTGTCTTCGGCCATGACTTCGATTTTGTGCTGGCCGGAAGCGACAAAGATCTGGGTGTCGACCGAATTCGTGAAAGTGAAGTACACGGCCAACTGGTCGACGTACACGCGCATGAAGAATAATGGATTCTTGGGGCTCGCGCTCGCGACGACGTGCATCGGCGAGGTCACGCTGCTTTGATCCGTGGGAGAAGAGACGGTGAGCGGGAAATTGTCAGAGCCGCTCGGATACGGCGGGTCGCAAGTAGACTGCGGCGGATCGCAGGCCGGAGGCGCCGGCAATAGACTGGTTGTTGGAGACCATGTAATGGCGACGGGTGGAGTGGAGGGGTAATTCGGCTGAGACGGCTGTGATGGGGATGGAGAGGGCATAGGATTCATGCTCCTGCTGGAGCCGCAGCCGGCGAGGGTAAGGGCAAAAGCTAGGGGGACAAGGGTCTTGCAGATCGCCGACTCGCACAAGGCACGGACAACTGCAAACATTCACCAACCTCCGGAGACTCGGAATCTTCCTACGCCGAATCTGGCCGGAAGCGGCGATCCCTTCGTCAATACGTGCGCAGGACACTCAAATATGAGGTTCGTAGGGCGTTGTCGGGAATCGGGAAGAACCTTAAGCAGGCGGAGAAGATTGCTTAAGGCGCATGCCAGTCAAGGGAATAGACTTCCTGTGTTCCGATGTCGCGCAGCAGTATGGGCGAGTCGTCGGGAGCCATACCAAGCCACACGTTGTAGTAACCACCCTGACGGAAATTTCTTAAGTCGGCAACGCGCTCCACTTTGTGGTCGCGAATGTGGATTCGCATTACAGAAGGCTGATTCTCTTCGTGAAGGAAGTACACATACTCGGAGTTTTTCGACCATTGCGGGAAACCCATGGAGATTCTGACGAGTTCCTGCCACGCGTGCGTTTGAAAATCGAAGAGCATCAGCACGCGCGAATCAGAATTCATGGCGAGGATGTAGCGTCCATCGGGAGACCAGCGGGCGGAATAAAGCCCGGTAGAGCGAGGCAACGCGGAGACCTGGTTCGTACTCATGTCGAGAATGCGAAGGCTGCTGTTCGGGAGTGCAGGACCGTTGCCGAAGAGGATGCTTGTTCCGTCGGGAGACCATTCGGCGTCGTATTTGGGTTCTGGATCCTGAGGCAGAAGTTCGCGAGGCGTTCCACCACCGGCTGATATGACATAAATCTTAGCGTTCTGACCAGGCAAGAGTCCGTAGAATGCGATTTGTTTCGCGTCAGGAGACCAACTCGGCAAAAGCGCGACCAGTGGCGGATATGTGAGCTGAAGGCGCTGGCTGCCATCGGCTTTAGATTTCCACAGAGTCTCCTCCGGAAATTTACTGTACGCAACCCACTCACTGTCTCGGGAGAACTTCACGTTATCGGCGGAAACGCCGGAAAGAAACGGAGAGAACTGCCCGGACTTGGTGTCGTAGCGAGACAGTTCGCCGCGCTGGAGTGCCCCGACTACAAACAGTTTTTTGCCATCCTTGCCTGGCAATGGACTGGCAAAGGTCATCGGACCTGAAGTCAACTGAACCGGGCGCGAATCGGCTTTTCCGAACCAGCCGTTCTTCTCCTGATGGGCCCAGATGTTGCCTTGGGACTGGAAGACGAAATATCTGCCGTCCGGAGTAAATTGGCCGCAGCATTCTACAGGAGGAGTGTGCCAGCCCGCGAACAGCGGGTGCAGATTCGTCCCTTCAGGGGCAACTTCCCAGATCGCACCCTGACCGTTCGTTCCACCACCGAGTCGGAATCGAATGATCGAACCGCTTGGTGACCAGGCAATTTCCATCGGCGTGTCGGGCAGCGAAACAAGCTTGTGAAGATCGCTGCCGTCACTGTTGGCAACCTTAATCTCATTGCCGTCGGTGTAGACGATCTTCCGTCCGTCTGGCGAAAAAGCGGCGGCCTGGGCGGCAGTGTCTCCCAATTTTCGCGGTGATCCTCCCAAGACCGGAACGGACCAGAGGGGACCATGGAACGCTGTTTGGCCGACTTCGTCTGCGACCAGGAGAGTGGCGCCATCTGGCGAGACTGCGAGCGGGATCATGGTCGGCGTCGGAAGAGAAACAGGAGCGACTTCTCCCCCGGTCGTCGAGATTTGTGCAACGATGCCGCCTGCGGGAGTAAATTCCACGAGATAGAGCCGGACCCCATCCGTTCCAATCAGGCCCTTGTAAAAGCCGTCATGCGTCACTGCGGAGTAGCCGCTGACACTGGGCGGTGGCAGCGGTCGCGACTGCCTATCGATGAGAATGATGCCAGCGAGCACAAGGACACCGGCAGTGAGCGCCGACATCTTCCAGCGCGAGCGCTTCGCCGCAATCATCGCCTCGGAGCTTGCGTTGCGGTCGGGAACCTGCGCTTCGGCGGACGAGGGGGAAATCCGGCCGGAACGTCCTGAGTCGGTATCGCGTTTCAGGCGCTGCAGGTCGGCCCGCATTTCGGCGGCACCCTGGTAGCGCAGATTGCGGTCTTTTTCCAGCGCTTTGCTAATGATGTCTTCGAGTTTTGACGGAAGTGTCGGGTTAAAACGAACTGCAGGGGGCGGAGTCGAGTCGAGAATCTCCTTAAAGATAACGCCGGAACTTTCGCCTTGGAATGGCAAAGTGCCAGTGGACATCTCGTAGAGGACGGCGCCGAAGGAGAACAGATCGGTGCGCGCGTCGAGGTCTTTGGCGCGAACCTGCTCGGGAGACATGTACGCAACGGTTCCCAGCGTAGCGCCTGGGCTGGTGAGCTGCTGTTCGTTGACGGTGCGCGTTTGCGTATTGGCGGAAGAAGAAATATCAGCGGGTGAGACCTTGGCGAGACCAAAATCGAGAATCTTAGCATGGCCACGCTCGGTTACGAAGATGTTGGCGGGCTTAATGTCGCGGTGAACGATTCCCTTGGCATGGGCGGCGTCGAGCGCGTCTGCGACTTCGATCGCCAGCGGCAGCAGAACTTCCAGATCGAGCGGCCGGCCCGCGATGCGATGCTTCAGGGTCATCCCCTCGAGGTATTCCATGGCGATGAACGCCTGGCCGTTTTCCTCGCCGATGTCGTGGATGGTGCAGATGTTGGGATGATTGAGGGCTGAGGCGGCCTGCGCCTCACGCTGGAAGCGACTGAGCGCCTGTGGGTCTCGTGCGACTTCATCGGGCAGGAATTTTAGGGCAACGAAACGATGGAGGCGTGTGTCTTCAGCTTTGTACACCACGCCCATTCCGCCACCGCCGAGTTTCTCCACAATCCGATAGTGTGAGATGGTTTGGCCGATCATCGTGGCGGCGGGGTCTGGTTTCGGGGGCGTCGGCCCATCTTACGAAGCAGGGGAGTCTCAGTCAATACCGGGTTCGAGGTGTCTGAATTCGGACATTACGGTCCGTGAGCGGACGCGTCGCTTGGCTAGGGCGGGGTTCCCGACAGTGCAAGGGCAGGACTTTTCGGCGGTTGTGATTCGGTACTTGGAATGCTGCCCGAGACCGCTGTGTCGGGAGAGGTGTCTCCATATGAAAAAGACGGAGCGAGTGCGGCAAGTGGTGGCAGGCGCGGTTTCAGAGGGCGAAATCAAAGAGCAGACGGAGAAGGGCTGGAAGCTGGTGGCCCTCGAATGGGAGCGCGAAGTCGAAGCAGCGGAGGAAAAGCTGCCCGTTGAGGTCCCGTTCGGGCTTCGAGTGTCGCCGGACACGCGACGGCTGGAAGAGGATCCCGATGAGCGGGAGACCCTGGTTCAGATGATGGAACTGATCGTTCAGGAAGGATCGTATTCGAAGATTGCGCAGGAACTCAATCGCCGGGGATTTCGGACACGCGAGGGGGAGAAGTGGACTCCGATCTCGGTATTCGAGATGCTGCCGCGACTAATCGAGGTCGGACCGCATTTGTTCCGGAGCACGGAATGGGAGAGACGGAAGCAGCTGGTAGCGCGATGACGGCGGGCAGGGACTATTATTCGTGACAAGCTTCTTCACGAAAGGGTCAAAATCGCCGCCTATGACGAAAGATGATGTCGAATTGCTGTACGAATATGACCGCTGGGCGAACCATCGGGTGTTACAGGCTTGCTCGACGTTGAGTAGCGAGCAGTTTACGCGTGATCTCGGCGGTAGTTTCTCTTCCATTCGGGATACCTTTGTGCATATCTCCGCCGGGGAGTGGGGATGGCTTCAGCATTGGAAGGAACCGTGTCCTGACACCTCTTTCGTTGCGCAAATGATGGAGCGACGAAAGGTCCTATTCGATCCCAACAAGTTTCCAGATCTTGCGGCGGTCCAAAGAAAGTGGGTGGAGGTCGAGCGGGAGCAGGTTGAATTTATCCAGCTCTTGACGGCTGAGCGCCTGGAACGAATGCTCCCGGTTCGTGCTACTCAAGTGAGGTTGATTCACCTGATGCAACATGTGGCGAATCATTCGACGTATCATCGCGGGCAGATCGCGTCGATGATGCGTCAACTTGACGCCGTGCCTATGGCCACCGATTTCCACGTGTTCGTGATGGAAGGCCGGTAGAAACAGGAGGTCAGGTCGTCCTCGACTCAGTTGGATCGTTTACGCCCAATATGTGCGTTCCAGACTTCGATATTGGATTGCCGCTGCGATGTGTTTGGGCTCCAGGTTGGCGGCGGCTTCCAGGTCGGCAATGGTGCGGGCTACTTTCAGGGCGCGCTCGCACAGGCCTTCGCAGTCGGTGTAGAGCATCTGGCGGGAGGATGCGAAGCGGTCCAACTGTTTCTGGCGTGCGCGTATGACTCGGGCTCGGATCGCAGCGGAGGCTTCGGGTTCGGCGCCGGAGCGTATCTCTTCATAGTTCACCGCGGGAGCGTCCGATGTGGATATCGATCCGGCGCATCAGCGGGCCTGAAATTTTCGAGCTGTAGCGCCATCGGCGACGTGCACTGGCAATCGCGGGTGCGGTCATTGTGAAATCCGCAGGGGCAGGGATTCATCGCCTCGGCGAGCATGAAACGCGCGGGGCATGTGCGGGACATCGATGGGCGGTGCTCACGATTCCGTCCTCCAGCGGCTGACGTAACACCTCCAGAACGTTTCGTGAGAACTCAGGAAGCTCATCGAGGAAAAGCAATCCATTGCGAGCAAGAGAGAGTTCGCCGGGCGCGGAATCACTCCGCCTCCAATCAGGCCCGCGTCGGAGATGGTGTGATGCGGGGAGCGCTAGGGACGTGTTCCCACCAGACCTGTGCTCGAGTCCAACACGCCAGCCACGCTATGGATTTTCGTGGTCTCTAAGGCCTCGTCAAATGTGAACGACGGCAGGATGGTGGGCATCCGCTTGGCGAGCATCGTTTTGCCCGATCCAGGGGGACCGATCATCCGGATATTGTGGCCTCCAGCGCAGGCAATCTCGATGGCGCGCCGCGCTGCAGGCGATCGCGGCTTTCGCGCACAGCGGCACCTGGCAGGCCGACGGTGTGGAAATGGTCCTGGTCGCACTTGATGCCGGAGCAATCGACCTCAACCTGGATGATGTTGGCGTCGATCCCGTAGACTGCCGCGCTTAGGGTCTTATAAAGCATGAAGTTGTGATCAGAACATCACCGTCCAAAATTCCGGGTACGCGAGGGGTCGGATAGCCGCTCTGATGCTACGAAACCCACGATAAGGATTACCGGCATGGGCTGGCTGTGACGGATGTCACTAAAGGCAGTGGAAAGTACCAAATCGGGAATCGTGGAACGTCCGTAATCGGGAGCCAGGCCAAGGGTCCCTGTTCCTCTGGAACCAATGGAGTCAAACAATGCGGTTGTTGGCGAAGATTCGGGTGCATTAGGATGGGGCATTCAGAAAGAACCCTCTATTGCCTATGAGTACGGACCCAGGTCTGCCTCGACGCCCTAATCATCCCGCTGGAAACCTTGATCGCGAGGAGTCTCAGCTTTGGCGCTGGATTCTGGGCTTCATGCTCCTTCTGGCGGTCGCGCTTACCCTGTTGCTTTGGGAGCGACTGGAAGCAATCCCCTACCAGCTTCGAGCTATTCCGATCGGAGTATTGGCGCTCTCCATTCTGTTCGCAGTGTACGCGTATGGACGGCGACGGGAGGTGAACGAGCTTAAGGGACTGCTCCGTGGACTGCAGGAGCATGTCGGCGCAGCGCCCTCGGAAGAGCAACTGGATCAGCTGAGCCAGGTCATCATGCGGTCGCAGCGCAATTTCAAGGAGCTGATCGATTCGCTCGATGATCCCGCCTGTGCGGTTTCGCTGGATGGGACGCTGCGCACCGTCAACCGGCGGGTAGCGGAATTGACGGGGCTGACGTACTCGCAGTTGGTCGGGAGCAAAATCTATGAACTGGTGGAAGAACCTGCACGCGAGCAAGTGGAGCGCGGCCTGGGACGCTTTCTGGACAAGAAGCGCTGGACGGGAACGGTACGGGTCCGGCTGAAGAACAGCACCAGGGCGTTGTACTTCGATTGCGTGCTCAATGGAATTCTGAAGGGCGACGAGGTAGTGGGGGCGAGCATCCTCGGACGCGACATCACCGAACAACGCGAAAAAGAGTTGCGCTTCACAGAGCTCTTCGAAACGCTGCAGGAGGGTGTGTATTTCAGCACCCCGGAAGGAAAGTTGCTGGATGCGAATCCTGCGCTCGTCAGCATGCTGGGATACCTCGAGAAGCGAGATTTGCTGTCAGTCGAGGCCGAAGCGCTGAATCTTGACGGTGGGCCGCCGGTGTTGGGTCGTGCGGTGGATGATCGCGGGGGCGTCCGCACCCGAGAAATCAAACTTCGGCGCAAGGATGGAACGGCAGCCGTTTTTCTCGATTCGTCGCGGGCGGTGTGGGATGCCTCGGGAAACATCATTCGGTACCAGGGGACACTGGTCGACATCACGGAAAAACGCAAGATGGAGTGGGAACTGCATCAGCAGGAGGAGTTCCGGAGCCGGCTGCTGGAAGGCTTTCCGGATCTGATTCTGGTGGTCGATCTGGAGGAACGGTATACCTTCGTGAGCTCACGGGCGCAGTCTCTGCTTGGTTATCGGCCGGAGAAGATGCTGGGAAAGAAGATTTCAGAAACAGAGAATCATTCGCCCGACCTGGTATCGCTCTACCAGACGCTGGTGTCGGGCGATCAGGCATTCGGGGCGGCGGAATTTGGCATGCGCCATCGCGACGGAAATGGGCGGACCATGCGTGCCGCTGGCAGCCAGCTCGTGGATGGAGAGGGCAAGATCAGCGGCGCTATTTTCTCACTGCGCGACATCACCATTGAACGCAAACTCGAGCAGCAGATCGTGGAAAGCGAGCGCCTGGCGGCGATGGGGGCGATGATCGGTGGGGTGGCGCACGAGCTGAATAATCCCTTGACAAGCATTCTTGGCGTAAGTGAATTGCTGCAGGACACCGAGACGAATGAAACTGCGCGCAAGCAGCTTGCGATGCTGCAACAGCAGGCGCGCCGTGCGGCCGAGATTGTGCAGAATCTGACGTATTTCTCGCGGCCACCGGCGCCGGGCAAGAGCCGCATCAATTTGGTGGAAGTGGTGGAGCGCACGCTCAACCTGCACGCCTACTCTCTGCGCAAGAACAACATCACGATCGATTTTCTGAAGGAGGCTGGAATTCCGTATGCGCTGGGGGATCCGCATCAACTCATGCAGGTGTTCTTGAACCTGATCGTGAATGCGGAGCAGGCAATCCGTGAACTGCGCGATCGTGGGACTCTGCGCATTCGACTGGGCAAGGGCGACAAGGTGGTATGGGTCAGCTTCCACGACGATGGGCCGGGCATCCCGAAGGAGAATCTGCCAAGCATTTTCGATCCGTTCTATACAACGAAGCGGCCCGGGCGCGGGACGGGACTCGGCTTGAGCATTTGCAAGTCCGTAATGAAGGAACACAACGGCACGGTGGAAGCAGCGAATTCCTCGGAAGGTGGGGCCCTGTTTACCGTGACGCTGCCTGTGGCAGGAGTAAACTGAAAGTCGAAACGCTCACCACGGGGGACACCGAAACACAGGGATTCCGCTTAGAAGCGCTCTACTGCCATTGCTACTGCATTGCCGCCGCCGAGACACAGCGCGGCAATCCCTCTTTTCGCGTCTCGCCGTATCATTTCGTAAATCAACGTGACCAAGATTCGTGCGCCACTGGCGCCAATGGGATGGCCGATTGCAACCGCACCGCCATTCACGTTGACCCTCTCAGGATTTAGTTTCAATTCGCGCATGACTCCCAGCGCTTGCACCGAAAAAGCCTCATTCAGTTCGTAGAGATCAACGTCTTCATTCTTCCATCCCGTCTTTTGCCAGATCTGCCGGACCGCGCCAACTGGAGCCATCATGACCCATTTGGGCTCGACGCCGCTTGTCGCCTGAGCCACGATGCGAACCATTGGCCTGGCTCCAAGTTCCTGAGCACGCTTTGCGCTCGTGACTACGATGGCAGCCGCTCCGTCGTTCACCCCAGGGGCGTTACCTGCGGTAACGGTTCCATCTTTCTTGAATGCCGGCTTGAGCGAACGTAGCACTTCCATGGTCGTGTCTTCACGCGGGCTTTCGTCTTTGTCGAAGATCGTCGGCGGTGCGCCTTTTTTCTTTGCAGGAATCTCTACCGGAACAACCTGCGACTTGAAGCGACACTCTTTGATAGCGGCTACTGCCTTGCGATGAGAGTTCAGCGCAAACTCATCCTGCTCCTCACGGCTGATGCCGTACTTCTCGGCGACGTTCTCGCCGGTGACGCCCATGTGGTAGTCGTTGTAAATTTCCCAAAGACCATCGTGGACCATGGAGTCGATCACCTGCGCGTTGCCGAGACGGTATCCCTTGCGCGCTTGCGGAAGAAGATAGGGAGCGTTGGTCATGGACTCCATTCCTCCCGCCGCGACAATGGAACTGTTTTCCGTCTGCACAGCTTGGGCGGCGAGTGCGACTGCTTTGAGTCCTGAGCCGCATACCTTGTTGATTGTCATGGCACCTGTCGCGGGAGTGAGTCCGCCGAAGATGGCGGCTTGCCGCGCAGGATTTTGTCCGAGTCCGGCGGAGACGACGTTGCCCATGATGCACTCGTCCACTTGCGCGGGATCAAGGTTGGCACGCTTCACCGCTTCGCGGACAACGATGGCGCCGAGTTGCGGGGCGCTGAAGTCGGAGAGACTACCCTGGAATTTTCCAACGGGAGTACGGCAGGCAGAGATGATCACGGCATCGTCAAAAGAGGCCATAAAACGGGCTCCTCAAGCAAATTTTGCTTCCTTATTATAGATGAACAGGGATCGCCTGGCAGGTTCACCCGCACAATAAGGTCAGCGTGCGATTTTTCGTTCTTGACCGCTCATCGGGGCTATTTAATTCGGAAACCCAAGGGCAACGACAGCAGCAAGAACGCGAAACTTCGAGTTCCGCAATTGCTGCGAACCAAAAAAAAGGTTGACATTCGCCAAAGAAATTCTTTCATCGATGACTTTGGTGCCACCACTTGCGCGAATGGATCGTCATTTTTTTCTTGACTTCATTTTTCATTAACTCTATACATCAACTAGTTGCAGTTGAAGATCACTGCACGTTTCCATGAAGAATGGAAGGGAGAATAGGAACAATGGCAACCAAGAAGAAGGCTAAAAAGAAAAAGAAACACTAAGTGAAGTTCAGTACAGTGTAAAAAGGGGGACGCGAAATGCGTCCCCTAAGTTTTTGGGGGGGGCAAGGTTTCAACGTTGCAAAGATTCAAGGTTGCAAAGTGACGGCGGTGATTTCCGGGGCGACTTGCTCCGAAGCGTCAAGCCACGGTCATGATCCGTGGGGGCAGAGATTTCCTTTTCAAGCCGCTGCCATCGACCGCGTTCAAGGGATCCTTCGCTTCGCTCAGGATGACAAGATCCATTGGGCGCGAGAGGCATCTATGGCGAGGATGGCGCGATAGAGGTCAACCGAGTTTCCTTATTCACGCCTTCGCAGTTGCGAGGCGCGGGATGCGGCGCTCTTTCTCTGGGCAGAGCGCTCGGTATGCACAGAAGTGGCAGTGCTGACCCGGCTTGGCATCGAACACGCCTTCGCAGATTCCCTTCGCGGCTTCTTCTACACAGACACGCGCATCTAGCAATTGCGCTTCGGATCGGGTCGTCACGACCGGGACGTTCTGTTCGAGGTTGTGGAAGACGAGCGCGCCAACTTTGTAGTTCCATTTTTGCTGCGCGGCGAGCGCGTAGAGTGACAGCTGTAAACTCTCGTCGGCAGATTCCTGGTCGCGCGCCTTGCCCGTCTTGTAGTCGATGATCGCAACGCTTTCGTCAGCGAGCCGGTCGATGCGGTCGATGCGTCCCACGACCGTGATTTCTCCAACCTTGATCTCGAACGGCTCTTCGGTGTGCAGGACCTGCGAAGCTGGAATCGTGCGGGCTTGGGAAAGGAAGTCCTGCAACTGCAGAATGCCTTGTTTTTCATATAGCTCGTGCTGGTACGATTCCTGGATTTTCGCACTCGCCAAGTCCAGGCGGAACAGTTCGATTAACTCTTCGTCGGTCTTGGGACGTCCGAGGCGGACGGAATCAAAATAAGTTTTGAGTACACGATGAATGGCAGCACCATACTGCATGGCAGCGGCTGGCTTCGACGAAATGCGCCAGTCGCGGTCGAGCTTAAACTGCAGTCCGCAGCGCTGGTAGGTATCGACCGCGGACGCACTCAGGCGCTTGTGCAGTCCTTCCAGAACCGGCAATTCGAACCACCGCGTCACCTGTGATTCCTCGGGATACAGCGGAGAAGCTGCGGCGGCGATGTCGAGAGTAGCCTGTGCGCCGCCCGCCGGAATAGCCCGAAACCAGGCTGCGATTGCTTTGTTGTTGATCAACTCGCGCAAGTACCCCGGAGGAGTTTTATCGACTTTGCCGCTGCCCTCTCGTGCATAGATGCGCAGGGAGTCACAGGCGCGCGTCATCGCAACATAAAAAAGGCGGCGCTCCTCCTGCTCATGAAGAGTTTTGTCATCCACTTCGCGGATGGAATCTGGATCGCGAAGTTCGGGCGGAAAGGCCACAAGGCTTTCGCGGTATGCGTTGGGAAATGAGGGCTTGATCGCGCGAAGGATGAAGACATGCGGGAACTCGAGTCCCTTGGCGCCGTGTACGGTCATGAGGCGCACGGCATTATCGTCGTCTTTGGCCTGAAGAGGAATCACGCCTCCGGCCTCGCGGAAGTATTCCAGGTAGTCGACGAGTTCTGCAAGTTCCGTCGTTTTGTTAATTTTTTTCCCCTCCCAATCCTGCACAAACTGCATCGCGGCCTGGAGGATGGGCGAGGCAGCATCGAGCCCGAATTCGCGAACCATGATCTCGACCGCAGCCCGGGCTTGCGCGGCACGGGACTGGATCTGTTCGCGCACTCCCTGCACCGTCGCCAGGACCTCGGGGCCGCCTTTAACTCGATCGAGCGCCGCAGAGAGAGGCACAACTTGCGATTCGCGATTATCGCGTGCGATGGCACGCAGAACTTGCCGCAATTGCTCCGGGTTTAGATGAAAGCGCGGCAGGCCGGCTACTCGCAACAGGCTGACGTCGTCGCCGCCGGAGACGATCGCCTGCACGCAGGCAAAGAGGTCGCGAGCCTCCGGGGTGTCGGAGATATCCATGTTCTCGAGGACGAACGGGATGCCGGCTTCGGCCAGCTCCTGCGCGAGATCATCCTTATGTGAATTCAAACGATACAGGACGCCGAATTCAGACCACTTACATCGCGATTTGCGCTGCGCTTCGCGAAGATAGCTGACGAGATCGGGCCCTTCTGTACCTCTGTCCTTCAGGATAATTGCAGTGACCAACGGGCTCGGTAGCTGCGTTCCAGCCTTCAGCGCATCTTCTTCGCGTGCCGATAGCAATGGGCTGCGTTGGTATGCCAGTGTGCCATTTGCGTTACGGGCAAAGGCTGGCGGATTATCGCCGATAATCGCAAACGCCGTGCGCAGGATCGGAGTCGTTGAACGGCGATTCTTCTCTAGTACAACGAGCTTGGAGTGGGGGAAATTCCGGTGAAATAGTTCGAAGGCCTCGCTCGACGCTCCACGGAATCGATAAATGGACTGGTCCGGATCTCCGACGGCGAAAAGATTCCCGTTCGCACCAGCGAGCCGCGCCAAAATCTTGATCTGGGCGAAGTTGGCGTCCTGAAATTCGTCCGCAAGAATGAAACGCGCTCTGGTGCGGGCTTGAGCCAGTATCGCTTCATCCTCATGCAGCAGCGTGTGTGCGCGCGTGATCATATGGCTGAAGGTGCCGAGATTCTCTTCCGCCAGCCATCGCTCCATGGTGGAGAACACTCGCGCGATTTCCCGGCATCGGCCACAGACCTCTTCATCGTCGAGCACATTCTTTGATTTCGCTACCCGTGGAATCGGGACTTCACCGCACTCCAGGCGATCGACATAGCGCACATATTTCTCTGGAGTGACGAGTTCATCGTGGCAACGGCTGACGAATTCCAGCAAGTCGGTGAGGAATTGCCCGACATTGGCGGCGCGGATGTAGTGTTCGAGATGGAGGTCGCGGATACGGCGCCGAAGATAAATCCATAGATCTTTCTCATCGAGCACGCCGAAGTCCTTCCCGACTCTGCGAAGAAGTTGCAGGCAGTAATCGTGAAAGGTGGTTGCCTGAACTGTCTTGCCGAGGAGTTTGCGAACGCGCTCCTGCATCTCGTTGGCGGCATTGACGGTGTAGGTCAGAGCAAGGATCTCGTCGCTTCGAGCGTGTCCCTCGCGCACAAGACGCTCGATGCGATGGGTCAGAACGGACGTTTTCCCTGTGCCTGCGCCGGCGACGACGAGCATGGGTCCATCGACATGTTCGATCGCTTCGCGCTGGCGCTCATCCGGAGTAAACGCGGGGCGGAGAGTAGACTTCGAGACCGGCATTGTGGTCAGAATATCACCTGAGGGGATGAGGAAAAGTTGCGGGGAATTGCGGGCCCCTATCTCACGAATGCCGATATCGTAATCGCCGTTGCGGCTACAGCTGCGGTTTCGGCTCGCAAGATGGTGGGGCCTAGAGAGACCGACATCCATCCGTGAGCGCGGAACAGTTCCAGTTCATCTTCAGTCCAGCCGCCCTCGGATCCGGTCGCGAGTAACACTTCGCCGACAGGCGCCGGTTGAATATCACGTAAATGAAATTGATCCTCAGCCTCGGATAATAAAAGCCTCAACTTGGCGGGAATTGCAAGCGCGTCGCGCAATTTGGCCGGATCAGAGATCTCGGGTGGAGCTGCGCGGCGGGACTGTTCCGATGCCTGTAGCGCGATGCGTCGCCAACGCTCGACACGCTTAAGCGATGCCGAGGCGAGATGCGCATCTGAGCGTCGTGCGATCAGAGGGATGATGCGGGCAACGCCTAACTCCGTGCATTTCTCGATGGCCCACTCCATGCGATCGAACTTAAAGATTGCCAATAGCAAGGTGAGTTGTACGGCTGTGGCTTCCGCTGGAATCTCGTCCCCGAGTTCAAATTCGACCCTGGTATCAGCGATGCTTGCTATGCGGCCCCGGCGGAGTACTCCGTTCGCCACGATGTCGAATTCCTGTCCAACGCGGCCACGGAGAACGCGAGCTAGGTGATCGGCGTGAGCGCCGGTGAGCGCGGCGCGATTTTCTGACACTTCATCGGCGATCCATCGTCGGCGAGTCATGCTAGTCCTGAGTCCATGGTCGCGAGGCCTGAGTATCGGGATGGAAGCACCCAGTATCCGTGCGATTGCATTTTGAACTTACTGGAAGATGTCTTTCACTTTCCCGATCAGCGACCGCAGCAGAGGCTGGTTGTTGACTTTGGAGAGTCCATCGAGTTCCTGCAGCAATTCTTTCTGGCGCTTGTTCAATTTGCCGGGGATCTGTACACGCACCTCGACATACAGGTCGCCCTTGCCGTGTCCATTCAGCACCGGGACTCCCTTGTTGCGGATGCGGAATGTTGTCCCTGGCTGTGTTCCGTCAGGGACCTTCAGGGCGTGCTCGCCCTCCATAGTGGGCACGCGAATCTCGGCACCCATGGCGGCTTGCGCCACAGAGATGGGAACTACGCAGTGCAGGTCGTTCCCTTCCCTCTCGAAGAACGGATGTTCTTTAACGTGCAACACAACATATAAGTCGCCGGCCGGGCCGCCGAATTGGCCGACTTCTCCCGCGCCGGCGAAGCGAATGCGGGTTCCATCCTCTACGCCCGCAGGAACCTTCGCGTCAACCGTGCGCTGGCGCAGAAGGCGGCCTTCGCCCTTGCACTTCGGGCAGGGATCTGTGATCACGTTGCCGGTTCCCTGGCAGGTTGGACACGTGCGCGCGATACTGAAAAAACCCTGCTGATAACGTACCTGGCCGCGTCCGTTGCACGAACGACAGGTAGTCGGCCCTTTGCCGGGAGCGGCACCGGAGCCACGACACTCCTCGCAGGCCTCGTGCCGGCGTACCGTAACACGAGACTCGGTGCCGAAGAATGCCTCTTCAAATTCGAGAGTGAGATCCTCGCGCAGATCGGCCCCGCGCTGAACTCGGCTGCGACGGCGTCCGCTGCCACCAAACATGTCGCCAAAGCCGAAGAACTCGCCAAAGATGTCGCTGAAATCCTGGAACACCGTGGGATCAAAGCCTGCGCCTGCCGCCGCTGCACCGCCGACGCCGGCGTGGCCGAAGCGATCGTACGCTGCGCGCTTGTCAGAGTCAGCCAGCACAGCGTAGGCTTCGCTGACTTCCTTGAACTTCTCTTCCGCGTCCGGATTATTGGGATTGCGGTCCGGATGGTACTGTAGCGCAAGCTTCCGATAAGCGGACTTGAGTTCCACCTCGGTTACAGTGCGGGTTACACCCAGTACTTCGTAGTAATCGCGTTTTGCGTTGGTAGTCAATTCAATCCTTGATTGTTGTGCACTTCGTCAGATCTATCGTCGATCTTGGCCGTCATGGGCTGATGGCCGATACGTTCCAAACGTCCACAGATGCCCCTCAAGATCGGCTACGTGATACTCGCGCGATCCGAAATCTGTGTTTGTGGGCGGATACAGAATCTTTGCCCCGGATGCCTGCGCATGCCCGAAGTGCGCATCCGGATCCTCTACATAGACGGCGAGCATCTGAGTTGACGAACCGAGAACGGCCGGGCTCTGTATGCCATCGTCCGGTCTTACCGATCCGACCATGATCAAGTTCTTCCCCAATGCCAACTGCGCATGCCGAACATAAGGTCCAGAGGGCGGAACGGAGAAGACTTCATTAAACCCGAATGCCGTGCACAACCAGCGAATCGCCGCTCGAGCATCGCTATAGCGCAGGATTGGAAAGATCATCTGCATGCATTTGCATCAGGCAATAATCGTCTCTATTTTCCCGGGTTCCTAGCAACCCTCACCATTGCAGGACGCAGCAACCGCTCTTTGAGCTTATAACCGCGTTGCCACTCTTCCAGCACTTCGTGGTCGGCCGCGTCTGAGGTGTCGACCATCTCAACCGCTTCATGAAAGCGCGGATCGAATTGCTGCCCCTTGGCGTCGATTGGTTGCACTCCCAGCTTCGTCAGCACATCGCGCAATTGCTTGTAGATTAGCTCTACACCCGCGCGGAAATCGGCTGGGTCCGATTTTGACTGCAGCGCACGCTCGAAATTGTCGACCACCGGCAACAGGGTTTTGATGGTGTCGGTGAGAGCAAAGTCGCGGAAATCCTGCTGTTCTTTCGCCGCGCGCTTGCGGGCATTGTCGAATTCCGCTTGCATGCGAGCCAGGCGATCGACCGCCGTATCACGCTCAGCCCTCAGTCTTTGAATTTCGGCTTCCGGTCCTGTAATTTCCGTTGCTGGCCTGACTTCTGCGCTTGTGCCCGATGGCTGATCGCTGTCTCCGGCAGGCAGTTCGTGATCCACGTCAAGGCCTGCCGTTTCCACTTCTGATTTTCCGTTCGATTTCCCCATAACCGCCTGTATTACTCCGATTCATTCAAGATTTTGTCGAAGAGCCGCGCGATGTATGACACTGCCGTGATAGTGTGCTGATAATCCATGCGGGTTGGACCAATTACCGCGAGCGAGCCCATGACTTCGTTCCCAGCATGCGCGGGCGCACCGATCAGCACGAAATTCTGCATGGAAGGAAGCGCTTCGTCGAGCCCTATGACGACCCGTACCGCTTCCTGCTTCACGTCGAGATAGGCGCTCAACAGCTGAACGACCTTTTCCTTTTCTTCCAGCGTCTTCAGCATCTCCTGCAGACGCTTGCGGTCCTGCTCGGAAGACAGAAGGTTCGCCGCGCCTTCTACGAAAACCATTTGTGAACCCTGGTCAGCCGCTAGTGCGCCTTGTTTGAACAGTGCTTCGATGGAGTTCATCAGCCGGTCGTACTCGCTGCGTTCCTTTTCGATGCGGCGCGCGAGTTCGCCCCGCATGGCCTCCATGGTCCAACCGCGAAAATTTTCGTTGATGTAGCGAGCAGCCAAATCAAGGTCCGATTGTGCGAGATCCATGCGCAGTACCCGGTCCCGCACCAGACCAGAACGAGTAACCACCACTGCCAGAACTTTCTGATCGCCGATGCGAGAGAAATACACGTGCTCGAGGGCGTTCTTGGGGCCGCTAGTCGCGACCGTCACGCCTACATTACGCGAGATCAGTGAGAGCACCCGCGAGGTGCGCTCCATGAACTCCTGCACGTCGGTGATTCCCGCCAGCGACTCCGAGATCATAGTCTCTTCCTGCGGCGCCAGCCGGGCGTTCCCAGAAATCTGCTCCACGTAATAACGATAGGCTTCGGTTGTGGGCACGCGGCCTGCCGAAGCATGCGGTTGCTCCAGGAATCCGGCATCGGAGAGGTCGGCCATTACGTTGCGGATCGAGGCCGGGCTGAGTCCCTCACGGTTGGAGCGGGCGAGCGTGCGCGATCCGACCGGCTCCCCCGTCGAGATAAATGTCTCGACGATCGCGGTCAGAATTTCGCGTTCGCGGTGTCCGATGTTGGGATCAACAGGCATACTGGGTTGTGTTCGTGGCCGCGAGCCGCAGTGCCGGTGGGGCGCACTTGCATCCATTAACTATTTTAGATGCAGAAGCTTAGGTTTTGGAGCAAATGTGGCACGCAGAACCATACGAAAGCATCCTAAAACATACCAAGAAACATTGCACTTACGGTCTGGGCGAGTAGGTTGGTTTAGGCTGGTTTTGTACCCAGTTTGCGCACATCGACGCGCACATCACCGCTGCTGCTTCGACATCTAGCATTTGCCGAAGTGTTTATCAATTGCAGCCTTTACTCGCGCGTATCCTGGCGACATCGGGGTCCTTCATACCCTAATTGCAAAAAGGCAGAAGCAGATGCCCGACGCGATCGAGAGCGCGGCCGGGATGTAAGGCCCCGCTACAGCTGGTGCGCCTACCGTAAGCGGGCTCACAAGAAAGCAAGTGGTTCTACGAGCCATTCTCTAGTGCCACACGCGGGCACTTCTCGCGAACGTGTCTGTTTTCGAGTTCCTTGATGATTTCCTTTACCTTTGTTTGATCGTTAACCGATAGTGGTCGCGGTGTGGACAGAGCTGATTTGCACTCCTCAGACCTTCCGATTATCTGCGTTTCTTCTTCCTCTTCTTCGCTTCTGCTGTTCGTTTCTTCGCCGCTGCCTTGGATGCCTAGCTCCAGAGTTCTGCAAGTTCTGGAACAAATCATTTGGGGAGCATACCGACGCTGAATTCGATTGTTGCATGGATCGGTTTCTCCCCATGAAACACTGCCACCCGTAATTGCAATAATCGGCCATGCCATCCCGCAAGAGAGATTGATCTGCAGAAAGTCCTCGCCTGCCTCAACACCACCTGCCCCAAGTGTGGAAGAGTCATCGAGCCACAGGAAATCCGGCGTGTGAACTTTGAGCTCGTGTGAACTTTGAGCTAATGATCTGCCCCGGCTGCGGTGACCGTTTCGATGCCAAGAAGCCCGGTGCAGCAGAATGAAGCCGAACCAATCGCGCACATAAAAATGGCCCCCTGCCGCCAGAGAAGAGAGGGCCATTCGCGGTTGTGAAACTGTGCTGGCGAGATAATGTGGTAGTGTCAGGAATCTCGCAATACAGCGAACACCTGATCCCATCCGGCCCGAGTCGGGCTCAAAATGCTTTCCTCGACGAGTTGCTCTTTATCATCAGTGCCCGGCAGTTCGGAAGTGGAAACCTTTCCGGGGGTGAAACTTCTTTGGACCGCGATAATGCATGCACTCACGGATTATGGCGAGGTATCAGAAATGCCAGCCTGCTTGCCATTCCTATCTGGCTGCTCTTGATCTGGTCACTAGCCTTCGTGCTGAGATGAACACAGACAAAAAA
>Ga0126381_100002034_pt1 | contig 21812 bp, 22 predicted proteins | sample PanSoiMetPlot_28_FD_96465 | JGI IMG/M metagenome (GOLD analysis project Ga0126381, IMG submission 96465) | Tropical forest soil microbial communities from Panama - MetaG Plot_28 | ecosystem: Environmental > Terrestrial > Soil > Tropical forest > Bulk soil | place: Panama | collected 2016-02-17
CTAGTGCATCGCCGAAATCTTCAGTGTATTGCCGTCGAGCCAGGCTTGAACCGGCCCGTTATGCACGATGTCCTCGATTTCGTCAGCAGTCTTGTAATGGGAGCCAATGGCCAGCAATTCGGCCTCGAAGCGGTGGCAAAAGATACGAGCGCGGCGGTTGCCGGTGACGCCTGCAATCGCCTGGCCGCGTAGCGTGCCGTAAATGTGAATCGATCCTCCGGCGATGACCTCTGCGCCCGAACCGACCGACCCGAGCACCGTGACGTCACCTTCGATGAAAGCAACCGATTGCCCGGAACGAACTGGGTCTTCGAGCAGAAGCGATGCCGGCTTTTCGCTCGTGCGTACCGGGTTCTCGGATGCGGCAGTGGTCTCCGGTTCGCGCAGCTCGACATCCTGCACGCCGCGGGCGCCGCGCAGGATGGGAGGAAGCTCTGGGGTTGCGTCGTTCGGCTCGATCCCTTCGATCCCGAGCACGCGAATATTACGCTCCTCGAGATTTGCGACCAGATGCGCGATGCCATTGGGGCTCAATCGTACCGCAGACAGATCGAGGGCGAGAGCATGGCCGGTAAAGAAATTCTTCGAGCGCTCAAGGGTCGCGTCGAGGTCCATCAGCCACTCGGCGATGGGTGCCCGTGGGGTAAAAACGAACGCCATATAGTTACGCGCCCGAAATTTCAGCGATTGCCGTTGAATAATGAGGCTCGACACCACGCCTCTCCGATTCTTGACGATTCTAATTGGTTAACAATCTGTCCAGCTTTGGTTAACGAATGGTAAATGCCCGAAGGAATCCACAACGGATCGGGCGCGGTCGAAACTTTTGTTTACTCGCCAGATTCTCCCCAATACGGTTAACGTGTGGAAACATCGGGGATCACGAGGGTGCTGGTTTTTGTTTCCACCGTGTTTCCACGAGGCAGCACCACTGTTTCCACGGACAACAACGGGAGGGGTTCATGGGCGTCGTTTTGGATCGCAAAACCGTCAACGTATTGACGTTGCCGGACGACAAAACTGAGAAGTTGTTTCTCGATTCGATCATCGAGGGGTTCGGGTTGCGACTGCGCGTCGAGCGCGTGACGGCAGGCTGGCGAAAGGTTTTTTCGTGCAGTACCGGCACGACGGTCGGCAGCGGCGGCAGAAGATCAAAGCGACCGATGTGGACAAGGCGCGGCAGATTGCGACCAAGATGCTGAACAAGGTCGCTGACGGCACCGATCCCGCCGCCGAAAAGGAATTAAAGCGGGCGGCTCTGACCTTCAGCAAGGCGGTCGCGCAATACCTCACTTTGAAACGGTTGGGGGTTCGCGCTGGTCACCAAGGTGACCCGCAGCGACGTGTCCAGCGCGATCAACAAGATCACCGTGGCGTCTGGTGCACACAGCGCCAGCCGCGCCCGCGTCCATCTGAGCGCCTCTTATACGTGGTGCATGGTGAACGGACACTGCGAATCAAATCCGGTGCTGAACAGCGTGATTCCGAAGACTCGTGCAAGCCGCGACCGCGTGTTGTCCGATTCTGAACTCGCCGCGATTTGGAACGTTTGCAATATGAACACGGACTTCGGACGGATCGTGCGGCTGCTGATTTTGTCCGGCTGCTGATTTTGTCCGGCTGCAGGAGTCAAGAAATCGGTTCACTTCGTTGGTCTGAAATTCACAACGACGCGATCCATCTGCCGCCCGCACCAAGAACGGTCGCGCTCACGTGTTGCCGCTCACGCCGTTGATGCGAACGATCATCGAGAGCGTGCCGCAAATGGTCGATTGTGATTTTTGTTCGGCGCACGCGGGCAGGGCTTCAAGGCTCTGAGAGATTTCGGGCGCTCGCCCTAAGCATGTCCAATGTAGTCCATTCGGCCGCCATCTACTGTCAGGATCTGTGCCGTGATCCAGCCCGACTCCGGTGAAGCCAAAAAGGTTATAGCATTAGCGATGTCCTCGGGCTCTCCAATCCGGCCCATCATTGCGCGGGCAGCGAAACGTTGTTCTGTCCCCTGCCAGTCGTCGGCGCCGCGGCCACCCCGCGTCAGATCGGTTCGGACGAAGCCAGGCGCTACCGCGTTCACAGTCACATTGTGTGGGCCAAGCTCCATGGCAAAGCGCTTAGTCAAAATCGCGACCTCGGCCTTTGTCGCCGCATAGAAAGCGTTGCCGGGGAGTGCAGTGCCGATCGCGGCAACTGAGCTTACGTTGACGATCCTGCCGTAACGCCGTTTCCGCATACCCGTAATTACCGCGCGGGTCGCGTTGGTCACTCCTTCAACATTAACCTGCCGCATGCGCGTAACCTGCGCCGGGTCGTAGGTGTCTAGAGTGCCCCGCCACGACACGCCCGCGTTATTCACCAGGATCGTCACTGAACCCAGCTCTTTTTCGGCGCGGGCGACCATCGCCTCGATTGCGCCAGCGTCGGCGACGTCGGCCGCAACCGCAATAGCGCGTCCACCGGCGGCGATAATCTCGGAAACCAGCTCCTCCGCCGCGTCTGCACGGGCGGCATAGTTCACGCATACGGCTGCGTCGCGTTTCGCCAGGAGCAACGCTGTCGCTCGACCAATACCCCGAGCACCACCCGTCACCAATGCTACTTGATCGCGCCACGCTGCCATATTCTCATGACTCCCTTTGCGTGCAGTGCCGCCCGGCGGACCCTACATACTAGATTTCAGTCGTGGAGAACGCCCGATGATGAACACAACCCATGCGATCGGGTGGAAGGCAAAGGACTTTGCCCTTCAGGGCATCGACGGTAGGACCTACTCGCTTGCGGACATTCGCGGGCCGAAAGGCACGCTGGTGGTTTTCATCTGTAATCACTGTCCCTACGTGAAGGCGTCCATCAACCGCATTGTGACCGAGGCCAATGCGCTACGCGAGATTGGCATCGGAACCATCGCCATCATGCCAAACGATACCGAGAGCTATCCTGAGGACTCCTTTGACAACATGAAAGCATTTGCCGCGCGGTACGGTTTCAGCTTTCCCTATGTCATTGACACGAGTCAGGAAGTGGCGCGAGCTTATGGCGCTCAATGCACACCGGACTTCTTCGGCTTTAACGCAAAAGACGAGTTGCAATACCGAGGTCGGCTCGATGCCGCGCGTATAACGGCGGTCCCGAACGCTGGTCGCGACCTATTTGAAGCCATGAAACAGATCGCCGAGACGGGCCATGGGCCGCAAGAGCAGTTTCCGTCCATGGGCTGTTCGATCAAATGGAAGGATTAATACTATGAGAATCGCCATTATCGGCGCCGGTAATGTCGGTGGGACGCTTGGAACAGCGTGGGCGCAAAAAGCCGGACACGAGATTTTATTCGGCGTTAGAAATCCAAACGTCTGAGCAAACGCAAGCGGTAGTGCGGAGGCTGGGCGCCAAGGCGCATGCCGGTACTCCCGCAGAAGCGGTAGGTTTTGCCGAATTTATTGTACTGACCACACCATGGAATGCGGCCGAGGCGGCCATTCGCTCGATGGGCGACCTCACGGGCAAAATTCTCCTTGATGCGAGCAACCCAGTTGCAATAGGAACTGACGGGCTTGGTCTAGAAATCGGTCACAACAGTTCGGCCGGCGAGAAGGTACAGGCATGGGCCACAGGCGCCTCGGTATTCAAAACACTCAATACCACCGGTTTCGGCAATATGGCCGATCGTCTCTTTCACGGCGTTAAGTCGGTGATGTCCGTAGCTGGCGATGACACAACGAATAAGCCGAGAGTCATCGAGCTGGTCGCCTCGCTCGGCTTTGAGGTCGTCGACGCTGGGCCGTTGCGGAATGCCCGTCTTCTCGAAGCGCATGCCATGCTGTGGATCGAGCTGGCGCTCAAGCGTGGTCTCGGCCGAGACTGGGCCTTTGCGATTGTTAGGCGAAGAAGTTTGTAAAACATATGAGTTCACCAGTTTCCACCGCGGTCACCCGTTTCGCTTACGGCATGAGCCAGTTGCCGCGCGTCGCCTGGTACCTTGGTCACGGCCTCGCCCTACGCCGGCTTTCTGAGGCGGCGCGACGGGGGAAGGCTTGCAATCGCACGCACGACGACGGCCCCACACCGATGCGCCAGTGCCAGACCGCGACTACATCTACGCTGAAATGATCAGGCTTTTTATGCAGGACCTCGCCAATGTGGAGGCCGGAATTTATCCCGTTCCTCCGATCACGACGGATCTCTCTTAACATTGATCTATCGCTCGCGGCTCTTCTTCGAAGATCTTCCAACATCCATCGACGCCGCGAGCGCCGGGCATACAACGAAGTCTTGAGCACGGAAACGCGTGCAAAGCGGCCCTCCTACTATTTGCAAAATTTCCATTTTCAGTCGGGCGGCTGGATGACCGATGATTCTGCTGAGAGATACGACACCCAAGTCGAGGTGCTTCTGAATGGTGCGGCCAACGCCATTCGACGCCAGGCATTGCCGCAACTCCATGAGGCTTTCGCTGGACGCGATCAGCGCAAATTGCGGCTTCTTGATATTGGTTGCGGCACCGGGCGATTCCTCGATTTCGTTAAGCAGACCTGGCCGCGCCTTCAGACCATCGGATTGGACATGTCGGAAGCTTACCTCAAGCATTCACAGCGTCATTTGAAGCGCTGGACGCGGACCGGCTTAGTTGCGGGCAAGGCCGAAGCGATACCGCTACCAGATAACAGCCAGGATGCTGTCACCAACACTTTCTTGTTTCACGAATTGCCGCCAAAGGTAAGGCGCATCACAATTCGCGAATGTGCCCGGGTGCTCAAGCCTGGGCGGCCGTTTGGTAATCCTAGATTCACTCCAACGCGGCGATCATCCAGATTACGACGGGCTCTTAGAGCTCTTCCCGCAGAATTATCACGAGCCGTACTACTCGAGCTACATTACTGAGGACTTTGGTGCTCTCGGCGAAGATTGCGACCTGAAGCCTGTGCGTAATGTCAAGGCTTTCGTGTCCAAGGTGATGGTGTTCGACAAACCGTTAGCGACGTAAGGCAACCGGCAAAGCCGAGCTGCGCTTTGTAGGTGTCTCTTGCAGCTATATGTCCGCTTTACCCCAAAAAGCGGACATTGATTGAGCGTGTCGGGATGTCCGCTTTGTGCCAAAAGCAGACATTCACTCGATCACTTCATCGGCACGGCCGAGTACCGACGGCGGAATTGTGAGGCCCAGTGCTTTTGCCGTCTTGAGGTTGACGACCAGCTCATATCTGTCCGGCGCCTGGACAGGGAGGTCGGCCGGCTTTTCGCCTTTCAGTATCCGGTCGACGTAACCCGCAGCTGGCTGGAAGGTATGTTCAGCCTCCAGGCTTGGACCGTAGGAAATTAGGGCGCCGTCGGTGGTGAAATAGCGGAATGGATAGACGGCGGGCAGCAGCCGAAGCCGCGCAACGAGTGTAATAAGTTCGTGGCGGTGGACCTGCGCCGTTGGACTGGCTGTTACGACCAAGCCACCATTCGGCGCCTGCGAGACTCTGTGACGGCGCGCTCGAGTTCGTTCAGGTTACGGGCATCGATTGGAGTGAGCTCCACTCCAAGTGATGGCGCCATTGCCTGAATGGCACCGAGTTGACCCATTCCAACTGCAATCGACGGGTTCCGAAGCACAGCCGTGCGGGTGACGCTAGGCGCAATCTCCTTGAGTAGCGCAAGCCATTTTGGACATTGGTTGGAGGTGCCGCGATGTCTGCTTTTGACCCAAAGCGGACATGGGTGGCTCAGGATTGCTGTCGCGCAAGCTGATTCCTAATCCCTGTTTCACACTGATCTGCCCCGACCAGATCGTCGCTTGGCGCGGTAATTCGTCCGCTGACGCCGCCGCCGTGCTGCGTCAGGCGCGTCGGGCCACGGCTGAATCAGATATCACGTCTAGCTCAAACCAAAGAACATAGGTACCGTTCGTGCCCAACCTCGCGCAGATCGAGCGTTCCGCAATCGTTTAATAAGGACGGGAATGTGGGGCGAAGTATGATCGCAGGCGACCGTCGCGCGCGTCTTATGGCGACGATGGCGGACGCCAAACTCGACGCCCTCATCGTCTATGGGAATGCCTGGCAGGGCGACTATCTCCGCTACGCCACCGACTTCGGTATCCTTGAAGGACAAGGCTTAGCGATCGTCGGCAAAGACGGGCATGTAGCGCTTTATCTGGACATCCCGTTCGAGGTCGATCGCGCCGAACTAGATTGCCCAAACCTCGAGGTCATTTACGCTCCTGACCTGATGGCCGCGGTCGACACAAAGCTCGACCGGCTACGCAACCATCGGGTCGGCGCCGCCCCGCAACGTCTGCTGCCGCGCCGAATAGCGGCGCGAACCAAAGACATCGATCTCTCGGACGCGACCACGTTTGTCGACCGTCTCCTGATGGACAAGACGAAGTCGGAAATAGCGGCGCTTCGCCGCGCGGCCGAGATTGCCGATGGCGGCTATCGCGTGTTCGTCGACGCTGCGCGGCCCGGTCGCGCAGATTACGAATTGATCGCGGAGACGGAGAGCTTCTTTCGTTCATCGGGAGTCGACGACAACTTTCAGATCATCGGTGTCGGCGGTACCGACGTCCTCGGCATGACGCCGCCGAGCGGCCGCACGCTCAAGCGCGGCGATCTGGTCACGACCGAACTGACGCCATGCGTCGACGGCTACTACGCTCAGATTTGTCGCACTCTGGTTATCGGGGAGCCTAGCCCTGCTCAGCGGGCCGCACACGCGATCTATCGCGAAGCTATGGAGGCCGGAATCGCCAGAGTGCGCGACGGTGTCACTGCCGCCGACATTGCGCGCGCGGAAAATGATGTGTTCCGCAAATATGGTCTGGGCGATTACACTACTAGCAAATACACGCGCGTCCGTGGCCATGGCATGGGCTTATTCGCGGATAGCAAGCCGCATCTATTGGAAACCGTCACGACCCGAATCAATGCCGGCATGGCGCTGATCGTGCATCCGAACACCTACCATCCGGGGGTGGGCTATCTTGTTCTCGGCGATGGCGTATTGGTGACGCGGCCGGGTTGCGAGGTCCTAACCGGCACGCCGCGTGAACTGTTCAGCGTTCTGGCCTGACGGGAACGCAACCGTGCGCCGTGGTTTGATCAAATGGGATCCGCAGGAGCTGCCGCTCGCTACGCTCGAGGCCAGGCTCGGCCGATTGCGCGCGCAAATGGCAAATACCGGGCTCGATGGTTTCGTCATTTACACCAACAATGTGCGTCCGAGCGCCGTTCATTATCTTACGGGCTTCACGCCTTACTGGTCCGAGGGTCTGTTGTTCGTGCCCAAGAGTGGAAGGCTGTTGTTTGCGACGGCTTTATCCAATCGCGTGGCGGAGTGGATTCGGTCGACCAATCGCGTCAGCGAGGTCATCAGCACGCCGCGGCCGGGGCTACTGATCGCAGAATGCCTAACCAAAGAGGCGGCACAACGGATCGGGATACTGGAACTGGACGGCATGCCATCGGAATTATTCGATGATCTCGCCGCCGCCGCACCGACTGCAACGTGGGTGGAGGGTTCAACGCAATTCGCCGCGGCCCGCAATGCGATCGATGCAGCCGAACGCGCGCTGCTGCTGCGGGCAGACGCGCTCGCGTGCGCGGGGCTCGACCAAGCCTCTACTGCCGACCAGGCCGATGCTGGCGCCCTTGCGGGATCGATTGAAAAACACATTCGGCTCGCTGGTGCCGAAGAAGTCTATGTCGCGCTCGCGCCTGATCTGGCCGCCGATCGGAGACTAAACCGGATATCGCGATCGGCGTCCTTAGCGGCTCGTTTTGCTGTCCGGGTCTCCGTTGCCTATAAGGGCAGCTGGATCAGGCGCACGCGCACTTACGCGAACAATCAGTCGGTTATTGGCGCGGACGCCTGGTTCAAAGAGCTGATTAGCGGGATGCGAGCCGGCCAATCGCTCACTAAACAAGTTTCGACGCATCTTGCGGCACTACGCGGCGCCGGACTCGAAAGCTGGATGGCAGAGAGCTGCATCGGCGGTTATCCGCTTTCACCCGTTGCATCATCACGAGCACCGGATCATGACATGCCCGCTGGACGCTTTTTTGTACTGACGATCGCGCTGTCGCTTGAACAAGGCCCATGGGTCGGAGCGGCGCCGTTCATCGCCGACGAGCCATCACAAAGCGGATAGGCATGCGTCACATGCCGGGTTTGACCGGCACGAATTGCGTCGTGAACAACGCCTTATCGTCGGGAATCTCTTTCAGCAACCCCATTCCGATATAGGACTCTTTGAGAACGGCAACCGCTTGCGGATCGAAGGTGCCGTCGGTCGAGAAATATTGCATCTGCTCATCATAAACGCGCGCCGCCACCGCCGGGCTGGCGTCGATCACCTTGGCCGATATCTCGACCGATTTATCCTTGTTTTTCTTCATGAAGGCGATTGTTTCGAACCAGGCCTCGAGAAAAGCACGCACCGTTTGCGGACGCTGCACGATCAGTTCATCGCGGGCGAAGATGACGTGAGTGATGAAATGATCGACGAACGGAGTAGCGGTGGTGATGACGCGCCATTCCTTGGCCTCTTCAAGCGCGTAACCGGTTTCGAGCGCGCCGATATAGCCGTCGATCTGATGGGTTTTGACCGCGGCGCGCGCCGACGGCATGCCGCCGATCGGAACGACATCAATGCCGTTGCCGCCCCAGCCTTTCTTGTCGTTGATGCGTTGGCCGATCCAGGCGGTGAGCGAGCCCACGGTGGTGACGCCCAGTTTCTTGCCTTTGAGATCATCGACGCTTTTAACGTCTGAATCGTAGCCGACCATCACCGCCATGTTTCGCGGCAGACTGTACATAGCCGCCACCGCTTTAGCCGGCACTCCTTTGGCGCTAAAGGCCATGCCCGGTCCGCTGCCGATGCCGATATCGACGCTGCCCGAGGTCAGCAATTGTTGTAGTTTGGCATCGCCGGCAGACGCTGATGCCTCGATATCGAGGCCATGCTTGGCAAAGATGCCGGTTTGGATGCCTATCTCGAGTGGGGTAAAAGTCCACGCGAACGGAACAACTTTGGCGACGCGAAGGCTCTCCGCGGCGACAGACGGCGTCGCGAGCGCTGCCGTCAACGCCACCGCGCGAAAGATTTCACGTGCAAAGCGCATGCTGGCCGGGAAAAGCTGGCTCATGCGTCTCCTCCATTGGCCCTGTTCAACAGCAGGAACTTGGCACAACCATCGCAGAAGTTATCGTTAGTTGCCACGCGATAGGCAGGGCGGCGCGTTGACCGAAACAGCCCCACTCACTAGATTCTCACAATCTGCGGTTTCGCGGGAGCCCATCGTGCATATCATCGATTCGCATTTCCATTGGTGGCCAAGGTCCATTTTTGACAAACTGTGCAAGCGCAAGAATTTTCCTAACGCTGCCGTGAACACGAACGGCGGCTACGACTATGCGCGGCGAGCTGGCAGCGGGCAGCATCTTAATTCGTGGGCTGAATGGTTCGATCTCGATAAGCAGTTCGAATACATGGACAGCCTCGGGCACCGGGTCGACGCGGTGTGCTCGATCGGGCCTTTCTCAGTGGCGTTCTCCGACATGCCGCTCGACGAGGGCCGCGACTATGCCGTGATGTGGAACGAGGAGATGGCCGGCGCGCAAAAGAAATATCCTGGCCGTCTATGGGCGAGCGCAGCGGTGCCGCTACAGGACGCTCGGGCCGCCATCGAAGTGGTCGATGACGCTGTCAACCGTTTGGGGTTGATGGGCGTCAATCTGCCGGGCAGTGTCGGCGACGATGCTCGGATCGATTCGGAAAGGCTCGAGTCATTTTATGCCCATGTGGAAAAGCTCGGCCTGCCGTTGTTCCTGCATCCGACCGACGTGATTTTCCAGGATATGCTGGACGGCTATGACGGCGCCCTGCATTTGAGTCTCGGCCGCGTTATCGAAGTTAGCGTTGCGGCGATGCGGCTAATTCTCTCTGGCATGATGGAGCGGCACCCCAAGCTTAAGATCGTGATGTCGCATACCGGTGGCAGCCTGCCGTATCAGGCCGGGCGAATGGATAAGAACTCCAAGGCGGCGAACCTGCCGCAGCCGGTGACGACCTATATGAAACGTATGTTCACCGACACGGTGTCCCCGCACTCCGCTGGTATCAAATTCGCGATCGACTATTACGGGATCGACAATGTGATGTATGGCACCGACTATCCGTGCTGGGATCCGGCGCCTTGTCTCAAATTGATCGACGCGATCGAACTATCGGCCGCCGAAAAGCAGAAGCTTTTTTACGATAATGCGCGGCGCATTCTCGGGCTTAAAGATGCGGCGCCGGCGAAACAAGAGCGCGAGCCGGCATTGGCGTGACGTCGTTGCGCTGCGGCCAAGCGGCCAAAGCTATTGCCGCGGCGCAAACCGCTCATCGATGCTCGCCCAATTGTCGTAGCCGACGAGTTTTTTATATTCCTCAAAATCCATGCCGTCATTGCGATGTGCGAATCTTCCCGTTTTCATGTCAACGAGAACGGCTTCGACGGCCTTTGCGGCATGCATGAGCGTATCGAGTCCGAGCACTGCACAATTGAAACCGAGCGCCGCCAACTCCGCCATGCTGAGGATGGGCGTATGGCCGCCCATGAGCGGATTGCAAATTTGCGGCACGTCGAAGGCCTCTCCGATGATCTCGAGCTCCTTCACGCTGCGCGGCGCCTCTATGAAAATACCGTCGGCGCCAGCACGGATATAGCGCTCGGCGCGCCGCATCGCTTCGTCCAGATCATAGACCGCCCGAGCATCCGTTCGCGCCAAGATCCAGGTCTCGGGATTAAGACGCTCCGCGCATGCGGCCCGGATCTTGGCTTCGGCCAATTCGGCCGGCACGACTTTCTTGCCGGCCACGTGGCCGCAGCGCTTGGGCCACTGCTGATCTTCGATCAGAATCGCGCTCACCCCCATGCGTTCGTAGCTTTGGACCGTGTGCACGACGTTCTTGACGTCGCCATAGCCATCGTCCCCGTCGACGAATACCGGCAGACTGCAGGCCGCCATGATGTCGCGCACGCAGGCCGAGATTTCACCGAAGCCCTTAAGACCGATATCGGGCACGCCATAGCGCGCGCCGACCGCCGGAAAACCGCCAATGAAATAAGCCTCAAAGCCGATTTTCTCGATCAACCGCGCGCTCAGCGCGTCGTGCGCGCCCGGTACAACGAGAAAGCGCTTATCCGCCACCGCCGCATTGATGATCTGGCGAAAACTTTGTGGCATTGAGCGTCTCCCGGATTGCGCATATTGTTCGGACCGGTTTCGTCCCGCGCCAACTTAAGCGCAAATCCCAAAGCAAAACCAGCGCACCGCCGCAGATGCTGACATGATCTTTGTTGCGGTCGATATTGGTGGAACATTCACCGACCTGATTGGCTTTGACGACCAGAGACAAGCTTTCGCCCAAGCCAAGACGCTGAGCACGCCAGCTGAGCTGACAGCTGGCGTAATCAATTGCATCCGCGAGAGCGGGCTCGACGCGAGCAAGATCGACGAGTTCATTCACGGCTCGACGATCGCTATCAACACCTTGATCGAGCGCAATGGTGCGCGCACCGGACTGGTGGTGACGCAAGGCACGCGCGACGTCTACATCATCGGCCGCGGCAATCGCCCGGAATCCTACAATCTTTTCTTTCATCGCCACCGGCCTTTGGTAAGTCGCCGATTAACCCTGGAAGTGATCGAACGCGTCCTGGCCGGCGGTAAAGTCGAAACGCCGCTCGACAAACGCAGCGTCTCCGGCGCCTGCAAAATGCTCAAGGACGAAGGTGTCGAGGCGGTCGCCATCTGCTTTTTGCACGCTTATGCCAATCCCGATCACGAACGAATCGCCGGCGCAATGATCAGGAAGGCCCTACCGGACGCCTATGTCTCGCTGTCGCACGAAATCCTGCGCGAATACCGGGAATTCGAGCGGCTCTCGACCACCGTCGTCAACGCCTATCTCGGACCGAAGGTTGGCGGCTACGTGAAAAGCCTCAAAACGAGTCTCGGCCGCATCGGATTTACCGGAGATCTGTCGATCATGCGTTCCAACGGTGGCGTGATGACTCCGGAAATCGCGACCGAACGCCCGGTGGCGATGATGGAATCCGGTCCGGTCGGCGGCATCATTGCCTCAGCCCAGGTCGGCATCGCGCTTGGATTTCCCAACGTCATCTCGTTTGACATGGGCGGAACGACCGCGAAAGCGAGCCTGGTGCGCGCCGGCGAGCCGACACTGGCGCCAGGCTATTACGTCGGCGGCTACAGCAGCGGCCATCCTGTCATGCTGCCGATGATCGACGTGGTCGAAGTCGGCGCCGGCGGCGGCAGTATCGCTTGGCGCGACGATGTCGGTGCGCTTAAGGTCGGACCACAGAGCGCGGGCGCCGATCCCGGCCCGATTTCCTACCGCGGCGGTGGCACAGAGCCAACCATCACCGATGCCAATGTGGTCCTTGGCCGGCTCGATCCCAACAATTTCCTCGGCGGCACCATGAAGCTCGACGCACCTGGCGCGGCGCGGGGCATCAAGGAGAAGATCGCCGATCCGCTCGAGCTCGACACGATCGCTGCTGCGCAGGCCATCGTCGAAATCGCGAACTCGAAAATGTCGCTGGCCGTGCGCGAAGTCTCCGTCGCCAAGGGTTACGATCCGCGCGACTTCGCCCTGGTCGCCTCGGGCGGAGCCGGACCACTGCACGTCTGCGCGATCGCCCGCGAACTTCATATACCAACGGTGATCGTGCCATTGTTCCCGTCGCACTTCTCCGCGCTTGGCATGTTGCTTGCCGACGAACGCCACGATTTCATTCGCACCATATATTCCGACCTCGCGCGCACCGATCTCGGCAAGCTCGTAGCCGTGCACGACGAGATGGTGGCCGAGGCCAAGGCGGCGCTGCGCCATGGCACGGTGGCGGAATATCAGATCCAGCTCGACCTGCGTTATGTTGGTCAGGAGTTCACCCTGTCGGTGCCGGTGCAACTGGCGGACCTAAGACGCGGTGACCGGCAGGCCATCCGGAGCGCTTTTGATCGACTGTATAGGCAGCGCTATGCGCATCATTCGCCGGAGGAACCGGTCGAGCTTGTCAATCTACGGCTCAGCGCCATCGGCAAGCGGCCAAAGCTTCGATTTCCGAGCCTCGCAGCAGACGGGGCGGCGACGGTCGCGGGCGAGCGCGAGGTCTATTTCAGTTCCACCGCGACGCCACTGGCAGCGCGTTTTTATCGGCGCAAAGACCTTGGCGCCGGCGCGCAGATCGCCGGCCCGGCGCTGATCCAGGAGCACGGCACGACAACAGTGCTGTTTGAGCGCGATCGCTGCGAAGTGGCGCCCTCGGGCGAACTGATTGTCTCGATTGGAGGCGCTTCGTGAAGCTCGACACCGTCACGCTCGAGGTGATCCGCAACGCACTGCCGGCCGTCGCCAACGAAATGGCCGCCGATTTGCAGCGTACCTCTTACAACATGATGATCTACGAGGTGCGCGACTATTGCACCGCACTCCTCAATCCCAAAGGTGAATTGATTTCCCAGAATGTCGGGGGCGTTTCGCACTTCGTCGCCGATCTTGGCGTGCTCGTCGTCGACGGCATGAAGCGTTACGGCGCCGGCGGTTTCAAACCTGGCGACGTGATCATCACTAATCATCAAGCGGTGGCAGGTCAGCACCTCAACAACGTGGTGATCTACACGCCGTACTTCTATCGCGGCGAACTCTTGATGTTCATGATGGTGCGCGCGCATTGGATTGACGTCGGCGGCACGTCGACCGGTTTTGGCGCAGGTCCGCAGGTGGCGGATCCCTGGCTCGAAGGGTTGCAGCTCGACCAGCTCAAAATCTACGAGAAAGGCAAACTCAACGAAACGCTCTACCGCGTCATAAAGGACAATATCCGCTTTCCGGAATCCTCGCTCGGCGACATGAAATCTCAGATGGCGGCTTGTCGCCTTGCAGCGCGGCGCATGGACGAGCTGTTCGAGCGATACGGCCGTGAGACCATGCTCGCGGCGATCGCGCAAATCTTCGATGAGACCGAACAGAAATGCCGCAACGTGGTCGCGCGGCTGCCCGACGGACTGTATGAGGCGTCGGCTTCAATCGACGACGACGGCGTGCTCAAGGACGTTCCTGTGCCGATCCATGTCAAGGTCTCGATCAAGGCCGGCAGCATGACGATCGATCTGTCCGGCTGCGCGTCGGAGCGCAAGGCCGGGATCAATTCACGGACGCTTGCCGGAGCGCGGGTGGCCTATAAGGCGCTCACCGGCCCGCTCGATCCGGTCAACGAGGGCTCATTTCGCGCGCTGGACGTGATCGTGCCTGAGGGCAACGTCATGATGGCGCGCTATCCGGCGCCAATGTCGAGCTGGAGCGTCATCGTGCCGACTGTCGTCGACACGATTGTCACCGCGCTCGGCCGCGCCATGCCCGACAAAGTGCCCGCAGGTCATCACGCACTGCTCGGCGGCGCGGTGGTGTTTTTCGGCGTGCATCCCCAATCCAAGCGCCGGTTCGTGGTACAAAGCATTGAAGGCGGCGGCTGGGGCGGCCGGCCGGCCGAAGACGGCGAATCCGGCACCGTTTCTGTCTGTCAAGGCGACGTCCGCAATGCCTCGATCGAGGGCATCGAGCTCAAATGTCCGGTTCTGATCGAGAGCCGGGCCTTGCGGCCTGATTCCTGCGGCGCGGGAAGGTTTCGAGGCGGCCTCGGCATCGATCTGCGGGTGCGCAATCTGGTCGAAGGCAAATGGAATTTCGAGCACGCGCGGCGCGAACATTGCCCGCCCTGGGGTATCTGGGGCGGCACCGCGGGCGAGGCCGGCGGCTATCTGCTGCGCCGCCCGGGTGAAACGACCTTCACCGTCATGACGGGCGCGCATGTCCCAGTGCCGATCGGCGCCGCCGCGATCGTGCGCACGGGCGGCGGCGGCGGCTGGGGCGATCCGCTGGATCGTGAGCCGGCGTTGGTTCAAAACGACGTTGCCGAGGGTCTGATTTCCTCTGCAGCGGCGCGCAAATATTATGGCGTCGCGTTGCGGCGCAATTTATCGCTCGACGAAAACGCCACGCAGGCATTGCGGCTACTATTGAGATCCGCCCGAAAGGCGCCTCTCAAGGTCGGGAGAAGGCCCCTCCGGAACATCAGCAAGCGGCCAGCGAAGACCCGCCGCAAGATCAGAAAGAAAATCAGGACGACCGGGCGCTGATGTCGGCGGACGCCAGCCGGAATTTCAAGGACGCGAAATGGCAAAGAGCGACGTCGCGGTTCGAATCAGGGACGTCTCGCATCAGTTCGGCGAGCCTGGGGACGCTCGCTTCGTGCAGGCGCTGCAACGAACCTCGCTCGACATCAGGCGCGGCGAGCTCATTTGCCTGATCGGACCGAGCGGCTGTGGCAAGAGCACGCTTCTCAATATCATCGGCGGCTTGCTGGCGCCGACAACCGGAACGATCGAAGTCGACGCCAAGCCGGTCCGAGGACCGTTGCCCCATGACATTGCCTTCGTGTTTCAGGAGAACGCGCTGTTCCCGTGGTGTACGGTGAAAGAAAACGTCATGCTTGGGATGCGATTCCAAGGCGTGTCCAGAACCGAGCAGGAAAAACGGGCGCGTGACGCGCTGGCCGCCGTGGGGCTCAACGATTTCATGGCGCATCATCCGGCGCAGCTTTCGGGTGGCATGCGCCAGCGCGCGGCATTGGCGCGGGCGCTCAGCCTACAGACGGACATTCTCCTGATGGATGAACCCTTTGGGGCGCTTGACGAGCAGACGCGGATTGTTCTCGGTGAGGATTTGTCTGTGCTGCTGGCGCGCGCAGCGAAGACCATCGTGTTTGTCACTCATTCCCTCGGCGAAGCGGTGTTTCTTGCTGATCGCGTTGCCGTATTCTCAGCGCGGCCCGGTATGGTCAAGGCCAGCATCGACATCGATGAGCCGCATCCCCGCAAGCCAAGTTTTGTGACCACGGAAAAATTCAGCGACCTTCGCAACAAGCTTTACGGCTTGTTGCATGATGAAATTCGCAAATCGGTCGAATCGGCCGCCGTGACGGAGCTGAACGCGTGAGCGCGCCAAGGAAGCAGCATGAAAAATTGCTGAGCCGCGGTCTACAATTCAGTTTCCTGCTGGCGCTGCTCCTGGTGTGGTACTTGGCAACAGCTCGCTGGGGCGTCAGCCGCATACTCTTGCCAGCCCCGGCGACTGTCTGGCGCGAGCTCGACGATGTGCTCCGCAGCGGCGAATTCTTACCCCACTTGCGCGTGACGCTGATCGAGCTCGCAAGCGCCTTCGCGATTGCCTGCACGTTCGGCCTCGGCTCCGGTTATCTGATCAGCCGCACGCGCTATGCGATGGCGGTATTCGAGCCGTTGCTGGCCAGTATCTATTCGGTGCCAATGATTCTGTTGCTGCCGCTCTACGTGCTGTTCTTTGGACTTGGATCGGGATCAAAAATTGCGCTGGGCGCCACCGTCAGCTTCTTTCCGATTGTGCTCAGTACCATTGCCGGGTTCGGATCCGTGGAGCGGATCTTCGTCACCTCAGCACGCTCGATGGGTGCCTCCAACGCGCAAATGTTCCGTTATGTCTTGTTGCCAGCAGCCTTGCCGGTGGTCGTGACCGGGCTGCGGATGGGGTTCACCATTGCGTTGCTCGCCATCTTGGGCAGCGAAACTATCGCTTCGTTCGCTGGCCTCGGCCATAAAATCGCGCAGCTCGCCGAAGCCATGGAGACCGCGCGCATGTTCGCTTACATCGCGTTTGCGGTCGCCATAGTCGCCATCCTCAATATCATCACCACGGCTCTCGAGCGCCGGGTGAAGCTGCAATGAAGGAAAACAGTCAACGCAACGCCGTCGTGTGGCGAATGTTGATCGGCCGCGTCGGCGTGGCACGGCTCGCCGCCGTCGTTGCGGCACTGCTGTTCTGGGAAGTCGCGGCGCGCTACAGGGTCGATCCACAGTTCTTGAGCCCGCCTTCGCGCATTGTGCTGGCGATGCCTTCCTTGTTCGAGACCCCCGGAGTGCCAGCGGCGCTATGGACTGCCTTTTGGGAATTTGGCGTTGCCTTTGTAATTGCGGTCGCGATTGGACTGCCGGTTGGGCTGGCGATTGGACTGTCGCAGTCACGGCAGAGCTTCATGCCTATTGTTCTTCTGCTCTACGGAATGCCGCAGATCGTCATACTCCCGCTGCTCGTTCTCTGGCTCGGTATTGGTCCGCTATCCAAAATTACATTTGGCGCGAGCCACGGCGTATTTCCGATCAGCATCGCGGTCGTTGCCGGTGTCCAGAATATCCAACCGATCCTCATGGTAGCGGCGCAGTCAATGGGCGCGAGGCGCTGGCAAATTTTCCGCTGGGTGATTTTCCCGCACATGATACCGAGCTTCTTTGCCGGCATGCGGCTCGGCATGGCCGGTGTGTTGCTCGGCGTCCTGCTCGCCGAACTCTATGTCTCGGCCGCCGGCATCGGGTATTTTACCCTGATGTTCACTCAAAGCTTCGATCCGAGCAGGCTGCTCGGCCTGATCGCGGTACTCGCCGTTATGGCGATCGCGCTGAACGTGGCGCTGCGCCGCGCCGAACTGCATTTTGCGCGTTGGCGTACGGATTAACTGAAGCCAAACAATCGCTGAGAGAGAGCCGTGGCAGCTCTGCAAATCTTAGGGCACGTCATTACCGACGGCATGCGCGGCCAGATATCGGACCCGACACGGACGCGAATTGGTGCACATATTACCGACACCGTCGGTGCTTGGATCGCGGGCGCACATACGCCTGAAGGTAGACGGCTTCTCGCAGCCGCAGAGGCAGCCGCCGATAATGACCTCCGCCGTGACATCGCCGTTCATTGCGCGCTGGCACGATTGAGCGAAGTCGACAATATTCATCTCGCGTCTTCGGTGACTCCCGGGGGAATAGTCATTCCAGCGGCACTGACGATCGCGGCTGCGCGGGTGAAACCCGGCAGTGCGGCGCTGCTGGAAGCGATCGCCGCCGGGACCGAGACGATGGTCCGGCTTGGTCTCGCGATCGACGGAGCGACGGTGCTTTATCGCGGCATTTGGCCGACTTATTTCACGGCGGCGTGCGGGGTCGCGGCCGTGGCGTCGCGTCTCTATGATCTGGACCCGATGCAGTCCGCACACGCGCTCGCCTTGTCGCTCACTTTCGCGGCGCCCGGCGTCGGCCATCACAACGCCGCGAGCACATCGCGCTGGTTCGCGCTCGGTCACGCCGCTTCCGGCGGGCTCGTTGCCGCGCAAGCGGCCAAGGCGGGCTTCACTTCGGACCTCAACCTGCTCGATAACGACTTTCTCAGCCGCATCTATGGAATTACTCCCGACGTCAACGCCGTTGTCGCCGCCCCGGGATCACAATTGGCCATCGACGAAACTTCGATCAAACCGTGGTGCGCGGCACGTCAGACCATCGCTGCAACGCACGGTCTGTTGGAGATTATTGACCGCGGCGTATCCGCCGACGCGATCTCGGCGATAGAGCTTAGCGTGCCGCCTCCCTATCTGCGCATGATCAATCACGGAGTCGAGGCGGGCAACCGAGCCTCGTATCTGACCAGCGTCCAGTTTCGTCTCGCGCTCGCGGCCTACGACCGGGCGCGCTTGTACGAAGTTGGCTACGCTCCAACGCAACTAACGGATGAGGTCAAAACCTTTATGCAAAAGGTTTCAGTTGCCGCCGATCCGGAATTGCTCGTGCACTATCCGAAAGCTTGGCCGGCTAAAGTAGTTGTCCGCACCGGGAGTGATGTAACCCAGCGCGTTGTTGTCGCGGTACCGGGCGATCCACAACAGCCTTTCAAGGAACAGAATATCGAAGATAAATTTCATCGAGTACTCGCTTTTACCACCGCGGACAACGTAGACCGATTGCTGGCGTGCTCGCGATTGGCGTGCGAATCGCCTCCGCTTGCCTTGATCCGGGAAATCAGCCTTGCCCGCGCTCATGTTTAAGGCTGACGAATGATCCGCGAAGGCGCGAGTGCTAACGATGACGGCGCCTCTTGCAATGTCCGCTCCTGGCACAAAGCGGACATCGGTGACTTACCTTGGTGTACCTTGGTGTGTGACCTAGGTAACAGTCCTAACCCCGAAAATCTCGGCAAGCGTTTACAGCGATGTCTTACGCGCCGAACGTGATCTCGGTCTCTACCGGGCCACAACGCACTTAGAGCAGACAACGAGTACCGAGATTACAGGAAACGGGTTGCCATGCCGATACCGTGGCGTAAATCAAACCTGACTAAGTTGGTTTTCCTCATCCGAAGTCACGCGGATCGTGCGAGGAAGGAGACCCGCATGGCATTCACGGCAACGTAGTGGAAAGAAGCAATGACTGCATTGATTAACGTGCAAGGCAACACCGGAACCGCTAATCAAGACCATAGGCCTCGTCTACGTTTTTGACGCGGGCGGCATTTTAAGGAAAGCGCCCGACCTTCCTCGGCTCGACACCGGGATGAAACGGCATTATCGCTTGCAACGTCGCCGCAAATTGCACTCGCGGACATCGACACTACCCCTTGAGGAAACACCATGCCGAACATGCAATCGCCGCGCCTGCCCGCATTATCCGAGGAAACGCTGACGACGGAACAGCGCGCGCTGGCCGAATCGATCCGTTCGGGGCCGCGCGGGCAATTCAAACTTGCCGGACCATTCGCGGTCTATCTGCATTCGCCCGAATTCGGCGAACTGGCGCAGAAACTTGGCGGCCATCTGCGCTTTAAAACCAGCGTGCCACCGCGCCTATCAGAGTTTGCCATCCTGGTTACGGCGCAGCACTGGAAAGCCCAGTACGAATGGGCGATGCACGCACCGATGGCAGAGAAACAAGGCGTCAAGCCACAGACCGTCCGAGACCTCCAGGCCGGCCGATCACCCAAATCGGCGCCGCGCGACGAAATGGCCGTCTACGCGTTTGCCAAAGAGCTTTATGCGAAACGGCGGGTTAGCACGGCGACTTACAATCGGGTTTATAAGATGCTGGGCGAGGCCGGCACCGTGGAACTCGTCGGGCTCCTTGGCTATTACGCCACGGTATCGATGATACTGAACACCTTCCGCATGCCGCTGCCGCAAGGCATCAAGCCCGCATTCCGTGAGCCTTCGTAAGGGCGGAACCTGACCTAGGCTGGATGGCGGCTCAGCGCTTGTCCATCTGCATCATGCTGCCGCCGGAGCCCTGCATCATCGTGCCGCCTGCCTTGTTGTCGGGCGCGGCCGCCCCGATCGCCAGAACCGGATAGTCCACATCGACAGTGCCGGCGCGCTCGAACTTCAGCGTCGCTTTGACCGATTGTCCCTGCACGAGCGGCTGTTTCAGGTCGCGGAACATCACATGATCGCCACCGGGCTTTAGCGTGACGGACTCACCCGGTTTGATCTCTAGGCCACCCTCAACGGGTCGCATTTTCATGACCCCGCCTTCCATGGTCATGGTGTGAATCTGGCATTGCGTACTGGCGTCGTCGGAGATGCAGATGATCTTGTCGGGCGTGGCGCCTTTGTTGGTAATCGTCATATACCCCGCACCAGCGGTGGCGCCTTTCGGAGTCGCCCTCGCCCATGTCTGCGAGATATGAATCGCCCCGAGGTCGTAGTCGCTCGCTGCGCTGGCACGCGCAGCGAGCACAATCGCGCCAATTAAGTAGATCACCGTGAGCGCGAGCGCGGCACCAGCGCTACGATGCGACCAGCCTCGAAACCAGGCTTCACAATTCGGAATTAGTTTCTCCACAACACATCCGCCCGATTTCCGTATCCGCAGCGTGGTCAAGCTTAAATTCGACAGCGTCAAATCCCTGGATCGAGCCGGAAACGATTGCCGCTATTTCGGCATTATATTTACCCAAGCTTATCACTGGCTGCCTAAAGTTCGATTTCAACGACTGGAGATTTCGCCGCAGAAGCGTATCCTAATCATGATGCGTAGTGGTTCAAAGGCGATCCTGAAACGGCCCATTCTAGGTCAGGCCGAAATGTTCGGCCAAGTGCTGCGCTTTGAGCCGCGGCGGCCGCAGGCATTGGCCAATGACGCTCCTGTCAGTGACGCACGTGATGATGTCGACGAGTTTGCCAGCTTCGAACAGGAGCAGGACGAGCCGATCAATTATCGCCAGCGTAGGATCATGAATCTGATCGCGCTCGCCATCGTCACCCTGCTGGTCATTCTCGGCGTGTGGATTGCCGACACCCTTACCGATCTTCAGCGCCAACAGGACTGCTTCATGCAGGGTCGCAGCAACTGCGCCCCGATCGAACTGCCGATCCCGACGCAGCACTAACGGATCTGTTGCTCCCGAGACGTAGGCAATCAGGTGTTAGTTGCGTACCTGTTCGACGCCGCTAGCTGCTGGTACGGCTGGAGCACTAACGGCGGACGGCGACGCTGGCCTGTGCGCCGCCGGCGCCGGGCTCTCGACGCTTTGACGAGCCGCGCCTCGCTCGGGGAGCGCAATAACCGGGGTGCCATCGGCCAGCGGGCTAGTCGTGCCTAGATCTGCGCCATTTCCGGTTTTGCCAGGACCTTCCGGCGCAGGGGCCGCGTGCGGCGTGCTCGGCGCAGGGCCCGGCTTGGCGCCATTGTTAGTGGCGGGTGTAGTACCGGCGCCGCCTTCGGCAGCGGCCGGTTTCGGACCACTCGGCGCTGCAACCCGGCGACCCACGACAGCAAGGACCTCGCTCACGACGCGTGCATGCAGGCGCGGCGACTTATCGATATTGATGTGATCGATATTCGGATCGGAACTGACGTCGACATTGGCTAGCGTGCCCTTAAATCCGGGACCGCGGCGCATATAGGCATAG
>Ga0126381_100002036_pt1 | contig 21798 bp, 16 predicted proteins | sample PanSoiMetPlot_28_FD_96465 | JGI IMG/M metagenome (GOLD analysis project Ga0126381, IMG submission 96465) | Tropical forest soil microbial communities from Panama - MetaG Plot_28 | ecosystem: Environmental > Terrestrial > Soil > Tropical forest > Bulk soil | place: Panama | collected 2016-02-17
GCGGATTTGTACTCCTGCCGGTCTGCGATTGTCAAGATGAAACCGTACTGGGGCGGCTGCGGTGAACCGCGATACACCTGGAGAAATCAGCGGGTTTGGAGGTTCGTGCATGCACGGTTCACCCTCCGAAGCGTGTGACGGAAGGAGTTCTGAGTATGCGGCGTGACGGATCTCAAATCGGCAGGGTATAGGTGGAATCCTGAGAACGTTGCACCCCGCAACCATCCGAAGACGCCAGTCACCACATTGGCGTCTTCGGACCGCGGTTTCCTCATCGTCCCGTTCAAATTCAAGTTAATTCGCGAGCTGGCCGCTTGAGCCCGAATCTGAGGGTTTCTTGCCTTCCTCTCGCGGCGTGACGCCCGAATCGACCATCCAAGCGGTTATCTAAAAGTTGCTCTGCTGACGTCACGGGCTCCAAAAAAAGGTATATCTTCTGTGCAATCGAAATGAAAAAAAGAGAGAGGCTAGACAAAGGACCTAGCCAATGACTTCCAAATGGATTTTTTGGCGGTAGAAGAGTTACATGCCAGCAATGAGCGAACCCGCGGGGTGAGCTATGGCGGGCGGCGAAACAACGCCGAACGGCAGCTTGGTTGGCGGTTGCTGCGATTTCGCGGATATCCATTTCCCCTCCGCATCACGAACCACCCTTTTTTCGGCCACCTGCCCTACGGAACAGTAGTTTTCAGGCATGGTGTCGCGTAATCTTGCAATGCTTAACTTCCCCCCTTTGATTTCCGGAGGTGAACTTGCCGACCGCAATCGGACAGAGACGCAGCGAACGGCTTCGTCTAAACGTGCCCCTTTTCGTCACAGGGAAATCCATCGACCAGAAAACTTTTAAAGAAGAAACCTTTACCGTGCTTGTGAATGCTCACGGTGCTCTGCTAATGCTGGAGACAAGGGTCGCTGTCGGACAAAGAGTCGTACTAATGAATCAGAAGAATTGGGACGAATGCGAAGGTAGGGTTACTTTTATTGGCCCGCCATATGCTGGAGTGACAAAAGTGGGTATCGAGTTTCTACGACCTAAGCCAGATTTTTGGTCGGTCAGCTGTCCGCCCCAAGATTGGAACCAATATTAAGTCCGCTTTGTTCCATCCCCACACGGCGGTCGTGTAATCGCTCGTTGGCTTCTGCCATTTGTAAGCGATCGCTTACAGGAGGGCAAATCAGAATACGGACTCCCGCCGACCTTGGCACGCTGATCCGCGGCACTCGCAAAAGCTCCGCTTGGACCAATCCACCCTGGCCAAGAAAACATTTGTAAGCCGGCTTTGGCTCGTCGAAATCGAGAAAGGAAAGCCTTCGCTGTTGAACGCGATTCATATTGTATGTAAAGAATATTCCCTGTCAGGCGACAAACAATACATGCGGTATCAGTTTTTGAGTAACTTTCGCTATGTATTCGCTGGTCTATGCAGAGGATCGGTTACCGCAGGCGACGCCGTCAAACACATCCATCAAGGGGTTTTTGCGGCCAACTCGCGAAACTTCGCAGCCTGCTCGGGTTGATGCAGCGCCTCATATTCGGTGGCCAAATCCTGACGCGCGTTTTGCAGCCATTTTATGGATGGGCTGGCTTTCTTAGATAAGATTTCGTAGCCGACGCGGCTTTCGACTTCCGCCTCGGGATAGCGGCGTTCTGCGGTCAGCGTGCTTCCAAGCCTGATCCTCGAGATGGCGACGCTGACATGGTCGGCGGGAAGCGTCGCGGCGTAGATCTGCAGTGCCTCGCGAAACAGATGTTCAGCGCGTGCGTATTCTTTCCGTTCGGCGTAAACGCCGGCGAGATTGGACTCCGCAATTCCGATCTGATAGTGCTTGTCGCCGTACACCGAGCGATAGATATCAACCACGCGGCTAAAGTCGGCCTCCGCTTCATCCAGCTTGGATTGCCTTATGGCTACGTTGCCGAGTTCGTTCAGGGCGAATGCTACGCGTGGGTGCACCGGCCCGTAAACGCGCTCGAGGATCGCAAGCGACTGTTTCAGCAGCTCGGCGGATTCGTCGAAGCGCTTTTGATAGGTAAGCGATTGACCGAGAATGGTCATGGCGTCGGCCGTCTCGGGATGCACTTTGCCATACCACGCTTGCACGATGTCCAGCGCTTGCCGATTGAAGCGCTCGGATTCCTTGTAGTTTCCTTTCTGGAATTGGATGGCGCCGAGATTAATCAATGTGTCGGACACCAACGGATGACGCTCGCCATAAAGTTGGCGCTGCATTGTGAGAACACGCTCGTTGAGAGATTCAGAAACATCGTAGTGGCCCAGGTAGAAGTGCGAGTTGGCCAGTTCAGAAAGACTGCCCGCCAGATCGGCAGTCGGTTGCGTGCTGCGCGCTGATTGCATCCGCACCGCTTCATCGAGCAAATCGATCGCTTGATCATATTTGCCTCTGCCTTCGAGTACTTTCCCCAACGCGAAAGTCGCTTTCGCTACGCCTGGGTGCTCACGCGGCAGTTTTCGTTTGCTCATGTCGAGCCCTTGCCGTACCAACTGTTCTGCTTCATCGAGCCGCGCCTGGCTGCTTCGCAGCAGCCCCAGCGCCACCATGCTTTCCGCCGCCTCGCGGCTCTGCTGGCCGAATAAGTGAGTGCGTTGTTCCAGAGCAGAGCGCAACAGCAGGTCTGCTTGATCGAATTTGCCCAGTTGCTGATAGATGTTCCCAAGAGTTTGGTACAACTCCGCTTGCACCTCGGGTTCCGCGCTCAGTGACTGGGCCTGCGATACGCCACGATCCAGTAGCGCGACCACACGCAATTCGTCTGAGGGTCCCGCGGCATCGTCTCCGCCCTTGAACAGATTAAGCATGAACCCCTGAATACGCTGAGTCCGCGCCGCCTCGGCCAAAGCTGCGTTTCGCGCCCGAGCCAGACGCACGGTGAAAAAGATCACCAGTCCGGCGAAAACGGCGAACAGGGTTGCGGCGGCAATTACTTTTGTGCGGTTGCGCGTCACAAACTTTCTAATTCGATAGCTCGTGGTGTCCGGCCGCGCATCGAGAGGCTCCTGCTTCAGAAAGTGGTCGATGTCGCGAAGTAGCGCTTCGACCGACGCGTATCTCCGCTGCGAATCCTTGTGCAGCGCGGTCAGGCAGAGAACGTCGAGGTCTGCCCAGGCGGATTTGCTGATTGCGGGCACTGGGATTTCAGTCTTAGCCTGCACGGCCGCTTTCTGCGCGGCAGCTGACGGTTTTTCGGCGTCCTGTTGAGTAAGAATTTTCTCCGCTTGCACTGGGGTCTGCTCCGACAAATCAAACGGCAATTTGCCGATCAGCAATTCGTAAAGAATCACTCCGAGCGAATACACATCGGTCTGAATGCCGACCTGCTCGCCGCGAATCTGTTCCGGCGAAGCGTAGGCCGGCGTCATCAATCGCAGGCCGGTCATCGTCTGTTCCACCTGTTCGCCGAGCGCTTCCAGATGCTTGGCAATTCCAAAATCGAGCAGGCGGACAGAACCATCCTCTTTTACAAGGATGTTTGATGGCTTGAGGTCACGATGAATTACGGCGTGCTGGTGCGCATACACCACCGCCTCGCAAGCGGACCGAAAAATACCCAGCCGCTCGGTCAGCGAACAATGGTGGACCTTGCAGTAATCAACCAAAGGCACACCTTCGACATATTCCATGACGAAGAAGGGGGTGCCATCGGGTGTGGTATCCGCATCGTACAATCGCGCGATGGAAGGATGAGTCAGCTGTGCGAGGGTGCGCTGTTCGATGGCGAATAGTTCACGGCGCGCGGGGGAAAGCCAGGCATCACGAAGCAGCTTGATGGCCACGCTGGTTTCCAGATCTCCGCGCTCGGCCAGATAAACGACTCCCATCCCGCCGTGACCCAAGACTCGTTTGAGGTGATAAGGTCCTAGCTGTTGAAACGGCAGGGCAGTGTCGTGCTCATTCTGAAGAATTTCGTGCGCCACCTGTGCCACGCCACGGTCCAGCAGAGAAACGCCCGAGGCGTCCTCGTAAAGCAGGGCCATAACTTCGGCCACCAAAGCCTGGTCGTTTCCACATCTGGCCTGTAGAGAAGCGCGCTGCTCAAAGGAGGGCAGATCGGCGACTTCGTGGAAAAGGGACTGGATCTTTTGCCAACGAGCGCTGTCCATCGTGACTCCGCTATCGAATCGGAGGAAATCCCGCCAGGCAATCCTTAGGCTTGCGTGAGCTCGTGCGCCAGCCACGCCTTCGCCGCTCGCCAATCGCGTAGCACGGTTGCTTCCGAGACGCTCAGGAGATTTGCAATCTCCGGCACATCCAATCCTCCAAAAAAGCGGCTCTCGACCATTACTGCTTGGCGAGGATTCATCTTTGCCAGCTGGTCCAAGGCTCGATCGAGGTGCAGCAAGTCCTGTCCGCCGGTCGCTGGCCGCTGCAGTGTTTCGTCGAAGACTACCGTCACTTCGCCGCCACCCCTCTTCCCAGCATTGCGTCGGCGCGCAGCCTCGACCAGCAGCTGGCGCATGGCGCGAGCGGCAATCCTCTTGAAATGTAGCTTCGAAGTAGTCGGCAGTTTGCGCGCGTCGGCGAGTTTCAGCCAGGCTTCGTTGACTAGGGCCGTGGGGCTCAAGGTAGCGCTGGGGTCGCATCGCCGGACGGTGGACGCCAGCCGTCGAAGCTCCTCGTAAGTTACGCTAAACAATTGGTCTAAGGCCTGCCGGTCAGCCGCTGGCATGCCGAAGTCGCCCAGGTCGGATCCCGCCATCGCGTGAAAATTTCTAGGTCCCATGATGGTTTTTGTTGCTCTTTCGCGCAATGAGTAGCAAAGAAGCGCGAACGTTCGCCTCGGTACCGCCACCACAGCGGCGCTGCGGAAGCGTACCACTGAGTGCGTGCCCAGACAACGTGAACGCGATTCCTCGCCCCCGGAGTTCATTTGAATGCAGGACGTGGTCTCAAATTTCACGATTAGTCTTTCCCAGGAGGCTATCCATGGAAGCGATCCGAGGAAGTAAGAGCGGCGCCTGGAGTTTGCTGCTGTCCATCTTCCTGCTTTCGCTGCCGGTGCTCACGGCAGCTCAGCAGAAACCAGTAGCCAAGCAGTCCGCGCCTCCAAAGCAACCCGCTCCACCGAAGGCAGCACCAGCAGCAAAACCGGCGGCGAATAACGCGGCTCGACCCAACGCCAACGCTTCGCGACCGGGTGGAGCCCCCGGCGCCTCCGGCGCTGGGCCCGGAAACTCGAACGCGGCCAACAAACCTGGTGCGGCAGCGGCCCGGCCAGGCGCACCCGCGGCAAAACCCGGAGCGACCAATACGGCAGCCGCCGGACGTCCCGGGGCAGCCGGCGGTTCCAAACCCGGCGCGCCGGGGGCGGCAGCAAATAAGCCGGGTGGAGCAGCAGGTGGTAACAAACCGGGAGCCGCTGGCGCAGGCAAACCAGGCGGCACCGCAGCGGTAAGCAAGGGCACGGCGCCCCCGAAAGGTGGCACCGCCAAAGTCAGTGCCAGGGGAAACACGAACAATTTCAATGCCAGCGGAAAAAGGGTCAGCGTCGAAACCAAGACCGGTACCACAGCGAAGTTTGATCGGGGCGGCCGCGTCAGTACGATTCACACCAAGAGCGGAATGACCATCAACCACGGGGCCCACGGCGAACGGCGTTTCGAGACGAGCCGGCCGGGCGGCGGCAGAGTGGTCGGCTACGGACATGGGCGAGGATTTGCCGAACACGGATACTACCGTGGCGGCAGACCGTATATGCGACGGACTTATTATTACGGCGGCCGTCGGTATGCCTATGCCTATCGCGGTTCCTACTATCGCGGCGTCGCCTATTACGGTTATGTTCCGCCAGTTTACTATGGCCCAGCCTACTATGGCTGGGCCTACAATCCCTGGCCGGCGCCGGTGGCCTACGGCTGGGGCTGGGGCGCGGCTCCGTGGTACGGTTATTACGGATATTATTTCGCGCCTACTCCTGTCTATCCGTACCCGTCCTTGTGGTTAACCGACTATCTCCTTGCCGCGAATCTGCAGGCGGCATATGAGGCCCAAGCGGCAGCGAACGCCGAAAACATCCCTGCTGATAGCTTCCGGCAACCGGCTTACGGCGGTGGTGGCGACGAGGCTCCAGCAGCAATGTCGGCAGCTCTCAAACAAGAAATCGCCGAAGAAGTAAAGGCGCAGATTGCCATCGAGAAAGAAGCTGCGGCCCATCCTGAGCCGGCGGGTAATGTGAGCAGTGTGGCTCCAAGCGGTGAGCAGACTGGGCCAGATGAGACTCCAGCTGCGCTCGATCCGGTGCACCGGATTTTCATTGTTTCCCAGGTACTTAGTTCCTCGACCGATGACGGAACGGATTGTTCCTTGTCTCCCGGGGACGTGTTGAAGCGCGTAGACGACACCCCTGATGCTGACTCCAACGTGAAAGTTCTTGTTGCCAGCAGCCAAAAGAACGACTGCGGCGCAGGTTCACAAGTTCCTGTCGCAGTCCAGGATTTGCAGGACATGCACAACGACTTCCGAGCCAAGATCAATGAAGGCTTGGGTAAATTGGCGGAAAACCAGGGGAAGAATGGTATTCCCAGCGGGCCTCCGGCAGCTGCCAAGCCTAACCCCGCAGGTCAGGCGCAGCCGGACCTGACCGTAGAGAGCGATTTGAAGTCGCAACAAGACGAAGCCGGTCAGGCCGAGAAGGAAGTTCAGGACGCGGCGTCGGATAACGGCGGCGGCGACGACTAGAGAAAAGCAGCCGAAAGATTCGCCGCAAGGGGAGCGCTCGCCCTGCGGGCGCGTGCTCCCGCAAGAGAAATCGATCCGAGTTTCCTCAAGAATTCTTAGGTTTCAGCGAATATTCTGGCGGTAGACGAAGGGGGCACGTGATGGGCGGAATCTCTGGCGGAACATTTCGACTTGTTGCAGCGCTGCTTGTGGGGCTTCTATCCTGGATGTCGGTTAAAGCACAGAATGGCGGAGCGGACTCTCTGGAGAGCCAGCTGGCCGCGAAATATAAACTGGTGAAGCTGGGCACGGATTCCAGCGGCCTAGCGGTCGTTGATCCGGGCACCGTCTTGGTAATCAAAAAAGGGGGGATTCTGAGCGTGGCCTCGGGAAACATGGTGGTTGTACCGAGCTATGTGAAGGACGGCCAGGTTAAGACCGCCAACAATGGCGCCATGACCGGCATCAACAAACTCATGAAGTGGAAGGGCGTGTCGGACCCCACCGGCACCAACTCGACGGACACCAAGTTTCTCACCGTCGGCGAGAAAGTTTACCTATCGAAGATTGACATCAACCGTAAAGACTCCAAGGTTTCCATGGCCATCATCGAATGCGACACCTGCAATAACACCCAGGAACCGTCCCTGCGAAAGGCGCAGGTGGTGTTTCAGTTTCCGAAAGACTATTTGAGCGGCGCTGACGGCGGCCAGATTTCCGACGTCATCAATCAAATCTTGGAAGTTCAGGCCGAAGACGCTGGCGGCGATCAACAAGCGCAAGGGCAGGACGCTCACGGCCAACAGCAACAGGCGCCGCAACAAGAGGCTCCGGCGCAACCGCCCGCAACGATTCAACTCGGCCAGTCAATGGACGAAGTGCAGGCGGCACTGGGCGCGCCAACTAAGATTGTGAATCTCGGCGCCAAGCAGATCTACGTGTATAAAGACCTGAAAGTCACCTTTATTCGAGGCAAAGTCGTGGACGTGCAATAACGCAACGTAGAAAACAAATTCAACCGAGATCGGCGTCGAAAAAGGAGCCTCAAGCCAATGAAGCTCCTTTTTTGTTGCATCTCCCAAAAATACTGCTAACCCTTTGACGGTTTCCGGCCGTCTTTTGCGCAATGTCTCGTAGGAAGCTGTGAATCAGGCCTTCTCTGTTCGGGAACCCAGGGAAAAGTGTGTGGTGGGAGCGAAGCCGAAGCGATCGTCAGCCAGAACTCTTCCAATCGAGCGGAGTTGCGGTTGACGCAAACGGGAGCGCCCCTACCGCCATCCGGTCATGATTCCGCTTCCGAAATTTGTTCGGATTTTCAGAGGTCGCACAGAGGAGAGTTGACCAGGGAAATTTCGCAAACCCGTTATTTGAAATCGTTGAGGAGACACCGATGAACGGCAAGTCCCTGCACAAAGTAATGATCGCGGCCGCGTTGATCTGTTTGTCGATTGTCAACGCGGCATGCGGTGGCAAACTTGAGGGCACCTATAGCAATCCGAGCGGCATGGTCATGCTGGATTTAAGATCGGGCGGCAAGGCCGACATGACCATGATGGGAGAGGTCCAGCACTGTTTATGGAAGGCAGACAGTAAGAACGTCACGGTCAAGTGTGGGAACGACTCCATGGACTTTGCCATTCATGATGACGGATCTCTTTCCGGACCAACCTTTGTGGGCGTCATGCGCAAGTCGAATAAGTAGCCGTGAATGGCATCTTGGTGTTCTCGATGAAATTCCTACTTGCAAGAATCCTATTGCCCTTTTTCTGCGCGATGAGTGCTGGCGCATTTCCGCAAACGGGAGGCACGGCTTCCCCCGGCGACATCGTCGAAACCAACATCAACTATCAGCCGGTCACCGGCGAAGTGCTCCGTTCTTACGGCGATCTCGCTGATTTGAATCTCGGGCAGAATAACGTTGGCCGCTATCTGGAAGTCCGGTACATGAAAGTGGTGCAGAAAGCGGGAACCGGCGGAACATCGCAATTCGGTCCCGGGGACACGGTCAAGCGTTCGAACGGTTCCATTACCATCACCGGGAAAATCATGAAAACCAACGGTGCCTACTGCGAGATCGATTCCTCCGGTTCGGGATTCACAGGCTGGAGCAAATGCGCACAGCTCCAGTTGGTTGCGAAAGCCCCGCCGGGAGCTGCAGCCGCAGCAGCCGCGTCCAATGCGCCCGCCGGATCGACCGCCGTCCTATCGATTGTTCCGGGCATCGCAACGCAGCCTGGCGGCGTCAATGCGGCGGGGAATCACGGTTTTTACTTGCTGAAGGACAGCGTGGAGATTGCGTTTGCCAAGGCTGGCTTCCGCACTGCGGACGGCACACCTGTCCTAAAAGCCATGAACGCGGCTTGCGAACAGAAATCTCCCGACTGCCGCACGGCAGTCGCTTCGATCATCGCCGACAGCGCTACTGCGGCAAAAACCGACGCGTCCGGCAAAGCCACCCTCCCGCCGGTGCCTCCGGGCGTGTACTACCTGTTTGGAATCGGGCAACTTGAGGGAAAGCCGCTGGTGTGGAATGTCAGGGTACAGGTAAAGGCAGGCAGCAACTCGGTTACTCTCGATGAGCACAACACGACGAGAATTGACTAAGGCCGGCACGCCTGGCAATCGACGCGCCGCTTCTACCAGGTGTTGTAAGCCGTGTTCTCAAACGGGGAGACTTTGTCGGACGATGAGTGGACATCGGTGATTCCCGAGCTGGTTTGGTCCGGCGTGAGCACCACCGAATCCACTACCGGTGTCCAATCCTTGTTGGTGGTTATCGGATCCACAGGCAGGACGCGCAAGTATTGCGGCGCCAGATCGTCCAGCGATTGCGGCGCCGCTTGTTTGTCCATGGTGTAGTTGTCGATGGCCTTGCGCATTTCCTGCAGGTCTTGCTTTAACACGGCTTCCTTGGCGCGCAGGATGTTTCGTTGGTACATTCCCGCGGCAATGCCGATCAGGACCATGATAATGGCCATGACCACCATCAATTCGATCAGCGTGAAGCCGAGCTGGTTCTTGCTCGTCCTGCTGCGCCTCGTCGCCAGCAGGGAAACGCGATTTTTCATGAATTTCATAGACTCACCAGTCCGAATACTTAGTTCCGTCCAGCGCCGTTGCCTGGGATTTCGAGTACACATCGAAAACGTTCTTGCCGCACCAGCTGTTCGAATCAGCGTCGTCCGAAACGCAGCGCATTCCCCAATCCGCCTGTCCGGTGATGGGATCTGCGGGTATCTTGCGCAGAAAGCGGATTTTTTTGTCGGCGCTGGCACCCAACTGCACACCCTTCACCAGCGTTTCCAGATCCGGCGGATAGCCTTCGCTGCCCGTTTCCACGCGAATCAGGTTTTTGTCGGCAGCATCCTTGTACCGGTCAATCGCGTCTTTCATGTCGCGTAAGTCGCGACGCAGTTCCGCTTCCTTGCCGCGCACAATCGAGTACCGCGCCACCGGAAGCGCCGCGGACGCCAGAATGATCAAAATCGAGCAGGCGATGATCAACTCCAGCAGCGTCATTCCTGCTTGCAGGTTTTGCCGTCCGATTTTGCGCCGAACTCGGTTCATGAACGGATCGTCCGTTCTGCAGTTTCCAGCTTAGCGAACCCGCCTGCGCCGCGCCACGTTTACTGCTTCACTTGAATCGCGGCCTCGCCGGTCAGCAGCGCCAACGGTTTTTGCTGGGAGTCCTTGGCGTTCACCTGCACAATCGAAAGATTGGTGTTTCCTGGAGCCAGGGCCTTTATCACCACCCCGAGCAATGTTCCGCTGCCGCTGACTCCTGGCGTGTTTGGCTGCCTGGTTGCCGCGATCATTGCCTGACCGTGCTCTTTGTCCACGCGTTGCACGATGGCAATTTCCTGATTCCCGCTGGACAGGAACGTCCCATGCTGTACCTCTTCCACGCTGATGACCGCCGGGTCGTATTGCAAAATCATGGGAATCGAATACAGGTCGTTCACGTTGTCCACGGAAATTCCCAGGGTCGCGGTTTGCCCAGGCACCAGGTTCAGCGTTTGTGGGTCGAAGTGCAGGCGTGCGTTTTGTACATTGGCCGCGCCGGCCGGCGGAGTCGCACCCGGCGCTGGAATTGCAGCCGCTGGAGGTTGCTGGCCTGGCTCTGGTTGCGCGGGCGCCGGAGCGGCGGGCGCTGCCGGTGTGATCGTCGGAATCCGAAGCTCGCTCTCACGGCGGGTGGTGATGTTTTGTTCCACGCCCGAAGAGACGGGCCGCAAGTTGGCGCGCGTCCAATCCGGCAGGCGCACGATGCGGGGGATCAGCACAATTAAAATATCGTTCTCCGAGCGGTCAACCTTGTTGTCCGCGAAAAGGTATTTCATCAGCGGTATCTGGGCCAGTCCGGGCCAGCCATTCACCGTTTTTGCGTCCGTTTTGGTAAACAGACCGCCGAGTATGCTGGCTTCTCCTTCGCGCAGGCGAATGTCGTGTTCGATCTTGTTCTGGCCGATGACCGGCTGTTGAATACCGCCGATGGTCGCGGTACTGATAACCTGCGAAACTTCCAGCTGCACTTTGAGGCTGACTTCGTGGTTCGGATGCACACGCGGCGTGACGTTTACGTTGACGCCCACGTCGATGTAGGTAAATTGGGTGTTCACCAAAGGGTTTACCGACGTCGTTCCGACGCCTACGCCGGCCTGGAAGCTGCCGGTGGCGATGGGCACGCGGCTGCCAATGTTCAATTTCGCGGGCTGTCCCTCGATCGATCGAATCTCCGGATTTTGAATAATCTTGGTGGCGGTATCGGTCAGGACGAAGGTTGCCGTAGCGCCTGGCAGGATCACGCTGTAACTTGAAGCCCCAAACGAAAAGCCCTTTAGCGGAACGGGTTGGCTGGTGTTATTGCTGCTAGATCCGTTGCTATTGTTAGTGTTCGTGTTGTTGCTCGTGGTGGATTGCGGGTTGAAGATTAGGGAGGCCGACTGTCCTGGCAGCACCCCTAGGTCGCGCAGCCGATCCGTGCTCGCGGAAAGCACCTCGACCTGAATCACTACTTCCGGTTTGGCCTTGTCTACATCCTTCAGCAATTTGCGCGCAATGGCCAGCTTGTCCGCGGTGTCGCGCACGATGATGGCGTTCTGCGAATTCAATTGTTGCACCTTGGTCAGGTTCAATACCTGCCGCAGGCCGTTGGCAATTTCCGTCAAATCCTGCGATTGCACGGTGTTGGACAGGTAAAAAGTCTCCACAAGTTGTTCGTCGTAATCCTTGTGCTTCTGCGTCGTATCCTGTGCAATGAAAATAATGTTTTCGGTGATCGGCTTCCAGAACGTCTTGCTCTGCATGCACACGATGTCCAGAGCCTGTTGTAGCGTCAAGTTATTCAAATCGACGGAGATACGCCGGGCGGGGAAGTCTGGATCGTACGTGACGTTTACGCCAGCGAACTTTCCTATGGTATCGAAGATGATCTTTACATCATTCGTCATCTTAAAAGTGATAGGAGCGTTCGATAGCGGTTTCAGTTCCGGGGGTGTGGAAGCAAGCTCGCCCGTGCCTTCTTCACCAGCTGCCGCCTGTTCATCCTGCTTATGCGCCAGTTCATTTAGCTGATCGACCGTGTGCCGTAGTTCCTGTATGGCTACCGGACTGGATGGGTCAATCGTGGACGCCCGCTGAAACTCCGCGGCTGCCGCTTGCAGGTCGCCCTTCTCTCGCAAATCCTGCCCTTTTCTAAGGTGAAATTCGCCGGCTTGGAAGCGAATCTGATTTAACTTGATCCGATAGTCGGCGTTACCAGGATCGCTGGCCAGCGCCTGTTGGTAGTATTGCAGCGCGCTATCGAAATCCTGAAGGTTCTCGGCCATTATGCCGGCTTTATATGGCTCATTGCCCTTTGGGCAGCCCGAGGCTAACAGGCATATCCCAAAGCACAAAATCACCTTCCTCCAACGCTGCATGTACTCTCCGTGAAATCCGAAACGCACCGACAATAAATAAACTCTGTTACTCTAGCATTGGCTTAGAGGCCGAACAAGAAGTCTCGGGTTGGCTGTCCTGCAATCAGTAACTCCCTTTTCATCTAATGCTATAGTGGAGAGCTGTGGTCAAGCCCGCCAAAAAATCCATGCAGTCCGCCAACAAGAAAGGCGAACTCGTCGTAGCCCAAAACCGCGCCGCAAGCTACAACTATCACCTACTGGAGCGTATGGAGGCGGGGATCGTCCTTCATGGCACGGAAGTAAAAGCGCTTCGCGAGGGCAAAGCCAATATCCGTGACGCGTTCGTGGATTTTAAGCCGAGTGGCCCCTGGCTTGTCAACGCTCACATTGCCCAATACCTCGCTGGGGGACCGTGGAACCATGAGCCCCTTGGCAATCGCAAGCTTCTCCTCCACAAGAATGAAATCTACAAGTGGGCCGGCCGCACACAATCTAAAGGTTTGACCGTGATTCCCTTGCGGATTTACTTCCGCGATGGCATTGCCAAATGCGAAATCGCCCTGGCGCAGGGTAAGAAGGTCTGGGACCGGCGCCAGGACGAACGCAACAAGGAAGCTCGCAGGGAAGCGGAATCAGCGATGTATCGCAACCGGAGGCGATAAACAAGTCATGCAGATCACGTTAGATACGAAGCCGTTCGTGGCGCTCGAAGCCGAAGCGCTGGTCACCTATCTTTTTGAGGAGACCGACCCGATGCAGGGACGGATTTCCGAGCTCGACGTGGCGGCAGCCGGTCTATTGAAGAAAATAGTTGCCAGCGGAGAAATCACGGGCAAGGCGCTGGAATTTACCTTAATCCACGCACCCGCCGGTTTGCAAGCCGCGCGGTTACTCTTGGTCGGAGCAGGCAAGCGCGATCAGTTCAATGGGGCCACACTTCGTAAACTCGCGGGAGCCGCGCTGCGCTATCTGAAATCCCGCTCCATCAAGAACTTTGCGTTCCTGATGCGCGAAAGTGCGGCAAACGCGGAAAACGCCCAGGCTCTCGCCGAAGGTTTCATCGCCGCCGATTTTGAAACCGACAAATACAAGACCGAAAAAAAGAACGGCAAGGAAATCGAATCCATTCGGATTGCCGGTTACTCCGAGGCGGAAAAGTCTGCTGGCGAAAAAGGCTTGGCCGCTGGCAAGATCATCGCCGAGTCGCAGAATTTTACGCGCGATCTGGTCAACGAACCCTCCAATAAGCTCACTCCCAAAATTCTTGCCGAAAAAGCGCAAGCCATGGCTAAGGAAGCCGGTCTCGCCGTGGATATTCTTGACGAAAAGAAGATCGCCGATCTGAGAATGGGCGCGCTACTCAGCGTAGCGCAGGGCAGCGTCGAACCACCGCGGGTCATCGTCGTCACCTACACGCCGGCCAACGCCAAGCCCGGTGCTCCGGTCATCGGTCTGGTCGGCAAAGCCGTCACCTTCGATACCGGCGGCATCTCTATCAAGCCGGCCGATGGCATGGAAAAAATGAAGTACGACATGGCTGGCGGAGCTACCATGCTCGGCGCAGTTCGCGCGATTTCGGCACTGAAACCAAACGTCAAAGTGATTTGCGTCGTCCCCTCCACTGAAAACATGCCCGGCGGCAAAGCGCAGAAGCCCGGCGACATTCAGACCGCCATGTCCGGCAAAACTATCGAAGTCCTCAACACCGACGCCGAAGGCCGTCTCATCCTCGCCGATGCGATTCACTACGCCAAGCAACTCGGCGTAACCCACATCGTTGACGCCGCTACGCTGACTGGCGCCATCGTCGTGGCGTTAGCCAACATTAACGTCGGTGTTTTCAGCAACGATCAATCCTGGACCGACAAACTTCTTGCTAGCGCCAAAGCCACTGGTGAAAAAATGTGGCAGCTGCCCATGGACGACGAATATCGCGAATTTATCAAGGGCAGCTTCGCCGACATTCAAAACATCGGCAGCGGCAAAGGCGGTGGGTCCATCACCGGCGCTTGGTTCATCCGCGAATTTGCCGGCGACACTCCATGGATTCACCTCGACATAGCAGGCACCGCGTGGAACGACGACGCCAAACCCTGGCTCGCCAAGGGTCCCACTGGCGTCGCGCTGCGCACCCTGGTGCACCTGGTGCAAACTTTCTGAGCGACGGGACGTTCACGATGTGGTCCCGTGTTTCAGGGCGTAGCTGTGAGGGGCGTGATACGTCGTGTGCTGCCTTTAGGTCGTGATGGCGATCTTAGTGCAATGAGGTTGAACTGCGGCTCTCGGTTCCTGGTTTTCTTCGCTGCTGCCTTGTCCGGCACGCTTCCAGAGAGCCTGGTATTCGAGGGGTTGGCGGCTCGCGTCCTGCTCGCCTGGTTATTTCCTTTCAGAAAATTTCTGGGGCTGCTTACATCCGTTCCGGCGCTTCGATTCCCAGCAACTCTAGCGCTTTCACCAGCTGCCCCTCCACAATTTCCGTTAGGCCAAGCAGAAACGCGCGCTTCTCCTGGTTCTGTTCTGACAGAATATGGTGCTTGTGATAAAAATTGTTAAACGCCTGCGCCAACTGGAACGCGTACTTCGCCACAAACGCCGGCTCCTGCGCCCCAATCGCCGCATCGGTCGCGAATTCCAGCATTCCCGCCTGTAGCAGCAATTCCCAAAGGCCCGCGCCCTCCGCGGCAGTGAGAAACTTCGCAGCGGTTGTTGCGCTAACACTGCTGCCGCCAGCTTCAAGTCCTTTGCGCCGAATTCCTCGGATTCTGACCACGGCATACTGGCAATAAGGCCCGGTCTCGCCTTCAAAGCTCAAGGCATCCGCGAAATCGAACGCAATCATCGTATTTCGCGTGAACTTCAGCAAAAAAAATCTCAGCGCTCCAACGGCGATCGCATGTGCCGTTGCCTTCTGCTCGGCTGTGGTCATATCTCCGTGCCGTTTCGCAACTTCGCTCAGAGTGGCTTCTTCCAGTTTCGTGATCAGGTCGTCCGCCTTCACTCCCAACCCTTTGCGGCCGCTCACTTCGACGTAAGGCTTTTTCGCGTCTCCTTCACTTAGTTCGTAGCCGAGCTCCCGTGCGCAGCGCGGCGTCAGCGCCACAATTTCGTACGAAAAATGAATCGAATTCGCCGCTTCTTTCGCATGACCGAGTCCGCGCAATCCTTGTGCCACGACGTCCTGCAAATACGACTGCCGCGTATCAATCACGTTGTAAACGCGCGCCGCCGCCTCGCCAAAATGCGGCGCGGCCGGATCATCCGCATCCGTCGTGGTTGTCCAAACCGTCTCGCCGGCCGGAGCATCCGACCACCGTTGGTAATGAAAATCCCTCCCCAGCAGCCCAAATTTCCAAAGCTGATAAGCAATATCTTTCCCAACGTAGGTTACCGTCCCGTTCGACCGCACAATAATCTTGTCCTGTACATTTTCTTCTTCGTCGTCCTTCTCTGCGCCCCCGGCGCTCGCGGCGTTATCTTTTTCGTCGTTCTCCGCCGGCATAATCCAGCAGCCCGTCATTTTTCCGCTGGTCGCGAACTGAATCGCTCCCGCTTCCTTCAACTTCGCAAAGGCCGCATCCCAAAACTTCAAGTGCAAAATTTCGCTCTCTCGCGCCAGAAGTTCATAAGAAATTTCCAACCGCTTCATGGTACGCAAATGGAATCCGACGATGGCGTCCGCAATCACCTCGCCCATCTCCGCTGCTTCGCCGCGGCCTTCTTCAATTGCGCGCAGTGTTGCGCCACGCAGGGCCGCAGCCTGCGTCTTATCCTGTTCGTAAAACTGCGTCACTCGCGCATATAAATCCCAGCACAAGTAATCGAACCCCGGCTGCGCTGCCATCGTTCGGACTTCGGCGACCGCCTTTTTCTCCATGTGCTGAAAACCGATCACCACATCGGCCACCTGCACCCCGGTATTGTCGATGTAGTTCTGCACCTGCACGCGCTGGCCTGCATTCTTCAATGTCCTCGCAATCGTGTCGCCTAGCACCGCGTTGCGCAAGTGCCCGATGTGTGCGGCTTTATTCGGATTGATGCTGGTATGCTCGACGATGACTTTCTGAGCGTCCTGTGCGCTTCTGCGCTCAGTCTCGTCGTTGGCCAACCATGCCGCCCAGAATGCCCCGCGGTCGAAAAACACGTTCAAGTAGCCGGCGCCAGCAACCTCGATCCGCGATACCCCGTCTACGGCAGCCAAATTCGTGGCAATTTCCTGTGCGATCTGCCGCGGTGCGCGCTTCAATCGCTTCGCCAACTCGAAGCACACCGGCGAAGCCGCTTCCCCCATCTCGATTTTCGGGGGCTTTTCCAGAGTGACCGCGATCTCCACCCCGTAGTTCTCGCGGAGGTGTGTCGCCAGCGTTTCCTTTAGTTTTTGCAGCAAGGTTAGGTACACATGGCCTCAATTTTCGATGGGTCGCGAGTCACTCAGTATAGAAAATGCGACATGGCGGGTCAAAACCGCTATTTTCGAAGACCCGGCGAATTCACTTGGTTTGACACTGTTTTGCGCCGCCGATAGTATCAACAAAGAACATTTGGTTAGTTGTTCGTGAGGCTTGTGACGAAACTTGCTTACTTCGATTGTTTTAGCGGCGTCAGCGGCGATATGATCCTCGGCGCGCTGGTCGACGCGGGCTGCGATCTGGAGCTCTTGCGTGCGAATTTGGCCGGCTTGCAAGTCCCCGGATGGGCGATTTCCGCCGAAAGAGTCTGGAAAAATGGTGTGTCCGCCACCTTTGTCCGCGTGGCAACTGAAGACCAGAGCAAGCATCGCAGCCTGTCCGCGATTCTTGAAATTCTGGAAGAGTCGAACCTAACCGGCACCGTAAAAGAAAACGCCACGGCCGTTTTTCGGCAGCTCGGCGAAGCTGAAGCTTGCGTGCACGACGTTCCGCTGGGAAAAATTCACTTTCACGAAGTTGGCGCAGTCGATGCCATCGTAGATATTGTCGGCGCGTGTATCGGCTTTGAAACTCTGGGCATTCAAAAATTTGCCTGCTCTCCTCTGAACGTCGGCGGCGGCACGGCAAGAATGGCGCATGGCATCCTGCCGGTCCCCGCGCCGGCCACGGCGAAACTGCTGCAAGGCAAGCCGACGTACTCGAACGGCGTGCAAAAAGAACTGGTCACTCCAACTGGAGCGGCGATTGTTTCCACTCTCTGTGATACCTTTGGTCCGCAACCACTGATGAGCGTGTCTGCGATCGGCTACGGCGCAGGCTCGGCCGACCTGGAGGGTCAACCCAACGTCATTCGCATCATGCTGGGCGAGTCCGCGGAAAAAGTCGTGCCCGGTTTCGACGAAGAAATCTCGGTCATTGAAGCCAATCTCGACGACATGAATCCGCAGATTTACGGGTATTTTCTGGAGAAGGCGCTGGGCGCCGGCGCGCTCGATGTTTACACCACACCGGTGCAGATGAAAAAGAACCGTCCCGGCACGTTGCTGACGCTTCTTTGCAAACCACAAGACGCTAGCGCGCTGATATCTCTGATTTTTGCCGAGACCACTACCTTCGGAGTGCGTTCCTATGCCGCGCATCGCCGCACCCTGCCGCGCGAATCGGTCAACGTGCACACCAAATTCGGTGACGTCCGCATCAAACTCTCTCGCATCAATGGCCACATCCGCCATGTTGCGCCGGAATTTGAAGACTGCCGTAAGCTAGCAACAGAAAAAAATGTCCCGCTGCATCAAGTCATCCAGGAAGCGGTGCGCGCATTTGAAACTTCTTTGTAGGAGCGCAGCATGTATCACCTGACAGGGGAAGGGCTGCGCCCCAGCTTGGCGAGGTCCTAGCGCTTCGCAGCATAGGTGTTGTCATCCTGAGTCCGCGAAGGCGGACGAAGGATCCGAGCGTAAACATCCTGCACGATGTAACATTAGCAACGGGCGTCCGAAAACGAGAAAATGCCAGGAAAACCAAAATTCTACCTGACCACGCCGATCTACTATACCAACGGCCTGCCGCATATCGGTCACACCTATACTACCGTTGTCGCCGATGTCATCCGCCGCTACAAACGCATGCGCGGCTACGAAGTGGTGATGACCACCGGCACCGACGAGCACGGAGTAAACGTCGAACGCGCCGCCAGGAATGCCGGCATTGCGGAGTCCGAGTTCGTGGCCCGAATGGCCGACGCCTGGCGCACTCTATGGGACGAACTCGGCCTGCCCGCGGAAGAATTCGTGCGCACCACCGATCTACGCCACGTACGCACCGTGCAGTGGCTCTTCAAACTTTGCCGCGAAAACGGTTACGTCTACAAAGACCATTACACCGGTCAATACTGCATTTACGACAACGCTTTCGTGAACGACGCCAAGCCCGGCGACAACTGCCCGGACTGCGGCCGCCCCACGGAGACGCTCACCGAAGAAAACTATTTCTTCAAGCTTTCCGCGTTGCAAAAGCCGCTTCTCGATTTCTACAAAAAGAATCCCGACTTCGTTCAGCCGGAATCCCGCAAAAACGAGATTATCAATTTCGTCGAAGGCGGACTGAAAGATCTCAGCATCACCCGCACCACGGTCCGCTGGGGCATTCCCGTTCCCGGCGAAGAGCCGCACGTCTTTTACGTCTGGTTTGACGCGCTCACCGCGTATCTCACCGCGGTCGGCGGCCCCGATTACGAAAAGCGCGGCTTCTGGCCCGCGGATCTGCATTTGGTCGGCAAAGACATCATCCGTTTCCATGCCGTGTACTGGCCCGCATTCCTAATGGCTGCAATGCTGCCGGTTCCGAAACAAGTGTGGGCCCACGGCTGGTTCCTGATGGACGCCAGCAAAATGAGCAAGTCCAAGGGCAACGTCGTCCTTCCGCGGCCCATCGCCCACATGCTTGGCATGGACGCTCTTCGTTATTTTCTTTTGCGCGAGGTTGTCTTCGGCCAGGACGGCAATTTCAGCTACGATGCCCTAGTCACCCGCTACAACAGCGATCTCGCCAACGGTCTCGGCAATCTTGCCAGCCGCACCGCCGCCATGATTGAAAAGAACTTCGGCGGGAAAATTCCCAAGGTTGGGAAACTCCAGTCGCAGGATGAAGCGCTGGCGCGCGAAACGCAAGCCGCTATCGGCGAGATCCTCGACTATTTCGAGAAATTGAATTTCGCGCGTGCCCTCGAATCCCTGTGGGCGGTTATCGCGTCCGCCGATAAATATCTCACCACCGAAAAGCCTTGGTCGCTCGGCGATTCCGAAACCGACATGCAGCGCCAAGCGAACATTCTCGCGACGACCGCCGAGCTTTTTCGCATCGTCACCGTGCTCGCACACCCGGTGCTCCCGGACACCACCGCAAGAATCTGGACACTGCTCGGCCAGCCTGGAAAAGTTTCCGACGTGGAACTGGACGGCCTGCGCTGGGGACACCTTGCCACCAGCGTGCAACTCGGCAAACCGCAAACTCTTTTTCCGCGTGTAGAAAAATCCGAAGCAATCGAGAGGATTGAATCCATGGCCAACGAAGAACTGAACCCGATAGCAGTGCCGGCAAGCGCTCCCGCAACTGCGGCTTCCACCTCTGCTGCGGGCGCAGCCGCAGTGCCAGCCGCCAGGGAAAAAATCGGCATCGAAGACTTTGCAAAAGTAGAAATGCGCGTCGGCCAGATCAAGACCGCCGAACGCATCGTCGGTGCCGACAAGCTCCTGAAGCTCACCGTAGACATCGGCTCTGAAATTCGTCAGATCTGCGCCGGCATCGCGCAATACTACGAACCCGAAGCGCTTATCGGCCGCAAAGTCGCCGTGGTCACCAATCTCGCTCCGCGAAAACTTCGCGGCGTCGAATCAAACGGCATGATCCTCGCCGCCGCAGTCGGCCCCGAAGGCCGCCCCGTCCTAGCCGGGTTCCCCGAAGACGTAGAAGTCGGCGCTCGGCTGAAGTAGTTTTCTGCGTGTGGTTAGACGTTGATGCCAGGAAGCAAAGAACATGAAGCACAGATTTCTCGTCGACGAACTGAATCACACCATCTTGCTGGTGGATATTACGCAAATGGGTTTGCTTACTGCGGTCGATCCGTCTGAGGGCAAGCCTCAAGAGCCGTCGTCGCTTCGCTCTTTATGGAGCTGATCGATTCCCACGCCCACATCGACTTCCCGCAATTCGCGGACGACCGTGAAGCCATGCTGCAACGCGCTCGCGACGCAGGCATCTCGACTCTTCTGGCCATCGGCACCGGCCCTGGCCCGGAAAAACTCGACGCCGTCATCCCCTACGCCGAGCAGCACAATTGGATCTACACCAGCGTCGGCATCCATCCTCACGAAGCCAAAGAAGTCACACAGCAGCACCTCGACGAACTTGCCCGCCTCGCGCAGCACCCCAAAGTCATCGCCTGGGGCGAAATCGGCCTCGACTATTTCTACGATCACTCACCGCGCGACGTACAAGCCGCCGTTTTTCGCTCGCAGATGGAACTGGCGCACGCCGCAAAGCTTCCGATCATCATCCACTGCCGCGATGCCTGGGACGATTGCCTCTCGCAAATCGAACAGCACTGGAAACCCACCGGGCTCGGCGGCATCCTGCACTGTTTCACAGGTACCCTCGACCACGCCATGCGCGGCCTGGGCATGGGTTTCAACATTTCGTTTGCCGGAAACTCCACTTATCCCAAGACGCAAAATCTTCGCGAGGTCGCAAAAGAGATTCCCCTCGACCGCCTGCTTATCGAAACCGATTCTCCCTACCTCGCTCCCCAGCCCTACCGTGGCAAGCGCAACGAGCCTGCCTACGTCGCGGAAGTGGCCAAAACCCTCGCCGCTGTGAGAAACTTAACTCCAGAAGAAGTCGCCTCCGCCACGGCGGACAATTTTCGACGGCTCTTCCGCATCGCCCGGCCGGAGCATTCTTAGGCTTCTGATCGGGCCTAGGGTCTGTCATTCTGATCGCATCCGACAAGGGTGCGCGAAGAATCTCAAATAGGTAAGCATAGATCGGTTCGCAGGCCGCCAGCCCAAGGGGAAGTGCCATCGCGCTTCTGACGGTGAAAGAAATTTTCGATTTGGTGCGCGACGATCTCATTCTCGTCGAGCAGGAACTCTCTCGCCAAAGCGCCGCGGCGTATCAACCGGTCGGCGAAATCACCAGCTATCTTCTCGGTGGAGGCGGCAAACGCCTGCGCCCCGCTCTGCTCCTGCTCTCCGCCAAACTCGTGGGCAACGGCGGACCGTCAGCGATCCAATTAGGCGCCGTGGTCGAACTGATCC
>Ga0126381_100002037_pt1 | contig 21796 bp, 17 predicted proteins | sample PanSoiMetPlot_28_FD_96465 | JGI IMG/M metagenome (GOLD analysis project Ga0126381, IMG submission 96465) | Tropical forest soil microbial communities from Panama - MetaG Plot_28 | ecosystem: Environmental > Terrestrial > Soil > Tropical forest > Bulk soil | place: Panama | collected 2016-02-17
GGGTTGCGCAGCATCTGCCGTGACAGTGTGGGATTCTAACCAATGAGAGGGCAGCGTTCTAACCAACTGAAGGAAAGAATGCGAAGCAGGGGATGTCACTCGGGCATGGGCCAGCGACTTAAGGAGATTCTTTGTAGATTAGATCCCTTGTCATGATGAATCAGAAGCCCGCGAGGCTTCAGATGCCAGTCAGGGGTGGCGGCCTTCGCTATATTCGCCCGAGGCCACGTGTCGCGATATCGAGGATTCGGTTGTACACCGAGTGCTCTCCGGCTACAAAGGTTCAATAAACCGCTGTGCATTTGCACTCGTCGATCCGAAGGGCTATGCCCGGCCCGCGCAATAGTGTTTGAAACCGCGGCGACAACGCGCAACGGTCTTGTAAACCATCGTTGGTGCGACTGCATCCAGTCGTTCCGAGACGCCGCATGCCCTCGAAAGATTCGATGTTCCTTGCTGAGAACGCCACATGAGTCTTCAAGATCCAAAAGTCCTACTATGTGATCCGGGAACGCTCAGGATATCGGCGTCTTATCGCTGAACAAATGCGACCAAATACGTCATCGTGCTGCCCCGCGAAAATGGCGGGCATTTTCCCATGCTGCCTTGGCTGGCGGCCTCACTGCGGTACCGAACATTTGTTTAGGCCGTGCTGGATAATGGTCTTGTGTGTTTCCGCTTGGTTCGCGTCGGCCAGAGCAACTTTCGCGACCCTGAGGAGGCTGCGCTCCTCCTGAAATTATTACCCTCACGTGGCAGGCTTTGCGCTCTTGAGGTTAATAAATCGTCCACACTCCAGGTGTAACGACCTCTAAGAGGTGCCCATCGGGATCGCGGAAAAATAGTGCCTCCGCGCCATATTTCCAAGTTCTGCGAAACTCGATTGGGATACCTTGCAAAACCAACCAGTCTTCCCAAACTGTCAGCTGCGAACGGGCAATGCCGAATGCCACGTGGATCGACCCGGTGGCATCTGTATCGGGCGTCGCTCCTTTCTTGAACAATAGCAGCACACTGCGATCGCCCGCCCGCATTGCGCAAAGCCGTCCTTTATTGTCCAGCTTGTCGCTAGCGAGATCCATAACCTCAAACCCGAAAACCTGTCGGTAGAACTCAGCCGAGCGGGCCACGCTTTCTACATAAAGAGAGGTCTCTAGAATCCCATTCACCCTTGGAGCAGTCTTCGGCTGCTCAGCCACGGCACCCTCCTTCCTGCAGGGCTTTACTAATTCTTCCGGCGATTACGCATTCGATGCTATGGGCACGATTAAAGCTACGCCGAGTATTTCAACCAAGAGACCGGAACATCGAATTCGTCATACGGTAAGGCCTTTCAATGTGCAGGCGGTAATCCAAGTCCCCAACGCGGAGCGGACTACAGCGATTGACCCAATCTCTTTTCCAGTTGGCTGCGATAGGTTCTACTGATTCTCAATCTCGAACCGTTCTTCAGGATCACTTCAAATTCGCCATGTGAGATCGGCTCCAGGTGCAGGATGCTTTCGATATTGACGATAGCCGAACGATGGACGCGGACAAAACGAACGGGGTCGAGCCGCTCGGCAAGCTCGTTTAGGGCAGCCCGGTACAACAGCTCCTTTCCTCCGACGTGCAGGTTGGCATAAACGCCGGCAGCTTCGATCCAGTCGATATCGGCCACGCGTACGAAGCGGGTTGAACCTCCGGATTTCACCACCAGACGGTCCAATGGCAGATCCGCCGCGGGAGCTGAGGAAACCATGCGAAGAATGCGCTGCCCAAACTCGCGCACGCTGCGTTCGTCCATCCGTTTGCTGACACGAGCCATTGTCATCTCAAAGCGCTCGTCGCTGAACGGCTTCAGGAGATAATCAAGCGCATTTGCTTCGAAAGCGCGGATTGCATGCTCATCGTAGGCAGTCACAAAAACGGTTAGCGGCATGCGTTCGGCTCCCACCTCCGCGATGACCTCCAGTCCATTCAGTTCCGGCATCTGCACGTCGAGAAACACCAGATCTGGCTTTCGGTGCTGAATCGTCGCCACGGCGGAGAGTCCGTCGGACACGTCTATGATTGAGGTCACCTGAGAATCGCGGCGCAACAGATCGATGATCCGTTGCCTCGCCGGCGCTTCGTCGTCGGCCACCATGACGCAGAGGCCTTCAGACGCGGACAGTGGCATGGGCTTCCTTTCCGGTCCATCGAAGAGGCAGCGATATTTCAACCTCCGTTCCACCACTGGCGCGCCGGCGCACGGCAAAACACGCTTCTCCATCGGAATAAAGCCCAGCCAAACGCTGCCGCGTCACGGAAAGCCCTACGCCGCCGGAGTTCTCAAGCGTCCAACCGGCCGGAAGTCCCACGCCGTCATCGAGCACACGAATCTCAAGCCGATTCCCGACGCGGTCTGCCGACACGATCACAGTTCCGCCCGAAGCGCGCCTTGAAATCCCGTGCCGGATGGCGTTCTCCACCAGTGGCTGAACGAAAACGCAGGGTACGGAAGCATATTTCACTTCCGGCGCGATTTGCGTCTCGATCCGCAACTGGTCCCCAAAGCGGATTTTCTGGATAGCGAGATAATGTTCCAGGAATGCCATCTCTTCCGTTAGCGGGACTTCCTGCCTGTCTTTCGATTCCAGCGACAGGCGGAGAAGGTCGCCCAGATGCTCGATCATCCCTCGCGCAAGCTTGGGGTCCCGTTCCACTTGAGATGAGATCGTGTTCAGCGCATTGAAAAGAAAATGCGGATCCAATTGCATTCGGAGCGCGTTCAGACGAGCTTCGGAGAAGCTTTTTTCCAGGCGCTCAAGGCGCAATTCACTGGTGATGTAGTGATCGTAATAGCGATAGGCTTGCCAGGCTCCGAGAATCAGCCAATAGTTAAGCCAGTTCCAGACAAACATACCCCGGAGCGAATCGACAAGAAACCGGATACTAGGCAGGCCATTCCAGTTAGCAATCCCGAACGCAGCGCGAACCACTCCCAAAACATAGGCGTACACAGAAGTCACCAGCAGGCTCGGAAGGAAATGCGCCAGAAGTCGTCGAGCAAAGTGCTTGCTGGAAACGGGAATTTGCCGGTCCACCCACAGAATGAGAGGTGTGACCACACCCCACGACCACCATAGCGTAAGAGATGAAAGCAGAGCGTGGCGCCGGTCGCCCCCGGCGGAAAGATCCGGCAAGGCAAACACACAACCAAGCGCCGTCCATGTCAGAGCCGCAAGAGCAACCTGGCCTGAACCGGTCTTCGTCCATTGTTTGCCCGCGATCGGGTTTGTCACTTTGCTGCCAGATGAACCCCTTCCGGATCAACCAGCCGCAGCATCAGTCCCCATCCGAAGAACTTGTTCGCGATTGCCACGGCGACCTCATTATCGCCCGCTTCCAGAGGCAAGGTAAAGGCACCGTTCTCCAGCGAACATCGCCCGTCGGGAGTTTTTCTTGCTTCGTCTAGTTCAAAAAAGTTTTTGTCGGCATACACCAGTTTGCCGTTTACGAATACCCACAGTTCGCGCGTCCATCCAATATCTACCTTCTTCGTCTGCTTCTTGTTTGAAGTTATCGTCGTCTTCACCCATGCTACGGCTCGGTTCGGCTCGGGCAGAGGCCGGCCATACTCGCGGCTGAGATTTACCAGCCCATTCCGCTCCGTGTTGATAGTTTTCCAGTCCTGCGACGCACCGGGCATTTCGTTATACATGGCGTCCTTGCCGTCCGGCAGCGCGGAAAACGTTGAGAGACGCCAATTCCGGACCAGGCCGCGGTCCCCATCCCGCGGATCTCTGGCCGGCTCCGGAGAAAGACCGTCCACTGCGTCGGGGGTTATCGCCATGTTTGCGAAGGTGCCTGGCCCTTGCAGTCGCAGGCCGCCTTTCATGGCATCCCCCTCTAACCTGCCGACCTCCAGCGTAGGCGATGTGGCATCGTTCACGAAAACATTCATCCGTCGGCCTGATACGACCATCTTGATGTGGTTCCACCCGTTTTCCCGCAGCGGTGCCCGCGTTTGATACTGCGGAAAGAGGTCCCATAGCAGGACACCATGAGTCTGCGGCGCATACTGCATGCAGGCCCGGAAAGCCGGACAGGCCGGGTCGGGCCTAAGGTATAAGAGTTCGAAATTGCCGTCGTCTTGTTGACGAAAGGCAATTCCAGGTGCGCCGCGCCCGATCGTGTTGACGTCGAATTCGATGGTTCCGTCACTGAACGTGAAGCCTTTGAGTACCGCATCGCCGCTGTTCAGTCGCATCAAGCCGTGATAAAAACCCAGCTGCCGGAGGAACTCCGCGTTCTCCTTAGTCTGCCAGCGGTCAGCCGTCATGGGGATCGTGATCGGTTCCGCCGCACGGGCAATCGGAATCGCTGCCAGGAAGCATACGCAGAGCACCATGCTGTTCAGAACATTCTTGCAAAAGAGTGTCTTCATGACCCCAGCGTATAGACCAGGCACACCCTTTGACGAGCTAAAGGTGACGAGACGGACAGGAGTGTTACGAGGCGGTTCCGGACGTTGCGCGTTGGCTCTTGGTGACGTCCGGAAAGCGGCCGGCACTGATGCAGCGAAAGAAGGGCTTGTCTTCCTTTCATTCCGAAGGCGCGCCACCGCACGCACGGCCCCGCCACATCCCGCCGAATATACTCATTTGTGGTTGCAAATCGATTGCCTCGGATTGGGGTTGCAGAGATTGAGCAACCGCTGTTCCAAATGAGTGTCCAGAAAGAATCGGTGCATTGCGCGCTCCCCTCAACGGCAGCAAGAACGGTAAGCGCACGCTTCAGGGAATCGCTATCTTGTCCGGAGCATTTCTAGACTCACGGCACGGTCAGATTCCCATGAGTTTGTTCAGCTCCGGCGTAGTCACGCACCGGTCGAGGAAGCTGAATTGTCCCTCATCTCTTACTTCGTTTGCGGCGTCCAGAAAGCCGGTCATGGCCGCGCGATAACGCGAGGTTGCGAGGCTGATACGCTTGACTCCGGCCGCGGCGAGGGCGCTTACCGAGAAGGACTTTCCCTTGATTCCCGCCATGAGGTTGACCGGCTTGGACACCGCCGCACAAACTGCGCGCACGGCGGCAAGGTTAGGGAGGCCAGGAGCGAAAACGACATCGGCTCCAGCCTTTTCGAACGCTGGAAGGCGGCTGATCGTGTCGTCCAGCCTCGCCGGGTCGTAGAGGAGATGGTGCGCCCCGCGCGGTCAGGACAAAGGGAAACGGCAGCGCATGTGCCGCCTGCGCTGCGGCAGCAATGCGGCTGGCCAATGGCGCAGTGCTCCTAACCGGTGGCCTCGACGAAAATGTTCTTTACTCGCATCTGTCGAACTCTACAAGTAATCCCGGTGTGGAGATGGGGTACACCTCATTCAAGCATTCCCGGGCTATTCGATCCGAAACTCGCTGAGAAATATGGCCCGCGTCCGCTGCGGAGCCTGATCTTCGCCGGTTGCGGCATCCATGACTAAGCTGACGGACTTGACTGGAACGCCGCGGCGTTATCTGCTACCCAATCACGAAACGTGCGAGCTGGCTTTCCTGTGATTTCCTCAACCGTTGACGTAACGAACGCAGGTTGACTGGCTGCGGCACTCCATGCGTCGAGCAGCATGTTCACGCCGGGAGCAGGAATGACCGCGGGCAATTCACGGCGGGCCTCTTCTGGCGAAATTTCTTCGGCGCGCAGCGAGCGGCCAATTACGCGGCCGATAGTGGCCACCTGCTCCGCTTGGCTCAGGGATTCCGGCCCCGTCAGCACATATTCCGCTCTGTCGTGCCCGTCCTCACACAAGGCGCGGACCGCGACCGCTGCGATGTCGCGCTCATCAATCGGAGCTGTAGGAACGGCAAGGTGCGGCCAGCGCACGATATCGCCCGAGCGGATCTGAGGGCCCCACCAAGCTCTGGCATTTGCCGCGAACATTCCGGGCCGCAGGAAGGTCCATTGGAGCCTTGACGCTTCGATCAGACTCTCGATTTTTTCGCCAAGAGCACGAGCAGCGTTAGGCTGTTGGAACAGGGGATGTGCCGTCTTCAGCGGAGCCGAGAGGAATACTACGCGCCGTGCGTGCCGGGCGATCCGCTGCAAAGCGGGAGCCACCGCGGCCGGCGGTGCGACCCACACCAGGAACACCGTATCGACGCCCTCCAAGCATCCATCAAGCGTTTCGGGGAGAGTGAGGTCTCCGCATTCCACTTCAACTTGTGGCGGCCAACCAGCCGCGTGCGGGTTTCGGGATAGGACGCGGATGCGGGCGTTCGCGGCCAACAATTGAGAGAGAACCTGCCTGCCGACGTTGCCGGTAGCTCCGATGATGAGAATACGATTCATGCAAGATCTTCCCCTGCCGCGACGCGGAAATACGGCTCCCACTTAAGCTGCTTGAGGTGGCCTTTGCTCGAAGGGTTGCTTCGAGTAGCTCGCCTTCGTAACCTCGATGATCAAAACAATCGGCGACTTCTCATCAAAAGCGTCCGTGGCATTCGGCGCTCTTGGGCGGACAACAGTTTCTCTATGGGCCCGGCTTTCGGACAATAGCCTAAGTGGGACCAGGTTAACGGTGAGTTGTAACTGTCGACTGAACCTAGCCAATCGCCTCCTGCAAGCTCGAAGGCATGTCCTCACACGCGCCGCTCTCCAATCTATTGATGGCGGTCAACGCACGCTCGCGCACATCCTCAGGTAGCGGCAATGCCTTTTTCGTCTTTGCGTCAAAGTAAACGCCAGCAATCACGCTGATCGCCGCGGTCTCACCGGTCTCGTCGTTCTTCATTTCGTGCGAGAAGCGGATAGACCTGTTGCCAACATCCAAGACCCTGGATCGAATGGTGACCGTGTCCCCCGCTTGCAGCTCCCGCTTGTATTCAAGGCGCTGCTCGACCGCCGCCATGCGAATGCCTTCTTTTCGCAAGCGCGACGACGTCGGACCCAAACTCGCCAGGATCTGCCACGAAGCTTCATCAAATTTCCCCGAATACCACATCACATTCATGTGTCCCATGTGATCGCACTGCCATGGATAGATCGTTCCCCGGTGGGTAAGTCGGCCCTGATCCATTCTTATCTTCTCCTCTGAATCTATTGGTTCGTTTGCCCGCGAGAGCTTCGCGCGCCATGTGCCTGAATGGCGCCTCGCCAAAGACACTCCTGCGCGTAATTGTTTCCAGTCAAGTGGACCAGAACTGCCCAGAAAATATTCCCTGCCCGCAAACTATGCCGACTTGACAAGCCGCCAGGTCAATCGCTTAAAGAGTTTTGTTCAAAGCTTAGTTGGAAACTAGATGGAAACTGAGCGTCTGTGACGTGAGGCATAAACCCGCGTCCGAAGCTTACCGCGCTTCAGCAGGGGCAGCAGGAGAAAACGATGAGGAGAGCCTAACCACCCGGCATACCTTCTGGATTCGCGGCTCGATTGGCGTTGGACCATGCCAGAGCGAGGATCATCGCGAAGACCAAGGCGTTCGCTGGAATGTACAGATTGAAGTCGGCCAGGCCGTGCAGCAAGATGGCGACAATGCTTCCGACGCAAGCGAAGGAGATGGTTTTGTCATAGCCGTCGCCGCGTTTTTTGCAATGGCCGAAGGTTCTGCCCAAAACGCAGAAGACTGCGCCAAACAGGAGAACGCCTCCCGGCAAACCGAGCTCCGCAACGATTTCCAGATAATCGCAGTGAGCATGATCAACGACGTTGTTAAGGAAAGCCGTTTGCGCAGATGGATAAACAACAGCGAACGAGCCAAAACCGCTTCCAAGAATCGGATGACGGCCGATCAGGTGCAGTGTGTCGCGCCAAATCGAAAGGCGGTCCTGTCCGGGATGCGTGTACTGGTCGTTGAGGGTTTCGAACCTCGTAATCGCCGGATCGCTTCCGACCCAAACAGCAACGCCAACCATGCCCAGCAGAAAGAGAGCGCCAACCGCGGCGCGGGCTCTCGCCGGCAACCTCGAGGTTCCGGTCAGCGCGAGAACAGCAATCAAAGAAGCCAGGGCGGAGAGAATTCCCATTCGCGAGTGAGAAGACACCAGCGCCGCGAAAAGCACAGCAGCGATGAAAACCCAAAACAGGAGAAACGGAAGTTCTACGCTGGACAAGAGTTTTCTTGCAGTGGCTGTTTCCGCGGGCGTCTTCTGGCGCAACCTCCAAACGTGTTGCAGCGCGAAAACCACGGCAAACGGCAGAATCATTTCCAGCAATCCTGCGAAATGGTTGCGGTTAATGTACGTGCCGGTGGCGTCTTCCAGGTAGAATTTCTTCACGTAAAAGAAAATTTGCTGCCAGCCCGTCAGGTACTGCACCAGCCCATAGAACGCTTCGAATGCACCGATCGCAAGCAGAGCAAGCACCAATCGTTTCTTGGCCCTTTGGTCTACGCAAATCGCAAGAACAAGGTAAAAGGCTGTTAGCTGTGTCACAAAAGCGAGGAGTTGCGAGGTGGTTTGATAAGGAGCGGCGCTGATAGTAAAAGAAGAGTGAGGCAGCCGACTAGTGGCCGAGACTCCGACAATAGGAGCTAATGAAATAGGAAGCGGAGCGATTTGGAGCACAACGAGGGCAAGCAGAAGGAAAGGAACGGTCACGGGAAGCGGGACCGGGATCGTAGAAACGCTTCGTCCAGCCAAAAGGTAAAGCGTCCCCAGAGAGAGAATTATGACTTGTGATATTGCAAAAAACTGAGGGGACGTTCCTCCAAATGCGAGAACCGCTAATGCGACGGCTACGAGAAGACCGGCTTCAACAATACAGCGCACGGACTTTGCGGCAAGGGTTTGCACGCCGCTATTTGGCGAGAGCGCTGCAGGAACCGGCAGAGTCAGAAATCATCTCCGAATGTGAATTGCCACTGCTATTGCCATTGCCGTTCGACCCGTATACTCCAAGGCCGTAATAGCCATTGGTATGCAAACTGACGTTATTTAGCACCACGCCGATGAGGTTTGCCCCCGCGCTGCGAATGCTGGATTGAGACTGTAGGACCTGGTCGCGAGGCGTCGCGCCGCTTTTGACTACAAAAAGGACGCCGTCCACCAGCGCCGCGAGAATGCGGCTGTCCGCAAGACTCAGTAGCGGAGACGAATCGAGTATCACAAAGCTGTATTCGGACTTCGCTGCGTGGAGGAATGCTCCCATGGTTTTTGAAGAGAGAAGCTCGGCGGGATTCGGCGGCACGGGCCCGCAAAGCAGGAGATCAAGGCCGGGCGATCTGGAAGCGCAGACGGCGCTGCGCCAATCTTGCTGTCCGGTGAGGTGGCTGACCAGCCCAAGGCTTTCACGGACGCAGAAGAGTCTCTGCAGGGAAGGGAAGCGAAGGTCCGCGTCAACGAGCAAGACGCGCTGCCCGAGCTGCGCGAGCGAGATGGCCAGATTGGTGGCCACGGTGGTCTTGCCTTCGCCGGGTTGCGTGCTGGTAATGAGCAAGGAACCGGGAGGACGATCTGCCGTGGAGAGCAGAACGGAAGCACGCAGACTGCGGAAGGCTTCCACCAAAGCGGCTTGGGGTTTGTCGCCACCATCAATATCAATGCGATGCCAGCGCGCCGCCGGGTCGCTCGCGGTTCCATTGTGCCCGTTCTTGGGAGGGAGTGTTCGATCAAGAAGCTTTCGGACTCCTGCCGGGCCGTCAATCATTGGGCGCACGGATGGAATGAGCGCCAAAGCAGACAAGCCAAACAGGCGTTCCACATCGTCGGCGCCTTTCAAAGTATCGTCTAGGCGTTCCTGGAGAAAAGCCGTGCTTATGCCGAGGCCGAGGCCCAGCAAGGCTGCAAGGGCAAGATTCAGAGGGATTCTGGGTTTTGCCGGTTTTGCCGGCGGTTCGGCGGAATCCACTACGCGAATGTTGCTCGCCTTCAGGCTTGCGGAGACGCCAGCTTCTTTCAGCCGCTGAAGCAGCCCTTCATATAATTGTTTGTTGGTTTCGACTTCTCGTTTGAGGATGTTGTACTGGACGGCTTTTTCAGCGATCACATTCACCTGTTTTTGTTGCTCGCTAAGCGCCTGCTTCACCAATTCCTCGCGGTGGACCGCCGCGGAATACTCGTTCGTGAGTTTGTCGGCGGCTCGTTGGCGCTCTTCATTGAGGGTAGCTTCAATTTCGTTGATCTGGCTCTGAATTTCTTTCACGCGCGGATATTCCGCGTTGAACTTCGAGGATAGCTGGGCCATTTCGCGCTTGAGTTCTGCTAGTCGCTCGCTCAAGTCTTGAATCAGCTTGTTTTCAACGACCCCCGGTAAAGATCCATAGTCGCCGGATTGAACAAGCCGGTAGACGGATTCTTTTTGGTAGCGCTCTGCCTGCGTCTTGGTCAGTTCTTCCTGCAATTGCTGGAGGCGTTCATTTGCGACATTCTCGCTGGCTCCCTTGTCGTTCTCAAGAAAAACGAGACCGTTATCGCGCGCATAGTCCTGCAATTGTTCCTCAGATTTTTCCAGCTTGGCTTTGACGCCACGCAACTGCTGGGAGAGCCACTCCGTGGCTTTTTGTGTCGCCGTCCATCGCGCTTCCAGGCTCTGGTCAATGTAATCATCCGCGAGAGTGTTCGCTATGCGCGCGGAAAGCTCCGCATTTCTGGAATCGAAGCGCATGGTAACGAGCCTGCTGCGGCTCACCGGTTCGATGTTTAAGCGGTCTTGAAAGCGTTCGAGAACGCGTTGATAAACTGCGGAATCGTGAGCCGCCGCCGGGCCCACTGCGAAGGTCTGTTTTCTCGGTGCGCCAGTGAATCTTTCCAGCGACCACCACTTCGGCGCGTTGAACTCCGGCAGGCCGTCCAGGTGAAGCTGATCAATGACTCGCTCGGCCAGGCTGTCACTGGCCAGGATGGTGTACTGCGTTTTCAAATATGAGTCGGAAACCGATTCCAGTTCGTAGAGATCCTTAATCGTCGGAATATCTGCGTTTTCTTTCTGGATCTCCAGCAAGACTTGGGCCTGGTAAACAGGTTTTTCTTTCAGCGTGGCGATGAGGCCTACGGCAAACACTAGGAAGAATACAATGGCAATCGTGGCCAAGCGTTTGCGCAGGACGCGCCCATAAGCGCGAAAGTCGACTGGCTCATCCGGTTCAATGATTTCGTAGGAATCCGACAGGTCCACAATGCGATTGTCGAGCAAGCTTAGTCCACCCCTCGTGGATCGCGGCCCCGCGCGTAGAGTTCGAGTTTGTTTGGTTCGCTCATGCCAGTACCGATTACCGGCGTCCGCTCTACCAATGAAAGATCAAAAGCCCAACCAGCGTTTGCGCCGCCGCTTCCGCTCCCCTCGAGAAGGTCGTTTTCGAGGCGCTGTTGGGGACGAAGACGATATCTTTTGCCTGAAGCATCGGATCCAGCGCTTTCCCGGCCAGGATCTTGCCTAAGTCGATCGGCGTCTGCGCGCGTGCGCCGCTTTGTTCGTCGGTGCGAATAATGCGCGAGCCTCCCTTCGAGGCCGTGCGTGTCAGTCCCCCGCTCAAAGCGATAACCTGCAGGACCGACATTTTTTCATTGGATTTCATCGCAAAACCGCCCGGCCGCTGGACCTCGCCGACCACATACACGATTCCCGCGCGCAAGACTTTGACAATGTCCCCCGGGTTGACGAGGGGATTCTGATGGGCGTTAGAGGAATCGAGCAGATCTTTCAAATTTATCTGAACTATGTCGGCCGCCTGAGAGTTCACGTTTTTGGGGAGGGCTGTTTCTTCCGAGCCGGAAGCAGCGGCATCTGGCAGACCTGCTCCTCGCATGATGATGATCGTTTCTCCGGCGTCATCGGCCAGGCCTTCCGCGAGAGAAAGAATCTCAAGCAGCGTCTTGCTCCCGCGAACCTGAAAAACTCCGGGCCTCCGTACTGCTCCCAGAACGGAAACCGGATGACTCTGCATCTCACGTAAGAACACACTTACATGCGGGTCTTTCATGTATTTGCGCCGGAGCAGTTCTTGAAGGACAAGCTCCAATTCGCGGGGAGTCAGCCCGGCAACATGAACGGAATCGAGCAAAGGCAGCGAGATTTCGCCGGAGGAAGAAACGCGAACTTCACGATTCAGCTCTGGAGCTTCAAAGACGTTAACGTCAAGCACATCATCGAAGCCAATGCGATAGTCCTGCGGACCGGCAGTCGGCACAGTGGAATTCGAGTCCAGTAGTTCCTTGAGGCGGCGGTTCCACTCCTGACTGGTTTGAAGATTCGGCGCAGACTTCGTCGGATCGTCAGTCGAATCCTTCCCCAACAATGGCTCTTGGTTCCTCGGCTCCTGGTTACGTTGCGGAAACCGAGTCTCCCGGGCGGCAGCGAAGGAGTTCGCGCGAGTGCCAAACGGGCTTCCAACAATTCCAAAAGCAATACAGAAAAGCAGAAGCAATCGAAAACGGAACGACTGCCTCAAGACCGCAGGCATTTCGCCTTCCTTCTCTCACGGACTGGGGGCAGTGGGTTAAGGTTGAATCGATCCAAATCTCTTAGGGACGTACGAACTCGGCCCACTTCTTCCTCCGAGCGCATCGATACGTAGGAACGATCACAGGGTGGGTTTAGTCTAGAAACTGGCACGGGGAGAGTCGATACAGTGCAACCTCCAAACAGATGCAAGTAAAGACCTGAGCAATTTGAAGGACATTTCGCGTGCGTTCCCTCATGCTTCTGTCTAGGGCTTGTTGGTGTTAACAGCTGGCTCATACTTCTTTAGCCCAAGCATTTCCAAGATGACCAAAGCAATAAACTGGGCTCCGTAAATCAAATAGCGCCGCCACAAGCGACGCGGTTCCTGAAACAGCCGGAAAAGCCACTCGAAGCCATGCTCGCGTATCCATCGTGGCGCTTGCCTGCGGCTACCAGAGATCATGTCAAAGGCAGCTCCGACACCTACAACGACCGGGACGCTTAGCTTGTTGCTATGCTCGTGCATCCAGCGCACCTGCCTTAGCTCCCCCAAACCAACCCAAAGCACATCGGGCGCAGCCCGCGAGACGCGCGATACAACTTCGTCCTCTTGTTCGAGCCCATGTGCCTGCCTCGGCCGAGAATAGGTGCCCGCCACAAGGATGCCGGGGAAGCGCTGCTTTAGCGTTTCGGCAAGTGTTTCTGGAACCCCGGGTTCCCGCTCGGCGCCATAAAAAAAATGCCGGTAGCCACTTCCGGCGGTTTTCTCGCAGAAGGTAAGCAACAAGTCCGGTCCGTAGACACGCCGGGGCAAAATGTGCCCACCCCGGCGTCCCAGCCACACAAGCGGCATGCCGTCAGGAACAGTCAAATCTGTGGCGTTTAGGATTTGCTTGAACTCGGCGTTGTGTTGCGCTTCGACGATGCCGTTCATGCTGGTCGGGGCAATGGAGTGGCACTCCCTTCTTTGGCGAATCCATTCCTTCATTTGCGCGACGACGTCGTCAATTTGAATCGCTTTAACGCGAACTCCCAAAACTTGGAAGCAAGGGTGCTCCGGGCGCTCGTTTGAAAAGGAAGCCTGAGCGAGGGCAGGTTGGGAGGACATTGCTGGCGGTCCCTCCCCTTGTTTTTGCAGGAGGGTTGACTCTAAGGGAGTTAGACGCGCATGAGTGCGTGCACTTTTGCGTGGGAGGCAAGTCGGGCGATTTCTGAGCGGAGGCGGCATAGGAGTTCCTGAATTACAAGGAGAATTCTGACCGCAAAAAATATATTTCGTGACGAAACCAGAACCCCTAGTAAGCGGAGGACGCCCCCTTCAAGGGGCAAGTCAGTGGTTTCCCTGATTGAATCTCAATCGGTATCCTCGAGAATGGGCGTGGAGAGGCGCGGTGCTTCTCCCCGGGCCCTAAAGCGCAGTGAAAACGACGATGCAAAGTAGTGCCCGTGAGGTCAACGTCGCAGCGAACCCATTGGCCAAGACAAGAGGCCCGGGTAAGCGGAGGGATCAATTCCTTGCCGTTTTTCTGGGGCATTTGAAGAAGTGCCACATCGACACGAACGAAAAAATGTTAGTGATTGGAGGAACCTCCGAAGACGTCGAGCTTTTAACAGCGGCAGGGTTCAAGGATATAACTCTCTCGAACCTCCAAACTGAACTCGAAGAAGGTGGCGATAGAAATCCAGGCTTTCAGCCCAAGCGGGTGCCCATTGACGCGGAACAGGCCGACGTACCTGACGGCTCGTTTGACTGCGTCTTTGCTCACGAGGTGTTGCACCACTGCCGGTCTCCCCACAGAGGTTTGTGCGAGATGTTACGTGTGGCTCGCAAGCACGTTGTTATGTTGGAGCCTAACGATTCTTTCTTCATGCGCGCGCTGACGCGGGCCGGTTTTTCGTTCCCCTACGAACTTTTCTCAGTTGTATATCATCAGCATGAGGCCGGCGGAGTGAGGAATTCGTGTGTCCCAAATTTTATTTACCGCTGGACCGCCAACGAAGTGCGCAAGACGGTCTCATCGTACTTGGCTGAATACACATCCCGCGTTCACGCATACCCGCATTGGGACTTCAACGTGAACGCGGAACATCTGTCCATGCGGAGAGAAACCAGGATTCGCTGGATTACTTCATGGATGGGAGCAGACTTTTTTCTTGGTTTTTTGAGAGCTTTGCAGGCGGTCTTGAACCTCGTCCCAGTCCTGCGCAGGCAAGGAAACAAGTTCTTTTGTTGCATGGAAAAGACTGAAGAACTTCGGCCGTGGCTCACCGCCGGACCTGCTAACGAAGTCAAATTTAATCGCGGCTGTTGATTCGAGCGAGGCAGCGTCTTTCTTGCTTGGACCTCAAATGGAGAAGACTCCTATCGCGAAACCGTTCTTCGTCTCGGGATATATTCCGCAGTTCGATGGACTCCGGGGAGTGGCAATTCTCTTGGTCCTGATTGGCCACTCCGGATACCTCGAAGCGTTGCCTCACGCGGGGATGCTGGAATACACGCGATTTGGAGTGGATTTGTTCTTCGTACTCTCCGGATTCCTGATCACAGGAATCCTCCTAGACTCAAAAGGATCGGCGCATTATTTCCGGAACTTCTACGCACGCCGCGTGCTGCGCATTTGGCCGCTGTATTATGCGGTCCTGTTCCTTGCGTTTGTTGTGGCGCCGCTGTTCAAGCCTGCCATGCGAGCGACGGCTGGGAGCGTCTGGCCCGCCTTTGTGTTTTATCTGCAAAACATCGCGTTGGTCCGTCGCAGCGCATATCCCTTCGGCCTAGGCGCTACCTGGTCGCTGGCTGTCGAGGAGCAATTTTACCTGACGTGGCCGCTGCTAGTATTTCTGCTTAGAAAGAGGACACTGGCAATTGTTTCGGTTTCGCTTGTCTTTACCTCCTTGTGTTTGAGGCTCATCGCGTTTTCTCATAACGCTCCTTCTGGCTTTGTTCATCAGTTTACCCCGGCGCGTTTGGACGCCATCTCTCTGGGAACTTTGGCGGCACTTTGGCTGCGTACTCCGAATTGCACATTGGCCCGGTGGCGAGCGTGGGCGTACCGTTTCTTGGGCGTCGGAGTCGTAGGAGTAGTCGTGGGGCGAGTGCTAATGCACAGGAACAGCTCTGTCGCAGGTTATACGTTCCTGGCAATTACATTTGCCGGCCTTTTGGGTACTGCGCTGGTCTCCGACGCGCGCTCTTCATGGATCGGGCGAGCGCTCTCCGCTGGCTGGTTGCGCTATACAGGCAAGATCAGTTATGGAATCTACCTTTTGCACTATCCCATTTTTATTTTGTGGTCCCATTTTCTGGTCTCCCAGGGTTTTCGTCAGATTGACGCGCCCCGCAATCTGCTGGGGGCCTCGGGCCAGATGGTGCTGGCAATTCTGGCCGCGTCCATTTCTTGGCATTTCTTCGAAAAACCAATTTTGCGACTTAAGGAACAGTTCCCTTCAGGATCAGAGATGCATTGGCCGGCGGCTCAGGAGTCGAAGCCGCCGACCGCGCGGCCGTTGCAGAATCTCGACCGGCGTAAAGGCGCTATACGCTAAGTTCCTGGGAACGGCGCTGCGCAATGATTTTGAAACTTTGCAAAAGGCGCAGGCGCTTGTTCAACTGCCGAGTGAAATTGGTTCTTCCCGTCGCAAATCGGCGATGCTCAATCAGGGAAATCTGATTTGCTTGTAGAAGGCGCAGAATCTTCCAGTCATCAACGCCAGTTCTGGCATGGAACTCGGCCAGATCGCCAGCGCTAGCAACAGCGCGAGCGAAGTCGGAGTCTTTGCGAGAGAACACTTTTCGCAACCGGCGGCGGATGCCGGGAAGAACATCGGCAGGATCAAATAGGACTTTGGCAATGGTGGTATCGAAGGAATCGAACAAGCGAGCGATAGTGGGGCTCCTCGGGGCGAGCGGGTCGTAGTTCGAATAAAAAACGCCGTGAAGACCCAACAGTTTTAGGGCCCGGTCAACGACGGGCTCGTAGGAATACAAATGGTGGAGAACGGAACTGAAGGCCACGAGGTCATATGACTCACCGGCGGTTTCGAGGAACCCTTCGATAGGACTCAGAATCAGCGTCGGCGAGTATCCGTGAGCCTGCGCTTTTTGCCGCAGCAATCCCAACATCTTTTCGGACACATCCACAACGGTAACCGCCCAGCCTCGTTTGCACATTTTCAGCGTGAGGTTGCCGGTGCCGCCGCCGCACTCGAGGCAAGACGGTGTTCTGCCCAGTAGTGAAAGGTATGAGCCAATTTTGTCGAGGTCGTCTTCTAGGCCCTGTTGTAGTGCGGGGTCGAAAAGATACGTTTCATACGTATCGTACTTTTCCGCCATTTGCAGATAGAAAACCACGTTAGCTTTGATGACTTTCGCTTCTGCCACGCTGCGATGAGTGGCGCCTTTATGCATGGGAGGACAACTCCACCGTATCGGCCGGGGAAGCGTGAAGTCGTTCCGGATTGAGGATGGTTCCGATTTGGTTCATGGCCGCGTCATACACTTCATCAACCGAGATCGCGCGCAGGCAATAGGGCTGATCGAAAACGCAGTAATCGAAACACGGGCGGCAGGAAAATTCAGGACGAATTACGACGCGATCGTGGGGGCCTCGAGGGCCGAACCATGCTGGCTTTTGCGGGCCGAAAACGGCGACAACCGGCACGTTCAGGAGGTTCGCAAGATGCATGGGGCCACTGTCATTGCACACAAGGAGCCTGCATCGGGAAAGCACGGCAACAAAAGGTCGAAAGTCCAAGCTCACAAAGTGGCAACGTTCCAATGCAGGTCCTTGGCTTTGGGTACCCGGCTCGGAAAACCAGAGGATATGCGCGTCGGTTTGCTTCAACAGACGCCGGGCAACTTGCGTAAAACGATCCTCGCCCCACCGGCGGGTAGGAATGCGCGCGCCTGGATGAACGCCTATGAGCAGAGCATTCTGAGGAACACCCAGGTCGGCCAGATAGGAGCGCGCGAAAGAGAGATCGGAGTCGTTAAGCTGGTAGTGAATCTCCGGACGATATGGGGAGGCACCAACCGCTTCCAGTAAGTAGAGCCAGGTATCCGAACGATGAGGGCGGGTCAAGTCGGGTAGAACGCGATCGGTCAGAAAAGTTCCGCCACCCGCGAAACCGTATCCAATTCGTCGGCGCGCCCCTGTAAGCCAGAGCAAAAAATTGTCGCGGACGTCCATGCGTCCGGCAAAGGCCCAGTCAAAACGACGCTTGCGCAGGGCACGAATTGTATTCGCGAAGGAAATCCAATCTAGTGAAAAGGGGTTGTATTTTCGCCAGCGGTGAAAGTGCTGCGCCCAGGGTACGCGCACGGGAATGAATTCATCTGCAATTCCTTGCCCTTCGAATAGCGACGCTAGGCCGGCCTTGACGAGGAGCGAAATTCTGGCGTTTGGGAAGGTCCTTCGAAGCCTCGCGAGAAAAGGTACAAGAATCGCAACGTCGCCCAGATTCCAATATTCGACGACGAGCATTGTCGCTGGCGATTCTGCAAGGTTTGCTGCAGCAGGAGAGGGAATCAACGCTTTAAAGAGTCGCGCAAGGGCTTCGAAGATCTTCACAAACCTCCATTTGCGCGTTGTCATATGCAGCAGAGCTGCTCTTCGTGAGGCCTCTCGAAGAGCGCCGGTTGTGTTGTTGTCAAGCGGTTGCATGGATTTCGACCTGCCGCATGGGCGTCTTAATTGTTAGGGGCCGTTTACGAAGGCGAGGGAGCACGGAAGCGGAACACCAAAATGCGAGGGCGAGTGGCCCGGAATCTACGGTCTCCCCCATCAGTCCGAGCACGATGCACGCAATAAATAACGCCGAAAATGCAAAAGCGAGGCGGTCTCTTCTCAAGTAAAGAAGGCGAGCTGCGTAAACGAAGAGCCCGACACAAAGAGCCAAAAACAACGCAAGACTGACAATTCCGCCGCCGGCGAATATTTCGACGAACATGGAATGAGCGTTCCCAAGCAGGGGATTGTACTCGGGGCCATGAATCCTTGACGCGGAGTAATACCCAAGGCCAAACCAGGGCGAGCGCTGAAGAGTCACCGCCACCAAGTGGCCCCACAATCCAAGCCGGTCACTCAAGGTCCACACAGTTTCAGGGCTTCGGTAACGGCTCAAGCTGGGAATCTGGCCGAGCGCAAACAACAATAATAGCAAGGCGCAGAAACAGTAGCTGAACCGCCGCAAGGGTTTTATGTTCGGACGTTTTACGACGACCAGCGTTAAAAACGCGAGTGTCGTGAGGTAGGCAGTCCTCGTGAGCGACAGAACGAGCAGGCAAAAAAACAGGGCCAGTAGAGAAAGGGGAACTGGCCTCCAAATTCGTCTCACACTCGTGACCAACAAAATGATTGCAAATACTGAAACTATATCTGTTGACGCAATGAGTTCGCCATACAAACGAGGCAGTTGAGGGTCCGCCTCCGAGACCGTCCAAACCATCTCGGGAGCCAGGAATGCGCATATCGCAATGGCAATGCAAAGCAGCGCGTTTCCCCAAAGCATCGTTTTCAGGGATGCCTGTGCCCCAAATCGCTCTACGAAAATCTGTGTCAACATCAGAGACACGAGGACTTGGTACACCTTGAAGGCTGTGAGCGAAGGCGCCTCGGACGTCGAAATGGATACGGATAGGGAGAGCACCAATGCGAAGCCGAAGATTTGCGGCAAGCTCAATCGAATGACAGGAAGCCTTGCTTGCATTCGCTTATAGATTTGCGAGAGAACCCAGAATCCCGCGAGCCCCCAGGCGCCTACGTGAAAGAAGACCACCCAATCTGTGTCCCCTCGCAGCGAAGCGTCAAGGTCGCGAAATCGCAGTCGTGGGGGACCCGAGAGCATGAGTACGAAGAGCGCAGCCGCGATAACGGTTGGTTGCTTGCGAAGGAGTCTTACGACTCGGCCTGCCTCTTGCGCGGTCGGGGCGGACGCCTGTTGGGCTCGAAGGATGTTTTGGGCCGCAGGTGTCTCACGCATGATTCACGTGACCCGCTACCGTCCTTCTCCTGCCAGGACTGCCGGGATGGTTCGCAAAAGAATTTTGCAATCGAGCAAAAGACTCCAATTGCGGATGTACCCGACGTCCAGCTTCATGCAGGTTTCGAACGACGGATTTTCGCGCGCCGTCACTTGCCATAGGCCGGTCATGCCAGGAATCACTTTCAGGCGCTGTTCATGCTCGGAGTTGTACTGCGCCACGTCTTCGAGCGGATGGGGACGCGGGCCGACCAGACTCATCTCGCCCTTTAGGACATTCCAGAATTGGGGCAATTCGTCGAGGCTGTACTTCCGAAGAAAGCGGCCTAGCGGTGTGACGCGCGGATCATTGGCAATCTTGAAGAAGGGCCCTCTGCGTTGGTTCAAATGACGCAGGTGATTGCGAAGCCGGTTGGCCTCCGGGACCATGGTACGGAATTTGTAACAAATGAAGGGAACACCTCTTTTTCCGACCCGGAGACCCGCATAGATCGCCGGGCCGGGTGATTCGAGCTTGACGGCGATAGCAATCACCAGCATCAGCGGCCAAAGCATCAGAAGCGCCGCGGACGATATCACCAAGTCCAAAACTCTCTTGGCAAGTCTCCCCAGGGGAGCGACGACGTCTTGTTGGAGCCCGCGGTCGGAGAAGGAGGCTGAAGAGCCGCCACATGGAATCGCAGGGTCAAGAGGAGCGGTTTGCCGACACTCGGTGTTGCCCTGAATGAAGTCTGAATGAGAGTCCAAGACCTTGGGCTTGGGACCTAGCCGCAGGAGAAAAGCCAAAGCCGGCGCTTGCCCGGTGCCGTTTTGGTTTGCGTCGTCAGGAGATCTCGATACCATGAGGAATCCACACCGCGAATTCAACTCGGTTGCATGGACGCTGACAGGCACAATTCACAAGGGTGGGCACCGACACTTGTGATATGCACTTACCGCGATCAGCTTAGGTACAGAGCTTGGTTCCGTCGATAAGGTGCAGTCCGCATTTGAAATGCAGGAAAATACCCTAGAGCTTTCATCAACAGTGTCCCCCAGAATTGGCTATCCCCAGCGTCAGCACTTTCTCGCAAGGAGAAAAGGAAGTGTTCGTTCCGCGAGAAGTATTCATGAAGCGTGTGGCGGCTAGATCTTTTCTCTGGATCCATAGCCGTTGTCAGCGCGACCAAAGCAAACGAAGTGTCGGGACGGCCCTCCACTTTTTGTTAACCGCAGGGTTGGCAGCGTTTTTGTTTTCCGGCCCCGCGAGCGCGGCTGCGGCCAAGCAGGAGCAGGCGCAGCATTCCAGGAAGTATCCGCTGGGTTCGCTCAGCGCCACTGGCGAAGTCTATGTAAACGAAACGGCTGTTCCAGTAGAGTCCACAGTTTTCCCCGGCGACACCATTAGAACCGGCGAGAACAGCACCGCGGTATTCACAATGACCGGCAACGGAACGCTGAAGATTGGGGCGCAGACCCAAGTGGCGCTTCCAGGTGAGCCGCAGTTCGCGGCAGAACTGCAGAGTGGCACCGCGTTGATCGATTCGATCAGCGGACCCTCTGGAATCAAGCTGCGCGTAGGAGGCGTAGTCGTGGTTCCGGCGGTGCGCTCCAGAGTTACGTCCGCGAAGATTGAGCGGCTCGTGGATGGAACCTACGTTGTCACGTGTCTGGACGGCGATGTCAGCACGCTTGCGCTTCAAGGAACTGCTGGGCGGCTCCTGGAGGCGGGCCAAGCCGTCAGCGTTACGCCTAGCGGACAAATGTTCGCTCAAAAGGAATCTGGCGGGAAGTCCTTGGGCAATGTGACAAGCGCGCTGCAGGGAAAGAAGGGCTGGACTATGCTCGCATTGGCGGGTGGGGGCGCAGGTGTGGCGGCGCTTGTTCTCGGGCATGGAGGGAAGCCACCCGTGAGTCCCTCTGGGCCATAGAACACTTCCCCTAGTTTTTGGCGGCGGAATTCGCCAATCGAAATACCACCGTAACGTCCTCTTCCGTTTCCATCGCTTGCCCACCGAGAATGGTCTGCGAATAACGCCACTGGCGAACTGCATTAATTGCTGCAACCACGAGCAATGGCGGCCCACTCACGGAAATCACACTCTGCACGGCACCTTCACGGTTAAAAATAGCGTGTACTTTGACCGTTCCTTCGATGCCTTGTTGTTTGGCTTCCTCAGGATAAAGCGGGTCAACACGCGAAACCAGACGGCCCATCTGCAGATTTTTTCCTTGCTGCGATTTCTTCGGTTTTTCCGCTTTTGGCATGAGGATCGAAGGGAAGGGGTCGAAACTGACGGTTACGACCGCCGTTCGCTCGAGTACAGGCTCAGGTTGCTTCGCCGCTGCGGACAGTTTTTCTTTCTCCACTTCGACCGGCGGCGCGGCAACGGGTTGAGAAGGATTAGGGCTCGGCAAAGGTGATGTCCCGTTGAGGTCTTTGTTTTGTGCATGGAAGTCTTGAGCGATTGGGACGGACTTGTTCTCTACCGGCCTACTCTCCA
>Ga0126381_100002038_pt1 | contig 21794 bp, 17 predicted proteins | sample PanSoiMetPlot_28_FD_96465 | JGI IMG/M metagenome (GOLD analysis project Ga0126381, IMG submission 96465) | Tropical forest soil microbial communities from Panama - MetaG Plot_28 | ecosystem: Environmental > Terrestrial > Soil > Tropical forest > Bulk soil | place: Panama | collected 2016-02-17
ATAGATCCGATATGCGGTGTAGAGCACGTCAGTGTTCTCGGGCGCCAACTGCCGCAGCACGCCAACCACGGCAGCCGCCTTATCGAGGCTGCCGGCTCCGTAATAGATCTCGATCAACTCCATTCCGGCCTGGATGCGCAGCTTCTGTTCCTGGATCTGCGGGAACGACTTTTCCAGGTCGGCCTGCGCCGCCGGGAGCTGACCGATGCGTCTCTCGGACATACCCAGCAGTGCCTGGATCTTCCACAGATTGGACCGCTGTTCGACGGCCGCTCGCAAGTGCGGCACCGCGTTCGTGTAGTCGCCCTGGAAGAACAGAGTGACCCCGAGGTTCGCTCGCGCATCGACGTTGTTCGGATCGAGCTTCAGGATGGCCTCGTACTCGCGCACGGCAAGCTCGGGCTGGCCCTTGCTCAGGAACTCCTGTGCCTGACGGGAATGCGATTCGATTTGTTGCCTGGCCGATTGTGAGGGAACAGCGGTTTGGGAAAACGCCGCCGCGGACCACAGGACGGCGCCAAGGACTGCCTGAAGACGCATGCCTACTAGATTACCGAAAGGCCAGGTGGGGCAGGCGAAACCGCAACCGTCTGCCCCACCATCGCGGCGTCAGAAGGAAAGGCGCGCGCCGAGCTGCAAAGTGCGGCCCGAAAGCTGCGCCCCGGTGATCTGTCCGACCGTAGAGCCTCCTATGCTGGTGTTTGGAATGCCGAGACTGGTGTGATTAAGAGCGTTGGTCGCATCGAAGCGGAACTGAAGGCGCGCACGCTCGGTCAGCGGTAGGACCTTGGCGGCCGAAAAATCGACATCCGAATACCGCGGCCCGCGCAGAATGTTTCTTCCGGCATCCCCGAAGGTATACTGACCGGGCGAGACGAAGGCCGCGGGATTGAACCACTCGGCCGCCGTCTTATTGGCGGGATAGAGCGGCACGCCCGGCACGACATTGGGGTATTGCGAGTTGGCCTGCGAATTGGTGCTGTTGCTATTCATCGAGACTGTGAACACGTTGCCGGACTGGTAGAGGAACAGGGAGGAGACCTGCCATCCGCCGAGGAACATGTTGGCGATGCCGCCGCGATTCAGGAGCGGCTGCCCCTTGCCGAAGGGCAGCGTGTAGACGACAGCGCCCTTCCAGTTCTGCGGGACGTCGAAGTTCGAAAGCGAATACGTGGAGTTGCGGGCGAATGAGTTTTGAATGGTGTTGGTGCCATTTCGGCTGCCCCAGCCGGAAGAGTCGTAATTCGACAGGAACTTCGACCACACATAGTTCGTCTCAAAGCTGAAGCCGCGCGCGAAACGCTTGTGGAAGGAAAGCTGCAGCGCGTCATAGTTCGAATGGGCGTCGAAGTAATTGCCGTTGATGGCACTATACTGTGGGTACGGCCGGTAATTCTGCACTGGCAACAATCCGAGGCTCTGCTGCGGAACCTGATTGATATTCACCGGGTAGGGCAGCCCGGTACCGTGGTTGCCCACGTAGGCCGCTTCCACCACAATATTGCTCGCCAGCTCGCGCTGAATGCTGAAGTTCCACTCATAGTTCTTCCCGACCGGGATATGACGTGGAATGAAGTTGACGCTCTGGCCGTTGTATCCCCCCGGATCGTGCGAGGCCAGGACGTAACATCCGGTGCCGGGGACACATCCGTTTTGGACGAAGACCGGTGGATTGGGGTTTTGCGCGTAAAACAGCGGCGTGGTCTGGTCGGTATTCGTAATCGAACCTGAGTTGAGAGTGCCGAATCCCATTTCACCGCCGGAGTAAGTGTCGATGCTCCACGGCAGGCTGTAAATGCCAAAGCCGCCTCGCACCGACCATTTACTAAACGGGGACCAGGCAAAGCCCACGCGCGGCAGCCAGGTATTGACGCCGTTCATGAGGCTGTTCCGGCTGCTCGATTGTCCGAACCACATCGCTCCCAGGTTTCCGGAGAGCGGGTTCTGAATCGTCGGATCAAAGCCGCCGAAGCGATTGGCGACTTCGTGCCAGCCGGCTTGGTACTCATAGCGGAGGCCGAAGTTCAGGGTGAGGTTGGGCAGAACCTTGAAATCGTCCTGCGCAAAAACCTGTGGGTCCTTCTGCCGCCCGCCGACGATCGGTGTGTAGGTGCCGCTCCAACTCGCCACGGCGCCCAGGAGGAAATCGGCGTAGCCCAAACCGCTGGTCGTGACGTTGTAGGCAGATCGCGTGAAAGCGCCGGAGAACGTGAGGGTCGCGGCGTTAATGTTGCCCCACGGAGTGGAGTTATCGCGGAAATCCAGTAGCTCGCCGCCAAAGTGCAGAATGTGCCTGCCCTTGATCAGAGTGACCACGTCCGACGGCTGGAGCGAGTCCTCGGCATAGATCGCGTTGGTTCCGGGTCCGATACTCGTCCCGCCGACGGGGCCGGAGACGCTGAGCGTCGGCAGGACGTCCGCCACGGCATAGTGGATACCCAGCTTGGCCGGATAGCCTTCCCCGTAGGACACCGGTGTGAACCAGTTGCCTTGGCGGGTGTAAGCCATGCGGAACTCGTTCACCACGGTCGGCTTGATGGTCCACACGTCCGAAAGCTGGACGTTCCGGCTGTCGATGTCGAACGCCTGGCAGTTGGATGGGCAGTTGGACGAGTAGTCCACACCGGGATTGTCGCGTTCGGTGATGGAAAAGGTGATGCGGTTTGCATCGCTGACGTTGTAGTCCATGCGCCCGAAGAATTTCAGGAACGGGTTCACGCTGGGAACGAAGGTTTGATAGTTGTTGGCAACCTGGTTAGCCACCCCGAGATTCGGCATCGGCCAGAACTGCTCCGCGGCGATGGCGACGGGTGAGAAACGGCTCTGCGGAATCATGTTGCCGGGGAAAGGCGACCGGGTGAACGTATTGGGACCGGTGGAGACCGTGGTTTGGGGATCGTAGATCAGGTTTTGGTACGACGTCGATTTGTTGCTGCCCGTATCCGAGAAGTCGCCGGCGCGGGCGAGTGCGGTCGGAAAGCTGGAGAACGGATAAGAGCCGCCGTTGTTGATGATCTTGTCCACGTTGAAGTAGAAGAACATTTTGTTCTTGCGGATTGGCCCGCCGATCGACCCGCCGAAGTTGTCCCACCGGCTCAGGTTCACTGCGGGACTAAAGGTGTTTCGGGCGTTGAAAAAGTTGTTTTGGAGATATTCGTATGCCGCGCCGTGAAAGCCGTTCGTGCCGCCCTTGCTGATCTGATTGAACACAGCCCCGCCGATGCCATACTGCGCGGAGAACGTCGACGTCTCAATCTGCACTTCCTGCACGGTTTCGAAGATAGCTACGTCGAAGTTGTCACTATGCGGCAGCAGGACCGATCCGCCGTCAGCCATGATGTTGTAGTAGTTCGGCATCGTGCCGTTAATGGACAATGCGTTGTTGGCATTGTTGGCGTTTTGGAAGCCGGGTAGAACCTTTTCAAAGTTCTCCCAGTCCTGGCCGATGTTCGGCAACTGCGTCATCACCTCGGTCCGCATGGTAGCGGACTGTTCGCCCGTATCGGTCTTCAGCAGAGGCGCCTCGGCGGCCACGGTGATCTGTTGCTGAGACGTGCCGACCGTCAACTGGGCATCCACGCTGAGCACGCCGACATCGAGTGTGATTCCGTCGCGCACCAGCTTTTCAAAGCCTTCTTTGCTGAATGTAACCCGGTATCTTCCTGGCCGGATCGAGACTGAGTCGTAGATTCCGGCGTCGTTGGTCACGAGTTCCGTGGTAACACCGGTCTCGATGTTTTGGATTGAAACTTTTACAGCGGGAACCACGGCGCCCGTGGAATCGGTGACCGTGCCGCGAAGATCGCTGGAGTTCGTGCTTTGCGCCCGTCCTGCAATCGTCAGGCACACAAGCGCTCCGGCCAGTCCCAGTGCGCGAAAAGTTAGTGACATTACGTTTTCCCCCTCCTGCTTGAAGCGAATGCAGGCAGACCTTTGTCGGGCCACCCTACGGGGCCCAAATTTAGACCAACTGTGCCACTTAGATGGGCGGGGTTCAAGATCTATACAGTAGTAAGCTGCTTTAGGCGACGTACGCCTAAACGTTCCAGTGGCTTACGCTGGATTCCGACGGCCGGGGCACGGTGTATTGTTACGTCGTGCTACGCTCCGGTAACGTAAGCCGATTTGACAGGGATCGAGGACAGCGGTTATCCTGGACGCCGACAAACCCAGAGGGCCCTGCTCCACCGGTGAAATTCACCAGACGTAAGCTTCTTCAGTTAACCGGCGCCGCGCCGCTTCTACTTGCTGCCCCACGCTTGCACGCGCAAGGCATGGCGAGCCGCGGTGTAAAGCCGACGCCACGCGGTAAGCCCTCCGGCATTCCGTTCCATGCGAAATTCACGGATATTGCTGAATCGGCCGGCCTGCGATCGCCCACCATCTACGGGGGAATATCGCACAAGGACTACATTGTCGAGACGATGGGCTGCGGATGCGCCTTGTTCGACTACGATAACGATGGCTGGCTGGATGTCTTCATTCCGTCGGGAACCCGCTTCCAGGAGCCGCCGAAACAGGCCACCAACCGTTTATATAAGAACAATCGCGACGGCACTTTCACCGATGTCACAGAGAAGGCGGGTCTGCTGCGCACGGGCTGGCCCTGCGGGGTATGTGTCGGCGACTACGATAATGATGGCTTCGAGGACCTGTTCATCGCCTACTGGGGAGAGAACGTGTTGTACCACAACAACGGAGACGGCACGTTTACCGATGTGACCCGTCAGGCCGGCGTCGGCCGCAATCGGACCAACTGGGGGTCGGGCTGCACCTGGATCGATTACGACCGGAACGGCCGGCTGGATCTTTTTGTGTCGAACTACCTGGATTTCGATCTTTCCCGGGCGCCCAAACCGGGTTCCAACGAAAACTGCATGTTTCGCGGCGTGCCCATCAACTGCGGACCGCGCGGCCTGCCGACCGGACTTCATTCTTTATTCCGGAACAATGGGGACGGGACTTTCACGGACGTCACCGATGCATCGGGGATCGGCAAGATTAAAGGCCGATACGGTTTGACCCCAGTAGCCGCCGACTTCGACGAGGATGGCTGGCCTGATATCTTCGTCGCCTGCGATACCAGTGCGAGCCTGCTGCTGATGAATAACCACGACGGAACCTTCCGGGAGGAGGGCGTCGAGCGGGGCGCCGGGCTCAATGACGACGGCGTCGAACAGGCGGGAATGGGGGTCGGGATCGGCGACTACAATCTGGACGGACACCTGGATCTGTTCAAAGGCCACTTCACCGATGACACGACAGCCCTATATCGCAATGACGGCAAGGGCAATTTCAACGACGCCACCTTGAGCGCAGGGCTAGGAGTGGAAACCCGCTTTACAGGCTGGGGTGCCGGCATCGTGGATCTGGACAATGACGGCTATCCAGACCTGTTCCTGGTGACCGGCAATGTGTATCCCGAAATCGACGGCAAACTGCCCGGCTATCCCTACAAGACGCCGCGTGTGATCTTTCGGAATCTGGGAAATGGCAAGTTCGAAGAACTCATCGATCAGGCCGGTCCCGGTGTGGAGGCGGCGCATTCCAGCCGCGGGTGCGCGTTCGGGGACTTCGACAACGACGGAGACCTCGACATTTTGATCGTCAATCTCAATGAGCCGCCGTCGCTTCTCCGCAATGACCTTACAGGCGATAACCGGTGGCTAAAGGTCAAACTGATCGGGACCAAGTCGAACCGCAGCGCCATCGGGGCGCGCGTGGTGGCGCGGTATGGCGGAAAACAGCAGGTCCAGGAAGTGATCAGCCAGTCCAGTTACGGCTCGACCAACGATAGCCGGTTGCATTTCGGGTTGGGAAAGGCGGAGACGGCCGATCTGGAGATTCAATGGCTTGGCGGCGCGAAGCAAACCTTCCCGAACGTCGCGCCGAATCGGCTGGTAATCGTCCGCGAGGATGCGAAAGCGGTGGAATTCGCGCCATGGCCGGGCCGCTAAGCGCTCAACGGCATAGGTGACGTTGGTCATTCGCTGACCCCAGGCGACGGCGCCTACCAGAAATGCGCAATCAGAGTTTTTGGCGGACCGGATTTGCCGTTGATGACCTTAGTCGAAATCAGGATCTGGATGTTCTTGTGCGCCCAACTCGCTGGAGCGTGTGCCGCTATGGCCTCCATGTATTGCGGGTTCGTCAGGAACTCGCTGGCCGCCAGCGTGCCGTACCCGGTGAGCCCGCCCGCCAGTACCACCATACGCTCCGTCACCGGATCGAGCACTCTGGAAATCAGCGCGTAGTCGTCGGTAACCCGCAGATAGGGTGTCGTGTAATTGACACCGTGGCTCTTGTCGGACGGATTCTGAGCGTCCTTAATCCAGAATGTATCTCCCTCGCGCTCGAAACTGAAGCGTTGCGGCCCCATCAGGCGCATGCTCCAATCGTTATTAAAAGCACCGATAAGCACCACGGGTCCATCCCGCAGATCTTCGAACGTGGTCGAACTCTCGCCGCGGATGTGGTATGCCTTACCCTTCGCCTGCAGGAGTCCCGCCAGCCTGCCCATGGTGGTCACATCCGCGATCGCCACATTCTGGCTGCCGAGGTAATAGAGCTGGTAGAGCGTCGTTTGTGGCTCCGCCGCGCTTTGCGCCGCGGACGGCAACGATTTCGGCTCCGTCTCCGAAGAGGCGACGAACGGCCGCTGGCCGACACAAAGCAGCGCCGGGTTCGGCGATTCCAATACCGGCAGCCACAGCCGGTCGAGGGCGGAGCGGTTGGGCCAGAATTTGACAGCGGCAACGGCAAGCAGTACCGCGGCCAAGCAGACCCACGCAGCGGTACGGACGGTTCGGCGTCTAAGCACGGCCGGCTGCTCCGTAGCCAGAGGCGCTTCTGTAATCAGGGCCGGATGAACGAGTGGAGCCGCCACAGACTTCTCTGAGTGGAACCGCGCGGCGTACGAACCGAGAGGCAGCTCGATCCGGAACTCGGATTCGTGCGCGGGGTCCTGATAGTACTGAGCCAGCCGCTTGCGGATCTCCGCTGCGGTAGTCCGCACCACCGGATCCAGATTCGTATCGTAATCGGGCTCGCGCCCGAAGACGTCAATGCCAAGCGTCCGCTCCTTCAGGTCGCCCGCGCTTCCATCCAGCGTCCGCTCGACCAGAAACCGCAGCATGTTGGGATAGCGGCGGCTGTTTTTGAACAGCGGGTTCGTCAGAATGCGATCCAGTTGCGTGAGAATCGCGCTCCTGTCTAGCTCGCATTCAGGGACTGCAGACACTACAGACCCAGATTTCGACTCGGAAACTCTGCCCCTGGACGTAAGAACTCCCCCAATTCACCGCGATTGTATCACCGCAAGCGACGTAATGATACAGCGGCTACGAGTCCAGTCCGAGTTCGGTCAAGATCCTGACTGTAAACGCTTAACTCCCGTCCGCGCAGTCGCTACGGTATAGGGCTTGATTCTCCCTTCCACTTCTCCTAGTCTCGGGAGGAACCACATGCTACAGAACCGTCGTGACATTGTGAGGAACCTAACCTCGGCCGGTTTTGCGGCGTGGGCCGTGACGCGCGCTGCCTCCGCCCAGACCGCGCCCGCGGGCGAAATTCAGGTTCTGTCGACCTCGGGTGCGAAGCGCCTCGCCCGCGAAGCACCGATTCGATGGCGGACGGCCCGCGCGTCTTCCGCGGAGGCGATCGTGCTCGACCCGTCCAGGAAATCCCAGAGTATTCTCGGATTCGGCGCTTCCATGACGGACGCTGCCTGTTACTTGCTGAACCGGCTTGCCGCGACGGCGCGCGAGCGCCTGCTCCACGAGCTGTTTCATCCCTCCGAAATCGGGTTCAGCGTCTGTCGCGTGTGCCTGGGCTCGAGCGATTACGCCACCCAGGCATATAGCTTCGACGAGGGCGAACCCGATCCCGACATGCACCGGTTTTCGATCGATCCCGATAAAGCATATATCCTTCCCATGTTGCGCCAGGCCCGTGGCGTCAATCCGGATCTGTTTCTGCTCGGGTCGCCGTGGAGTCCTCCGGGTTGGATGAAGACCGGCGGCTCCATGCTGGGCGGGTCGATGGAAAAACGGCACTTCGCTTCGTATGCAAAGTACTTCATCAAGACTCTGCAAGGCTATTCCGCGGAAGGCGTGCCCCTCAATGCCGTCACCGTGCAAAACGAGGTGGACACCGATCAGGACGGCAAGATGCCGGCTTGCCTTTGGGGACAGGAGTACGAGATCGAGTTCGTATCCAGGCATCTCGGTCCGCAACTCGCCGCCAACCATATCGATACCCGGATCTGGATTCTCGACCACAATTACAACCTGTGGGGCCGGGCCATCGCGGAACTCGACGACCCAAAAGTGAACCGTTATGTGGATGGCGTCGCATGGCACGGCTATGTCGGCGAACCAGGTGCAATGACCCGCGTGCATGAGGCGCACCCGCAAAAGCACATGTACTGGACTGAGGGCGGTCCCGCGTACAATGAGCCAGGGTACCTGACGAACTGGTCGCAGTGGGCCTCCACGATTGCCGGTGTGCTTCGCAACTGGTCGCGATGCTTCATCGCCTGGAACATCGCGCTCGATGAAGCCGGCAAGCCCAACATCGGGCCGTTCAATTGCGGCGGCGTAGTTACAATCGATTCCAAAAGCGGCGAGATTACCCGCAGCGGCCAGTATTGGGCCTTGGCCCACTATTCTCGTGCCATCCGCCGCGGCGCGAACCGCATCGGGTCCTCCGGCGAGTTGAAGGGCGTATCCCATTTTGCCTCCGTGAACCCGGACGGCGGTACGGCCGCGGTCCTGACCAACACCGAAACGGAAAGGGATGTTGTCCTGCGGCTGAACGGCAGTGAAGTCGAAGTTCACCTGCCAGCCGATTCCGTGACGACTCTGAGCTGGGGAACATAGCCTGCATCGGAGATGTCTGCGATTCGTGCAGCCATCGCTAACATATTGACGGTAGGCGGGATGGTCGGCTCACTCGACGGCCCGCCGACACCACTGACGATGGGCAGTCGCCATGGGCGACCCGCCCCGGCCTGCCGTTCCTGCGGGCCCTCGAACTTGCCACATCAGATCCCCGCGGACCATCGAATGCCATGCTACATCGAGTGTAATAATGATGTGATCGTCATGGCGCGCGCGTCGAGAGGGGGGTTTATTGTCCCGACAGGCACACTGCTGACCGCAGTGCTGCTGGCATGCCATGGTGCGCTTGCGTTAAATCCGGCGCTCGACATCGGCCAGTACGCGCACACGCCGTGGAAGGTCCGTGACGGCTTCGTCAAGGGTGTCATCAGCTCCATTGCCCAGACACCCGACGGCTATATCTGGCTGGGTACGGAATTCGGGTTGGTGCGCTTCGATGGTGTCAGGGCCCTCCCCTGGCAGCCGCCACCGGACCAGCATCTCCCCTCCAGCAGGATTTTCAGCCTTCTGGCCGCGCGCGACGGTACTCTTTGGATCGGGACTTCCAATGGCCTTGCAAGTTGGAAGGGCGGGAAGATTACTCAGTACCCGGCACTTGCCGGACAGGCGATTCGCGCCGCAATCGTGGAGGATCACGACGGGACAGTGTGGGCTGGCGGGTTGGCGCCGTCACCGCCAGGGGAGCTTTGCGCCATTCAGAAGGGTTTCATCCAGTGCTACGGAGAAGATGGAACTCTTGAGAATGGAGTAAGCGGTTTGTATGAAGACCGCAAACTCAATCTGTGGGTGGGCGTGCGTAGTGGGGTCTGGCGATGGAAACCCGGCCCTCCGAGATTCTACCCGGAGCCGGGGCCCGCGGCGAACGGTGGCGGCGTCCAGGGCCTTGCGGACGGCGATGGCGGCTCGCTCCTGTTCGGCGCGCGCAACGAAATCCGCGGAATCGCCGGCGGTGCGATCGATCGATATCCCCTCGCCGGACGTGCGCACGAGGTCACGGCCACACGCCTGCTCCGCGACGGCGAGGACAGTCTGTGGATTGGAACTCCGGATACGGGTCTTCTCCATGTGCACCAGGGAAAGACCGATGTATTCCGGCAGGCGGATGGCCTCTCGGGCGATTTCATTACGGCGCTCTTCGTCGATCGCGAAAACTCGGTTTGGGTGGCTACCGACGGCGGACTGGACCGTTTCCGCGAAGTCGCCGTCCCGACGCTTTCCTTGAACCAGGGCTTATCCAATGCCAGCGTCCTGTCCGTCCTTGCCGATCGCGATGGCAGCGTTTGGCTCAGCACTCGTCGGGGGTTGAACCGATGGAATAACGGCCAAATTACCGTCTTCGGCCAGGGCGCAAGGGGCAACTCGGACGGCCTCCTCGATGGAAATTACGCAGGATCTCTGTTTCAGGATGGCCGCGGACGAGTCTGGGCCTCTACCCTTCGCGAGTTCGGCTACCTGGAGAACGGACGGTTCATTGCGGCCAAAGCCGTTCCCGGCGGGGTCGTCTATTCCATCGCTGAGGACAGCGCAGGGAGTCTCTGGATTGCGAACAAGGAAGCGGGCCTGATCCGGTTGCTCAAAGACGGCCGGGTGGAAGAGACTCCCTGGAGCCTGCTGGGACATAAGGACCCCGCCTTGGCTGTCGCCGCCGATCCTTCGGGGCACGGCCTGTGGGTCGGCTTCCATCAGGGCGGCATCGTGTATTTCGTGGAAGGTAAGGTCGTTGCATCGTATTCGCACGCCGGCGGGCTGGGCGATGGCCGCGTGAACGACCTTCGACTCGATCCGGATGGAACGCTCTGGGCCGCGACCGAGGGTGGACTCAGCAGGCTGAAGAACGGCCGCTTGGCCACGCTTACGAGTAAGAACGGGTTGCCCTGCGACAGCATCCACTGGGTGATGGAGGACAACGACCATTCCTACTGGCTGTACACGACCTGCGGCCTGGCTCGCATTGCGCGATCGGAGTTGGACGCTTGGGTTACCAGGGTCGACAAGAGTAACGACAGGCCGGGAGTCGTCCACGCTACTGTTCTCGATATGTCCGACGGAGTAAGGAGCCTGGAGGACAACGGCGGCTACACTCCGCACGCGGCGAAGGCGTCGGATGGGAGAATCTGGTTCTTGCCATCCGACGGCGCCAGCGTGGTCGATCCTCGACACCTCCCCTTCAACCGGCTGCTGCCGCCGGTGCACGTCGAGCGGATCATCGCCAATCGCAAGATCTACGACGGCCCGTTCAGCGAAAAGGCATGGGTATCTCTGCCGCAAGGCGTACGCGATCTTGAAGTCGACTATACGGCGCTCAGCCTCGCTGCGCCGGAGAAGGTGTTATTCCGCTACAAGCTGGAAGGCTGGGATCAGGATTGGCAGGAAGTGGGCAATCGCCGCCAGGCATCGTATAACAATCTTCCCCCTCGCGAGTATCGGTTCCGGGTCGTGGCTTGCAATAACAGCGGCGTGTGGAATGAAGCCGGATCATCCCTCGATTTTTCCATCGCTCCGGCGTTCTATCAGACCCGATTATTCCAGGTGTCCTGCACCGCAGCATTTTTGACCTTGCTTTGGGGAGGTTATCGGCTACGGATGCGGCAGCTGGCGCATCAATTCAACATGCATATGGAAGGGCGCCTCGAGGAGCGGACGCGCATCGCGCGAGAGTTGCACGATACCATGCTCCAGAGTTTTCAAGCCGTGTTGTTGAGATTCCATGCAGTCACCTACCTGCTGGAGGACCGTCCTGAAGCTCGGAAGGCGCTCGAAAGCGTTATTGAACAGGCCGGGCAGGCAGTTAGCGAGGGCCGTGACGCCGTACAGGGATTGCGCACATCTACCGTAGTCACTAATGACCTTGCGGTCGCGATCCACACAATAGGAAAAGAAATGGCAGCGGAGCAGGCCGGCAGGAATTGTCCTGAATTTCGAGTCCATGTGGAAGGCACGTCGAAGGATCTTGCTCCGCTCGTCCGCGACGACGTACAGCGGATTGCCGGCGAGGCGGTGCGCAACGCATTTCGGCACGCGGACGCGACTCGAGTCCAGGTCGAACTCCGGTATGAGCGGCGGCAGCTTCGCTTGAGGGTTGCAGATAACGGTAAGGGTATCGATCAGAAGGTCCTCAGGGAGGGCGGACGCCCCGGACACTTCGGTTTGGCCGGCATGTACGAACGGGCTAGGGCTGTCGGCGGCAGGTTGGTTGTCTGTGGGAGCCCCGATTCTGGCACGGAGATCGATCTGACGATACCTGCTTCCGTTGCGTACGGAAAATCGCGGGCTGCGCGATTGACGGTTCCAGGAAAGAAGAACTTGATGCGCGCTGCAAAGAGAGGAGCCGGCAAATAATGGACGACAAACGCATTCGAGTGCTCAGCGTCGATGACCATGCGCTAATTCGCGAAGGGATTGCATCCATCATTACTCACCAGGCGGACATGGTGCTCGTTTCGCAGGCCTCCGGTGGTAAGGATGCGATTCGGCAATACCGTGAGCACAGGCCCGACATCACCCTCATGGATCTGCGGATGCCTGATTTGGGTGGTATCGACGCGTTGCTCACCATCCGGGCTGAATTTCCCGAAGCCCGGGTCATCATACTTACGACATTTGAGAGCGATGAGGAAGTCCGTCGCGCCGGCGATGCGGGGGCCTGTGGATATTTATTGAAGAGCCTGCCTCCCAACGAGCTGGTGGAAGTAATCCGGCAAGTGCACGCCGGCAGGAAGTGGATGCCGCCGGCTTCGTTCGCCTAGTGCATCTCGAGCGTGACCGCTCCGTATGGTGGCGGCGCCGTTATGAAGGGCTGCACTCATTGGAGCGAGCGGTCGGAGCCGCGGGCTTGCTGCTCGCCGGTCCTTTAGGCCGCCATCGCGAGCATCAGCCCGGCCGCCGCCGCCTCTCGCAACTCCCCTGTCGGACTGTTCTCGATGAGTAGGAAGGGGCTCGACAGGAGGTCGAGCATTTCGAGCAGTGCAGGCGTTACAGCCTGGGCGGGCATTTGTCGGAGGATTTCGACGGGATCCGATAGGGGAGTTGTGGAGAGCTGTAGTGCGGTGTTGCAAGCGACAACGCGTCGCGGTTCAGGTGGCCTTCGCCGCCGTTTCGCCGTCGGATTCCGGTGCACGAGTTGAATTGCTGCCGCACTCATGACTCAAATATGAGCCATCGGCTCGAAAACGTCATCACTAAATCGAGCCCTTTTCCTTTACCCGCTCGGACGGAGAAGGCGATACCTCTTTTGGGTATCCCCGTCTCGCATTCTGGGATAGCTCGAGACCGTTCGGCCGTCCCCGCGGCCAGACACTCCGCTGACGAGTATTCAACCATCGTGTCGAGATAACGACCATAACCGCCCAGCGGCCGGGCTTACGGCATCAGCAATAAATAATCCGTTCACTGGCACAGCGGTTGCATCAGAACGGTTACGCGGGGTTGCGGTTATGAGCAACATAAAACTCGTAATACTTAAGGAGCCCAACATGAAGAAGATGACACTCTCGCCGCTGGAGATCGAGCGCCGCCCATTGGCTAGTCCGACGGATTTAGATCACGCAGCAATGAAAGACATCGCGGGCGCCATGAACGCGATTTTGGCGGACGTTTTCGCGCTATACATCAAAACCAAGAACTTCCACTGGCATCTGAGCGGACCGCACTTCCGCGACTACCATCTGCTCTTCGATGAGCAGGCGGAGCAGCTATTCGCCATGACCGATCCGATCGCCGAGCGGATTCGCAAAATCGGCGAAACGACCATCAGGTCGATTGGTCATATTTCCCGCACGCAACGGCTGCTCGACAACAACGCGGAGTACGTCGAGCCGGAGGATATGCTGGCGGAATTGATGGAGGACAATAAGACCCTCGCCGTGCGGCTGCGGGATGCTCACAACGTCTGCGAGGAAGGGCGCGACCTCGCGACGGCCAGCCTCATCGAGGTGTGGATCGACGAGACGGAGCGCCGTACGTGGTTCTTATTCGAAACTCGCCGCCGGGCGGATTCCGCGGGACATTGAATCGCCGTCCGTTGGGCGTGAGCCGTCTCCGCCTCCCTCCCGCGCGATCCCGCTGTCGAATTTTCGGCAGGTGCCGGACAAGGGCCGCCTTCGTCGACAGCGGTCTCATAGGTAAACATTGAATCCATTGGACTTAGTTACGGAAGAAGTCTGGAGCACGGGGTGCCTTCACCACTCGCGGAGATAGGGACAATGGTTCGCACAACGGGCTCTTTGGCAATCACATTAATGTTGGCAGGAACTGTGGCGCCGGTCAATGCGGCGGAGTTGCAACAGTCAACTGCCGGCGCATGGCAGGCATACGTGCGCGAGGCTGACACCAGGATGCAAGCGCGTCTCGAAACCGGCAAGCCGTTCTTGTGGATGGACGAAGCGGCGAACCGGTCGAAGCGGGTGCGGAATGGCGAAATCGTGGTGGCGCCTCTGGTCGGGCGTGGAACAGAAACCGTGCCAAACGGACTGATTCACGATTGGATCGGCGCGGCCTTCATTCCCAATGCCAGCATCGAAAGCGTGCTTGGCGTCGTCCGCGATTACGACCGGTACAAGGATATCTTCAAACCTGTAGTCACCGATTCGCGGTCGCTCAATACCGGCATGTCTGACCAGGAGTTCTCCATGGTGTGGCAAAAGCACGTGCTGTTTGTGAACGCCGCTATGCGGGGCCGGTACCGCGCCCATGACGTCATGATCGACTCGCACCGCGGGTATAGCACCGTGGACACGGTAACCCTGCAAGAGATTGAAGACTACGGCCGCCCTGGCGAGCATATTCTGCCTCCGGATACCGGCGCGGGCCTCATTTGGAGGATTCACAGCATTTCGCGATACGAGGAGCGCGATGGAGGCGTGTACCTGGAGATCGAAGCGATTGCTTTGAGCCGGGACATCCCGAGTTCTCTGCGGTGGCTCGTGAGCCCGGTGGTGAACCATCTGTCGGTAAAGTCGCTGATGGTCACTCTTCAGCAGACCCGTGAGGCAGTGGACAGCCAGCGGGTGGCGCTGGAACGGCTCGTGGCAACCGAACGCAAGGGATTGAACTGAGGCGCGCCATGTGGATACGACGTTTGCAAAGCAGAATCGGCGCAGCGTGGTGCTCGCTGATGCACGATTCAGCCCGCTGGCCCATTCACGGCCATTATGCATGCGGCACCTGCGGCCGCCAGTATCGCGTGCCGTGGGCCGAGGCCGAATCGATCGGTGCAGCCCGGATGCGGCGGCCGGCCCTCCCAAACTTGTCTTCCCCAGTCCTGCCGGCACTGATTTTGATCGCTCTGGTGACCTGGCCCGTGCGAGCTGCGGAGCGCACCTTTGCGGACGATGCCGCCGCCGCGGCGGCCGTGCTGCAACGCTTTATCGTCAGCCAAGGGGAAGCGGGTTCGTGGCCGGTAGAGACAATCGATATCGAGGCATCCTTGCCGAAGTTAAAGAAGGCCGGCAGCTTGAGAGCGATTCGCAGGCTTCCTCCCCTCGGCGAGCCGGATTACAAAGTCCTCGAAATCGGCGGCGATCCGACGGTGGATCGCCAGGTAATCACGCGCTATATTTCGGCTGACGTGAGGGCAGCCGAGTTCCCGGTTTCATCGGTTGCGGTCGTTCCCGCAAACTACAAAATCCGTTACATCGGCTCTGTGTTGCTTGGGAACCGGGTGGCGTATGCCTTCCGCATGGTCCCTCGTCGGAAAAGTGAAGGTCTGATCAATGGCGTGCTTTGGCTCGACAGTGAGACAGCCATTGTCGTGCGGGAGACCGGGTACCTGGCGAAAAGCCCTTCTGTCTTCGTAAAACGCATTAATGTGACCAGGGAAAACGATCTTGATAACGGCAAGGTCGCGGCGCGAATTACTCACGTCGGAGTTGAGATGCGGTTACTCGGCCGGGCGCAGCTCGTGATCCTCGAGCGACCGTCCTCCGACGAATTGATGGCGACGGCCACGGCGGGAGCAGGGCAGTAACGTGCAAGCCACACTTGCCGCTCCGGTCGAGGACCGCGCTACCGAGGCCGTCTCGGTCAAAGTCGTGCGACGGTCGGAATGGATCGTCTTCGCCTTCTTGCTTTACGCGCCGGCGCTCACGCTCTTGTTGCCTGCACCCGAAGGACTCAGGACGCGGCTGGCATCGCTGAACATCGTGGTCACACTGGCCTATGCAGGCCTGATCTATCTGGATTCCGCCAAGCCGCGCCTGATTCTGTCAGTGATACGCGATTGGCTGCCGCTCGGACTGATTGTGGTGGCTTACCGCGAAATGGGCTGGTTCGCGTTACCGCATCAGACGGCGTTACTGGAATCGCGATGGGTCGCTTGGGATCGCCTTGTTTTCGCCAGCGGAGGCAGAGCAGCGATCGAATCTCTCGGACCTGTCGTGCCGTCGATTCTCGAGATCGCATATGCCCTGGTGTATGCCCTTCCTCCCTTCGCACTCGCCGTGCTGTACTTGTACCGCCGCAGGGACGCGGCTGACCGGTTCCTCACAGTTGTGCTGCTCGGCGTCCTGCTGTGTTATGCGCAGTTTCCCTTCTGGCCGTCGGAGCCGCCGCGCGTCGTGTTCGCCGGCCTCGATCTTCCGACGTACACCACGGTTTTTCGTCGTTTCAACCTCTGGATGCTCGGTAACTACGGGATTCACACCAGCGTATTCCCAAGTGCGCACGTGGCGGGAGCGTTCTCGACCGCATTTGGCCTGCGGTTTGTAATGCCCGAGGCCAAACGGACATATCGATCTTTGTTCGTGGTAGCGGTGCTGATTGCTGTTGCGACTGTCTACGGACGCTATCACTACCTGGCCGATGCCACGTGCGGCGCCGCCATCGCCTGCATGGTGGCGATTTTCTTAGCAGCCTGGCTGTCAACCGCGACTATCTCGTCGGCACCCATGCTGTCGCGCCGCCGTGGGGCACGATGGTATCCTGCGCGGCGATTGGCAAGCGCCGCGCGGGCCGAGACTCACTCGGCCCGCAGGTTGCCAACGTGTCCCACTTCGGCGGGCGACTGATCAATAAAGCAACCCGCCTTCGAGCTCGCGCTCGGCTTGCAGCCAGTCCTCGAGCTCAGAGCCCGATTCCTGGCCTCTTTGAAGATAGAGGTCGTACGCCCGCGACCGGATCTTTGCCTCGCGGTCGGGGGTTTCTGCTGGACCTTCTGTCGTTTCCATCTCGCTCGATACCCTGGCGGGCTCAGTTGTTTTCTCTTGCTTTCGTTTGGGTGACATTGTCTTCGTTCCTTTTCGGGCCTTGTTTTTGGGGCTTCTAACGGACAACCCCCTTCAGAAGCACGCTCAAGCCGTTCCACAAAATCTGTACACCGATGCAGACCAGAATGAAGGCGGACAGCCGGATGATGACGTTCATTCCTGACTCGCCGAACGCGCGGCCGAGCCGGGCGGCGAACCGGTAACTCAGGTAGATGGACGCGGCGATGAGAACCGACCCCACCACCACACCCACTACGAGAGACCAACGCCACGCGGGGCCGTGGACCATATTCGCTCCCACAGCGATCGCCACCGAGATCGAGCCCGGGCCCACGGTAAGCGGCAGCGTCAGTGGATAGAAAGCCTGGCGCGTGTAGCTGGATTCGTCGCACTCGCGCTTGCGCTGCCCTTGCTTGTCCGGATCGTTCGGTTGGTGCAGAAGCGACCAGCCGGTTGAGATCACAATCAGTCCGCCCCCGACCTGTACCACCGGTATGGAAATACCGAAGAATGCCAGGATGTAGGTCCCGATGAAAATCGAGGTGAGAATCAGGACCAGTCCGTTGAGTGCGATCATCCGGGCCAACGACTTGCGCCCTCCTTCGGAGAGCCCGTCGGTGAGTGTCAGGAAGATCGGCGTATTGCCGATCGGGTCGACGATCGGAAACAAAGCCCCGACCACGAGGAGAATATTTTTCACCAGATCGGTGATGGCGGCGTTCATCATCGCTCAATATACAGCACGTCATTCGGTAGACCGGCGCTCTCCGGTGGGCCGCTCCTTAACCGAATAGTCGTAATGCTCGATGGTCAGAATCCTCTTTCCGTAAAGCCTGACCTCAACGGTCGTTTCATCTTTCTGCGGCAACCAGAATCCATCGACCTTCTGATATTGCCTGACGAACTCCGCTCGTTTGATCCAAAACGAGAGACTCGCCGCGGGCCGCCCTTCGATCCGGACCACGGCAAAGTCATCCTCGTCGACCCAGACCTTGCCCTCGAACAAATACTTGTCGACGCGTTTTGGCGTCGCCTCCAGGAGATAGCAGCGGTATGGTCCGAGGGCCACTTCGGCGATCAGCTCCAGCCTGTAGTTGGCAGGCGTGATGGCGCTGTCGTGACGGTCTTTGCCGGCGGCTGCCCTGATCTCGCTTGCGATCAGCGGATTCAGCGCCAGCCTGCGGACAATCCCGGATCCCTGTTCCGAGGTGACGTGAAATACCTTGGTGTCGGGCGCGCGGAATTTCATACGGCCCTCCACCCGGGCGTGCACCTTTCCATTTGGATGGCTTACCAGATAAGTTCTGCCCGCGGAGTATTCGAGGAGGGCATCGGCCCGGAGCTGGTTGCGGGCGACCAGTTCGGCGAATATCCGTTCCGCGCCGATTACGGGGCCCGGCGCGGCGGCCGGCGGCGGGTCAGCAGATTTCTGTTGTGCGCGGATCGGAATCAAAAACCAAACCAGAGCCGCGGCTGCCCCGAGGTAGACATTGATGCGGGCGATTCTAGTACGCACCTCGGACCTCTTCAATCTTCGAAGGAGCGCACGCCGCCCTGGAACTTGTTCTTGACGACGTTCGACCACAGCCACTTCATGACGCGCGCGTCGTTGTAGCAATAGGCCAGATTGTGGTTCAGAGTCGAGAAGCAATGTTGCTGGCACGTTGTCTTCATGCCGGCAAGCTGCTTTTGATCGAATTGCGGGTGGTCGATATTTCCCCAGTTGTAGGTGGCGGCGTACATGGGGAAGCAGGGCGCCACCGTGCCGTCGGTCCGAATGATGACGTTGTTCTGGCCGGCGCGGCAATTCCACTCGGCGAATTGAAGTTCGCCATCCTCCTGCCGGACGATACCCGGGATACTGGAAAGCAGTTCGGCCTCGCTGCCATCTCCGTTGGTCCCGTCTCCGTTCCAGCCGTACTCCGCCAGGTCGAGACCGGAAGACATGCGGACGAAGGCTTTGATTTCCTTCAGCCGCTGCACCGAATTCACCATCTGGTAGCCTGCGCGGTTTTTCTCGATCAGCCAATCCACCAGGCCGTCGATGTCCCGCCAGTCATTCGGCCGGATATACGTCGGGTTGTCGTAAAGGTGCTTGAAGTGGTCGTCCTGCTCGAGCATCGGCGTTTCGTTGATGTGATAGTCGGTCGCCACGCGATGATCGTGCGCGTACTCGGTCAGCAGGCGGACGTCTTCGAGATTGTTCCGGCAGATATTGATATTGAAGAAGACGACGTAGCCGTTGACGTATTGCTTGCGGAGGATATATTCGAGATTCTTCTGCGCCGGCACGAGCGCCTTGGGGAGCCCGGGTTTCAGATCCCACGCATCCATCGCGAAGTTGAATGCGGATGCGCCCGCGTCTCCCAACCGGTCGGCGAGGTCCGGCTTGAGCAGCCGGCCGTTGGTGGCGATGTAAACCCAGAACCCGCGCTTGGCGGCGTAGTACACCACCTTATGCACGAAGTCCGGCCGGAGCAGTGGCTCGCCGCCCATCAGTGCCAACACCCGGCAGCCATGGTCATGGAGCCAGTCGATAGAGCGGCGCGCCACGTCTTCCGTCATCCCTTTGACCTTGTTGTCGAATGACCAGCAATACCAGCAGTCGAGGTTGCACTTGTACTCGAGGAAGAGATAGGCCGTAATGGGATGGAATTCGCCCGGCATCACGCGCGATCGCACGTAAGGGAAAAGCCAGCCGCGCGAAATTCGATAGATATCGTTGGGCCCCCATTTCCGCTTGCTGGGCGGTACCTCCGGGCCGGGGTCGTTCAGTCGTTCCGGATGCTGCGGGAAAACCGGATCCGGGAGCGTGAGGCCTCTGGACTCGGCCGGAGCCGGGGGCTGCCCCGCCGTAGTCAACAGATCGTTGATCGTGATGTCGATGCGGAATTTCGGAGCGGCCGTCATAATCGCTGACCGAGGGGGCACGAACCGTGCCAACCTTCAGCAGTCGGCGATTCGCCGCAACCGATTGAAAATCCGGCGGCTTCCACTCTCGATTCGCCGGGGCAGGGAACCAGCAACTGCCGAAGGTCCGTCAGTTGTCCGGCATTCGACACCGGAGGCTCGGTCAGGCAACAGCGCCGGTCCGGCCGATTGCGCGGCTAAAGATGAATGATGCCCCGGCGCGCAGCGATCGTAACCGACTGGGTGCGATCGTTTGCGCCGAGTTTGTTCATGATGTGCTTGAGATGCACCTTCACCGTCTCTTCGGCGATGAACAGGCGATCGGCGATATCCCGATTCCGGTTGCCGGCCGCCACGTGGCGCAGAACCTCCACCTCGCGCTCGCTTAGAGAGTCTTCTCCCATGTGCTCCGCCAGTCCGGCGGCAATCTCCGGCGCAACCGCTTTCCTGCCGGCATGCACCTGCCGGATTGTGTCGAGCATTTGTTTGGGAGGACTGCTCTTGAGCATAAATCCGCGGGCGCCCGCCTTTAGGGCCCGCTGAACCTCCACATCGCGTTCGAAAGTGGTCAGCACGACCACGCGTGCGGCGGGAAATTCCTGCCGGATCGCGATCATCGCGTCGATGCCGCCCAAATCCGGCAGGCGAAGGTCCATCAGCGTTACGTCCGGCTGCAGCGTCCGAAAGGCTTCGATTGCTTCAGTGCCGGTCGACGCTGTCCCCAGCAGGGACATGTCGGGTTGGCAGTTGATGATTGCACCGATACCTTCTCGGAATAACGGGTGGTCGTCGACGCTCAGGACTCCGATGCGGTCGCTCGTCATATTTACTGCTCCCTTCATGCAGTGAACTTAGCTGACAATGTCCTGGTTCACGGCAATTATCGGATAGCTGAGCCCCCGCGGAAACCTCAGATCGAGTCGGCGGGTGGACTAATCCGGCACGGCCATCGACTCTTTCGAGTCGAAATGACCTCCACGAAAGATTAGCTACGAGCCGCGAGACAAACCTGGCTTACGTAGCTCGTAGCTGCGGCTAGTACCGTCCCCGATCGCTCAGGTCGATACGTTTCCAGCCGAACAGCCGCGCGTCGATCGACCATACTCCGGGTCCGAGCAGCGCCAGCGCCGCGCCAATGGTACCCACCAGGACACATCCCCGGAGTGGAAGTAACTGTGAGGTCAGGCACCAGATTCCCACCAGCGCCACCGCGGATCCGGCGATGGGCGTCCACAAACCGGCCATCAGAAGGATTCCCGCAACCATCGATAGTATGTCCAGAATCAGGACGCCCGCAGCCAGACCCTCGTGTAGCCGCGCGGCCCCGTCAACGATCACCGCAATCCCGGCGCCCAGCCGCAGCAGCAATAGGCCCACGCCGGGTCCGCCGCGCGCGAAAGTGGAATATAAACGTCGCAGAAGCGCCCCGACTTAGCTTTACAAAAGCAAAACTCCGGACCAAGCTCCGAAAGGGGGCTATAACTTACTCGTTCGAGTCAGCCAAATCGATGATCCCGCGCCGTACTCCGATCATGGCGGCGTGGGTGCGGTCGTTGGCGCCCAGCTTGGCGAGGATATTCTTGACTCGTCCCTTGACGGTCTCTTCGGTGACTGAGAGCTGCGCGGCAATTTCCTTGTTGGCGTTGCCGCCGGCAATCAGGCGGAGCACGTCGACTTCCGCAGGGGTCAGCGCGTCGTCGGTGGCATGTTCGGCCAGTTCATATGATGCCTCGGTGGCGAGCGCCTTCTTCCCGGCATGGACCGCTCGGATGGTTCCCAGCAG
>Ga0126381_100002039_pt1 | contig 21794 bp, 20 predicted proteins | sample PanSoiMetPlot_28_FD_96465 | JGI IMG/M metagenome (GOLD analysis project Ga0126381, IMG submission 96465) | Tropical forest soil microbial communities from Panama - MetaG Plot_28 | ecosystem: Environmental > Terrestrial > Soil > Tropical forest > Bulk soil | place: Panama | collected 2016-02-17
CCGATCCCCGAGTTCGCCCCGGTGACCAGCACTGTCTTTCTGTCCGCCACATTCTCCAAGCGTGGTCTCCTAAACGACCCGCGGCACGTCTTCGATTTTGCCGCTCTTTAGCCCACGAAATGCCGCGTCCAGGATTTCCTGATTCTGCCAGCCCTGTTCACCGGGAACCGGAAACAGTGCCTTGCCTTCGACCGCGTCGGCAAACTCATCCACCTGGCGCGCATACGCCAGCTTGTTGGAAATCTCCTCGGTCTCGACGACTTTTCCCGATCGCCGTAACTCCAGCGTGATGGCATGGTCCACGGTTAGTCCATCGTCCGCGCGCAAGCTGCCTTCATCGCCCACGAACTCAACCGGCGTTCGATAATCAGCGCGCATCGAGACCATCACGCTTCCCAAGGTTCCGCGCTCGAACTCCAGCGCCAGCACGGCTGCCGCCTCGACTCCTCCTGATTCTTTGTCCCACATGCCCCTCGCTCCCACGCGCACGATCCGATCCTGCAGGATGTGTTGCAGCGCATCTACGCAATGCACGCCGACATCCCCGATGGGGCCGCCGCCCGCCACCTTAGGATCGGTCAGCCATCTGCGCGCGTGCGCCTTGCCCAGGTAAGAAAACTCCGATCGCGCGAATATCGGTCGTCCGATTTGTCCAGCCGCAATCCGCTGCCGAAAACGCGCCACGCTGTCTTCAAAACGAAAAATATGAGCGACACCTAACAGCACCCCAGCGCTCCGTGCCGCCTCGACCATCTGCCGCGCTTGCTCTGAATTCATGGCCATCGGCTTCTCGCACAACACGGGTTTGCCGTGTTCGATGGCGGTCAGCACATCGGGCAGATGCAGTGCATTCGGAGTAGTAACCAGAACCGCATCCACCTCCTTTGACCGGCAGAGTTCCGCCGTCGAATCGAACGCCAGCGGGATCTTGTACTCCGCCGCCGACCCCCGTGCCTTTTCCATCTCGCGGCTCGAAAGCGCAGTTACCTTGCAACGCTGCGCCAAAGCGAAGCCCGGCATCAGGCGTCTTACTGCATGTAACCCAAATCCAACAATCCCAAAACGCACCATAAAAAATCTGGCTCCCTGAAAGTTACACCTGTCTCGTTTCTCTCCGTGTCTCTGTGCCTCCGTGGTGGAATCGGCGCTGTTTTAGGTATACGGATAAAACGCAAAAAACAGCAGCGACAACGCCGCCAACACCCACAACCCCGGCTTCACCTCTCGCGCTCGCCCGGAAATGACCTTGCAGAATGGATACAACAAAAATCCCACAGTGATCCCCACGCCGATGTTGTACGTAAAGCTCATCAGCGCGACCACACCAAATGCCGGAATCAACTCTGTGAAATCGTCGAACTTGATCTTGGTGATTGGCGCCAGCATCAGCAAGCCGACCACAATCAAGGCTGGCCCATAGGCCTGAGGAGGAATTGAACTCACGAACGGCGAAAAGAAGAGCGTCCCCACAAAACATAACGCCGTCACTACTGATGTCAGTCCCGTCCTTCCTCCCGCTTCCACGCCTGTGGCCGACTCTATATACGCTCCCGACGTTGTCGTCCCTACCGCCGCCGCAAACATCGTTGCGAGCGCATCGACCAGCATCGGTCGCTCGATCTGTGGCAAGTTTCCATTTTCATCGAGAAACCCGGCTCGCGCCGAAACCCCAATCAACGTCCCCATCGTGTCGACGAATGCCATCACGAAGATCGTCAGGATGACCGGGAAGAACCCCCAACTCAGTGCTCCCCGGAAATCCATTTGCCAGAAAATCGGCCCGAGGCTCGGCGGCCGACTGACCCACTGCGCCGGTGCCGGAGCCACTTTCGCCAAAAACGCCACGAAAGACGTCACCAAAATCCCTACCAGGATCGCGGCCGGAAATCGGCGAATCATCAGCGTGGCCATGAGCAGAAATCCGAACACCGCCACCAGCACTGGCGCCGCCGTCAGGTGCCCGGTTCGCACGGGCGCACCTGTGGTTCCCAACATAACAATCCCTGTTTCGTTCAAGCCGATGAACGCCAGGAACAACCCGATCCCCACCGCGAAGCTGTAGCGCAGTCCGGAAGGGATGGCTTCCACCAGCCACTGCCGCAACCGAAACACGGTCAACACCACAAACAAGACCCCGCCAAGAAACACGGCCGCCAATGCCGTCTGCCAGCGGTAACCGAGAACTTGGACAACCGTGTACGCAATAAACGCGTTTTCCCCCATATAAGGTGCAATGGCGAATGGCCGGTTCGCGTACAGCCCCATGAACAGCGTCCCAAAGATCGCCGTAACGATGGTGGCAATCATCGAAGGACCTGCCGGAATCCCGGCAGCTTTGAGGATCGCCGGATTTACCACGATGATGTACGACATCGTCACGAATATGGTGACGCCGGCCACCGCTTCGCGGCCGAGGGTCGTCCCGGAAGACCGCAGCGAGAAGAAGTCTTTCACGTTGGGCTCACAGCATACCGTCCCGATATTGGAATGGACAAACAGCGCATTACTACTAGTTCGTATTGACTTGTTTCCTGCCCAGCCCTAACATCCTGCGCTAAGCGCGCCTCCAAGAATGAAAGGCCAAGTCCTAGGTCATTACAGGGTCCTTGAGCAGATCGGCACCGGCGGCATGGGAGAAGTCTACCGTGCGCGGGACGAGCGGCTCGGCCGTGATGTTGCCTTAAAGTTCGTCCACCCCTCCACTGCGAAAGACGCGGACCGACTTCGTCGCTTCGAACTCGAGGCTCGCGCTGCAGCCGCTCTCAATCATCCCAACATCGTTGCGATCTATGACATCGGCATGCACGACGGCATGCCTTTCATCGTTTCCGAACTTCTCGAAGGAAAAACTCTTCGTGAGCGCCTCGCCGATGGGCCGCTCCCCGTCAGCGAAGCATGCGACTTCGGATTGCAAATCGCCGAAGGTCTCACCGCCGCGCACGAAAAGCACATCGTCCACCGGGATCTGAAGCCGGAAAACCTCTTCGTCACAAAACAGAATCTCGTCAAGATTCTTGACTTCGGCATCGCAAAGCTCATCCATCCAGAAACTGCGAAGACACCCGCGGTTCAAAGTCTCACCACGCAAACACGGACGGGTTCCGTGCTGGGAACCGTGGCGTACATGTCACCCGAGCAGTTGCGCGGCAAGTCGGTCGATGGCCGAAGCGACATCTTCAGCCTCGGGGCCATTCTTTACGAGATGCTCAGCGGACGCCGTGCCTTCCGCGGTGAGACCGACGTCGACACGATTACTGCTGTTCTGCGCGAAACGCCCCCGGAAGTCACTCATGAGCGCGCCAGCGTCACCCCCGCCTTCGAGCGCGTCGTTAATCATTGCCTCGAGAAAGAACCGGAAGCGCGTTTTCAATCGGCACGGGATCTTGCCTTCGCCTTGCAAAATCTAAGTGACGGACGTCACGGAAGAAGCTTCTGGCATATCGACTCGTTCCGCGTCAGAAAGATCGTTCTGGGTGCGCTCGCAGCAGCATTGCTTGGCTGTGGCTGGTTCGCAAGCTCGTGGGTTCGTCGCGGAGCGGCTGCGCCCGAATACCATCGGCTCACGTTCGAAGAAGGAACGGTCTACAGCGCTCGATTTGCTTCCGACGGTCGCAGTGTTGTGTTCGAGGCCTCATGGAACGGAAATCCGCCGCGGCTGTTCTCGACCGTCTCCGCCTCACCGCAGACGCAGCAACTCGATCTCGCCGATGCCCATCTGCTCGCGGTCTCAAAAACGAATCAGATGGCGCTCCAGCTTCGCGGCCTTCACGGAACCTCACTCGACTACACCGGAGGAACCCTCGCCCAGGCTCCGCTCGCTGGTGGTGCCCCGCGCGAGTTGCTTGAAGACGTTCGCTGGGCCGACTGGGATCCTTCTCCACAAAGCCAGCTCGCCGTCGTGCACACGGTCGACGGGCACAGTCGGCTGGAGTTTCCGCAAGGCAAGGTCCTGTACGAAAGTCCCGGTTCGATCACCAATGTTCGCTTCTCCCCGTCTGGAGACAAGATTGCCTTCATGGATCATCCGGTCCTCTGGGATGACCGCGGAGTGGTGAAATTCGTCGACGTTTCCTCCGGCCGCCTCCGCACGCTTTCGTCTGAGTGGGAATCCGAAGCTGGCCTCGCCTGGAATCCAAAAGGAGACGAAGTCTGGTTCACCGCCATCCAAGCGGGATACAACCGTAAGTTGATGGCGGTCGGTCTGAACGGCGGCACGCGACTCATATTGACTGCGCCCGAGGGTATTAACCTCCAAGACGTTGCTCCTGACGGGCGCGTTCTTGTTTCTATCGAGAATCAGAGAGTCGCTCTAGAGGCTACAGCCGCGCCTGACTATCGCGGGCACGATCTCTCCTGGTATGACTGGAGCGTCGTGAAGGACATTTCCGCCGACGGTCAATGGGTCTTGTTCGAGGAATCAGGCGAGCCTTTCGAAGGCCGCTATGCAGTTTCCGTTCGAGGCATGAACGGCGCACCAATCCATCTCGGTGATGGCAGCGCTGGTGGGCTCTCTCCCGACGATAAGTGGGCGCTGGACGTCGCCACCGCCGATCCGCCGCGTGTCACGCTGCTTCCGATCGGCCCCGGCACTCCGAAAGATGTTCCGCTCCCAGGACTCGAGCACGTGCAGAACGGTTCTGCGCGTTTCATGCCCGATGGGAAACACATTCTCGTCAACGCCAATGAGCCCGGCCATCTCGTTCGGGGCATTTTACTTGATCTTGATGGTGGAAAGCCTCGGCCCGTGACGCCGGAAGGCATTGCCGCATTCCGCATTTCGCCGGACGGTCACTTTGTCGCGGCCCACGGGCCCAACGCCTCGCTCGTCATCTGCGATGCCGATGCCGGCAAGGTCGCGCAGATTCCCGGCATCGAACCCGGAGACACCTCGGCGCAATGGTCCGCCGATAGCGAGGCCTTGTACGTCTACCATTTTGGTGAGATGCCTGCGCGCATCTTCCGTCTCGACATTCACACCGGAAAGAGAACGCTCGTCCGTGAGCTGGAACCTTCGCAACGTGCGGGCGTGGTTTCGATCGCGCCGATTGTGATGAGCCCCGACGCGACCCGCTTCGCCTACAGCTACTACCAGAATCTCTCCACACTCTACGTGATCTCGGGGCTGAAATAAGTTCTACTCCAGAGCGCCCGCAAAGTCCTCGGCAACGTAATGGAGAAACAGGGAAGTAGAAGTGTTTCCCTGTGCCAGCGTTTTTCGGTAATGGGGCAGTCGGCGCCCGCGATAAAGCAGGCCGTCTCCGATCGCCTGGTGAACCGTTGTCGTTCCGCGAGACGTGTCCAGATACAGGGGCCAAGGCGTTACTTCGCTCGGCTCGGGCGCATAATCAAGGCAGAACGTGATGCTGAGCTCACACTGCTCGCGATCAGTGTGCTTCTCCAGTTGTGCGCCGCCCACATAGGAAGCCATGTACACATACGACGGCTTTACTCGTTCGCCAACTAGATCACTCACTGCTTTGGTCAGCTGTACGTGAAAGAATCGCGCGACCGGGTCATTGTGCGCGATATATCGCAGTGGGCTCTGTCCGTCTCCGAGCCGTACTTTGCCGGTTCGGATTTGCCGACGAAAATACCGCCGCATCTCCGCCAGTTGAAATGGATGGATCCACCCATCCACGACCGCGTATCCCTTTTCGCGAAACTCCCCGCGACAACGGCTCGCCGTTTCATTCCATGCGCTGCGTCGCTGGCTTGCGTGATCCGGTGACACGAGAATCCCTGCATGTATCAGTAGATTCTTGATCGACGTAGGTAACTCAGCGATTGCGACCGGTTGATTCTGAAGGCTTGCCACCAGCTCTCGGAGACCCTCGCTCAAAGCAAACGGCCACCACACCTCGGTTGCAGGATCCTGTATCCACACCGCAGGCAGCTCGTTCCCAAAAATTTCTGCGAGCGACATTTCTGCCGCCCGCAAAGTTTCAGGCACACAACGTCCCATGTAACTGTGACCGTTGAAGCTCGGCTCCCCAGCTTGCTCCATTGCGCGCAACTGCCGGAGCAGTCGCTCGGGAACCAGGTGCGTCGGCTGCTCATCAAGTAGACAGCAATAGGCCGAGGAATCGCTCTGCGGAGGTCGTTCCAGCCCCGCAGAGGATTCCATCAGTCTCGTCATCCACATGATCCACTCGGTGTTCGTTATCGGTGTAGCCATCCGTTCACCGTGAATCGGCTATCCACGAACGCCCTCGATGGACACAACACCGGTGTGATCTCATGGAGCAGCGAACTCGGGAAGAAGACAATCTGGTTTTGTTCCGGCACGACAGCCTTGTAACTCCCGGTCGTGACCCAGCTTCCATCGCGCCTTTCAGCGTCATGCAGGCGCAGTTCGCCTCCTTGGAACGCCTTTGGCTCGCGATTGAAGAAGTACACGTACGTGAGTTCGCGGCTCGCAATCTCCTCCTCGGCATTGTCGAAATGATGCCGGAAGAAATCGCCGTCGTTGCTCGCGGTCAGTTGCGATTCAAAACGCGTGATTGGAAACTGCTGCATCTTTAGCTTTTCCAACACGCGTGGCAGTGCTGCTTCAATCCGATCCCGGAACACTTTTTCGTGACCACCCAGGTCCATGAGCACGCGCGATCGCCGATGCTCCGCATCGACCACCGTGCCCATCACACCCGGAGAGATTACTTCGCTGATCCGGAAATCGCCTTCGCGCCCGAGCGCGTATTGCGTGAGCGTCTTCAGTTCCACGGGAGCGAGAAACTCCTCGAAGACCACGCACTCTGCGCGCAACACCTGAGAATCGTCCGCCACGGCCACAGAATTTCCATGGTTCATCACCGAAACACCGCCTCCCGGTCCCGGTCCCGACGGTGAAGGCGGCCGCGGACCGGTCGCTGGTGGCGGAGGAGAACTCATAAAAATCCTTTGTTCGTTGAGGCCGTGCTCCGCCATCACGAAGCGCCCCGGTCCTGGTCCCGACGGTGACGGAGGCCGTGGTCCAGTTGCTGGTGGCGGAGGAGAACTCATGAAGATCTTCTCCTCGTTGAGGCCGTGCTCCGCCCCCACCAACCGTCCCGGCCCAGGTCCAGATGGAGATGGAGGTCTCGGCCCCGTCGCCGGTGGAGGCGGAGAAGCCAAAAATACTTTTTCCGACGCACCGTCGAACGCGCGTTCCGCCAGTTGCGATTCGATTCCTCGCAGCACGTCGCGTCCTGTAGCCTCCGATGCCCGGCGCATCAACGTTTCTCCCACCGCGCGCGCAAGAATCGCCGTCAGCGTCTTTTCGGTTTCAGGCTCACTACTGTTGTTCCGAATTTCTCGCAGAATATTGCTAAGCAGTTCGCGTTCCCGCGAACTCAGAAGGGTTTCATCTTGAGTGGATTGTTCTGAAAGGGGGCCCAGAACGTTGCGCAAACCCATGAGGCACACTCCTCCATGCTCTTCGACCAGAGGATCCTGGCAAAAGCGCAAGGGGAAGTTTCGGGAGACTAACAGAGAGAACGTTTTCAGCCAAGAAATATCGCGCGATTCGCACGCCGCGTGTTTCAGTTTGATACGCCGTTATTTCGGCACCATCGCCCCAACCAGCGACTGAAACACTTTAACGCCGTCCGTACCGCCCAGCTCTGGTTCCGCTGCACGCTCCGGATGCGGCATCATCCCCAGAACATTGCGTCCTGGGCTACAGATACCAGCGATATTCTCAAGTGATCCATTTGGATTCGCCTCGGACGTGATATCACCCGACTCACAGGCATATCGAAACACGATCCGCTTGTCACGTTTCAGTTCGGCCAATGTCGACTCGTCGCAGAAGTAATTGCCTTCCATGTGCCCGATCGGAATCGTCAGCACTTCACCCTCGCGGCAAGTATTTGTAAACGGAGTATCCGTCGATTCGACTCGCACATGGACGGGCTTGCATACATACTTCAATCCGACATTCCGCATGAGGGCGCCGGGCAGCAGCCCCGATTCGCAAAGGATCTGGAATCCGTTGCAGATTCCCAGCACAATCCCGCCGCCGTCAGAGAACTTCCGCACCGATTCCATCACCGGCGAAAACTTTGCGATCGCCCCAGTCCGCAGATAATCCCCGTACGAGAACCCACCCGGCACGATAATGGCGTCGCAGTTCTCCAGGTCATGCGACTCGTGCCAGAGGAAAGTGACCGGTTGTTTGGCCACCTGCTGGATCGTCCAGTACGCATCGTGATCGCAATTGGAACCGGGGAAGATGAGTACGCCGAATTTCATGCGAAGGCCTTTCCTGTGCGGAATACGTCGAGTCTACCACGCAGCAAAAACCGCCCGGCACCTGGGAAAAGCGCCGAGCAGGTCCTTGCAATAACTGTAGCGCCGGTTTCTCGCCGGCTGTGGGGAGGGCGTCCCGCCCTCCCCACACTTAATCCAGATCCGGTGGCGGAAGCGGAGGCAGATCCTCCCCGCCTCCGTCACTGTGAAATTGCCGGAAATAAAACGTATCGCCGCCTTCTGGGCCCGTCCCCACCGATCCCCCAAATTGTTTCTTGAACATCATGATGCGGGTTCCCGGCCCGCCCACGTCGCCGCGAACAGCCTTCAGCTGGCGCCACTGATCCAGCGACAGAACCTTGCGCAGATCGAGGTTCATCGTCGTGAACTCGCGTTCCAGCTTTCCACGCGCCGCCAGCACCTGGTCCACCTGCGAACTCACCTGGCCTTCGTTGGGTTGATCGGCATCCAGCAGCGTTTGCAGCTTCAGATCCTGCTTCTCCATCTCCGCGCCGTAGTCGATGAGGTGCATTTTGTGATCGAAGAACACCTGGTTGAGCTGCGCGATTTGTGCATCCGTCAGTTGCAGCTTCGACGCGATCTCCGGGTTTTGCCACCACTTTCCACCCTCGGGCCGGATCATCACGCGTCCGCCTTTCACATGCGGATGCGGCGGCGAAGCCGGCTCTCCGGGAGGAGGAGGGGTATTCTGTGCTTGCAACATTCCAGCCATCACGATGCTGCATACGGCCACAACCCACTTAGTTTTCATGAGTTCGAAGCTCCTTGTTCGCATTCTGGGAATTCATCGGTCTGCTGTCTGCGTCGTCTTCCACTATCAACGTCGCGGGTCCCAACGAAAGTGGCGTGCCGCTTTGTACCGCGCGCTCCACTTCCATCAATAGATCCTGATCCGAAATCGGCGGGGCTGCGGCCGCGCTGATCGGCGCGGGTGTCGGATCCGCCTTCGGAGCCCGAGTGATGAGCGCGACTGCAAGCAGCAGAAGCACAGCCAATCCCGGCGTCAACGATAAGGCGAGCCGCGACCTCTTTACCTGCTCGTTGCGCGCACTGCGAATTCGCGCCGCCTGTTGCTCCCAGAAAATCTCCGGCCGGTTCGCCGACTCGCGCTTGGCGGAGCCAAAAAGATTCAGCGCCTCCTGCAGTCGTTCGCGCTCCTGCTGGCACGGCTCGCAATTGGCCAGATGATGCTCGGCCGCCAGATCGAACCCGATCAGCGCCCGCTCCACCAGCGGTTCATGGGAACTTTCGTTCGTATTCATTTCGAATCCTTCAATTTGCCCCGCACTGTTTGCAGCGCGCGGAAAAGGTGCGTCTTCACGCTCCCCACTTGTAATCCCAGCACGGTGGCAATCTCGTTCAGTTCCATTTCTTCAACAAACCGCAGCATGAAGACTGCCCGCTGCTGCTGCGACAACTCATTCGCCGCCTCCCCCACCGCGCGTACTTCCTCTCGCGCCAGCAGCGTTCTTTCTGGGGATGGTTCGGGCGCAGCAAGACCTTCCGCACTCACTTCATCGTCCGCTTCCCCAAATCCCAGCAACCGCTTCCAGAAGCTGATCTTGCGGTTCCGCGCGTGATCCCGTGCCAGGTTGGCGGCGATGCGGAGCAGCCACGTCTCCAGGCTACACTCGCCGCGAAAACTTCCCATGCTCTGGTAGGCGCGCAGAAAGCAGTCTTGCGTCAGGTTGTCGGCTTCCTCCGGATCGCGCAGCAGCATCAACAGCAGCCGATGGACACGCCGCTGGTGCCGGCGCACGATGGCATCAAACTCTTCCGCCGTGATATTTTGAGCCGCGGCGCCGAGCGCGGGGGTCAGTGCTGTCTCCATGCGGTTGATTGTCGCTGCTATGAGTATGGACGAAATCCCTGCCGCCCAGGTTTACACGCCTTGGAAATTTCTTGAGAATGATGGAGATACTTAGAGCTTCTTGCGAATAGACGGAACGCCCTAAGACGCTCCCCAACTGCCCAAAGCCGAGAGCCGAAAGCCAGAGCCGAACAGCGAACACCGACCACCAATGGACTTCGGAGAACACGCCAGACTCACAGGAGGTGCCCTTAAGAATTGGGCCATTGCTCAGTTTCAGGATTCCGTCGCCGTTGCTTTACTTTGGTGGATCGGCCTCTACCTGCTGAAAGTCCCCTTTGCACCTCTGTGGGCTCTTCTTGCCGCCGTTTTTCAGATTGTGCCGCACATCGGCCCCATCCTCAGCGTGCTTGGTCCAGTACTGGCCGCTGCGATTCACTGGAAAGACCTTGCACATTCCCTCTACGTTCTTATCCTCTACGCCACCATCGTCGTCGTCGACGGCTTTTTGCTCCAGCCCTACATCATGAAGCGCACCGTTCGCGTTCCCATCTGGGCGTCCATCCTCACGCCGATTGTCCTCGGCATGATCATTCCATTCTGGGGAGTGTTGATCTCCGCGCCGCTGTTAGCCGTGGTCTACGCCTATAAAGAGCGTCAGGCAAAGGCCCTCACAAAGTAGCTAGTGCCCAATCTGCGAACGATTCTGCGACGACTGGCGATCACTCGCACTTATCTCTTTTTCCAATAAACCGAACGGATGGACGAAAGATTGTCTATCGACCGCACGATTGCGCCCTGCACCAGCCACCTCACCGACAAGCTCTCGAATAAGCGTGTCGCAGGCCAGAGTGTTTTACAAATTCTTAACTGCGCGGAGACAAAATTCACAGAGATCCGAAGTATGAACGCTTTCCCCGCTTCCGCTCCCCATAGATCGGCCCCGAAAAAATAGATCGGCCCCGAAAACATTTGGTTACTCGACGCTCACGTCGATTGTCAGAAAGGATTCGTTTCATGGCAAAGATACAAATCGCGTTATGCCTCGCCCTGTTGTTGGTTGCGAGCAATACTTTGTGTGCGCAGACCTGGTCGTTTACCGGCAGCATGCTGCAAACGCGAATCTATTCCACTGCCACTCTGCTGCCGAACGGCCAAGTCTTAATCGTGGGTGGATACCATCGCGGCACCACTGGAATCGCACAGGCAGAGCTGTACAACCCTACGACCGGGACTTTCAGCGCAACCGGAAGTCTGAACACTGGACGCTATTCGGCGACTGCGACTTTGCTGAACAATGGCAAGGTCTTGGTCGCCGAAGGGCAGAACTCCGGCCCTCTTGCCAGTGCAGAACTTTACGATCCCTCAACTGGCACTTTCACCGTCACCGGAAGTTTATCGTGTGCGTGCGGGCGCGTACCGACGCTTCTGCCCAACGGAAGGGTCCTCTTTTCGGGCGGATTTGATGCAACGACCGGAACCGCTCTCTCTAGTGCGGAGCTCTACAATCCCACCACTGGAACCTTCAGCCCGACTGGAAATCTGAAAGTTGCGCGCGCCGGTCCATCCTCGACACTGCTGCCCAACGGCAAAGTTCTGATCGCTGGAGGAGTTTTCTACACAGGCACGCCGCCCTACAATCTCGTCGTCCACTATCTCGCGAGCGCAGAAATCTACGACCCCACGTCAGGTACCTTCTCGCTGACGGGAAGCTTAAACACGGCACGTTCCGGCCAATCCACCACGGTATTGGGTAACGGAAAAGTTCTGCTGGCGGCTGGCCAGAATGACGGTGCGAATGGCGGCTACCTTGGAACAGCCGAACTCTTCGATCCCTCTACCGGCAAGTTCACCTTTACCGGAAGTTTGAATACGCCGCGTATCTTGCACACCGCCCATTTGCTTGCCAGTGGCGAGGTGCTGATCGTCGCTGGCAACCACTTCGGCTCGATTGCAAGTGCCGAACTCTACAATCCGGCAACTGGAACGTTCACCAACTCGGCGAGCTTGAACACTCCCCGTCAGGGACACGCTTCAGCCTTGCTCCAAAACGGACAGGTGTTGGCCGCGGGAGGGTTTGAGAGTCAACTCGGCAGCCGCCTGGGCTACCTGGCCAGTGCAGAATTGTTTCACTGAAGGTTGTCAGGAGAGCCTGGATATTCGCGGCGGTCACGACCCTGTCGATCGTGATCGCAACGAAAAATCGTGGCTTTCTTGTGCAAGGGAGGGCGGCCTCGTCGCCCCTAGGCTAGCCCGCCCTCTCTGGCCAGCTTCAATGCTTCCAAAGCCGCGCCACGCGCGCCCGCCGTGTCGCCGTTCGGCATCACGTGAATCGGAATCCCGGCCTGCTCCTCGCGCTGGTTCGGCATCCCTTTGCGGATTTCATCCAGAAACCACTTCTGAAATTGCTTGCTCGTTTCGAGTACTCCGCCACCAACAATCAGCGCATCCGGATCGAAGGTATTGATCATCTCGTCAAAGAACAAGCCCAACGCATGCGCCTGCACGCGGAAAATTTCTTTGCTCATCTCGTCGCCTTTGTCCGCGTATCCTCGCACCGCCTTCGCCGCCTGGTGCGGATCCTGCTTGCCCAACTCGTGCCCAGAATATTTTTTCAAAAAATGTGGCAGCAAAGTCTTCTCGATCGCTGTCAGCGAGCACAGAGACTCGAGATCTCCAATCCGCCCGCAATTACATTGCGGCTCGACTCCTTCCACGCCCTTGATGCCCTGATAGGGAATCAGGACATGCCCAAGTTCTCCACCGAATCCGTTTTTGCCTTTCACCACGTTGCCGTCCAAGATGATCCCGCCGCCGTTGCCCGTCCCCACCACGTCCGAGATCGACGACTCGCGGCTATTTGCGCCAAAAATTGAATAGTGTCCCCAAAGAGCCGCTGCATTCGCGTCGTTCAGATACGACACCGGCGTGCCCAACTTCCGGGCCAGGCCCTCGCGAATATCGAACCCCGCCCACTTGGGATGCACAAAGTTCGTCGATCCGCGCGCGCTAAGCTGTCCCGCTGCACTCGCGGGCCCGGGAGTATCCAGTCCGATCGCGACTACGTCGGTCATCGCGATTCCCGCACGATCGGTCGCAACCTTTAACCCGTCCGCGATCTGCTGCAAACAGATTTCCGGACCTTGTTTCGCCAGCGCCGGATGCTCGCACAGTCCCTCGATCAGGAACTTCTCCTCCCGGTCCACCAGCGTGTAATTGATCGCCGTCCCACCCAGGTCCACTCCAGCCACGACTTCCACGATTTTTCCCTCGTTTGATTGAAATCTGAATTTTTGCGCCGATCAGCTTAGCAGAATTCCGGGGATCGGCTGCCATCCCCGTAAGCAGGTCGAACGTATCAATCCGCATAATTCGCGCGTAGACCTGTCCCCAAACGAGGCTCGAACACTTCAGAGTAGACTACGGACGCTGTAGCCCTTACGTCGTCTCGAACTTATAAGGAGTTCCACGTGTACGGAATGATCGCCAAAATCACCACGGTTACGGGCAAACGCGAAGAGTTCATCGATGTTCTTACGAAGCGCACTTACAGGATGCCCGGGTGCTTGAGCTACATCGTCGCGAAAGACGCCTTTGACGCCAACGTCCTTTGGGTCACCGAAGCATGGGACAGCGCCGCCAGTCACGAAGCCTCGCTATCGTTGCCGGAAGTAAAGACTGCCGTCTCGCGAGCCAGGGAATTGGTGGCCGCCTTCGAACGAATCGCCGTTACCCGCCCCGTTCAAGATATGGGCGCAGGATTCCCCAACCAATCATGATCCCACTCATTCCTGTTCATCCCTAACGAGGCGGGTTCGTTCCCGCCGAGAACGAACTTTGAGTGCAGGGGCCTTACGTTCCGACCCTGCGCATTAAGGTGACGAGAGCCCGCAAACCCCCTGTTTTACAGGGCCGAATCCCCCGACAGTAACCTCGCCTACCAACGCATGAGCCCGCTGAACACGCCAGTTCCCAAGACGTCGCATGCTATAATCGACGTTCGCCTGCATCCGTTTCTGAGGCTATCCAGTGATCTCCTCCGAAGGCGAATCCTGCGCAATTTCAGTTCTTTAGATACGAGGTATTCCTATGTCCGGCCATTCAAAATGGGCCACAATTAAACACAAGAAGGGCGCGCTCGATGCCAAGCGCGGCAAGATCTTCACCCGTCTCATTAAGGAAATCAGCATTGCCGCCAAGAACGGCGGCGGCGATCCGGATAGCAATCCTCGTCTGCGCACGGCGATTCTGGCCGCTAAGGGCGAGAACATGCCCGCCGACAACATCAAGCGCGCCATTCAGCGTGGTACCGGCGAACTCCCAGGCGCGACCTACGAAGAGTTCACCCTCGAAGGCTACGGCCCGGGCGGCGTCGCGATCCTCGCCGAGATCAACACCGACAACCGCAACCGCACCGTCAGCGAAATCCGTCACGTGTTCAGCAAGAACGGCGGCAACATGGCCGAGGCGGGCGCGGTCGCCTGGATGTTCCACAAGAAGGGGGACATCGTGATCCCGAAAGCCGCCGCCAAAGAAGACGATCTGATGACCATCGTTCTCGAAGCCGGCGCCGACGACCTCAACGATGACGGTGACAGCTGGGAGGTGCTCACCGCCCCTTCCGCGTACGAAGAAGTTCTCGAAGCCGTGAAGAAAGCCGGCATCACACCAACCTCCTCAAGCGTCTCGATGATTCCGCAAAACTACATCAAGCTCGAAGGCTCACAGGCCAGCACCATGATCCGCCTGCTCGAAGCACTCGAAGAGCACGATGACGTACAGAACGTTCACGCGAACTTCGATATCGACCAGAAGTTGCTGGAAGAAGTTGCAGGTTAACAGACGTCGCGATCTATCTTCAGAACCCAGGCCGCCCAAAGCGGCCTTTGTTTTTTGCTACTTCGCATGACTGTCACGCGGCACTGGTGGTTCAGCTCAGGCGTTTTCAACACACCCGTGGAAAATTCTGTGCAAAACGTGGAAAGTAGTTCGGTAAGTACCTGAGGGAGAATCGTTTTAGCTCCTTGCACTGAGACCGATGCTGGCACCTTCGTGTTAGAACTTCTCGGCTAGTTGCCGACGTTTCTCGCCTCAACGACGAAATGAAATCACGGCTCGACAAGTTGCTGGTCGATCGCGGTCTCGTACCCTCGCGCGAACGCGCCCAAGCCCTCATCCTCGCCGGAAAAGTTCTCGTCGATGATCAGAAGATCGTGAAGTCCGGCGTTTCGGTCGACTCAGCCGCGCAATTGCGTCTTCTTGGTGACGATCTCAAGTACGTCAGCCGTGGTGGACTTAAACTCGAGAAAGCCCTCGATCATTGGCACATCGATGTAACGGGACTCATCTGTCTCGACGTCGGCGCTTCGACCGGAGGCTTTACCGACTGCCTGCTTCAACACGGCGCTGCAAGTGTGGTCGCGATCGACACCGGATATGGTCAACTCGATTTTCGCCTTCGTCAGGATCCCCGCGTGCACCTGCTTGAAAAAACAAACGCACGTTATCTGACCCGTGAATTGCTCGGCCAGTCCATGAAATCCAAATTTGTCGACTTCATCGCAATGGACGTGTCGTTCATCTCAGCGACGTTGGTGTTGCCGGCCGTCATTCAATTGGCATTCCCAGAAAACGCACAACAGCGCGCAGGCCGGCAGCTCGTCGTCCTCGTGAAGCCGCAATTCGAAGTTGGACGCGCCCAGGTCGGTAAAGGTGGCATCGTGCGCGACGAATCCGCACAGCTCGCCGCCGTCGAGAAAGTCCGCGACGCCGTAATCGCCCTCGGCGCCAAACGCACTGACTCGATCGACTCGCCGATCCTCGGTGCCGAAGGCAACCGCGAATTCCTGCTCTGCGCAACCTGGTGACACACGCCGACGGAAGCGACGGCCGCCCACCTCTTTCATTCGATCTGTCATCCTGAGCGCAGTGAGGCGCAGGCCGAACGAAGTCGAAGGACCCCTTGCCTGCCGAAAGCTACGCAGACTCCAACGAGACCATTTTGCCCGCGCTCTCAACAGCCATCGCACTCTCCCGCCGTCCTCGCCCGTCCAAACCACGAACCATCGCGGTCCACTGCCTAGAGCCCAGAGCCCGCTCCTTGTACAATGCATCCTTCATCATGCCCAGCGGGAAAGCTCCTTCCAGCCGCACCAAGTCGGTTGCCATCATCTCCAAGCCGGCCAAGCCCGAACTCGCCGAAATCCTTCCTCCGCTGTTCGACTGGTTCAAAACGCACGGCTACCTGATCGTCATCGACAAAGAGACCGCCTCCTACGCGAGCGGCCCTGAAATCATCCCGCGTCCCGAACTCGCCTCGCGCGCACTTGATTTCGTCGTCGTTCTCGGCGGCGACGGTACTTTGCTGTCGACCTCACGCGCGGTCGCGAAAGCAGGCATCCCCGTTCTGGGAGTGAATCTGGGAACGCTGGGATTTTTGACCGAGGTTCCCCTCGCGGAACTCTACGAAGCCCTTGAAGAGGTAGACCAGAAACGTGCCAGCGTTGAATCGCGCGCGCTCGTCTGTTGTGAGTTGCTGCGTGCAGGGAAGTCGGTCATGAGTTACGCGGCGCTCAACGACGTCATCGTCAACAAGAGCGCTCTCGCCCGCCTGAACGACTACGATCTCTTCATTGACAAGGCCTTTGTCACCGAGTACAAAGCCGACGGCCTGATCATCTCCACGCCCACTGGGTCAACCGCCTACTCTATGGCCGCGGGTGGTCCCATCCTGATGCCATCGGTCGACGCTTTCGTCATCACTCCGGTTTCCCCACACTCGCTGACCCATCGGCCGCTCGTGGTGCGCGACTCCGTCGAAATCGAAATCGTCGTGAAAACCGGAGACGAAGAGGCTTACCTCAGCGTCGACGGCCAGGTCGGCATGCCCGTGCGCGATGGCGATCGCGTTATCTGTAGAAAAGCCGACTACAAAGTCCAGTTGATGCGCATCCGCCGTGCTTTCTTCGAAGTCCTGCGCACCAAGTTAAAGTGGGGCCAGCGCTGACTCAGCAAAGAATGTGTCGTTGACGTCATCAAATCGCAGCCCGTGGAGCGACGGTGTCTCCTCTCATCAAAGATGATTTGCTGGAGCGGCGAGCGTCCTCGCCCGTCTAGAATCCTCCGCTGGTTCACTGGGTCGACGATTATCTTCCTCGCCGCAACTCATCCTGAGCGAAGTGAGCCGGCGAACGAAGTCGAAGGACCCCTTGTCTGACGACGTTACACGAGGCGATAAAGACTTTTTCTACCGCACACTACAATGCCGAAACTCGAAACTTGAACCCCAACACCTGCTTTCCCTACCGCTCCACCCTTAACAAATCGCTCACCGTCTCCCGCCGCCGAATCACCTTCACCGAGTTCCCATCCACCAACACCTCCGCTGGTCTCGGACGCGTGTTGTAATTCGACGCCAGCGACATGCCATAAGCCCCAGCATCCAGAATCGCCAGCCACTCGTTCTCAGAGACTTCGGGCAGTTCGCGGTCGCGCGCAAAAAAATCGCCGGTCTCGCACACCGGTCCGACGACATCCACCGTCGCCTTGTCGCCGCGCTCGCCTCCCTCCAACTCCACCGGAACGATCTCATGAAACGCGTGGTATAGCGACGGACGCAAAAGATCGTTCATGCCCGCATCGGTGATCAGAAACTTCTTGTTGTTGTTCGTTTTCCGATAGACGACCGACGTAATCAGCGCCCCGGCCGGGCCTACGATCGACCGCCCTGGCTCGAGCAACAAATGAACTTTCAACCCGCGCAACGGCCTCAGCAACGCCTCGGCGTATCGGGTAACGTGATCGGCGAAAGGCTGCTGCCTGCCTTCATACACAATTCCCAGCCCGCCCCCGGCATCCACGTAGTCGATCACGTGTCCGTCATCGCGCAGTTGACGCACCAGTTCCGCCACCCGTTCCATGGTTGCCGCAAACGGCGCAACGTCGGTGATCTGCGAGCCGATGTGCACACTCACGCCTGCCACCTGCAGGTGCCTCGTGCCCGAAGCCTTCGCATATAGTTCGCGCGCTTCAAAGATCGGCACGCCAAACTTGTGTTTGTGCAGGCCAGTCGAAATATAGGGATGCGTATTCGCGGGAACGTCCGGATTCACGCGGAGCGCCACCCGCGCTTGCTTCTTCGTCTGCGCCGCGCACTCTGCAAGGACCCACAGCTCTGATTCGCTTTCCACGTTAAACAGCAGGATGTCCGCCTTCAGCGCTGCGATCATTTCCTCGCGCGTTTTTCCGACACCCGAGAAGACGACATTCCGCGCCGCCCGCCGGTCGACCGCCAGCACGCGCGCCAGTTCGCCGCCGGACACAACATCGAATCCGCATCCCATTCCCGCCAGCAGACGCAGGATGCTCAAGTTCGAATTAGCTTTAAGGGAGTAGCAGACGGTATGCCGCACGCCACGAAATGCCTGCTGAAAGGTGTGCATGCGCTCGCGGATCATCGTCGCCGAATACACGTAGAGCGGCGTTGCATATTTCTCGGCGAGTTTGGGGATGGCTACGTCATCGCAGTACATCACATCGCCCGCTGCTCGCCGCAGCAGTCCCTTGCGCACCGCGCGGTACGCGAATCCGTAGGCAGGCTTTGCGGAAGTTGGGGAACTCAGGCTCACTTGCGCTTGGGTGTGCTCCCTTTCACCTTAATCGCGACCACGGTCTGATCGTCGAATGTGACTTCACCAGCGGCATGGTCCTCGACCGCTTTGAAAAGAGAATTCACGATGCAATCCGGCGACTGCTCGCCGCACGCCGAAATCACACGCTCCACGCCACTGCGCCCGAACATCTCGCCGGCGCGATTGGTGGCATCGAGTATCCCGTCGCTGAAGAACACGAAAATATCGCCCGGCTTCGCCTTGAAAGTGAACTCGTCGTACTCCGCCTCGTCGAAAAGCCCTAGCGGAATTCCGGCCGCCTCAATCACTTCGATCTTGCCATCGTGCACGAACAGCGGACGCGGCAGTCCGGAATTCGCCACCTGCATCGTGCGCCTCTGATCGTCCCATACCGCATACAGCAGGCAGATGTACTGCGCCTCGATGCGGCGCTCACCCAACGAGAAGTTCACCGCCGAGAGCATCTCGGCCGGTGCCGGCTCAATCGGTGCATGCGATCGCAAAATTCCGCTGACCAACGCCGCGTAAATCGCCGCCGGTGCGCCCTTTCCGCTTACATCGCCGACGACAATTCCCAGGCGCGACAACGAGTACGGAATAAAGTCATACAGATCACCGCCGATGGTTCGCGCGGGAGAAAACTTTGCCGCGACCTCCAGATGCGCAACCTTCGGCATGGTTTGCGGCAGCAGCCGGAACTGAAGTTCTCGCGCCACCTGCAGATCACGCTCCAGGCGCCGCTCCTGCCGTGCAATCTGCTCGTAAAGACGCGCATTTTCCAGCGCGATCGCAATCTGCGCTGCCAACGTTGTCAGTGTCCGCTTGTGATCTTCAGTGAAGAATCCGCGCCGCGTGTGCTCCAGATCGAGCACGCCGATCACGTTGTCTTTGTAGATCAGAGGAACGGCCAGTTCGGATTTCGTCTCCGGATTCGCCGCGACGTAGCGCGCGTCCTTGCTCACGTCCGGTACCAGCACCGCTGCTTTCTCCGCGGCAGCGGCGCCCACGATTCCTTTGCCCCAGGGAATGTCGTGCTTCAGATGGATATTTTCCTGAAAGCGCAGTGAGAACCGATGTCGCAAACTCTGCCCGGTCTCATCGACCAGCAGGATGCTGAACATCTGGTAGTCGATGATCCGGTTCAGCAACTCCGCAATCCGCTTGAGCAACTCATCCACGTTCAGAATCGACGTCAGCTCGCGCGCGATCTCGTTCAACAATAAGAGCGTTCGCGCTTGACGCGTGGTGCGCGTGTAGAGCTGCGCATTCTCAATGCCCACCGCCATGCGCGACCCAATCAAGGTCAGCAGCCGCGAGTGTTCTTCGGTGAAGTAGCCTGGCTCGCGCGCCTCCAGATCGATCACGCCGATCAACCGATTCTTGATGATTAAGGGAACCGCCAACTCCGATCGCACATTCGGAATTGCCTCGATATATCCGGCGTCCGGATCCTTGGTCACGTCTTCTACCAGGATGGCTTGCCGCAACTGCGCGGCGCGTCCCGTCACACCTTGTCCGACCTTGATGCGCGCCCGGTCGGCGTATTCGCGCGGATACCCGACTTGAAAACGAAACCGCAGCTCCTGGGTGCGTTCGTTGAGCAAAAGAATGGCGAAGATTTCGTAATTGATGACGCGGCGCACGAGTTCCGCCACCCGGCGCAGAGTGGTGTCGAGGTCGAGCGTGGTGTTAACCACATCAGCAACCTCCAGAAGCAAGGGCTCCACCTTGATCTGAGGCTCAGGTTTGGATGTGACGGAATCCACTGCGAATATGATATCAGCCGCATCGCGCGCCCACTCTCACCTAGCGTGCGCGCGGGGTTCATAGAAAAGGAACACCGTGGGTGCCTTGCGCCGTCAAGCCTTTCGTTGGACACCCGGCAAGACGCAGAGAGAGAATATCGGCATGTGGATGGCAACTGCTCACCAAAGTGTTTTTCTGTTTCGATCCACGCCGTCGTCGCGGACTGGTTGGTTGAAGAGCATGGCAATTCTGTCCGCATGCCTCGCGTTTGCGGCAATGGCGGCCGCGCAATCGCAGACCTCCGACACAAGCAATTCGAATCCATCATGGAGTTCGACCTCAGAAACGTCCGATTCGAACGTCGGCAGCCGTACCCGCACCACAGAAAGTCACACCAAAACCGGAAATCATACGGTCGACAAACAGACGGCCGAGATCCAGCGCTCCGGTTCGTACCAGCCTTACCAGGAAATCGAGCGCGAGACCTCGCAAGTTGATGCATCCACAACGCGCACGACCGTGCGCACCTATGGCCGCGACGGCAACGGCAATCGCGTGTTGACCCAGGTCACCGACGAAGAGCGGCACGATCAGCCCGACGGCGGATCGAAAATCACCCGCTCTACTTCGAATCCGGACGCCAACGGCCGCCTCTCTGTCGTGCAGCGTCAGGAAGAGAACACCGCAAAACTGGGCAAGAACGTCGAAGAAACGAAAACCACGACTTATCTGCCGGGTGTTGATGGACGGCTCGTGCCCTCAGCGCAGACACAAGAGCGCCGTGAACACCTCGACGATCGCACGACGAAGTTCGAAAAAACGACTTCGCTCTCTGACGGCGCTGGTCACTGGCAGCTCGGTGAGCGCAAAAACGGCACCATCACCGACGACGGTAAAAACCGAACCAGCGAGGAACACGTCGCGCGCGACAATGGCAGCGGCAACCTCTCCGAGGTTTCGCGTACCGTGAGCAGGGAATCGCGCGATGGATCCGGCACCCAGAGTGTCGTTGAGAATTATTCGAAAGACGTCCCCGGCGCTTCTTCCGATGGCACCATGCGCCTCGTCGAGCGCGTCACAACGAGCCGCGATTCCTCGAAGTCCGGATCAAGCATGAGCCAGCGGACGGAGCAGGTGAATCCCGGCAATCCGGACGCCGGTCTTCAAGTCACCGTCGGATCCACCGGTTCCGAACTAAGTGCTTCGAGTGGAACGAACGGATCCAACACCGTTACGGCCCGCGACGCCGATGGCCGCATGCGCGTGGTGTCAGTTGACATGACGAAATCGGACAAGAAACCCGCGGTCGAAGTGCAGATCGCCCCCGCCAACAGCAAACCGAAGTAAAAGCGCGTTCCTCC
>Ga0126381_100002040_pt1 | contig 21790 bp, 20 predicted proteins | sample PanSoiMetPlot_28_FD_96465 | JGI IMG/M metagenome (GOLD analysis project Ga0126381, IMG submission 96465) | Tropical forest soil microbial communities from Panama - MetaG Plot_28 | ecosystem: Environmental > Terrestrial > Soil > Tropical forest > Bulk soil | place: Panama | collected 2016-02-17
ACCGGTATTGACCTACCGAACGAGGTCACCGGCGTCATGCCCTCGGAGGAATGGAAGCTGCGCAATTTCCGGCAAAAGTGGTTTGCCGGGGAGACCATCTCGGTAGGAATCGGTCAGGGCGCGATCGCCGTTACCCCGGTGCAGTTAATGCGGGCCATTTCGGCGATTTCGATGGGTGGCCGCATGGTCGTTCCTCACGTTGCCGATCCCACCGGTCTCCCGTCCAATTACCTCGAAGTAAACCACTATCAGGATGTGAAGATGGTGCCGATCGATCCGAGCGGATGGAACATGATCACCGATGCCATGGGCAGGGTTCTGATGCCGGAAGGTACGGCGCCTTCCGCGCATATTGCGGGGATCGATATCGCCGGCAAAACCGGTTCGGCGCAGGTTGTGTCCCTGGCATTACGTGCAAAGCATGCAACCAGCGAAGAGTTCGCGCAGAACGGCTGGTTTGTAGGATTCACGCCGCGACGCAATCCCGATATCGTGGTCTGCGTCCTGTTCCAGGGTGGGGAACACGGGAGATTGGCGGCCAGGCTTGCGACCCAGGTGATCAAGGCGTTCGTGGATAAACAACGGCGGCAACCCACGAACCTGGCGGATCAACCCAAAAACGACAAAAAGGCGGAGATCGGCGCGATGTGGTCGTCACCGGATGAGGTTGGCAACCAGAGCAAGCTCGAAGGCGGCAGCTTTGCGATCGATCTGCCCAAGAAACATTTGCCCCTGGCGGTGGCCGCGCCGGGATTGCGGTAAAAGAGGTCGCGCTTCGCGCAAGGGGCGAGTGGGAGCCCCCGATTTTTTGAGAGCGGATCGCTCAACGCTGTCTATGTCTCGTTACATCTCATTCCGCGATTTTGATTGGACGCTGGTGATCTTTGTCCTGATCATCTGCACGCTGGGCGTGGTCGAGATCCACAGCGCCACCGTGCACACCAAGTTTGCCGGGGTCGACCGGAAGCAGGTTTATTGGATCATCGGCGGGCTGTTTGGCATGTTCCTGGTCAGCCTGCTGAATTATCACGCCCTCATCGAACGCGTGCACTGGATGTACATTGCCGCCATCGCCTCGCTGGTGGCCGTGCTGATCTTCGGGCAGAAGTATCTGGGGGCGCGACGCTGGATCAAACTTCCCGGCGGCAATCACTTCCAGCCCTCGGAATGGGTGAAGCTGATTCTGATCCTTGCGGTGGCGAAGTTCTTCGCCGACCTGCAACAGAAGGAGCTTTCCTGGTCCGATTTCGTCAAAGCGGGCGCGATCGTGGGCGTGCCCATGCTGATGGTGCTGAAGCAACCGGACCTGGGCACGGCTCTCACTTACCTCCCGATTGCTGTGGTTGGTTTATTCCTCGGGGGCATGCGGCTCAAACAGGCTCTGGTGGTCGTGCTTTTGGCGGCGGCCTGTTTCCCGATTGCCTGGCATCACATGAAGGACTATCAAAAGCAGCGGCTGGTCAGCTTCCGGGATCCTGACGCCGATCGTCGGGGTGCTGGGTACCACGTTAATCAATCTCTGATCGCGGTCGGCTCGGGTGGAATTTGGGGCAGCAGTTCGGGCTCCCAGACCCACTTGGCCTTTCTCCCAGAACCACATACGGATTTCATTTTTGCCGCGTTTGCCGAGGAACATGGTTTTGTAGGAGCTTTGGGAGTCCTGCTGTTATACTTTATCGTGCTGATGCGTTTGACGCAGAACGCACAAACAGCGCCCGACCGCGCTGGCACGTTCGTGGTGATGGGTGTGGTAGCAGTTTTGACCTTCCACATCCTGGTCAACATCGGCATGGTGCTCGGCTTTATGCCGGTCACCGGAATACCTTTGCCACTAATGAGTTACGGCGGGTCTTCCGTGTTGTTCATGTTTCTTGCGCTGGGGATGGTGATGAATGTCCGCATGCGCCGCTTCGTGAACTGAAGCAATTAGCTGTAAACCCTGCCCCGGAGTGGCAGGTTGGAGAAACAAGATTACGCTAGCCCTGGCATGAAGAGGGCACTCACCGGCAGAGGTTAAGAGCCGGGCAGGATTGAAGTACAAGCGCGACGGGGAGGGAACGGCCCCCTCAGGGCACCCCATCGCGGGCCGCTTCGCAAATGGGCGAAAAGCCCAGTATCGAGCCGCACCCGCGCTGAGGACCCGCCAAGTGATCGAGTAGAGGCGGCGACTGAGAGAGCGGTCACAACCCCGAACGCAATGCGATCGTGGAAAAGACTTTCGAGTTTCTGCAGCCAGCTCGGCCCAGAGTAGCCATTCTGGGTCTGCAACGTTCTTCGTTTAGGCACGTTTCGTTTAGGCAAAGAACGGGTATCGCTTTCTTCTTTCCTTCCCTTCTGCTTTCCTCGTGCCGGTGAACGACCCAGCCCTATAGCTGGGAACCGGAGTTCGAATGACAAGAGAACTGTTTGTGTCTTCCACGCCGCACGAAACCAAAGTCGGCCTGGTGGAGGACGATCAGCTGGCAGAAGTGTATCTGGAGCGTGAAAACGAATACACGCTGGCAGGTTCCATTTACAAAGGAAAAGTAACTCGCGTATTGCCCGGCATGCAGTCGGCGTTTGTGGATATCGGCCTCGAACGCGATGCGTTCCTCTATGTTTCCGATTTCATGGAACTGGAGAGCCAGGACGAAGATCTCGAGGATGTGCCGGCTCTGCCGGCCGTAACCGATTACAAAGTGGTCGAGGCCTCGCCCGAAGAGAGCGCAGCGCCTGAGCCGGAGAACGAATCAGGCGCAGCTTCCGTCTCAACCGAAGCCGCGGAAAGCAAATCGAACGGGGGCTCGCCCGAGCCTCGGGATGAGCGCGGGGGCTGGCGGAATCGCCGCCGTCGGCGTGGTCGCCGCGACCGCGGCAATGGCGGGCCTGAGTCTAGATACTCGCGCCCGGTCGAGAAAGAGTCACACGCAGATCGTGATCGTGAGGGGTATGGCCCACCTCCTGGGTACCAGCCCATCATCCTGCCCGGCGAATCGATTTCCAAGTATCGCGGCCGTTCCGCGGCCGAGGCTTCGCCGACCGCCCTCGCCGAACCGCCGATCCAGGAAACGCCGGTGGCGATCTCGGCGAACTTCCCGGACGATGAACCCTTGTTCACGCGGGCCGGACATGAAACCGAAATTGCCGAGGATGTGCCGCCGGTCGCGGAAGAGTCGGAGTTCACCGGTGAGGGGCGCCTCTGGCCGAAGTCCGAAGTCGGCACGGAGGACTGGGATCGCGAGCAGAAGCGACTGCACGACATGAACGTGGCTGCCGTGTTCGGTGGAGATGCGGCGGGAGAAGAAGGCGAAGAGCACGCGGTAGAGTCCGCGGCCAGGAGTATCTCTGAGGAGTCGGTTACGCCGCAATCTGGCGCGGGCACGCTGGAACATGAGGAGATCGACGAGGAAGAAGCCGATCTTGCCTCCTATGTGGAAGAACTCGAAGAAGACGCAGCCTTCGATGAAATGGAAGAGGAGACGCACATTGCGGAGGCTTACGCTCCCGGCGTAAACGGCGAGGTTTCCGAAGAACGGCTTCCTTCCAATCAGGAGATTGCTGACTCCGCGGAGAATGGGGTTGAGATTCCCTTCTCTGCGGAACCGGTCTCCGAACAAATCGCCGAAGCGGCGCAGGCCGAAGAAGTGGACGAAGCTGCCGAGGAAGATGCCGAACTGGAAGACGCCCAGGCGGAAGCCGAAGCTTTGCTTGATTCCGAAGGCCGCGAAAACGGCACGGTGGACGCGCGGGCCGAACTGCGGGCTCCTGCCCCGACCGCCGCTTACACCCGGCCGGTGCCGCGGCCGGCGTACGATCGCGATCGCGGCCGGCGACGCTTCCGCGGTGGACGCCGCTTCCGCCGGAACACCCCGCAAAACCTGCCGCAGATCAGCGATCTGCTCAAAGAGGGTCAGGAAGTACTGGTGCAGATCGCGAAAGAGCCGATCGGCAAGAAAGGCGCGCGCATTACCAGCCATATCGCCCTGCCCGGACGTTTCCTGGTTTACATGCCGACGGTGAATCACACCGGCGTGTCGCGCAAGATCGCTTCCGAAGAAGAGCGGCAGCGCTTGAAGCGGATCATCCAGAGCGAGCGCGAGAACGGCCACGGCGGTTTCATCGTGCGTACGGCAGCGCAAGGCGCGGATGAACAGGAACTGCGTGCCGACATCCGCTTCCTGAAAGGTCTATGGAACGAAATCCGCACGCGGGCGGAAAACAGCAAGCCTCCGGCGCTGATTTATCACGATCTCAACGTGGTCGAGCGAGTTCTGCGCGATCAGGTCACGTCCGATTTCTCCGCCATCTGGGTGGATAGCGAGCAGGAGTATGAACGCATTCTCCGCTTTGCCAACCGTTTCCAGCCGGCCCTGGTGCGGCGTGTGAAGCTGTACACGAAACAGACTCCTCTGTTCGAGCAATTCGGCTTGAAGGATGAGATCGACAAGGCACTCAAATCGAAGGTCTGGCTGAAGAGTGGCGGATATATCGTGATCAATCAGACCGAGGCGTTGGTCGCGATTGACGTGAACACCGGCAAGTACGTCGGCAAGACGGCGCGCCTGGAAGACACGATCGTGAAAACCAACGTGGATGCCATCAAAGAAATCGTGCGCCAGATCAGGTTGCGCGATCTGGGTGGCATCATCGTGATCGACTTCATCGACATGGACGAGCGCAGGAACCGCCAGAAGGTCATGCAGGCTCTCGAGGAAGCCTTGCGGAGCGACCGCTCGCCGTCGAAGGTGCTGCAGTTCAACGATTTCGGGCTGGTGGCAATCACCCGCAAGCGGGTAAAGCAATCGCTCGAGCGCACCATCGGCTCGCCCTGTCCGTATTGCGAAGCCACGGGTTTCGTGAAGAATGTGAACACCGTGTGCAACGAAATCTACGTTGAGATGCGCAAGATTGCGAAGCACCTCGAGCACTCGGATGTGATGCTGCGGGTCAGTCCCGACGTCGCAAAAGCCTTGAAGGCCGGCAATGGCCGCTGGCTGAACGAACTCGAAGAGCTCACCAAGAAAACCGTGATCGTCAAGAGCGATCCGGCGCTGCATCAGGAGCAGTTCGACATCAACTGAAGCTGCTGGCTCTTGAGCTTTTGTGGAGGAAGGGGCGTCCTCGCCCCTTCCGTGCTCCTTGCTTTCTTGCTTCCTTCTATCGGGCGGACCGCGTGGTCCGCCCGACTCTTTGGGCTCGAGACCAGCCTATAATCACCTCTGCCGCATCGACGCGGCCGGTATGAGCCTCTTTCAGCCAGTTCCGTCCGGCGATACCGCCAGCGATCGCACCCATCCCCTTGCCGATCGCATGCGGCCGCGTTCGCTCGACGAATTTGTCGGACAGGAACATCTCATCGGCCCAGGCAAGCCGCTACGCGCCCAAATCGAACGGGACGACATCGGCTCCCTCATCTTCTGGGGCCCCCCCGGTACCGGCAAGACCACTCTCGCCAAGATTATCGCGCGCATGACGCGGGCGGACTTTATCGAATTCAGCGCCGTGCTCTCCGGGATTAAGGAGATCAAGCAAGTCATGGCCGATGCCGAGCGGGCGCGCCAGTACGGCACCCGCACCATCGTGTTCATCGATGAAATCCATCGTTTCAACAAAGCCCAGCAGGATGCGTTTCTTCCCTACGTCGAGAGCGGCAGCATTCGCCTGATAGGAGCCACCACCGAGAATCCGTCGTTTGAAATCATCTCGGCGCTGTTGTCGCGCAGCCGCGTATATGTGCTCCGTCCGCTCACCGAGGAACAGATTGGGTTGCTGCTCAGGCGGGCGCTCGAGGACGAGGAACGCGGCCTGGGCAGGAGGAAGCTCAGCGCGGACGATTCCGTGCTTCGACAGATTGCCGCCTATTCGAGCGGAGACGCTCGCAGTGCCTATAACGTGCTCGAAGTGGCGGCGGCGCTCGCCAGCACCGGCGACGCTGCCGGCAAGAGTCCCCAGCCCAGGGACGCCGCGCCGGGGTCCTCACCCTCGGACACGGGGAACCAGGAAGCGGTGATCACGAACGACATCGTGAAGGATGCGCTGCAGAAGCGGGTTCTGCTCTACGACAAGTCCGGGGAGGAGCATTACAACCTCATCTCCGCCCTGCACAAGTCGGTTCGCAACAGCGACCCGGACGCGTCGCTGTACTGGCTAGGTCGCATGCTCGAAGCCGGCGAAGATCCGCTTTACATTGCGCGGCGTGTGGTGCGAATGGCGGTGGAAGACATTGGCCTGGCCGAACCCAATGCGCTCGCGCTTTGTATGGCCGCTCGCGACGCGGTGGATTTCCTCGGCATGCCGGAAGGCAACCTGGCCCTGGCGCAGGCGGTGGTGTACCTCTCCGTAGCGCCGAAATCGAACGCACTTTACACCGCCTACGGCGCGGTCGAGGCGGACGTCGAACGAACCTCAGCCGAGCCCGTCCCGTTGCATCTTCGCAATGCACCGACCGGATTGATGAAGCACCTCGGCTACGGAAAGGGTTATCAGTACGCCCACGATTTGGAGTCGAAAGTGGCGAACATGCAGTGCCTGCCGGACAATCTGAAGGACCGCAAATACTACCGGCCGACGAACGAAGGGGTAGAGAAGCGAATTCGCGAACGCTTAGAGGAAATCCTGAAACAGCGCACGCAAGCGCCTCGGCCAGAGTCTCCCGAGTAAAATCAGAGTCCTCGCCGGGACTCCTGGCATCCATGTTTAAGAAAGAGGTGGCCATGGCGACGCTTCCCATTATCGCCAGTTCCGAGCAGCTGATTCCGCAGCAACGGCAAGCCGAGCAGATTGAAGAACTGCTCCAGGTGGAGAAGGCGGCCCAGAAGATCAGCTCGATTCTTGACCTGGACGAACTCATCAACAAGATCGTCACCGAAATTGCCGAGTCGTTTGGCGGACTGGAAGCCGACATTTATTTGCATGACGAAACCAACCGGGAATTGGTCCTGACTGGCGTTTGCGGTTGCACGGTGTATCAGAAAGGCGACCGCAAAAAGGTTGGCAAGGAAGGAATCGTCGGCCACGTTGCAGCGACGGGCCGCATGCACTATGCCCCGGACGTACGCATCGACCCCTATTACATTGCCTGCGAGCCGACCACGCTATCGGAAGTCGCATTTCCTCTGCATGTGGAGGGACAACTGGTTGGGGTTTTCGCAATCTCGCATGACGCCCTGAACGCCTTCCCGGCCTCGCAATTGCGGCTGCTAGAAGCCCTCAGCCGGCACATCGCCGTCGCCATTCACAATGCCCGGCGTTTCGGGCAGGAGCGGCAAGAGCGCGAGCGCATGAGCCGCGAAGCCAGCGAGGCGCGCTCGATCCAACAGGCATTACTTCCGAAGGCGTCGCCCTATGTTCCCGGATTCGCCATCTCCGGACTCTCCGTCCCCGCGGGAGATGTGGGAGGCGATTGGTATGACTTCATCCCGTTCCAGGACGGGTGCTGGGGACTGGTCCTCGCGGATGTTTCGGGGAAGGGCACGGCGGCGGCACTGTTGATGTCGGCGACTCGCGGCATGTTGCGTTCTCTCGCCGATCACTGCGGTTCGCCGGCAGAAGTGCTGGCCAAGCTGAACCGTCTGATGGTCGAAGACTTCCCGGCGGGCCGATTCGTAACCCTCGTCTACGGAGTCCTCGATCCCGAGCACCGCAACTTGACCTTTTCGAGCGCCGGGCACCTGCCGCCTTTACTGGTGAGAAATGGCGAGGCGCAGTTTCTCGAGAGCGAGCGGGGCACGCCGCTCGGTTTGGTGGCTGGAGAGTTTTCCGAAAGCACCGTGGAACTCCCCCCAGGCTCACGCCTGCTGTTCTATAGCGATGGCATCACCGAAGCCGGTGGCCCAGCCAAGGAAGAGTACGGACCGCGGCGCCTCGAAGAGCACGTGCTGCTTCCCCAGGCATCCACCGAAAGCCTGCTCGAAGATGTTCGCCGACACGCAAAGGGAGCAGAATTACACGACGACGCAACCGTAATTCTGATTAGCGCGTAGACGACCTCTAGACGGCGGCCGGGCCGCGGGTTGCGCCCTCTCCACGCGGCAGTTTCAGCAGCGCCGGGACGGAGAACATAATGGCCGTGAACAGCAGGGTGCCGAGCACATCGCGCTGATAGAAGGGAATTCCCACGGCGTAGCAGGCCACCAGGCCGGACATGGTCCTGGGGTACATGGCGCTGCCAAGCCATACCGCGAAGTTACTGACCAGGAAAAACGAGGTCGCGCTCGCCAGCGCCGAGGCTCCGATCCAGAGCGGCTTGGAGTGGTCGCGCAGCCGCGTGCCGAGGAGCACGATTCCCGCATACCACGCCCAGCTCGCCAGCACTCCCAGATCGAGACCCATGCCGTAGACAAATTTCGAGAGAATCACATCGGATAGCGCCAGCACGGCAACCGGGAACCAGATTTGCCGCCGCGAGGCGCGCGCCCCGAAAAACAGCAGCGCGGCGCCGACCGGCGTAAAGTGCCAGGGATGGGGGAGAAAACGCGACGCAAAAGCAAGGACGACAAAGAGGTAAGCCAGCATACGATCACCTCGGCACATTGATTTTGGGGGTTGCCTGCTCTCGCGTCAAGTAGTGCCGACGACAAATTGACAATCAATTGAGCGGGGGCTTCTGCTGCCTGTCTCCCATGGCTTCGCCCACCACATTCAGGTTTTGGTCGAGAGTCACATGCGCTTCGAGAATCGAGTGGCGTGGCATGGGCGAATATCCGAAGCGCAGATCGCGAAAGAACACAACCGTGTCGGTGCCCCCGGAGTCTTCGGTGACCAGCGGGTAGCCTGCCCAGTCGAGATACAGGCGCCCGAGACGGCTGCGCTCGGCCGCGACAATCGCCGCGGTTCGCTCGGGCTTGGAAATTACCGCCGCTTGGGCAGGATCCAACTGCTCTGTCGAGGGGTTCACGGGTGCGATGATGTAGAAATTTCGAGTTTCCACCACCCCCGACCAGTGCATCGCGATCAGATGGCTGGGATGGGGCGCCCAATAGGGGTAAGCCGAGGCTCGCAACGGGGCTTCGGAATTGTAGGACTGATTCTTAAGGACACGCACGGTCTTCGTTCCCTGGTAGAAACGGGCCACCCACAACAGCACCACACAGAGGAGGGCCACTCGCGCAAACCGCTCGCGGTTCCGAGGTCGTGAGCGCAGGATCAACGCAGGCAATACCAGCCCGGCCAAAAGGAGCAGAAACATGGGCGGCTCAAAAATGAAGGCCACATTCCCCGAATACCACTTCTCCCAGAATGGCCAAAACGGGCGCACCCCGTAATTATTGGTGTAATCGAGGAGAATGTGGCTCAGGCAGGCGATGTAGGCTAGCCCGAACAGCAATCCCCAGCGCGGGGGCAAATCCGGGCGGTTCGTTCTACGACCGCGGATGCGCCACACCAGATACATGAAGCCGGTGACGATTAGAGAAATCAGCACCGAACCCAGAAACGAATGGGTGAAGCCGCGGTGGTGGGCGAAGCCATACACCGGTCCTTTGAATCCCCAAAATACATCAAGGTCGGGCGCTTCCGCCGCCAGCGTCATGGTTGCGGTGGCGAGCGCGGTTTTGCGATTGAATCCTGCTCGGCCGAGGCAGGCTCCGGTCAGGAAATGGGTGACGGGTTCCAAGAACAATTTTGTAACACACTTGCTGGAGATCCGTAGGCAGCCGGGGCAAGGGCACCGGTTCCCCAAGTAGTGGTCACCGGGGGTTCAGCGTCGGGTGGTTTTGCGGCACCAGGACGGTCAGCGTATCCGGCACAACTGACAGCGTGATCGGAAGCCTTCCCAGCAACTCGCCATCGGCCTCCACGTAGATATTCTCCGGCTTCTCGTCCGCAATCGGGCGGCAACGGACCTGGTCGGCATAAGCAAGCTCTATGCCAGCGACGCTTCGCCCCATACCCAAAAGACCGCGAAACACATACGCCAGATACTTCGCCCGGTCTCCGGTTCGGCAGAGCACGAGGCGCAGATCGTTGCGCGCGAGCGATGCCCCGGGCGCCAGTTCTCGCAGCACGCCTCCGAATTGATTGATGCGAACCGCCAGCATCTCAGAAAGACGCGGTTCATGCTGCCTCCCGCTGCCGTTACTGGAGAATTCCGCCTCGAAGTAGCGCATGCGGTGCGTCCACCACAGATGCAACGCTTTGCTGTAATAGGCCAGCATGCCCATTCGATCTTTCATCAGGCGGTTCAGCTTGTAGAAGAGGTGCGCATCCACGCCGACTCCAGCCGCAACCGTGAAATAGCGGAAGGCGGGGAGGTTGTTGAAGTCGCGGTAGTCGATGCGGCCGACGGCCACGCGCCTGGGAATGGATTTCAACAGGGTGCGGGCCGCGCCTTCCCCGTTGAGGGGCAAGCGCAGATCGTGCGCCAAAGCATTCGCGGTGCCCAGCGGGATCACCCCCAGGGCCGCATCTTTCCCGGCAATTCCCTGCAGCACGTCGTGAACCGTACCATCGCCACCACAGGCGATGATGGTGTCGAAACCCTCGCGAATGGCCATGCGCACCTGCGCTGCGGCATCCGAGGCAGCCCGGGTGGGAGAAACATCGAGCTCGAGCCCTCCGCTCCGCAGGATGGCGGCTACGTTTTCGATATCCTTCAGGCGATGTTTCCGCCTCCGGCCAGAAATGGGGTTGTAGAACAGAGCGGCTTTGCGCATGAGATGGTGTCGGTTCCCGCCGCAGCACCGGGAATCGAATCTACTCAGATGATATCGAGGTTAAAGGTACCTTGTTAACAGGGGATGAAATTCCGTCGCAAAGGTTCTCGCATTTGCAACAGGGTAAAGTCCCGCAGCCCGCAGCCGCCCGGGCTCGAAATGCTTGAGAGTCCTGGCCGCGCTCCCACTTGTGGCCCTGCGAGAAGATCGTCCGGTCGGCGATTCAGGGAGAACAGGCAGAAACTGCGGTTCGGACTGACCAGTTTCGTCCCACAGTTGAGGCAACGCGAGCGTTCGCGCGAACCGGGGCATCCGCGCTCCACCGGGTGTGATTAAATCATCGTTCATGTCCGTCAACCTGCCATCCTTCGCGAAGATCAATCTGGGCCTGCGCATCGGAGCCCTGCGAGGGGATGGATTTCACGAGCTGCGTACGGTGTATCAGACCATCGCATTGCATGACACCATCCGCATCTCGGTCACTCGCGGATCGGGGATAGAAATTCGCAGCAACGATCGACGGGTGCCGCTTGATCCCACCAACACTTGCTACAAGATCGTCGCGCGAGCTCTCGACGCACTCCGAGCGCGCGCTCGCGTCCGCATTGAGATTGAGAAGCGTTTGCCGGTGCAGGGCGGATTGGGAGGCGCCTCCGGGAATGCAGTCTCCGCCCTGCTCGGATTCGAGCGGGCTCTTGGCAAGGCGCTTTCGAGGACAGATCGCCTGCGCATTGCGGCCGAAGTCGGGTCGGATTTGCCGTTGTTTCTGATGGGCGGGACGGTGTTGGGGGTCGGGCATGGAGAGGAGGTTTATCCCTTACCGGACTTGCCGGCTACGCCGTGCGTGATGGCATTGCCGGAAATTGCGGTGTCGACACCGAAGGCGTTCTCGGATTGGGATGAACGCTGTCGAGCGGGCTCCCGTCCCCACATCGCCGCCGGTCGACCCGGGGATCGGACAGCAACCAAATTGAAAAATCCTGCCCCCTCCGATACAATGACAAAGTTCAGCCGTGAGATTTCTGCTTGGCTGAGTGCGGGGTCTGATCTTGTAGGGCGCCGCAGATCCGGTGTCTCCGCTGGTCGCGGAGGCCGGGCCGAGAACCCACTGCTCGACCTTGTCCGAACCGGGATTGAAAACGACTTTGAGAAAGTCGTCTTTCCGCAGCATCCCGAATTGTGCGAGGTTAAGCGTGTGCTTGAACAGTCGGGCGCGCACTATGCGTCACTGTCAGGCTCTGGGGCAGCGGTTTACGGCCTGTTTGATTCCCGCGAGGGGGCGGCTCGAGCGGCGAAGAAGCTGATTGGGCGCGGCACCCCGGCGGTGGTAACGAGTACGTTGACGCGGCGGCAGTATTGGCAGAGCTTCTAGCTGCTAGCTCCTGCTTCTAGCAACCCGGGACTCAGTCCTTTGCTAGGAACCAGCGGCTAGAAGCTAGCAGCTTTACTGGGCCGTCGACTAATGGTAGGTCAAGTGCCTTTGGAGCACTTTGTCTAGGTTCGAATCCTAGCGGCCCAGCCAAAAAAAACGTCGGCTGTCCGAGGTTTAGGGACTACGACCGACGACCAAGTCAGCTTGCGTCCAAAACACTATGGCGACCCTTGCAGCCACCGCGGAAAAGAAAATGAGCGCTGACGAAAAGCACGAGCGCAAGCCGCAACGCGCGCGTGTGGATGACAAGTTCAAGATCTTTTGCGGCACGGCCAACCAGCCGCTCGCGGACGAAGTTTGCGCTTTTCTTGGCATGAACCGCGGGCAGGCGCTGGTCACTCGCTTTAAGGACGGCGAGGCCTACGTTCAGATTCAGGAGAACGTCCGCGGCGCCGATGTTTTTGTCATGCAGCCGACCTGCCGTCCGGTGGACCAGCATCTGATGGAACTCTTGTTGATGATTGACGCGCTCAAGCGCGCCTCGGCGCGGCGCATCACCGCGGTGATCCCGTATTACGGCTATGCGCGTCAAGACCGCAAGGACAAGCCGCGGGTACCGATTTCGTCGAAACTGGTGGCGGATCTGCTGACCACCTCCGGTGCCGATCGCGCGCTGATTGTCGATCTGCATGCCCCGCAGTTGCAGGGCTTTTTCAATATCCCGGTCGATCACCTGTTCGCTTCGCCGGTGCTGGTCGACCATTTTAAGAAACTGCAGTTACCCAATTTGACGGTGGTTTCGCCCGACGCCGGTGGGGTGGAGCGCGCCCGGTTTTTTGCCAAGAAAGTCGACGCCGCCCTGGCGATCGTGGATAAGCGGCGTGTGGAAGCGAACGTAGCCGAAGTCATGCACGTCATCGGCGATGTTCGCGGCCGGACCTGCTTGGTGATTGACGACTTGATCGACACGGCGGGGACGCTAGTGAAGACCGCCGCGGCGCTGATGGATAACGGGGCGGCCACGGTCTACGCCTGCTGCTCGCATCCGGTGTTCTCCGGTCCCGCGGTAGAGAACATCATGCAGTCGTGTATCAAGGAAGTGGTCGTGACCAACACCATTCCGCTCACACCGGAAGCGGCTGCCGCGCGCACCGATTGCGGTGGCAAGATTACCGTACTTTCCATCGCTGGGTTGATCGGACGCGCCATCCAGTCGATTCACGAAGAGACGTCCGTCAGCAAATTGTTCATGTAAGAACTTTGAAGATAGGGATCTGAATTATGGCTACAGCAACGGAACAGAATCTTCTCGAAGCGCAGCCGCGCACTCCCGGCACTAAGAACGACGCGCGGCGAGTGCGCCGTCAGGGCAAAGTGCCGGCCGTGGTGTATGGCGCAGGCAAGCAAACCATGCCGGTGAGCGTGGATCCGCGGCAGGTTTCCCGCATTCTGCACTCGGAAACCGGGCACAACACGGTTTTCGATCTCGCCCTGGATGGCGAGCGCACCAAAGCCATGATCGTCGACTGGCAATATGAGCCGATCAAGGGCGCGCTGCTGCACATCGACCTCAAGCGCATTGCCATGGACCAGAAGCTGCGCGTGAGCGTGCCCATCGAACTGAAGGGCGAAGCCGAGGGCGTGAAGCAGCAGGGTGGAATCCTCGAGCAGATTGTGCGCGAGGTAGAACTCGAGTGCTTGCCCGGCGACATTCCGAACGCCATCGAGGTCGACATTTCGCACCTGGTGTTCGGCCTGGTGTTGCGGGTTGCCGATCTGCCGAGGAGCGAGAAATTAAAGTTCCTCACCGATCCGGATCAGCCGGTGGCGCACATCATCAGCATCAAGGAAGAAGAGGTGCCGACGGTGGAAGCGGTTGCGGGCGAAGCGGCGGCGGCTCCGGCGGAACCGGAAGTGATCAAGAAGGGCAAGCAGGAGACGGAAGAGGAAACCGCGGAAGCGCCCGAGAAGGCCGAGAAGAAGGAGAAGAAATAATCCTCGAACGGCCATGTGGGGAGCGAGGGGCGCCCTCGCCCGTCCAGCTTTGCCGAGAGCGATGAGAGCGCGTGAAGCTGATCGTTGGGCTTGGCAATCCGGGGCCGGAGTATGAGTTCACGCCCCACAACGTTGGATTTTTGCTGATCGATCGGCTCGCGGAGGATCTGCGGGTCGAAGTCCGCAACCGGCAGTCGAAGGCACTGACGGCAGCGGCGCACATCGGGCAGGAGGCGGTGCTTCTGGCCAAGCCCGAGACGTACATGAACCTGAGCGGCCTGGCCGTTCGCGGGCTGCTCGACAAGCTGGAGCTCAGGCCGGAAGCGGACCTGATCGTGATCCAGGACGAACTGGATTTTCCCTTCGGCACCATGCGGATCCAGAGGGGGCGCAGTTCGGCGGGACACAACGGAATTGAATCGATCATCGATGCGCTGGGGACGAACGATTTCCTGCGGGTGAGGATTGGCGTGGCCCCAGAGTATAAGCCGAGCGACGGCAAGGAATATCTGCTGTCGCCCATGCGCAAGGCGCAGCGCAAGGCGCTTGATGCGGTGCTGAATGATGCGGTGGAAGCGGCCAAGATGATCGTGGAACAAGGTCCGGCTGCGGCTATGCAGCGCTTTAATCGCAAGCCGGAAAGCGGTGGCTAGGAGCAAACGAGCCACTCGTAACAGGGATTTTGGAGAGTGCAATGAATCGTACCTATGAACTGATGTTTATTGTCCGCCCTGACATGACGGAAGAGGATCAGGACAAGCTGATCTCCACGCTGGAGAATGCGGTCACCTCTTCGGGCGGGCAGGTAAGGAACGTCGAAAAGATGGGCAAACGCCGCCTGGCGTACACGGTGCGCAAGTTCCATGACGGAATTTACATTCTGCTCACCTTTGAAGGCAGCGGCGGATTGGTGCACGAACTCGAACGCCGCCTGAGGGTAAGCGAGCCGGTGATCAAGTTCCTGAGCGTACGCATCGACGAGGAGCAGAAGCGCCTGGACAAGATAAAGGCAATCCGCGACGCCAAGCGTAAGGCTGCGCCCGCACCGCCGGAGCCGGCAGGAGAAGCACCGGCAGTGACGGCGTAGAACGTCGTAGCGCGTTCGGCTTCTGCGGGACAGAACTTCCGTGCCGAAGCCAAGCCTTCGACGCACGGCCTGCGATCAAAAACGCATCACGATGGTTTGGGTCAACGAACAAGGAACCACGACCCGACGACGAATTTTGAAGGAGCAACATGGCTGACGAAACAACACCGACGACCTCAACAGCAACGGAAGGCGTGGCGCCGACTCCGGAGCGGCGTCCGGCGCGATCCGGTCCTGGCGGCCCCCGCGAGGGCGGTCCCGGAGGCCGCAAGTACTTCCGTCGCAAGAAAGTGTGCAAATTCTGCACCGAGAAGATCGAAGCGATCAATTACAAAGACGTGCGTCTGCTGGCGCAGTTTGTTGCCGAAAGCGGCAAGATCGTGCCGCGGCGCCTGACCGGCGTCTGCACGCCGCATCAGCGCCGCCTGAGCTCGGCGATCAAGCAGGCGCGAAATATCGCCCTGCTGCCGTTCGCGGGACGAGCGGTTTAAAGTTCGCGGCGAGGGGTTAGCCAGGCACGCCTGCGCTCGCCGCTAACAACTCAGCCACTCATTAGTCATTCAGGAGCCATCATGGAAGTCATTCTCAAAGAAGACGTCGCGAAACTGGGTTCGCGCGGCGATGTGGTGAAAGTTGCCGAAGGGTACGGCCGCAATTTTCTGCTGCCGCGCCGGCTCGCCATTGAAGCGACCGCAGGCAATAAGAAAGTGATTGAGCAAATGCGCGCTGCCGCCTTGCGCCGCTCGGCCAAGGAAAAGGCCCACGCCGAAGAGCTGTCGCAACAGTTCGACGGATTGTCGGTTGGGTTCCAGCGTCGCTCCGGCGAGCACGACCAGCTATTCGGCTCGGTGACTTCTGCCGATCTTGCCGAGGCGCTCGAACGGAAGGGCTTCTCGATCGACCGCCGCAAGATTCAGCTGCATGAACCGCTCAAGACTCTGGGCGAGTTCACGGTGCCGGTGAGGCTGCACAAGGATGTGACCGCGCATTTGAAGGTCGTGATCGAAAAAGAAGCGGTGGAGTAGGTCGGGCGAGGACGCCCCGAGCTCGAACTCCTCCTATCTCGAGACGAACTTGTTTCCGGCCACGATGTAGCGCAGCGGCAGGTCTGCGGCTTTTCGAATCCCTATTCTTTTGGTGATGAGGACCCGGGGCGCCGGGCTGCCATCGTCCGCGATGTAAAGGTCGGATCGCGAATCTGTCAGGTCTTTGCCGTTATCGCGCCCGCGCGTAATTCCAAAGGCTTCCGCCAGCCTTCCGGGCCCGCTGGTAAGTTTTCGCAGATCGCTGCCCTCCGCCAGCCCACGCATTTCCAGCATGGTTTCCGCTCCTGCCACCGGCTCCAGCGCGCGGAACAGAATTCCGCCCGGCGTGCCGTCGGGAAGGCAGGAAACATTCAAGCAATAGTGATTGCCATAGATGAAATACACATACGCGAATCCAGGTGCTCCAAAAAGAACCGCGTTCCTTGGAGTTTTGCCAATCGAGGCATGGGCGGCGGGATCGTCGGTGCCGAGGTAAGCTTCGACTTCCACGATGCGGCCGCTGAGCCGTTTGCGGCCCTGCCGACGCACCAGGAGTTTGCCCAGCAGCTCGGGCCCGACCAGGCGCGGATCGCGGTCGTAAAAGGAACGGGGAAGGGCGATCCCTTTGCGGGTCGTGCCGCTTTGCTTTCCTGCCGCATCTAGCGTCATCAACGAGCTAACAGTACCGCGTCCCAAAAGCGCTGGACTTCCTCCATATGGACGGGTCCATGGGAGTCGCTTCCGAAGCGCAAGCGATGGCCGTCCGGATCCTCGACATGCATTTCGCGCGTCCCCCAAGGCATGTTGGTGGGAGGCTCGAAAACCTTGGCTCCGCTGTGTTTGTACTCAGCGTAGAGCGCGTCTACGTCGTCTATGAAGATCATCATCCAGGTTCCCGGCCGGCCCTGCGCTCCGGCGCACAGAAAGATCGAAACCTTGTCCCGTGCTACGCAGCCGAATGTCGGCGGATCGCCCCACTCCCATCGTTTGGCGAAGCCCAGCTTATTGACGTAGTAATCGATGGACGCGGGGAAATTGCTCACGTTCAGGATCGGGGTTACACCCTCGAAGTCGTTCTTTCCTGGTTGCGGCAACACTTACGCCGCCCCCTTCTGCGCTTGTTTGAGCCACTCCAGCACCTGCTGGGCGTGGCCTTCGGGCTTCACCTTGTTGAAAATGTGCTTAATCTTCCCATCGGGGCCGATCAGGAACGTCGTCCGCGCCACGCCCATCACCTTTTTGCCATACATGTTCTTTTCCTGGATCACGCCATAGGCATTCGAGATCTTCTTGTCGGCGTCGGCCACCAGCGTGAACGGCAGGTCGTACTTATCGACAAATTTCTTCTGCGCCGCGGGCGTATCCGGGGACACTCCCAGCACCATGGCACCGATCTTTTCCACGCGCTGGAAGGAATCGCGGAAGCTGCAGGCCTCGATGGTGCATCCCGGCGTGTCCGCGCGGGGATAGAAGTAGAGCACCACCCAGGCGCCTTTAAAATCCTTGAGGCTGATTTTGTTGCCGTCCTGGTCAAGCGAAGTAAACTCGGGAGCTTTATCATTAATATCCATGGGTGCCTCTCTAAATTGTCCATCTTTATACCGCAAAAGCAGCCCCGAGCGCCAAAGGCCGCGGGTCGCTTCCGGTCAACACCTCTTGCTTAAGGCCACGCTGGCCCTGGTCTGCCTGTTTCTAGTCGCGTCTGCAGCAGGTCAATTTTCGGCGCGGCGGCGCCGGGTCGCAGACAAGGGACCGAGAGCCCTTGGTCTCTTGCAGATTGCCGCGAACGGTCATGCCCAGCTGATTCCGATCACCATTATGCTGAACGGCGAGTTCTACGATGCCGGCGCATATAAGGCCGATCCCGTCCCCATGGCGCTGCAACCCGATACCGTCTACGAGGCCTTCCGTTCCGGTGTCACGCAGGGTCTCTTCACGGTGGGCGGCGCCGCGCAACGCAACACCGGCTGGTTTGCCGATGGAAAATGGAAGACGGCGGCAGAAATTCAAGCGGAAAAGGAGAAGCAGGAAGCCGCTAAGCGAGCCGAGAAGGTGACCCTTCCGGAAGACCAGGTCGATGCCCCGCCCAAGTTGAAGCGGGCCCCGGGGAGTTCGACCTCGTCCACTCCGGCGCCCCGCTCCGAGCCGAAGTCACCTCCCAAGGAGTCAAAGCCGACCACGCCACCATCGAAAGCGGACACTTCGACGAACTCAGCAGCTTCGATCAACCCGATGGACGATCCGAACCGTCCGATTCTCCGTCGGCAGGCCCCGTCCGACGTTACCCACGAGCAAACAAAAATCACGCCCGAGCCGATCAGCGGGCCGCTCCGCTTCCTTCCCGCCATTTCGGACGCCAATGGTCCCGACCCGCGCCCTTATGCCTATCAAATGAAGCCAGACGAAGAGCAGAAATTTCAGACCAGGATGCTGGCGATGGCCAGCAAAGCGGTCGCAGCCCGGGTAGCTCAGTTTCAGGCTCCCCCGACCGCTACAAAATCGACGGCGCCAAAATCGACAACGGCGAAATCGACGGCTGCGAAATCGAAGGCCGCACTCGCGCCCGCGCCCGAATTCCACGATGTCGAGATGCGCGTCTTTGATCTCTCCAACACCAACGAGCCGGTGCTGGTGTTGATCGCCGGAGCGCATTCCATTTCCGCGCCCGACCTGGATTTCATGGTGGCGCTGGTTGCGCGCGAGGACATCTACGGCGAACTGCACCAGGTATTCGCGCAAGTCACCGACAACAAGCACCTCGACGTCCTCCCAAGGTACGATTTGATCGACGCGGTCGACGCGGACGGCGATGGTCGCGGCGAGTTGCTGTTCCGCGAGACCTGGGACTCGGGCGCCGTGTATGGCGTCTACCGGGTCATCGGAGATCAGCTCTGGCCGCTATTTGAGGGCAAGCCGGGGGCATAAAACTGCAACCGAACCAGCCGCAGAGATCCGAGAGGTCGCCAGGAAACTGTGTTTAGAAGAGCAACTCGGGCGACCCTGCGTTGGCGGCAGCAAGAAACCTAGCCATGACTACAGCAGCGAAAGACCTCGACGCACGAATTGAATCCCTGCGGGATGAAATACGCCATCACGAGTACCGCTACTACGTCCTCGATGATCCCGAAGTCAGCGACGCGCAATTTGACGCGTTGATGAACGAACTGAAGGGGCTCGAGGCCTCGCATCCCGAGCTGATCATCCCCGATTCCCCCACCCAGCGCGTCGGCGGCAAGCCGCGCGAGGGCTTCGTTAAGGTTGCACATTCCATCCCCATGCTTTCGCTCGACAACGCTTACAGCGAAGAAGAGCTGCGCAACTGGGAGCGGCGCGTACATGAGCTCAGCGGTCGCAAGGACATCGGGTATGTGTGCGAGCTCAAGCTCGATGGCATGTCGCTGGCGCTGCGCTATGAGGATGGCAAACTGGTGCGCGGGGTCACGCGCGGTGACGGGACCACCGGCGAGGACGTGACCGCAAATGTGCGGACGGTGCGCTCCATTCCGCTGTCCATCGCTCCCGAGAAACTGCAGCAAGCGGGAATTCCTCCGCAGTTCGAAGTACGCGGCGAAATGCTGATGCCGGTCGCGTCTTTCAAAAAGATGAACGAGGAACGGGAGAAGCAGGGACTTTCGATGTTTGCAAATCCCCGCAATGCCACCGCCGGCACGGTCCGGCAACTTGAGCCGAGCATCACCGCGCGGCGGCGACTTGATTTTTTCGCCTACATGCTGGTCGCCAGCCGGAGGGGCGAAGGCGCCCCGGCGGCGGGCTCAGGGCAGGCTCTGGCCCGCGCCACCACCCCCTACGATTGTCAATGGGATGCTCTGAACGCCCTGGCCAGCGCAGGGTTCAAGGTGAATCCCCGGCGCGCGCTCGCCACCAACTTCGACGAGCTCTGGAAATTTCTCGGGGAGTGGGAGGAAAACCGCGAATCGCTTCCGTACGAGATTGATGGAGTGGTCATCAAGGTCAACCGCGCCGCCGTGCAGCGTCAACTGGGATTCACCGGCAAGGCTCCGCGCTGGGCGATTGCCTACAAATACGCCGCGCGCTCCGGCATCACGCAGATTGAAGATATCCTGGTGCAGGTCGGCCGGACGGGGAAACTCACGCCGGTCGCGGCTTTGAAGCCGGTGCCCATCGGCGGTACCACGGTCGGCCGCGTCACCTTGCACAACATGGACGAGATCGACCGCCTCGGGGTCAAGATCGGCGACTGGGTGGAAGTTGAGCGCGGCGGCGATGTCATCCCCAAGGTCACGCGCGTCATTGACGACCAGGATCATCCCCGCGGGCACAAGTTGTTCCACATGCCGGAAAAGTGCCCGGTCTGCGGCGGCAAGGTGGTCCGGGCAGAGGGGGAAGCTGACCACCGCTGCGTCAACCAGAAATGCCCGGCCAAGCTGCGGGAGACCATCCTGCATTTCGCGTCGCGCGGGGTGATGAACATCGATGGCATGGGCGATGCACTGGTTACCCAGCTCACCGACCGCGGCGTGGTGAACGACGTTGCGGACCTATACAAGCTCACCAAAACCGACCTGCTCCAGCTCGAGCGCATGGGTGCGAAGTCCGCCCAGAATGTGCTCGAGGAAATCGAGCGGTCGAAGAAGCTGCCGCTCGAACGCGTGATCTATGGGCTCGGCATTCGCTTCGTGGGCGAGCGCACAGCGCAGTTTCTGGCACAACATTTCGGATCGATGGATGACCTGGTGAAATCGAGCGAAGAAGAACTTCAGCAGGTGGAAGAAGTCGGTCCCCGCATCGCCAAGAGTATCGTCGAATTCTTCGCCGAGCCGAAGAACCGCGAAGTGGTGGACGAACTCCGCGAGGCGGGGCTGACCATGAAAGGCACAAAGAAAGAACGCGGCACCCAGCTTGCCGGAAAGACGTTTGTGCTCACGGGTACGCTCGCCTACTACACTCGCGACGAAGCCAAGAAGATGATCGAAGATGCCGGCGGCAAGGTCACCGGCTCGGTCAGCAAGAAAACCGATTACGTCGTAGCGGGGGAGGATGCGGGATCGAAGCTGGACAAGGCGAAGGAATTGGGAGTTGCGGTCATTAACGAGGAACAGCTGCAGCGGCTCATTGCTGGTTGACCCTTCGCTTTCAGGCGCTCGCGCCACCCCGTTGATCCTCGCCGGGTGAGGGACGGCCCTCTTCTCCCGGTTCTCCTTTCCTAGAAAAAAGTTTCGCGCTCGGCCGTACCCCATCGGATCAGGAACCAGCCCGCAACCCGCAGCTACGGGTGGGACAACGGTCCGCGTTTGACCTCAAGCAACTGCAGCAGTTAGGATTTCCCTTTGCCCCAGCAGTCCCATTACTTCTGAGCGAGGAAAAACATGGCAGCCGTTGATGAAAAAGTGAAGCAGATCATCGTGGAACAACTGGGAGTGGACGAAGGCGAAGTAACCCCCAGCGCTTCGTTCGTGGACGACCTTGGCGCCGACTCGCTGGACACCGTCGAACTGGTTATGGCTTTCGAGGAAGCCTTCGAAATCGAGATTCCCGACGAGGACGCCGAGAAAATCCGCACCGTACAGGACGCCATCGACTATATCGGCAAGCACGCCAAGGCGGGTAAATAACAGGTGCGCCGCGTTGTTGTCACCGGAATAGGCCTGATCTGCGCAGTCGGCAACAACACCGAGGAAGTCTGGCGCAACCTGCTGGC
>Ga0126381_100002041_pt1 | contig 21787 bp, 16 predicted proteins | sample PanSoiMetPlot_28_FD_96465 | JGI IMG/M metagenome (GOLD analysis project Ga0126381, IMG submission 96465) | Tropical forest soil microbial communities from Panama - MetaG Plot_28 | ecosystem: Environmental > Terrestrial > Soil > Tropical forest > Bulk soil | place: Panama | collected 2016-02-17
CCCTCGCCACCGAGGAACCGGAGGCGCGCGGGCTGCTCGCGCTGATGCTCCTCAACCACGCCCGCCTCCCGGCGCGACTCGACGCGCAAGGTCGCATCGTCACCCTCGACCGGCAGGACCGCGACCTGTGGGACACCCGCGAGATCGCCGAGGGCGTGCGCGTCCTGCAGTCGGCGCTGGCCGCTCAGCGCCCCGGCCGCTACCAGATCGAGGCCGCCATCGCCGCCCTGCACGATGACGCGGCAAGCGCCGACGAGACCGACTGGCCGCAGATCCTCGCCTGGTACGACGACCTCGTCGCCCTCACCGACGACCCGGTGCGCCAGGACCCCGCGGCGGTGCTCGGGCGCGCGGTCGCGGTCGGCCATGTTCTCGGCGCCAGCGCCGGACTGCGCGAGACCGACCGTCTGCGCGAGGTGCTCGGCGATCGGCACCGGTGGCACGCAGTCCGCGGGCACCTGCACGAGCTCAGCGGCGACTTCCCCGCCGCCGCCACGGCATACGCGGAGGCGGCCCGCCGGGCGACGGTCGTCGCCGAGCGCGACCACTTGGTCCGGCAGGCCGCACGCGCGCGCCGCCAAGCTAGCTAGGCTAACGGAAGCCGCGGTCGTCGCGCCGGTCGCGGCGGTCCTCGCGCCGGTCGCCCCGGTCGTCACGGCGGTCCTCGCGGCGGTCGTGTCGACGGTCTATGCCGTGGGCGACGACCACGGCACCGCCGACTGCGGCGACCGTTCTCCTAGCGCGTCGGGATGCGAGTGGCATGTCAGACTCCTTCCTCGGCGTCGGCTTCGATGGCGGCTAGCACCGCTTGGGTGGGGATGCGCCCGCTGGCGATTAGCTGGCCTCCGGCGTGCCGCACTGCCGCGCCGAATGGCGCGGACCACAGGTTCTCCCAGACGAGTACGGCAGCCGAACTGCCCGGCTCGATCGTCTCGGCAAGGTCGGCGACGTCCTGCTCGCTGAGCACCATCGCCAGGTCCTTTTCGTAGCCGCGCAGCTGCCCGATCTCCCCTTCGCCCAGCTCGGAGGCCTCGAAAGCCTCCAGGCTGCCGTCCCGGTCCTTCTTCAGGAACAGCAGGTCCAGGACCTTGATCAGGCCGCGATCTTCGTAGTCCTTGATGATCGGCGCGATTTCGCCGGTGAGCTTCGTGCCGGGGAACTCGACCACGATCCAGTCGACCGTCCCGAGTTCATCAACGTTTACCGTCATAGCCATCCCTGCCCTCGGTGTTATCGCCCACCGGGACTCACCTTCTGCGAAGTCACGGCGGATCCCTCCATCAGATCCCTGTCGGCCCCGCCGTGTGGCCACCCCAGCGGGGTGAACAAGGACCCGAATCGCCCCGGGCAGAAGAACCAGGCCACCCTGCGTGACCGTCATTGCGCTGTTTTGGGCCTAGCGGTACCCATGCTGCGGTTTTAAGGTCTTGCTGAGAATTGCCGTGTAGTGGAGGCGCCGTGATAGTGAGCATCCGACGTGGTATGCGCATGGTTTCCGGGTTCGCAGCAGTAACGCTCGGGTGCGGTGCCCTGCTGGCCCTGACGGCGCCGCATGGCGTCGCGGCCACTGACAGCTGGAGTTCGAAGGTACTGCTGGTCGGGAAGTTCCACGGCAAGGCGGGACAGTTCAAGACCATCCAGGCCGCCGTCAACGCGGCGCAGCCCGGCGACTGGATCCTGGTCGGCCCGGGCGACTACAAGGAGGTAGCCGACGAGACCGGCCCGCACGGCGATCCCGCCGTGGGCGCCATGGGCGGCGTCTACATCACCAAGTCCGGCATCACCCTGCGCGGCATGAACCGCGGCACGGTCATCGTCGACGGCACCAAGAAGGGGTCGGCGCCGTGCAGTGCTAGCCCGTCGGCACAGAACTACGGCGCGCCCGGAACGAAGGGCGTCCCCGTCGGACGCAACGGGATCCTCATCTGGAAGGCGAGCGACGTCAGCGTCGAGAACCTCACCGTCTGCAACTTCATGGCGGGCACGGGAGCTTCCGGCAACCAGGTCTGGTGGAACGGCGGTGACGGATCGGGCAAGATCGGCCTTTCCAAATACTGGGGGAGCTACCTGACGGCGACGGCGACGTTCCTCAAGAACGAGGCCACCGCCGCCGAGTACGGGATCTTCGCCAGCAACTCAGCTGGGCCGGCGAGCCTGAACCAGTTGTACGCGAGCAACATGAACGACTCGGGCACGTACGTGGGCGCTTGCCTGCAGCGATGCGACGTGGTCATGAACCACCTGTGGATGGAAAACAACGCGCTCGGCTACTCGGGCACGAACTCCGGCGGCAGAATCGTCATCGAGAACTCCCAGTTCGACGAGAACCAGGACGGCCTTGACACCAACACCGCGGTCGTCGGGGACCCGCCCGCACCGCAGAACGGCCTCTGCCCCGGCGGCAAGACAAGCCCCTTCACGCACACCACCTCGTGCTGGGTGGTAGTGAACAACTACATCCACAACAACAACAACGCCATGGCGCCAGCGGCAGGCAGCGCCGCCGGCGGGCCCGTCGGAACCGGTATGACGGTCTCGGGCGGCCGCTTCGACACCATCATGGGCAACCATGTCGCCGACAACGGAGCCTGGGGCGTGCTGTTCATTCCCTACGCTCAGTCGGGCACGCCGAGCATCGGGCAGACCTGCACCGGCGTCGGCGGCCAGGAGGTACCGGGCTTCGGCTGCGTGATGGACCCCATGGGCGACGCGCTAGAGCACAACGTCTTCCGCCACAACGGCTACTTCGGCAACCCGTCCAACTCTGACTTCGGGCAGATCACACTGTTCGGCGGCGAGCCGGCGAATTGCTACGCGGGAAACAAGGCGCCCGACGGCAGTGCTCCCGCCAATCTGCAGAAGGTCCAGTCGCACTGCGGGGGCACCTCCAAGGCCGGGAACACCGGCGGTGCGCTATTCGAGCAGGTGCTGTGCGACACCAGACTCGCATCGTGCCCGTCAGGCTCGCACTACCCGACGCCGGGCAAGAAGGTGGTGCTGAAGAAGCTGCCCGCAGGCCTGCCCACGATGGCCAATCCGTGCGCGGGAGTGCCGGCCAACCCGTGGTGCCCCAGCCCTTACGCGCCTGGCAACGGCAACGGCGGCAGCAGTGGCAGCGCGGCCGCGGCCGCCATGACGGCCGCGGGCGTGCTCGCGGTTCCAGCACTGCGGCCCCGCCGACGCATCACGGCGCCGACCGCGTAGCGGCCATCGCCTCCTGGTGATTGGACTTGTCGACGTACCAGCCAAGCGCGGTGCACGCGTGCCCCTTCAGGCAGGCGACCGACAGCAAGGTGGCATCTCGGAACATGCCGGTCAGCGCGTTCGCCGGGGACGGGACACTAACCGCCGACTGCCACTTGCCCGCCAACTGTGTCACTGCCATCGGCACGGCGGCGAAGTTGTCGATGTAGCTGCCCACCGTCTCGCATGTGCCGGCCGCCACACACGAGACCCCGTCCAGGAAGGGAGCCACAAAGCCGCCGACTGGGGGCGCCTTGATCTCGGTCGCCCGCGTCCAGCCGCGCGCCGATCTCGTCGCGACCATCGCGTGTGCGGCGGCTGTCTTGTCGAAGTAGCCCCCGGCCGCGGTGCAGGACGCCGCTGAACTGCAGGCGAGCCCGGTGAGCTGGGCGCCAGGGTCCGGGCCCGCGTTCGACGGAACGGCGATCTCGATCGCCCGCGCCCAGTGGCCGTTGGACTCGGCCGTGGCCAGCGCCTGGCCCCGATGCGACGTGTCGGCGTACGCTCCCACAGCCCAGCAGTCTCCCGGCCGCCAGCATGACACCCCGTCGAGGGATGCCTCCGATCCGACGGCGTTCCTGGGCGACGCGACCTCGACCGCCTGGCCCCAGCGGCCCTTCGACTCGGTCACGGCCATCAGTTCCTGGTGGCCGGCCTTGTCAAGGTAGCCGCCGACCGCCACGCAAGAGCCTGTGCCGGTGCAGGTCACCGCGCCGAGTGTCGCGTTACTCGCCTGCGTGGCGTTAGCGGGCTGAGTGACCTGGCGGGCCCGTGCCCAGACCCCTCGGGTCTCGGCCGCCGTGAACGCATGGCTGAGTCCCGCACTGTCGTATGTGTACCCGCCGACCGCGACGCACGAGCCGGCGCCCGTGCAGGCGATCGATGTCACCGCGGCGTCCGGGTTGGCGGCGAACGCGTTGGCGGGCAGCGAGAGCTCCTGTGCCCGTTTCCAGAGGCCGCCGGCCTCCGCGACCACCATCGGCTCAAGAGCGCCGGACTTTGCCTGGTACGAGCCGCCGCCGGCACAGGATCCAGGCCCGGTACAGGCCACGGCGTCGAGCGTCGCGATCGGGTCCGCGCGCGCGTTCAACGGCGCGAGGATCTCAACGGAGCGCCAGGTCGCTAGCTGGGGCGCTGCGGCCAGAGCGGGCGCCGCCATGCCGGTGACGCAGATGAGTGTTGCCGCGGCAACGGCAGCGATGGTCCGCATAAGCCCAAGACAATACGGTGGGGTCTGGAATGTCTAGCTTGAAGCCCGCCACTTATGCGGTCAGAGCCGCCCGCCGCTACCTGACTGACCGCAACTGACCGGTCCGGTCACGACTGCGAAATCCGCGGGACTTCGAGTGGGTTGCCGCGCCGGAGTTCGGCTGGCAGCAGGTCTTCCGGCCAGTTCTGGAACGCGACCGGCACTAGCCACCGGTCTATCGCGCGCACACCGACTGATGTGTGCGCGGCCGAATTGGTGGCCGGCCAGGGGCCGCCATGGTGCATCGCCCAGACGACGGCGACGCCGGTCGGCCAGCCGTTGAAGATGAGCCGGCCGGCGCGCGCCCGCAGCAGCGGCAGGAGTCTGGCGGCCGCGGGGTAGTCGGCCTCAACGGCGTGGATCGTGGCCGTGAGGCTGCCCTCAAGGACACCAGTGCCTTCCAAGACACCACCGCTCAGGACCGCGTGCAGCGCGTCCACGTCGGGATAGCCGACGATCAGCCCGGCCGGCCCGAAGACTTCGCTGGCCAGGCGCTCATGACCGGCAGCGAAGTCCTGGAGCGACGCCGTCCACACGCGCGGGGTTACGCTCCAGGCGCCAGCTTGCGCGGTGCCTGTCGCCACCGTGTAAACACCCTCCCGTTCCCGGTCATGCATGTTCGAGCCGTACGCCTGCCGCATCCTGTCGGTGAGCATCGGCCCGCCGGCACTGGCGCTGATCGCGCGCTCTATCTCACTTATCAGGGCGCCACCCTCCGGAATGAACATCAGGCCGGGGTTGGTGCAGAACTGGCCTGTTCCGAGCGTGAGCGACTGCGCGTAGCCGTCCGCGATGCCGGCCGCGTTGTCGGCGGCCGCGCCTGGCAGCACGATGACCGGGTTGACGCTGCCGAACTCGCCGAAGAACGGGATCGGCGCCGGTCGCTGTGTCGCGAGGTTAAACAGCGCACGGCCGCCCGCGAGGGAACCGGTAAACCCGGCCGCCTTCACCGCCGCGTGCTGGATGAGCTGCTTGCCTGACTCAAACCCGTACACCGCGTTGAGCACGTCTGGGTCGAAACCCGCGTCCCGCAGCGCTGCCCGGGCAACGGCGAGGGTGGCGGCGGTTGTCGCCGGGTGGGCCTCGTGCGCCTTGACGACGACCGGGCAGCCGGCCGCCAGCGCCGAGGCGGTGTCGCCGCCCAGCGTTGAGAAGGCGAACGGAAAGTTGCTCGCCGCGTACACCGCGACCGGGCCGATGGGGATCAGCATCCGCCGCACGTCCGGCCGCGCGGAGCCCGGCTCGCCCTCGTCGATGATCATGTCGAGGTGGCGATGCTGGCTGACGAAGTCGGCGAACATGCGCAACTGCCCTGTCGTGCGCGCAACCTCCCCGGACAGGCGCGGTACCCCGAGTGCCGTCTCAGCGTCCGCCACCCCCACCAGCGTCTGCGTGTCGGCGTCGATCGCGTCAGCGATCGCGCGCAGCGCGCGGCCCCGCTCGGTGTGGGGCGCGGCGGCCCAGCCTTCGCCCGCCGCGGCCGCGCGAAGGACTATCCGATCGCCCTCGTCCTCCGGCGTGACCGGAATCGAAGCTCCGAATGCCTGGCCGGTTCGCGGATCATAGCTGCGCAAGGATGTCTCGGTCATCTGGGCGTCATGCTCCTTCGTGGCGGGCGGGCAAGCACCTTCCTTCTACCACGGGAGAAACCAAGGCCCCGTTCGGGAGAATAATTAAAGATCTTTTTTGCCGGAACGAGGGCTGGCTTCTCTCAGGGATCCGGCTTCATCCCTCAGGCGCGAACGCCGACGACATCCATAGCTGAACGCTCGATCTCGAACTCCGGCGACAGCGCGGCGAGGTGCCAGGCTCCGCCTACCCAGGCCCAGGCCGCGGAGGTCCACGGATTGCCGTTCGGTGCTCCCGATTCGGCGAACGCGCCCCAACCACGCAGCCGTCCGCCGCGCAGGTGCCTCACAAACACCGTTGGAACCATGCACTGGGGAGCCATCGGGGGCGGGCGGCTTCTACCGTTCGCCCCCTAGATCCCCACCTGCGGTTTTATAGTTGGAGGCCATGCTTGTTAGAGTCTGTAGTGACAGGTGATATTGACGTTATGAACCCGCCGTTCGAGTTCGCCCTGGCGATCGCGCTGCCCATAGCCGCCGTCTACTCCGTGATCGGTGGTGGTCGCCTGCTGAAGTGGATCGAGGAGCAGCGGGCGCAGGCTCACGTTCCCGAGCCCATCCAGCAGGTAAGCGCGGACCTGATCAGGCTCCGGGCCGAGCTTGAGGCCATGGAGACCCGCAGCGACCTGCCGGCCAAGAACCTGCGGCTGCGTGCGCTGCGCGCGGCCTACGTCGACGCGCTGTACGAGGCCTGCAGGCGAATGGACGTGACCCCGCCGACTGGCGCGCGGACGCGTCCGGAGAACGTCCGGCAGAGCGACATCTACCGGATCGAGGCCGCCCTGCTGGAACGCGGGATCGACGTCAGGGAGATGGCCGGGCGCTAATCCGCCCCCGCCCCCGCAGGCTTCGCCGCAGCTCCTCGATGACCGCGTCGTTCCACTCGTGTGTCCGCATGAGGCGGTACCGCTCGCGCGCGATTCCCATGTAGCCCTCGGCATCGGTGCATTCGCCGCCGACTAGGCCGGCCGCCTTCAGCATGCGGACCACGGGGGTGAACTCTTCGGCAAACCAGCGCCGGGCAACCTCGGTCCGGTCAAGGTACTGATGCTCATGCTGCATGAGCCGGAACCCCCAGGCCTCCACCGCCTCGCCCAGTTCGGCGTACGACCATGGGTCGCACATAGTGATCTTTGCGTAGGCCTGCGGTGGCAGCGGAACACGGGAGCGGAAGATCCGCTCGTAGCTCTTCATCATCAGGTCGCCGCGGTGCAGGATTCCCCCGGCCGGCACCGACGTGAGGATCTCGGTCACATAGCCGTCGATCGTTGTCTGACCTGTGGCCAGGGCGATCGACACCCGATGGTGGCCGTCTTTGACGAAGTGCATGTCCCCGATCCGGTACACGTCGATGGGCGGCATCGGGTCACCCCGCCGCTGCGCCAGCGCCAGCCGCTCCCACCGTTCCCTGACACGGCTCGACGTGGGCCGGAAACGGCGGTCGAAATCACGCGTGGAGTCAACGGTGCCGACCACGGAGTCCAGCCGGATGGCCTGCAGGCCGAGCGGCCGCTCGCCCTTCCTGCCCAGCGCCGCGACGACCTCGTCGAAGGGCAGGATCAGGTTCACGTCGTCCGGCTCGCGGCTCAGCCGGCTGCCAAGCCGGGCGAGCACCTGACGGCGGCGGGCGCGCAGGAAGTAGTCCTCCACGTCGGCCCGCGGGAAACCTGTCTCTGGCGGCATAACTCTGCCGGCATAACTGCGACGGTTTGGCCGTCCTGGGATCCTGCACGGCCTTGAGCTCCGTCTCGGCCTTGCCCGCCGCGGCGGCGGTGCCGCCCGTGGTGGTAGCGGTGCCCGTGGCCGATTCGGCGGCGGCCGCGGCTGCGGGCGTGGCCGCGGCGGCACCGAGGGTGAGGTTACGGCCGCTGGCCGGGTCGAAGATCTGCAGCTTCCTGACGTCGACCCACAGTCGCGCGTTCTCCCCCTCGGTGATACGGCTGGCCGGGTCGAGGCGGGCGACCACGGTCTCGGTGTTGCCGCCGGTGTCCGCGCGTCCGGAGTCCCTGGCCAGCTCTTCGAGTTCGGCCACGTGCGCCTCGCCGAGTTGCTCGCTGAAATAGATGAACTTGTCGGAGCCCAGCGACTCGATCACGTCGACAGTGGCGTTGAACTGAAGCCCCCTCGGCAACAGCTCAGGCGACACTAGCGCGGCGTCCTCGAAGTGCTCCGGGCGGACGCCGGCGATGACCTCCCGGGTGTTTCCCGCGGACTCGAGCGCATGTCGCTGCTCGCCGCTGAGCGGCATGTCTCCCAGCGCCGTGCGCAGCTTGCCCTCCTCCAGGGTGCCCGGCATGAAGTTCATCGCGGGTGAGCCGATGAAGCCCGCCACGAACAGGTTGGCCGGGCGGTCATACAGTTCCTGCGGCGACGCGACCTGCTGGAGCACGCCGAGCCGCATGACCGCGACCCGGTCGCCGAGCGTCATCGCCTCGGTCTGGTCGTGCGTAACATAGACCATCGTGGTGCCGAGCCTGCGCTGGATCCTGGAGACCTCGGTGCGCATCTGCACGCGCAGCTTCGCGTCGAGGTTGGACAGCGGCTCGTCCATGAGGAACGCCGCCGGGTCACGGACGATCGCCCGGCCCATCGCGACACGCTGCCGCTGGCCGCCGGACAGGTTGGCCGGCTTGCGGTCCAGGTGCTGGGTCAGGTCGAGGATCCGGGCGGCCTCGCTGACCTTCTCGTCGATGACGTTCTTGGGGGTCTTCGCCAGCTTCAGCGCGAACCCCATGTTCTCGCGGACGGTCATGTGCGGGTAGAGCGCGTAGCTCTGGAACACCATCGCGATGTCGCGGTCCTTCGGTGCCTTGTCGTTCACCACCTTCCCGCCGATGCGCAGCTCGCCTTCTGTGATGTCCTCAAGTCCGGCGATCATGTTCAGGGTCGTCGACTTACCGCACCCGGACGGGCCGACCAGGATGACGAACTCGCCGTCCTTGATGTCGAGACTGACCTTGTCCACCGCGAGCGCCCCGTCCGGGAAGCGCTTGGTGAGCTGGTCCAGGATGATTTCGGCCACGATCTGCTCCTTTCCTTTCCCGCCCTTCCCGCCCTTCCGGCTAGCCCTTGACCGCGCCGGATGTCAGCCCGGCGACGATCCGCCGCTGGAAGAACAGCACGAAGATGATGATCGGGATCGTGATGACCACCGCGGCGGCGGAGATCGACCCGGTAGGCACCGCGAACTGCGAACTGCCGGTGAAGAAGGCCAGTGCGGCGGGCGCCGTCCGCGCGGCGATCGTCGCGGTCAGCGTGAAGGCCAGCAAGAATTCGTTCCAGCAGAACAGGAACACCAAGATGGCCGTGGTCACCATGCCTGGCGCCGCGAGCGGGGCGATGACCTTGAGGAACGCCTGGAACGGTGTGGCGCCGTCCATCTTGGCTGCCTTCTCCAGTTCCCAGGGGATCTCACGGAAGAAGGCCGACAGCGTGTAGATGCCCAGCGGCAGGCCGAACGCGATGTACGGGATGATCAGCCCGATCCAGGTGTTGAATATGCCAAGGCTGCGCTCGATGTTGAACAGCGGCGTGACCAGTGAGATCAGCGGGAACATGGCGATCATCAGCGACATGCCGATCAGCGCGCTCTTCCCGGGGAACTTCAGGCGCGCCACCGCGTATGCCGCGAGCGAGGCGAGTACCACGGAGATGAATGTCGCGATCAGGCCTATTCCGATCGAGTTGAGCAGCGGACGGGTGAAGTCCGAGGAGTTGAAGATCCCGCTGTAGTTCGCCCAGGTCCATTTCTTCGGGAAGAACGTCGGGTCGGTGATCGTGGACGGGTCCTTGAAGGACAGCGAGAAGATCCACACCACGGGGATGAGCATCACCAGGATCGTGACGACGTTCGCGGTGATCCAGCCGGACTTCTGCTTGGCGGTGGCGGCCATGTCAGCTCACCCCTTTAGTCGGTTCCCGGCGCGGCCGCGCCGAAGAGCTTGATGAAGATGAAGGCGATGATCGCGACGCAGATGAAGATCAGGATGGAGATCGCCGAGCCGATGCCCAGGTTCAGCGCCCGGAATAGGTTGTCGTATCCCAGGATGGACACCGAATAGGTGCCGTTGCCTCCCGCAGTCAATATGTAGATGTTGTCGAATATTCGGAACGCGTCGAGCGTGCGGAACAGCAGCGCCACCAGGATCGCCGGCTTCATCAGCGGCAGGGTGACCCGCATGAACCGCTGCCAGGCGGAGGCCCCGTCCATCCGGGCCGCCTTCGTCAGGTCCTCGGGCACCAGCGACAGCCCCGCCATCAGCAGCAGCGCCATGAACGGGACGGTCTTCCACACCTCAGCCAGGATGATGATCGCGAGTGCGGTCCCCGTCTTGGTTAGCGGCGCGCTGTTGTTGAACAGCGCGGACAGGTACCCGGTGTTCGGTGTCCACGCGTACTGCCAGCCGTAGGCGGCGGCCACGGTCACGATCCCGTACGGGATCAGCGAGACGGTGCGCATCGTGCCGCGGATGAATAGCGTGCGGAACATCAGGATCGCCAGCAGCATGCCGAGGACGAACTCGAAGGCGACCGAGACCACCGTGATGACCAGCGTCACCCACAGCGCATGCCACCAGTAGGGCGAGGAGAGCACGTCGCCGTAGTTGCTCAGGCCGATGAAGTGGGCCTGAGCGGGAAAGCGCAGGTCATACCGCTGGAGCGAGAGCCAGACGGCGTAGATGATCGGGAACGCCGCCACGACGATCATCACGAGGACCGCCGGGGCGCACAGCAGCCAGCCCAGCCGCCGCTCGGCCCGCGCGCCTTCAGAGAGCTGTTTGCGATGCTTGGCCTTGGCGGTCGTGGGCTCGCCGGTGGTGACGACTTCGGTTCGTTGCGTGGTCACGGGATCAGCCCCTTCGACACAAGCGCGTCGTTGATCTGGCCGGCCATCGCCTGCTCGGTGGCTGGCGGGTCGATGCCCGAGGGCGGCGACACGAGGTGCGAAATGACGATGGAGACGTTCTGGTACGCCGGGGTCTGCGGCCGCACGCTGGCGGTCTGCAGAGAACTCAGGATTTCGGCGTGGAACGGGTAGGAGGGGAACATCGCCGGGTCGCTGTAGAGGCTCTCGAGCGTCGGCGGCAGGCCGCCCTTGACGGCCGCGTTCAGCTGGTTCTCTTTGTCCCGTAGGCAGAGCGCGGCCTGGAAGGCCTGGTCGGGGTGCGGCGAGTACTTGCTGATCGCCATGTCGATGCCGCCGATGGTGACCTTAGCGGGCACGCCGGGTTTGACCCCCGGATACAGCGCCCACTTGAAGTTCTTGAAGATCTCCGGGTTGTTGGTCTTCATCGACGGATACACGAACGGGTAGTTCAGCTCGAAGGCCGCCGTGCCAGCCTCCATCGCCAGCCGGTTCTGGTCTTCCATCTGAACCGGCAAGGACGGGTCGGCCGCGACCGAGGTGCCAAGCTTCTTCATGATGCTCAGCGCGGTCACCGCCGGCGGCCCTAGCGACGCTGCCTGCGCGTTCGGCGTCAGGATGCTGCCGCCCGCGCTGCTGATGAGCGTGTTGAACCAGACCGTTGACCCCTCGTACTGGGCGCCCTGGATCTCGATCAGGTGCGGCTTGCCTTCCTTGGCGAGCTGCTCGGCGTCGCTGATCATCTGGTCCCAGGTGGTGGGCGGGGTTTTCACCAGGTCGGAGCGGTACCACAGGAGCTGGGTGTTGCTGTTGTAGGGCACCGCGTAGAGCTGGCCCTTCCAGGTGGCGGTTTGCAGCGGGACCGCCAGCGTGCCGGCCTCAGCCTGCTGCTTGTACGTGCCGGTCCACGGCAGGATCCACCCGGCCTCGGCGAACTCCGGCGGCCACGTCACGTCCAGGCCAAGGATGTCCATCGACGTGTCACCCGCCGCCAGGCGGCGCACCATTTGCAGCCGCTGGTCGTCGGCGGCGGCCGGCAGCTTGTTGTAGGTGATGACGTACTTGCCGCCGCTCTGCTGAGTGCAGTTGGTGACCGCCGTCTGCACCGCGCCAGAGGGGTCGTTGAAGTTGTAGAAGTTGATCGTGACCGGCCCCCCGGTCGCGGCGTTGCTCGCGGTGCAGGCGGCCAGGACCGTGGTGGTCAACAGGGCGCCGATCATGCCGGCGGCCGGACCTTTGATACGCACAGTCGCTCCTCCCTCCCAGCGCCCTCAGCTGACCGGGCGCGACCAGAATGCCTCCGGCCTGCGCCGTCGTCCGAACGTGAGCACCGGCCCAGGCGGGCCATGACCTGCGCAGTCAGGCGGTGCTGATGATCGTTGTTCTGACGGGTCGGCGGTTCATCACCTCTTGAGGGTGATTTCCCAGTTCAGAGGCCCAGGTCAGGGCGATAACACGGACGGCCGGGCAGGCAAGGGCCACATTTCGAGCAACTTGTTCCGTCGCGGGTTCACTCGGGCATGGACGAGCGTGCCCGGGATGAAACGCCTGAACTGCTCCTGGGAGACCGAGAACGTCCAGGCCTGGTCTCGGACGCCGTCGTCGATCGCCAGGCACAGGAGGGTGCTGGTCGTGTCCTCGCCCGTCTCCTCTTGGGTCCACGCCTCGACCACCTGCCCGTCAAACTCGGCGAACCCAGGGACGGTGGCATCCTTCCCGAGCAGGAGCATGACGAGCAGGGCGTCGGACGCGATGACGGCGAACGCGCCTGCCCGCAGCTCACCGTGGGCAAGGATGATGGTCGCCACGGTGGGGGGAAGCAGGGCGAGCAGCAAGATCACCACGATCTGCAGCACGCACCCGCCCGCCTGCACCCAGCTTCGCCCCGTTGGATCGCCGATCGTGATCTGCCGCCAGGCGCCGCCGTAACTCGACCAGATCGCCTTGCCGCGCTGCTGACCGGCCTCGCCCGTGAACAGGCCGACCGCGGCCGGGGCCTTGCCTATCGCCGCGGCGTACGCGACCTCCCGTTGCGGCCAGCCCGGTGGCATGATGCCCGCGCCCCTGCCGGCGGGCATCATGGCCGGGATCGCGACGGCGGGGCTGGCGCACCTGGCCCGCCAGTCGCGCAACGCGGCACGTCCGGCCGGCGTTGGCTGCTCGCCGTCCGACAGGCCGAGCACCGCGCACAGGCCGAAGAAACAGGCGACAGGTATCCAGTAGTCGTTGCTCCGGTAGGCATGCACGACCAGGGCGGACGCTATGGCGGGAACGAGCGCCGTCAGGAACAGCAGGCATCCCGCGGGCGTGCTCACCCGGGGGCGGCTGAGCCCCCGTTGGCGCGCGTCTTGCGTCACATCGCGGGCGAAGCCTTCCATGAACCCGTTCTTCGCGGACTTGATGGCGCCGCCCGCGCCTGTCTCGCCGGCGAAACCGTCCGCCAGCGCCTCGGCGGGAACGTCACGGCGACCGCCGGCCCTGGTCACTAGGTGCGCGTATGCCCGCCGCTCGTAGGAGAGGAGTTCGCCGCGGGGCGGGTTGCCGCCAAGAACGCACATGACCGGCCCACCAGGCCGCTCTTCCACGCGGAACCAGCCGCGTGCAGCCAGATCCAGGAGCGTGGCCGCGTAGCCGAAGGCTTGCAGCCGGCCTGCCAGCAGGCTGACCACCGCCGGGCTCTCGATCCCCGCCGACTCGATCCCCGCCTCCATCCCTGTCCGCGAGACGAGCCAAATCCAAAGGAGAAGCCAGCCGCCGGCGGTGGCGACGGTGACTGTCAGGATCACCGGCACGGATGCACCTCCCGTCGACGCGCTGGCTTCCGAAGCCGAAGCTACGCGGGCGTTCAGTACGCGGGCAACGCTTACGCGGGGCCTGGCAAGAGGCTGGCAAGAATTGTCAAATGCGGGCAGTCGCGACCTGGTTGGCTCGTTGGTATGCGACTCGGTACTCACCTCGGGAGCCTCACGCTGGCAGGCATTGGCCTCTGCCTGATCACCGCATGCTCAGGCGGGCCGCCGCTAGCCGGCCCGGCACACACGGGCCCCTCATCGGGCAATCCTCTGGCGGGCAACCCACTGGCGGGCAACCCACTCGCGGGCGACGCGTCCTCTGGACCACCCGACGCCAGCCTCGCGGGCGTGCATGCCTGCAAGCTCGTTCCCGCGACAGTCGTGGCTAAGGTCATCGGCCCGCTGCTTGAGCGGCCTTACGAATCGCCACAAGGGCGGGACTGCTTCTACCAGACGGCGGTCCCTGGGGGCGGCGGCCCGACCTACATCCTGAGCGTCATCACACGCTCGGGCTACGAGACCTCCAAGACGTTCGCCGAAGGGGTGTCGCAATCCGGTGCCGCGCGATTGACTAACGCCCCGGGCCTGGGCGACGACGCATTCGCGCTCACCACCGCCAAGGGACAGGCTTACACGCTGTGGGCAGTCAGGGGCGGTGTCGGGTTGTCGGTCCAAGTCAACGACAAAACAAGCCCTGGCGTGCGCAAGGCGCATGACCTGCTCGCAGCGGCGCTTGGCGGCCTGTGAGCCATGGGGATCGTCAGGGCTGTCTTATTCACTCCGTGACCCAGATAAGCCGCGGATAGCTTGCCGGCGCCGCGCCCGCGACGGCCGCCCTGATCCGCTCCGCTGTGCCCTCCTCCAGAGCGCAGCCCGCGGCCCTGGCGCACCGCTCAAGTTCGGCAGCGTGCTCGGTGGCGGCTGCGGGGTCGCCGCTGGCCAGCGCGACGCACGCGGCCACGGCCAGATGCTCCATGTTCGCCAGCGTGCCCGCGCCGCCGGCCAGCCGCTCGGCCAGGCGCAGCGCCTCCGCGACGTCGCCCGCGGCCAGCCGCGAGATCACCTGGTGCCTGGCTATGTCCGCAAGCAGGCTGGGCTCGCCGATGGCCTCGGCGATCTCAGCCGCCTCGGCGAGGTGGCCACCGGCGGCGGTCAGGTCTCCCGCGACCAGGGCGATCATCGCCATCGAGTCCAGGTAATGCGCCAGGCTCCGGCGTTCACCCAGGTCACCGGCAACCCCGAGCACGCGGGTCAGCCGGTCGCGAGCCTGCTCCACCTGGCCGGCCGACAGCAGCACCAAGGCGAGGGAGTGCTCGGAGTTGGCGGCCCCGGCCGGATCGCCGATCCGGCGGCGCAGCGCGATGGAGTCCTCGAGCAGTGCCACGGCCTTGTCCTGCTCGCCCCTGTGGTGGCGGATCATCGCGAGTGCGTGCAGCGCGCGAGCCGTGCCGTAGGCGTCGCCTATCGGCTGCGACTGCGCCAGCGCCTCGTCGTAGAGCCCTTCCGCCCGGCCGAAGTCGCCGCGTTCCTGCGCGATCGCCGCCAGATTGAACAGCGCCCGGCCGACCTGCTGGCGCAGCCCAGCCGCTCGCGCGGCGGTCAGCGACTGGGTCAGCCAGTCAGCGGCGTCCTCGAGCTGGCCGCGCATCCGCGCGGTGATGCCCAGCACGCCATAGCCGCGGGCCCGGACGGAGACCGTCACATCAGGGGTGATCGCGGCGAACCGGTCCGCGATCGAGCAAGCCTCCGCGGCCACCGCGGCCGCCGCGTCGAACTCGGACAGCATGAGGTGTGCCTGGCTCTGCACCACGATGATCTGCGCGCGGAGCACATCCTCGTCCCCGTCCAGGCTGTTCACCGCGCTACGGCACAACTCAAGCGCCTCAGTAACCTTGCCGCGCTGGAGCAGGCACTGCGCGAGCCGCCAGGTGACACCCGCCCGCACCGCCGGGGCGGCCGGCCGGCCCAGCGCGTCGCGGTAGGCGTCCTCGGCCTCGGCTGCCCGCTCGGTGTGCACGAGCAGGTCGCCCCTGGCCACAAGCAGCTGCCGCGCGCCTTCTCCCTCCCCGGCACCGCGCGCGACGGCCAGCAGTTCGGCGGCGAGATCGGCGGCACGCTCTGACTGACCGCGGATTGTCAGGTCAGCCGCCCGGGCGGCAAGCAGGTCCGCGGCCTCGGCGACTTCGCCCGCCCGAGCGTAATGCCAGCTCGCCTCCAGCGGGTCGTCAAGTACCTGTTCGCAGTACGCCGCCGCGAGCGCGTGCAGCCGTCTGCGCCCGGCCGTGGCGCCGATCAGCGAGGCGTACACGTGATCGTGGACGAGCGGATGGAGGCGGGCGCGCGTCGCGTCGTCGACAAGCTGCCTGCGCCGCAGCTCCCCGATGCCGGCGGCCACGTCGAACGGGCCGTCGAGCGACTCACTCGCCTCGATCAGCTGTTCATCAAGGAGGTCGACGGGATGCCGGAAGACCGCCAGCAGGGAGATCAGCCGGCGGCTCGGCTCGCCGAGGCCGGCCAGCGTCGAGCGCAGGAGGTATTCGGAGACGCCCGGCTGGGCCTCCAGGTGCTCCACCAGCTCAAGCGGATCTGGATGTGACTGTCCCAGGGCCAGGCGGATCAGCATCGGGCTGCCCTCGGTCCGCTCGATCAGGCGGGTGGTGACGGTGGCGGGGAACCGGGCGCCTGACAGGCCAGCGATCAGCGTGCGCGCCTGTTCGGGGGCGAAACCGCCAAGGCGGAATTGGTCGAAGCCAGCCATGGGCAGCCCCTCGCGGCTGATCGCGAGGAACTGTGCCCGCGATGTGGCCGCCAGATGCTCGGTCAGCGCCATGGCGTCTGGCTCGCCGTCGAGCAGGTGCATGTTGTCCAGGCAGACCAGGGCCCGCACCCGGCTGAGCGCGGCGGCGATCAGATGTGTCTGCTCGTCGCGCGGCAGCGGGCGTTCGACCTGTCCCGGCTCGCATAGCGGCGTCAGTTCCCGCTGGCCGTGCGCCGTCAGGAAGCGGGCGAGCCGCCGTACCAGTGCCTCAGCTGATGTGGTGATGCCCGATGTGATCGTCAGCCAGCAGACCGCCGTCTGGCTGGCCCGTTCCCGGGCGACCGTGGCGGCGAGGCTGGTCTTGCCCACCCCTGGCGGTCCCCAGAGCAGGACGCACCGCTGCGCCGCCAGACGGTCGCGCAGTTCCGCCTGTATCACCGGACGAACCACTTCCGGGGCGGGTGGCGGCGGGATGCCCGCCAGGCCGCTATCGCGCCACGGAGCATCGTCGTCGAGGTCGCGTCCCTCGTGGCCCATTCCGCCCTGCCCGCGTCCGTGCTGCCCGCGTCCGCCCTGCCCGCGTCCGCCCTGGCCCGCGCCGCGGGTGGCCAGCGCCAGCTCGTGCAGCCGGGTAGCCATCCCGGGCTCGTCCGACAGGGCGAGCGACGGCAGGAACAGCGCGGCCACCGTCGCCGGGTCGGGCGCGCGCTTGCCCTGCTCCAGGCGGCTGATCTGCGCCTCGCTGTACCCCACTGCCATGCCAAGCTGGCGCTGGGTCAGCCGCGCACGCAGCCGCAGCACGCGCAGCAGTGCACCGAAGTCGTCGAACGACGATGCGGGAAGCCCTGCGCGCCGCGCTGCCATAGCCGTTCCCACCAGCCGATCCGAGGCGATCCGGGCCGCCACCTGGCCCGCACGCAAGCTTATCCGGGCCGCCGAAACCTCAACCGGACCCGCGAGGCGGAACCGGAACGGTAAGCGGGTCGTTACCCCGGATGTGCGGCCCACAAGCATCGCTGGTGTCCGGGTGATCCGTTTTCGCGACCGCCGATGAGCGACCTGCGCGCCCGGGTGAGACGCCTGCTGCAAAAGCCCGGAACAGCCGATTTGACGCCGTACCGGCGACTGCTGCCGGAGATCGCGGCGCGCGAGCAGAGCCTGCGCGAGCTCAGCGACGTCGAACTGACGGCGCGGGCGCGCGCGGCGGCCGATGACGCGGACATCTGCGCGTGCGGCCGGGAGGCCGCCAGGCGTGCGCTTGGCGAGCGGCCGTACGACGTGCAACTGCTCGGCACGCTGGCGATGCTGTCCGGACTTGTCGCCGAGATGGCCACCGGCGAGGGCAAGACGCTGAGCGGTGCGCTCGCCGCCGCCGGCTACGCGTTGCGCGGCCGGTCGGTGCACGTGATGTCGGTCAACGATTACCTGGCCCGCCGCGACGCGCAGTGGATGCGTCCGGTCTATGACCTGCTTGGCGTCACGGTCGGCTGGATTGGCCAGGACTCGACGCCGGCACAGCGGCGGCAGGCCTACGCGGCGCAGGTCACCTACGCGCCGGTGAGCGAAATCGGCTTCGACGTGCTCCGCGACCGGCTGTGCACCGATCCGGCCGACGCGCTCGCGGGTGAGCCTGATGTGGCACTGATCGACGAGGCCGACTCCGTCCTCGTCGACGAGGCCCGCGTCCCGCTCGTCCTCGCCGGCGCGGCGGACATCGCGGACATCGACCGCGACATGGCACGGATCGTCGCAGGGCTTGTTCCAGGGCAGCACTACGAGGTCGACGAGGACGCCCGCAACGTATACCTGACCAGCGCGGGAGCAGACGCTGCCGAACGGGTCCTCGGCGGCGTCGATTTGTACAGTTCCGCGCACGCGGACACGCTTTCCAGGCTCAATGTGGCCCTGCACGCGCACGCGCTGCTGCAGCGCGACGTTGATTACATCGTCAGGAACGGCCGGGTGCAGCTCATCGACGATTCCCGGGGACGGGTCGCCCTCCTGCAGCGCTGGCCCGACGGCCTGCACGGCGCGGTCGAGGCGAAGGAGGGGCTGACCGCGAGCGAAAGCGGCGAGATCCTCGACAGCGTCACGATCCAGTCCCTGCTCCGCAGGTACCCGGCCATCTGCGGCATGACCGCGACCGCGGTGGCGGTGGGAGAACAGTTGCGGGAGTTCTACGGCCTGGAGTCCGCGGTGATCGCGCCGAATCGCCCGTGCCAGCGCGACGACGAGCCCGACCGGCTGTACGCGACCTTGAAGGAGAAAGAGGAAGCGATCGTCAGCCTGGTGGCCGGGTCGCACGCCACCGGCCGGCCGATTCTGATCGGCACTGCCGATATAGCTGAGTCCGAACGGCTCGCGGACATTCTCAACCGCGAAGGTCTCCCGTGTACGGTGCTCAACGCCAAGAACGACGCGCATGAGGCCGCCATCGTGGCTGAGGCCGGCAGGTACGGCGCCATCACGGTGTCCACCCAGATGGCCGGGCGTGGCACCGACATCCGTCTTGGCGGCACGACGGGCGACAGGGACCGGATCGCCGCCCTTGGCGGGCTGTACGTCATCGGCACGGGCAAGCACACGAGCAGCCGTCTTGACCATCAGCTTCGCGGCCGCGCCGGACGTCAGGGCGACCCGGGCAGTTCCGTCTTCTTCGCCAGCATGGAAGACGAGCTGATCACCGCGTACGCGCCGGACGCCGCAGGGGACCCGCACTGGATACTTGGCCACGCGCAGCGCGTCGCCGAGGGCGTCAACCTTGAAGTCCACCGGAACACCTGGCGTTACAACAAACTCATCGAGGATCAGCGACGAGTCGTTCTCGAGCAGCGGGACCAGGTCCTGCGGACAGGTGCCGCCTTGTCGGCGCTCGGCGCGCGATGCCCTGAGCGCCTCGCGGAGCTGAGCCCGACGGTGCCCGAGGATGTCCTGATCGATGCCGCGCGCCAGATCGTTCTCTGGCACCTTGACCAGGGCTGGGCAGCGCACCTGGCGTTCCTGGCGGACGTGCGCGAAGGAATCCACCTGAGGGCGCTCGCGCGCGGCGTCTATCCGATCGACGAGTTCAACAGGGAGGCCGTCCGGGCCTTCGCCGGTCTGCTAGCCGAGGTGGCGGCGGGGTCCGCCGAGACATTCAAGGCCGTGACGATAACCGCCGATGGTGCCGATCTTGACGCGGCCGGACTGAAGCGACCCACCGCCACGTGGACGTACATGGTGGACGACAATCCCTTCGGCACCCACATGGACCGTGCCATGCGGAGCTTGGTCAGTGTCGTGCGCAAGGCCTCTGCCCGCAAGGCCACCCGAGCCAGTAAACGCGACGGTCCGCGCGGATAGGGTGGTGCGGGTGGCCACTGGTCTCGCGCTGCGCACGTTCGCGTTCCATGGCGACGGGGTGACCGCCGTCGTCACCACCAGGCACGGCGGGGTGAGCACGGGCTGCTACAACAGCCTCAACCTCGGCGACCACGTCGGGGACGATCACCAAGCCGTGGCCGAGAACCGCCGCCGGCTGGCCGTCGCGCTCGGCGTGGAAAGGCTGACCGTCGCCGATCAGCGGCACACGGACCGGGTGGCCGTCATCGACGCGGCGCTCGCCGGCCGGGGCCATGACGGCACGGCGGACTCGGTGGCCGCGTTCCCGGCGACCGACGCCATGATCACCAACCTGCCTGGCGTCGCCCTTACGGTCCTAGTGGCCGACTGCGCCCCTGTGATTCTCTTCGACCCCAGGAGCCAGGCGATCGGCGTCGCGCATAGCGGCCGAGTCGGCACGGTGCTCGGCGTTGTGCCGAACACGGTCGCTGCGATGGCCGCCGCCTATGGCTCCGACCCCGCGGACCTGCTCGTGGGGATCGGCCCGGCGATCGGGGCGGACAGCTACGAGATCGGCGACTCCCAGGCAGCCGAAGTGACGGCGGCTTTCGCCGGCGCGGCTCTGCTCAGGCCGACCAGGCCCGGCCACTGCACGCTCGATCTGGTCGGCGGCCTGCGCATCCAACTCCGCCGTGCGGGTGTCGGGGACGGCAACGTCCACGACATGGCCATCGACACCCGCACCGCCACGGACGACTTCTTCTCCGACCGCGCAGCCCGCCCCTGCGGCCGCTTCATGCTGGCCGCGATCCTCCCATCGGGTCGCGTTTGACCGCGGGTCGCGCATGGCTGTAAGCACGGTTAGCGCGACGGTGGACGCGACTAGCCATAGCAGGCCGCCAGCCATAATCGTGCTGGCTCCGAGGGCAGCGATGAGCGGGGCGGTGACAGCGATGGCGAGTGGATTCGCCAGCGCGCCACAGGCTTCATCGGCGGCGGCCACGGTGCCAAGCTGCTGGACGGCGATCCGGGTCGCCAGGATGGTCTGCCAGAGCGAGGATGCGGCGGCGAAGGAAAGACCTGCCATTCCCGCGCTGACCGCCAGGACGGGGATGGGGGCGAGGAGCGCCCAGGCGAGTCGCATCGGTATTTCAAGGAAATAAAGCGCGATATATACGAGCAGCGGCCGTTGCGGGCGAATTCGCCAGGCGATGCCGCTGCCCGCGACGGAGCCGACACCGAATGCGGTCGTGCTGACGGCCAAGGCGACGGCGCCCCCATAATGCTGGCGCGACAACAGTGGGCTGATCAACTGGTATGGCGCGTCCACAAGCAGCACGAAAAGCATTCCGTAGAGCATCGGCGGCCAGAGCCAGGCGGAGTGGACGATGGTGTGCCATCCGGTCACCAACTGCCTGAGGTTCCCGGGTCGGCCGCGGGCGTGCTGGCGCGCTGATCTCGGGGGTAGCCGGAGCGAACTGAGCAGAACCGCTGCTGTTAGATAGCTCGCGGCGTTGGCGGCGAGCGCCCAGCCTGGCCCGACGGAAGTCACGAGGAGCCCGCCGAGTGCCGGTCCGGCGATCGTCGCGATGGCCCGGCCCCCGCTCAGGGCGGCGTTGACCGAGGCGACCTGGTTGACCGAGGCGACCTGGTCTGAACGGTCGGTGAGATCCGCCACGAGTGCGCGCATCGCCGGGGTCCCGGCGGCACTGAACGCGCCCTGGGCCGCGGCGAGCCCTGCCAGGGTGCCCACGGTCGCGGTGTGGGTCAGCAGAAGGGCTGCCGCTGCTGCCTCCGCCAGGCCCGCCGCGGTCTCGCCGCCGACGGCGAGCAGCCGTCGATTGCCACGATCGGCCCACACCCCGCCGACGGTGAGAAACAGCAATTGCGGTGCGGCCGCGGTGCCGAGCACCAGCGCGAGACGCGACGCCG